>Ga0207695_10000431_pt1 | contig 91965 bp, 76 predicted proteins | sample KBSC54metaG_FD_184354 | JGI IMG/M metagenome (GOLD analysis project Ga0207695, IMG submission 184354) | Corn rhizosphere microbial communities from Kellogg Biological Station, Michigan, USA - KBS C5-4 metaG (SPAdes) (version 2) | ecosystem: Host-associated > Plants > Roots > Rhizosphere > Soil... | reverse complement strand
ACCCAACACATATGGTCGTCAACTTAAGCGAACAGTACTCCCTCCTGTGTGACTGGATCAGTGAGATCCGGGACGAAGAGATACAGAAGGACCGCATGCGGTTTCGGCGCAACCTCGAGCGCATCGGTGAAGTGGCGGCCTATGAGATCAGCAAGATATTGCCTTATGTGGAAAAAGAAGTGCAAACGCCCCTGGGCATCGCCGTTTGTAAGGTATTGAAGAACCAGCCCGTCGTCACTACTATTCTGCGCGCAGGCCTGCCCCTCCACCAGGGCCTGCTCAACTTCTTCGACCGGGCCGACAATGGCTTTATCTCAGCCTACCGCAAGCACAACCGCGACGGCAGCTTTGAGATCAGCCTGGACTATGTCAGCTGCCCCGAGCTGGAGAATCGTGTTGTTATCATCTCCGACCCCATGCTGGCCACCGGCTCCTCCCTCGTAAAAACCATCCAGTACCTCAGGGAAGAGGGACATCCGTCCGAGATACACGTGGTCGTTGCCATCGCCTGTACCGTCGGCATCGAGTTCGTCCTGCGCAGCGAACCCAACTGCAAGATCTGGTGCGGCGCCATCGATGACGAATTGACAGCCAAGGGCTACATCGTTCCCGGCCTCGGAGATGCGGGCGATCTCGCCTTCGGGACAAAAGTCCAGATGTAAATTCTTGTTTTTGCCCTTTTTTTATTACTTTTTCGGCAGTTTAGTTCCCGATAACCCAACCCTTGGATTCTTTTATCCGTCTTATAATTGTGATTTAACTGTTTATGAAGCAGAAAACTTTGCCTATAATCCTGCGCCCCTTAGTGCGCTCCACGGCCGCAGCCCTTATCCTGGTCCTCACCCTCCTGTCCACTGGCATCGAGGCCAGGGCGCAGGACCCCGGCTTTTCACAGTTCTTTGCTTCTCCGCTGACCCTCAACCCGGCCCTCACCGGGAAATTCAACGGCGTCGTCCGCGTAGCCGGCAACTACCGCAACCAATGGCCCTCCATCAATAACGCATTCATCACCTCCACCATCAGCGTCGACGCACCCATCCTGCGCAACAAACTGCCCGAAAACGATACCTGGGGCATCGGCGTCATGGCCATGAACGACAAGACAGCAGCGGGAGCGTTAACCAGCAATTTTATCTCCTTCTCCACAGCCTATCATAAAAGTCTCGACGAAGACGGCTACCACCAGCTGGGAGTCGGCTTCCAGGGCACCTACGCCAATATGCGGCTCGACGGCACGCAGCTGCATTTTGAAGATCAGCTGGACCTGCAGGGTGGATGGACCGGTCTCTCCAACGAGCCCATCGCCTACCGCGTGGTCAGCACCAACTATTTCGACATGAATCTCGGCGTGCTCTACAACGCCAGCACCGACGGCAATAACAATTTCTATGTCGGCGCCAGTGGCTACCACCTCAACCGTCCGAAGGCCTCCTTCCTCGGTACTGATACCGTCAATATCCCCACGCGGGTGACACTGCATGGCGGTGGCTACTTCCCGGTGCAGGGCTCTCCGAGCACCATCTATGTCAGCGGCCTCTTCAGCAACCAGGCCGGAGCCCGTCAGTACGTCCTGGGCGGCGCCTGGGCCGTTGCCGCAAGCACCGACGAGACCAATCCCGTCAACTTCTACGCCGGCGTCTGGGGCCGGTTCACCAACAATACCACCGACGCAGTCATCCCCTACGTCGGCCTCGACTACAGCGACTTCAACCTGGGGGTCACCTATGATGTCAACGTCTCCTCCCTCAAAACGGCCTCCCAAAGCCGCGGCGGGATCGAGATCTCCCTCATCTACATCAAAAAGAAATCCGACGGCCGCCGGGGCGTCCCCTGTCCAAGGTTCTAACCAACCCATCCGCGGGCTTAACCCCCAACCCATCCGCGGGCTTAACCCCCAATCCATCCCGACCGGGCAACCCAACCCTATCTTCGTCTATACATCACCGGTCGACAACAACCCTATTTCCGGCTACTCCCTTTCGTCCCGGGTGCCTTACCCTTCGCCACCCCAGCCTTCACAACCTTTTCCTTAGGTCCACTGACATACGGATTCCCCTTAACATAAAATCTATACAACAGCTTCGCATCCTCCCCCGCATAGTCGACCCCGATACGAGGACTGGCCACAATCTCCCCCCGCCGCGGCCTCCAACCGTCATCCCCAATATATATGTCCTCCCCCAACAACGACACGCCCGTGTGCTTCGTCAGCAGCCCCATCGCCTTCGAAAGATTCCCCGGTCCTCGGGTCAGCGTATGGTCGGCATGGTGCTTACCGGTACGCCGCATCATCACGGGTACACCATCTATCGGCTCAAGCGCCCGGACCAGAACTGCATGGGGAACCTCCTTGCTATTCGTAACGACATTGAACAAGTGATAGATCCCATAGATAAGATAGACATAGGCGACACCGCCCTGCCCGAACATCACCTCCGTGCGGCGCGTCCTGCGGCCCGACCAGGCATGGCTGGCCCTGTCGACGACACCATTGTACGCCTCTACTTCCACGATGCGGCCCGAGGTCCGCTCGCCGTCGATCTTGGTCACAAGCACCTTCCCCAGCAGGTCACGCGCAATCCGCACCACGTCGGAGCGGTCATAAAAGGAATTGTCAAGTTTCATCATTTTAACGTACGTTTGGAAAAAAGAGACTTTGCTCAAAGAACTCATAATAGCCTTCCAGTCTTATGCCCGGGCCCACCAGTTCATAAGCAAACATAAGCTATGGAAGTGGATCCTGATACCGGGCATTCTATATACCATCCTTTTCTCTATAGGCATCTATTTCTTCTGGACCTCTTCGAGCGAGGCCGTGTCGTGGCTGAGCAGGGTCATCGGTATACAGCGTTTCCTGCACCACCAGCAAAGTGCGGTGCTCAGTTTCTTGTTCGTGATGGGGGGGATGATGTTCCACCTGACGCTCGTCTTCTTCTATTTCTCACTCTTCAAATATCTCTTCCTTATTATCGGCTCGCCGCTGTTCTCCTATCTGAGCGAGCAGACCGAAGCGCTCATCAACGGCAAGGAATACAATTTTAATCTGGATCGTGCACTCATGCAGGACATGGGTCGCGGCATCCGGCTCGCCGTGCGCAACTCGCTGTGGCAGACAGTTTACACCATCAGCATCCTCATACTCTCCATCATCCCGCTGGTAGGCTGGATCACTCCCGTCATCTGTACCTTTGTGGAATGTTATTATTATGGTTTCTCGATGCTGGACTACAGCTGTATGCGGCACAAGCTGGGCTCCCCCGCTTCTGTCGCCTATATCAGCCAGCACAAGGGCCTGGCCATCGGCAATGGAATGGTCTTCTACGGGATGCATTTTGTCCCCATACTCGGCTGGGTGCTGGCCCCGGCCTATGCCGTCATCGCCGCCACCATTAGTTTGTATCACCAGAATTTGGAATAGTTATGGATCTACCATCAAATCCAGGTCCCTCCCTCTACCTCATTCCTTGCTACCTCGACCCGGGCTCCCTTGCCCCGCTGCCAGCCTATATTCTCGATGCAGTAAGATCCTGCCAGGTCTTCTTTGTCGAGAACGAGCGCAGCGCCCGCCGTTACCTCAAGTCCCTCTGGAAAGAGATGGTGATCGACGACTACGAGTGGCATCCCATCCACAAGGCGGAAGGAGAGGTCCTCAAAATATTTCGCCAGCGGCTAAAAGAGGGAAAAAGCATCGGTGTCATCAGCGAAGCGGGCTGTCCCGGCATCGCCGACCCGGGTCAGATCCTGACCGAAGCGGCCCATCAGGCAGGCGCCACCGTACATCCGCTGGTCGGCCCCAGCAGCATCCTGCTGGCCCTGATGGCTAGCGGACTGAACGGCCAGCAGTTCCGTTTCTGCGGCTACCTGCCTATAGACACCGCCGGCCGCACCAAAACAATAAAAGACCTGGAGGCCGACTCCTCCCGCCTCAACTGCACCCAGATATTTATCGAAACCCCGTATCGGAACAACCAGCTGCTCGAGACGCTCCTGGCGACCTGCCGCCCCTCAACCCGTCTCTGCATCGCCGCCAACCTGACCAGCCCATCCGAATACATAAGAACGCGGACCATAGCAGAATGGCGCCAACTGCGCCCCGCGCCGGAAGCCACCAGCCCCGTTTCCCCAAACCACCTCCCCAACCTGCACAAACAACCCGCGATATTCTGCCTTCTCGCTTAGACCCGATGGCCGTCGCGCCAAAGCCTCCCTACCTCGCCTCGTTCGTAATCTCAATAATACTATCCACCACAAACTCACTATACCCCCTCCAGGGCACCGAACCCATATATTCCTTATAATGGAGCTGTACGTTCCGTCCACCATTGACCATCAGCTTCTGCGCCACAGCCTCATTGTCCACTGAGAACGTGAACTCATACGACTGTATCGTATTGGGCACCTTCGACCTGAAACCACTCTGGATCAGCTTCCCCTCATAAGTCTTAAAAATGAATCCCTTTTTCACCACATAGTTGAGCTCGCCGGCCTTTACCCCATATCCGAAGACAAAGAAATAGCGGAAATAGATAAAAAGGATCACCCCAACGATGACGACCGCCGCGGCGTAGCCAAGGAATTTCTTCATAGTATAGTCGTTTGCGTATTACAACCCATATTCCAATCCATACTTATCGACGAGATAGATCAGCGCCGCCATATTCACCGCCCCCAGTTCAAGCTCCCGCTTATTCACATTCTCCAGCACATCATTGCGCGCGTGATGATATTCGAAATAGCGCTGTGAGTCCGGCCGCAGCTCACCTACAGTAGCGCCCAGCTGCCGGGACATGGGGTTGACATCCGATCCGCCGACGCCTTGCTCCAGCTCATAGACGCCGTAAGGTTTCAGCAGCCGTATCCACGGCTGTATCACCGCCAGCTTATCCTCCGGCAGCGACAGCGTAAAGGCCCTTGGCGTAAATCCTCCGTTATCACTCTCCAGACCGAGCAGGTGCTTCTCGCCCGCAGCTGCAGCGGCTTCTGCATATTTCCGGCCACCGCGGCCTCCGTTTTCTTCATTGGCGAACAATACCACCCTGATGGTGTGGCGGGGGCGATAGCCGATAGCCTTCAGCGCCCGCAGCACTTCTATCGACTGGACGCAGCCTGCGCCGTCATCCTGTGCCCCTTCCGCAGGGTCCCAGCTGTCCAGGTGACCACCCACGGTAATGTACTGGTCCGGGAATTCCGTCCCTTTCAGCTCACCGATAACATTATGCGCCGCCGTGTCGGGCAGCATATGGGCGCCCGAGCGCATATAGACGCTAACTCCATCCGAGCCAGCCTTCAGCCGCTCCGCCAGCCGGTCCGCGTCACGAAGACCCACCGCAAAAGCAGGTATCTTAGGAAAGGAATCGTTATATATAAGCGCACCCGTATGCGGGAAATTGGTTACCGAAGAGCTCATGCTGCGGACGAGCACGCCTATCGCGCCATACTTTGCCGCACGGCTTGCACCCAGCGCGCGATATCGGACGGCGTCGCCATACGCCTGAAAGGTTTCTACAAAAAGCGGATTGAATGGGTAATTATAAAATACGATCTTCCCCTTAAGCTCATCCTTATGCTGCTCCAGCTCGTCATAACTATTGATCAGCACCACAGGCGCCCGAATGCCGCCAGAGCCAGGCCCCGTTCCCTGCGAGTTACCAAGGGCCAGGACGTCGAGCCCCGCCGGCCGGCCGCTACCCGCGATCCACGACGCCGAATCCTTCCCTCCCCTCACCCAATGCGGCACCATACACTCCTGCATCCAGACCTTATCCGCGTTAGATTCCTCCAAAACCTTCTGCCCCCACTTCTCCGCCTTATAATACCCCGCGCTACCCGAAAGCCGGGCGCCTACAGTCTTCGTCAATAGCCGAAGATTCTCATATGCCCGTCCATCGGTCAGTATCGTATCAGCCAGCCGCCGGATCAGCAGCGAGTCCTCAGGCATCTTAACCACCGGCGTCGCAGTCGCCCGCGTCGCAGTCGCAGTCACCGTCGTCGTCTGCGCGAACGCGGACCCCGGTCCATTCCACCCCATTAGAACTAAGAAAAATAATAGCAGGTTGCCTTTCAACAATTTAGGGTGCATCGTGTTAATTTTGAATAATTTTTAAACTGGACTCCGTCCAGTTTTGGCTAAAGTTAAGGATAAACTACCTTCGGGCAGGGTCTCCAAAACATAAAACAACACAATGCGTATAGGAATAGTCTGTTATCCAACCTTCGGCGGCAGTGGCGTACTCGCGACCGAGCTGGGGAAGGCCCTGGCCGACAAGGGACACCAGGTGCACTTCATCACCTACCAGCAGCCGGTGCGGCTCAATGAGTTCAATGCTAATATATTCTACCATGAGGTTCGGGTTACCACCTATCCCCTCTTCGACTATCCCCCATACGAGACCGCGCTGTCCAGCGCCATGGTCGACGTGATCAACAACCACCAGCTGGACCTGCTGCACGTTCACTATGCCATCCCCCATGCCTCCGCGGCCTACCTGGCCAAAAAGATCGTCGAGGCGCAGGGTCGCTATATCCCGGTCATCACCACCCTCCACGGTACAGATATCACGCTGGTCGGCCGCGACAAAACTTTCGCGCCCGTCGTCGCCTTCTCCATCAATCAGAGCGACGCCATCACAGCAGTATCTCAGAACTTAAGAGACGAGACCTATCGCAGCTTTGCCATCGAGAAAGAAATACGGGTCATTCATAACTTCGTCGACACCCAGCGGTTTCACAAGAAGCCGATCGACGCCTTCCGCAGGGTCATCGCGCCCGCCGGCGAGCGGATCATCATGCACGCCTCCAACTTCCGTAAAGTGAAAAGAGTTCAGGACATCGTCCGCATCTTCGAGATCGTGCACCGGAAGATACCCAGCAAGCTGCTCTTCGTCGGTGATGGCCCCGAACGTTCGGGTGCGGAAAGCCTCTGCCGCGAGCTGGAGATCGATGCGGACGTACGTTTCGTCGGCAAACAAGAGCAGATGGAAGAGATACTGGCGGTGGCGGATCTGTTCCTCCTCACCTCGGAATACGAGAGCTTTGGTCTCGCCGCGCTCGAGGCGATGGCTGCCGGCGTTCCGGTCATTTCAACCAATGCAGGCGGCCTCCCCGAGATCGCCATCCAGGGCGAAACCGGTTATCTCGACGATGTGGGGGATATACATGGAATGAGCGAACACGCGATCAGGATCCTGCAGGACGACGAGACCCTCAAGCGCTTCAAGTCCGCCGCAATCGCCCACGCGAAGAACTTTGATATACATCGGATCGTGCCCCAGTACGAGGCGTTGTACAATCGGTTCCTGGCTTAACGTTTCAACCAAACCTCGGGATCATAGAACCGGCCGTGCTCATCGGCCAACATGAACTCGAGCTGTGCGATACCTCCAATGCAGCCAAGCGATTCACCCGCCTGCACATGGTCGCCCTGCGCCACCGTAGTCGTGGCCAGATTACTATAAGCCGTATAATAGCTGCCATGCTTAAGGATCACGCACCAGACCCCCGCAATATTCGATATGGCGGTCACCTCTCCTGCATACACCGCCTTCACAACGCTGCCTTCTGCACAGTCAATGGTCGCGCTCTGGTTGTCGTGAATAATGCCATGGATATATTCGTGGGGACCAAAAGCCATGGATACCGTTCCCGACAGCGGCCACGCCAGATGTCCTTTCTGGCGACCCATTCCACCCGCAGCCACCGCGCCAGTACCCTCAGCTTTTGCGTGCGCCGTCCTCAGCCTGACCACACCCGACGTCCCCTGGCGATTGCGGATGCCTGCCTTAACGACAGCCCTGGCCAGCCGATGATCCTTTTGACGTACCGTGTGTTTCGCGGGGCGGTAGGGCCTCTTTGCGTTGAGTTCTGTCGCGGGCGATGCGCCACGCTCCGATGTCGGCCCGGCGGCGACGCAGAAGGACAGGGATGTGAGAAGGATAGCTCCTGTAAATATTTTCTTTATCATAGGGTAGAAGTATAGAACATTAACGTCTCAGCCAACCCTCCGGATCATAAGTCCGGTTCTTTTCATCGGACAACACGAATTCCAGCTGCGCATCGCTGCCGATGCGGCCGATCACCTGGCCGGTCTTCACCTGTTCACCCTTGCTGACGGTGACGGAGCCTAAATTACTATAGGTGGAAAAGTATTTACCGTGGCGGATCATGACGGCCTGCACATCGCCAACGCTGAAGACGCTCTGCACTTCGCCGGAGAAGATAGCCTTGACTGCCGTACCTGCGGCACAGTCGATAGTCACGCCCTGGTTGTTGTGCGTGATACCCTTGATATATTCGTGAGGGCCATACGCCATCGAGACCGTTCCACTGACCGGCCAGGGCAGCTGGTGCTTGTTCCGCTCGAACTCACCCGACAGGTGCAGGTCTTCCTCACTGGTAAACACCGACTTGTTATAGGCTTTGACCGTATTAAGCGTCGCGGGTGCAGCGGCCTCTTCGGTGGGGCGGCTGGTCCTGGTCGTGGACTTCTCTGCTGTTTTCTCTGCGGCCTTCGCGTCGGCATTGCGTTTGGCGGCTTCCTTCACGGCCAGGTCACGGGCCCGTTTGATGGCGGCGGTGATGGCGGCGCCGAGACGGAGGTCCTGCTTCTGTTTAGCGGCCATTTCTTTTTTCAGTTCCTTCTCCTGCGACTGCAGCGTCCTGACGGCGGCGTCCTTTTCCTTCTTCTCGCCTTCCAATAATGTCCTTTCCTTACTCTGTTTCTTTAGCGCTTCGTCCTTTTCGATCCGGGTCACCTTGAGGCCGTCGATCTTGACCTTTAGCTGATCCTGCGTGCGGAGGATATTCTCGGCGCGCTCCTCCCGGTAGGCCCGGTAGGATTTCAGGTACTGGATGCGCCGCACCGCGTCGTTAAAACTAGTAGCCGAAAAGATAAAGTTCAAAAAATCATAGCTGCTCCGGTTCTTATAAGCAAAAACAATACTTTGCGCGTACTGTATCTTCAGTGTATCCAGCTCGTTCCGCAGCTTCGAAATGTCGCGGGCCGAATTGTTCATGTCACTCTGGATGACATCTATCTGCTGGTTGATATTGCGGATGGCCGATTCGCGCAGCTTCAGCTTGCGTTGCAGCAGGTTCAGCTGGACCAGGGTCTCGTGCTTGTTCTTATGGGTCTCGTCCAGGGATCGCTTAACGTCTTCGATCTCCTTCTGGATGGCGGCTCTCTCTTTTTCCAGGTCGGTCCGGTTCTGCGACGGCGTCTGAGCCCGGGCAGTCAGCCCCGTGGCGATTACCGCCAGCACCAACGTTCCCGTAAGAAGTTTTTTCAGCATGATACCTGATTTAATTCGTCCTCCTGTTACTTGATTGGTCTCCCACCCGGACGACCCATTGTCATCCCCATATTACTCACTACCCAATCGTCCCCCATATTACTCAATTATTGTCGTAAACGCAACAAACAGCGCTAGAGTATATATAACGTTTATCTATGCTTATAATTTTTCGGGATAGTAAATGGAAAGCTTAAAGGTTCGTTAAACTTATACTGCTTATAATTGATCTCGATATCCACCTTCGACTTCTCCGCCACCGACACCTTGCGGTAGGTCGAGAACGGCACCGCCGATGAATAATCGTATTCGCCGTAGGTCATATCGCCCGTGCGGGACCGCAGTGGGTCTGTATCGTCTAATTTGCTGTGCTGCGGCGTGCCGTCCGCGGAAAGCGTCAGAAAATTGCGGAACGCCGTCCCCGTACTGAACAGCGAGATCCCACCCTTGGCCTCGTCCTTATAGAACGTGATCCGCGCGGTGTCGAGGAAAATAGGGTTGCCCATCAGCAGGTCCTGCAACGTCTTAAAGTCGATGGGCAGGTGTATCTCGTCCTGCAGATAATTGACAGACCGCAGCCTGACCACCTTCTTCAGCTTGTCCAGTATCCTGACGCTGTCCGGCGTGATCAGCAGCCGGAAAGCCTCGATGCCAAGGGCCGCGTTCACCGATACCCAGATCATGCTGTCCTTCTGGATGCGGAGGAAGGCGTTGAACTCATAGTCCTTTCCATCGCTACCCTCGTAGTGGACCTTCAGCTTGGCGCTGAACGTATTAAAGTCGATATGATTATGGCCCAGCTTCTCCAGCGTCTGGCGGATCACCGCCAGGGAGTCGGCGTGCGCGTCACGCACAGGGGCAACCGCAACATGTGTCGTCGTATCCTTTCGAACGCTGGGCGTCGTGATCACCTTTCTTATCTTCTTTGTCGAGCGGCAGCCCTCCGTCACACCTGCCAATAATCCAATAACGACAAGACCTGCCAGAAATCTAAACATGCTATATGGGAGTTGGTTGATAATTATTTTGACCGGATCATTTGGTGCGGCTACTTCGATCCAGTATGACCAAAGCCTCCCGCATTCCGCGCCGTTACGCTGATCTCGGCTACTTCGGACCAGCCGATCTGTACCACCGGGCTGATCACCATCTGTGCGATCCGGTCTCCGGGATGTAGGACCTGTTCTTCTCCCGAAAGATTAATCAATATTACCTTGATCTCCCCCCGGTAATCGGAATCGATCGTGCCGGGAGTGTTCAGGCAGGTGATCCCCTGTTTGATGGCCAGGCCACTGCGGGGCCGGACCTGGGCTTCGTAACCCAGAGGGAGTTCCATAAAAAGTCCGGTAGGAACCAGCTGTCTTTCCATGGGCTTCAGGACCAGCGGTCCGGGGAGATGCGCGCGGATATCCATTCCTGCGGACCCTTCCGTCGCGTATTCAGGGAGAGAGTTAGGGGATTGATTAATGATCTTTACGGTAATTTTCATCAGGAGTTAATGTTTTTTTATAATTGTCTGATGCAGTTCGCCTTCGGCTCGTGCTGACATGGCGCAAATGTACGGGTTTGTCGCGTGAACCCCACCAACCCGGCCCGCCGCGTCCCCCACTAAATCCCCACCAACAAATCCCCCAACCCGCCCCCCGGCCCTTCCTATCCCACCCTCTCCAATAACACCGTCGCATACGCCGTCAACCCTTCCCCCCGGCCCACAAACCCCATCTGCTCCGTCGTCGTAGCCTTGATCGAAATATCCTCCGTCCCTATCCCCAGCCGCGCAGCCATCGCCTCGCGCATCGCACCTGCGAACTTCATGATCTTCGGCGCCTCCAGACACACCGTACTGTCGATATTCACCACCCGCCATCCCTTCTCCCGCACCAGCGCATAGCTCTTCTCTAATAATATCTTGCTGTCAATGTCTTTATAGGCGGCATCCGTGTTGGGAAAATGTACCCCGATATCCCCCAGATTGAGGGCGCCCAGCAGCGCATCGCAGATGGCGTGCAGCAGCACATCCGCGTCGCTGTGTCCCAGTCCGCCTTTGTTATTAGGTATATGTACTCCGCCCAGCCAGAGCTCGCGCCCCTCGGCCAGCTGATGAAAATCAACCCCAAATCCAATTCTGTATGACATGGCTAAAAAAATTTGCGCGTATCCCGTTTTTCGTCCAACCCATTTTTCGTCCAACCCATTTTGCGTCCAACCCCAAAAGCCTCCAACTATAACCGGCTAATCTCGGGGGCCAAAAATAAGGTAATGCGGGCCAACTCCCCCCTTACCCCCAACCCTAAACAAAAAAATCCCGGGGATCAACCCGGGACCTTAATAAATTATAGTCGCCAAAATTAATTCGTCGAGCTCGACGTGCTGCTATTATCGCTGTTGCCATCCAGGTCGAACGTCAACCCGAACCGGAGCGTATTCGACAACGGATTCCTGTTCGTCCCGCTACCCGAAGGCACGAGGTACGAGAAATTCAAGCCCATCACGTTGTACTTCAGTCCCACACCTACGCTAAAATACTTGCGGTCACCCTTGGTCGGGTCCTCATAATAGTAGCCCGTGCGGAAGAAGAACTGATCCTGATACGCATATTCAGCACCCAGCGAGAACTGCAGCGTCTTGAACTGATTCTCCCCGCTAAAACTACTGAACCAGCTCCCCACAAAACTCTTCTGGTGGTAGTTCGACAGGTTCGTCGAGTCATTGATCGCGTCCTGCTGCGCATTCCCCGTGTTCGACGGCGTCGGCGGCACAGGGACCAGCAGCTTATGCATATCCAGTCCGATCGTCAGCTTGTTATCTTCGTTAAAGACGGCAGTATACGCAGCCCCCAGGCCAAAATCGGCGGGGATATAGTCCTTTTCCGTTGCGGAGTTCGTGTACCCGATCTTACCACCCAGGTTCGTCAGGGCAAGACCAAAATTCCAGCCACCGGCTTCTTCCGTCACGCCGTTATAGAAAAGGGAGATGTCCGCCGCAAAGGTCTTGCCGGGCTGGTACGTCGCGCCACTGGCTGCATAGCCGGAGGCGAGGTTTGAGTAGATGTAGCGGCCGGCCAGCGCAATGCCCAGCTTGTCGCTCAGCTTACGCGAATACCCCAGGTCAAAACTAAATTCCCTCGGGTGTCCCTCGCCCAGCGCATTCCCGTTAAAGTCCTCGAACTGGATATTACCCAGGCTGAAATAGCGAATACCCAGCGACAACGCCTGGTTCTCGTCCAGCTTCTTATAACCGCTGGCCGCCAGCAAATACACGTCGTTCAGGCCAAGGTCCTTCAACCATGGAGTATACGTCAGTCCGATACCGATGTCCTTCTTTGCAAACGGGGTCTTGGAAAGATTGTAAAATCCGCTGGACGCATCCGGAGACGTCGCCAGCCCCAGATCTCCCATCCCGCCGGCCCGCGCATCCGGGGATATCCGCAGGAAGGGGACGGCCGTTGTGGTGACATTGATGCTGTTAGCCTGCCCTATCGCCTCTCTGCCGGTTAATACTAGAACCACTAAAGCAGCTAATCCCTGGTAAAATCTTTTCATGAGCTTTTTTTAATTTTCTTTCTACGCAAATAAAATTTTTTGTCTGGCCTTCGTCAGAGCCGGCCTCACCACCCGTGCCAACGGAAACAGGGCAATCCCATCTCCCGACACGAAGATTTTGACAATTTGGTTTCCCCGGCGGAAGTTTTTTTGCTGTCGCCGGCAGGTCTTCCCTTTAAAAGTCCCCGCAATAACGATCAGATCGTCCCCGCGGCCCCCTCTAAAAAAGAACCTGACTAGAAATGTAGATTTGCGATATAGGCTGCTTTAATTATGGTTATCAATTAGTTGCGTGTTTTCAGCGGAACGGCTGCCGGAACTTCGGTTTTACCCCTCCTCCAACGGCAAATGACCCTTTTTATTGTTGTCTATCCCCTTGTTTAATGGCCAGTTAGGCACTAATTCTTCCGCTTCAAACCTTGTGCCGATACAAATACCTTCAAATACGCTCATCGTAGGTCGGCATACACCGTGCGTACGTCGGCCGGGCCCCAACAAACCAAAGTCCGTGCCGTTTAATCAAATCCGGTCGGCTTCGGGCCGCGGAAGACCCGATCGGGCCTCATTCCGGGTTCCCATCCTCCGTGAACCACGCCACCAGGTCCCCCCTCCCCCAACCCAAAACACCCCCCTTCAGGCAACTGTGGATAACTAAGTCTCGTATTTTAATACAATAAAACTACAAAAAGCATCGTTTTTCCCCTTTAGACCCGACCTTGGGCTCGTCCCTTCGTCTGGCATACTATTGGTACAGCCACCGGAAAACCCGGCCCCGGGCCTCAAAAACCCAAAGACCGGTCCACCGGCGGCACCCAACCAATAAAAACAAAAAATTTCGGCAAACGCGTTAACTAACGTCAACTATGAATCTGAAAAACCTAGCGATCCTGGCACTTACCGTATCCGTCACAGGCACAGCCTGCTTCAAGAAAAAGGCAGAGCAGTCCAGCGTCACCGGCTGGAACTACAATGACTCCAAGATGGGCGGGTTTCAGGTCGCCAAAGAAAAAGAACAACGTACCGGCCCCGGCCTGGTATTCGTACAGGGCGGTACCTTCACCATGGGCGCTACACAGGAAGACGTCATGCGTGATTGGAACAACGTTCCCCGCCGCGTAACCGTCAACTCCTTCTACATCGACCAGACCGAAGTGGCTAACATCCACTACCGGGAATACCTCTACTGGCTCAACCAGGTCTTCGACGCCGACGAATACAAGTCCGTACGCGAAGCCGCGCTGCCCGACACCCTCTGCTGGCGCAGCGAGCTCGCCTACAACGAGCCGTTGGTGGAATACTACTTCCGTCACCCGTCCTACAACTTCTACCCCGTCGTAGGCGTCACCTGGAAACAGGCCCATGACTTCTGTCTCTGGCGCTCCGACCGCGTCAACGAAAAAGCGCTTATCGATCGCGGTTATATCAACCCCAACAGCGTAAAGAACCTCACCGGTCTCGGCCAGGAGAACTTCAACACCAAAGCCTACCTGATGGGCGAGTTCCAGGCTACACCCGATAAGAAAGCAAGGTCCAAGAGCAACCCGCTCAAAAACCCTAACGGTACCCCCCGCACGCAGGTCACCTTCGAGGACGGCATCCTCCTCCCCAACTACCGCCTCCCCACAGAGGCCGAGTGGGAATACGCAGCCCTCGGTTATATCAACCAGAACCCGCTGCCCGGTAAGAACGACAAGTCCCGCGGCGAAGAGCTCATCGCCAACAAACAGGTCTACTCCTGGAGCAACAACGTCAACGGCCTCCGCGACACACGTCACGGCAGCTGGCAGGGTACCTTCATGGCCAACTTCAAACGCGGCGCAGGTGACAACATGGGTGTCGCCGGCGGCCTCAACGATAACGCAGTATACACCGCTCCCGTCAACTCCTTCTTCCCCAACGGGTTCGGCATCTACAACATGTCCGGCAACGTTAGTGAGTGGGTAGCCGACGTCTACAGGCCGATGACCGGTCAGGACGCCGACGACGTAGCCCCCTACCGCGGTAATAAATTCCAGACCGTCGACTACGGCAAAGAAGGCAAAGCCGAAAGAGACAGCCTCGGCCGCATCAAAATGCGCGACGTCACCGACTCCGAGTCCGTCAAACGCCGCAACTACCAGAAAGGCGACGTCATCAACTTCCTCGACGGTGACTCCACCATCCAGGGCATCTACTACGGTTACGGCAAGACGACACTCGTCAGCAACAAGTCCCGCGTCATCAAGGGCGGCAGCTGGAACGACCGCGCCTACTGGCTCAGCCCCGGTACTCGCCGCTTCCTCGAAGAAGACCAGAGCAACAGCACCGTAGGCTTCCGCTGCGCCATGGACCGCGTAGGTTCGCCCGCAGGCAACGGCCGCCAGACCGGTATCAACTACAAACAACGCCGCCAGAACACACGCAAACAATAGGTTAATCAGATTCAACTTCATACAAAAAGGCCCGGGCAACAAACCTGGGCCTTTTTCATTGGGTCCTTTATTAGAACTTCTGCTTCCGCAGCTGGCGCAGCGCGATCTTCAGGTAGTTCTGGAACATAAGAGTTGGTTTATAAGCAAGGCTCTCAAAATTCCGGCGAATGTTGCACCTTTGCTATCTTATGACTATCGGCCAACTCTACGACATCTACCTCCGCCACCCCTCCGTGGTCACTGACACCCGCCAGCTGAAGGAAGGCGACCTCTTCTTCGCCCTCAAGGGCCCCAATTTCAATGGGAACCAATTCGCCCTCCAGGCGCTCGAGGCAGGGGCCGCATACGCCGTCATCGACGAATCCCCCGAAGGCGACTTCGACGCCATGGCCTCCCTCACCGGCCGCCTCATCCTCGTCCCCGATGCCCTCCAGACCCTCCAGGATCTCGCCCGCCACCACCGTGAGCAGTTCAATATCCCCTTCATAGCCATAACCGGCAGCAACGGCAAGACCACCACGAAAGAGCTCATCCATGCCGTCCTTTCGTCCACCTATATTACTTATACCACTAAGGGGAATCTAAATAACCATATCGGCGTCCCCCTGACCATCCTCTCCGTCCGGCCGGACGCGGAGTTCGCCGTCATCGAAATGGGCGCCAATCACCAGAAAGAAATTGAGAGCTACTGCCGCTACACCCTGCCAACCCACGGCATCATTACCAATATCGGCAAGGCCCACCTCGAAGGCTTCGGCGGCCCCGAAGGCGTCAAAAAAGGGAAGGGCGAGCTCTACGACTGGCTGCGCGACAACGGCGGCACCGCCTTCGTCCTTACTGATTCCACCGACCTCCGCCAGATGAGCCGCGGCATCGCCCACGTCATTACATATGGTACAACCAACGACGCCGATTACGTCGGGGCCATCCCCCCCACCTCAACCTCCGACACCCTACTAAATGTTGAAATAAAACACGGTACCGTCCCCGGCATCATCCACACCCAGCTCGTCGGCGACTACAACCTGCCCAACGTCCTCGTCGCCGTCACCGTCGGCAAACACTTCGACGTCCCCGACCCAAAGATCTACAAGGCCATCGAGCAATATACCCCCTCCAATAGCCGGTCTCAGCTGATCGAACGCGACGGCAACCATATCATCCTCGACGCCTACAACGCCAACCCCTCCAGCATGCGGGCCGCCATCGAGAACTTCGCCAAAATCCCCGTGAGCGGCGCCTCCCCCCAAACCTCCACCCCGGGCACATCACCAACCACCACCACCACGGGCACCACAACCCAAACCTCCCCTTCGGGCGGCTTCGACCAAAAAGTCCTCATCCTCGGCGCCATGGCCGAGCTCGGCCCCGAGAGCGTTAATGAACATCGCGCCATCGTCTCCCTCATCTCACAATATCCCTGGCGCGACGTAGCCCTCGTCGGCGGCGACTTCCAAAAGATCGACCACCCCTACCGGCGCTTTGCCGACAGCAAAGAAGCCGGCCACTGGTTGTCCAGCGCCGGCTTCCACAATGTATACATGCTCATAAAAGGCTCCCGCAGCAGCAAGATGGAGCTAGTCCTGGGCTAACCCGCGGGAGTCCCTCACCCGGGCTTCCCTCACCCGGGCCTCCCATCCCCCGTTCACCGTCCGGTCCTCCATTCCCCCATTCACCGTCCGGTCCTCCAATCCCCGTTCACCGCCCGGGCCTCCCATCTCAAATCCCACCCCCCATCCACGGCCCAACCCCCGGGGCCTCCGCTAACTATCGGGCCCCGACAGCAGTCCTCTGCTCGATCTGGTAGATCGCCTTAACCGTCTTGATCACCGAGTCCGGCGTCACCGAGATACTGTCGATCCCTTCCTCCACCAGGAACTGCGCAAAATCCGGGAAATCCGAAGGCCCCTGCCCGCAGATCCCCACCTTAACGCCGCACTCCTTCGCCGTCCGTATCAACATCCGCAACAGCGACTTCACCGCCTCATTGCGCTCATCATAAATATGCGCCACCAGCGAAGAGTCGCGGTCAAGCCCCAGCGTTAGCTGCGTCAGATCATTCGACCCGATCGAAAACCCATCGATATGCTGCGCAAAATCCCTGGCCAGAATGATATTCGAAGGGATCTCCGCCATCAAAAATATCTCCAGTCCTGACCCATCCTCACCCCGGCCACCACCGTTCTCCCGCCCCCGGCCCACCGCCGATCCATTCCCATTGCCACGGCCATTCCCATTCCCTTCCCCCCTGTCCACCGCCGATCCCATTCCCTTCCCTTCTCCTCTCACCAGCCCATACTCCCTCATCACATTCTGCACCTTCTTCAATTCCTCCACCGTCCGGCAGAAAGGTATCATCACCACCACATTGTCCAGTCCCATCTCTTCGCGCACCCGGCGGATCGCCTTGCACTCCATCCCAAACGCCGCCTTGTACTCCGGCGAATAATACCTCGACGCACCCCGCCATCCGATCATCGGATTCTCCTCCGTCGGCTCAAAATACTTTCCTCCCGGCAGATTATAATATTCGTTGCTCTTAAAATCCGAGAATCGCACGATCACCTTCTCCGGATAAAAAGCCGCGGCTATCCGCCCCACGCCATACGAAAGCTTCCGGATAAAAAAGTCCTCCTCATTCTCATATCCCGCGATCTTACCCTTGATCAGCTCCGTCAGCTCGCGGTCTTTCAGCTCGCGGTGCCTCAGCAGCGCCACGGGGTGTACGCCGATATAGTTGTTGATAATAAATTCCTCACGCGCCAGCCCCACCCCACTATGTGGTAGCCAGGAGTAGTTGAAGGCCATCGCCGGCGTTCCCACATTCAGCATCAGCGGCGTATTCACCTCCGGCAGGCCCGCGAGATTCGTCTCGATCACCTGGTATTCCAGCTCGCCCTCATAGATCATCCCTTCGTCGCCCTGCGCACAGGACGCCGTGATCAGCTGTCCCTCAGATAATAATTCAGTCGCGTTGCCACAGCCTACGATTGCCGGGACACCCATCTCGCGTGCGACGATTGCCGCATGGCACGTACGGCCTCCCTTATTCGTAATAATGGCGGCAGCCTTCTTCATGATCGGCTCCCAGTCCGGGTCCGTCATATCCGTCACGAGCACTTCACCCGCGATAAATTCATGCCCCAGCCGTTTGTCCAGCGAATGCATGATACGCACCCGACCCGTCGCGATCTTGTCGCCAACTGCGATCCCTTTCAGCAGGGGCTCCGCCGGCCTGATCTTATCGCCTAGAACGTATTCGGTCAGCGTTCCCGGCTTCTTGCGCGAATGGATCGTCTCCGGTCGGGCCTGAACGATAAATAGCTCCCCGCTCAGCCCGTCCACAGCCCACTCCACGTCCATCGGGCACCAATGACCCTTCTTTGTCGAATAGTACTCCTCAATGAGACAAACCCACGACGCCAGCTTCAGTATATTGTCTTCCTCCAGGCAAAAACGGTGTTGCATGCCCCTGTCCGCCGGAATGATCTTCACCCGCTCATCCGGGTCATCCCCATACACCATCAGCTTATCTTTTACTCCCAGTTTCTTCTCGACGATCGAAGAGTATCCCGCCTTCAACCCCGGCTTGAACACTATAAACTCGTCAGGCGACACCGACCCCTGCACAACCATCTCCCCCAGGCCATAGCTGCCGTTGATCACCACTACGTCTTTGAAGCCCGTCTCCGTATCCAGCGAGAACGCTACCCCCGACACGCCAAGGTCCGAGCGGACCATCTTCTGGATACACACCGAGAGGCCCACTTCGAAATGGTCGAACTTAAAATTCTCGCGATAGCTGATCGCCCTGTCTGTAAATAACGACGCAAAACAGTTCCTGACACTGTCCATCAGCGCAGCCGGTCCCCTCACGTTGAGATAGGTCTCCTGCTGGCCGGCAAAGGAGGCATCCGGCAGGTCTTCCGCCGTGGCGGACGATCGTACGGCGACATCCGTGTCCGTCTGATCATACTGGGCCGAAAGGCCATGATAAGCCTCGATGATCGCGGCGCTCAGCGCGGACGGGAACTTGCAGTTCCGGATCAGCTGCCGGATGCGCAAACCCGCGCGGCGTAAGGACTCCACACTGTCGAAGTCGATCTCTTTAACGAGCCTGCGGATCTCCGTTTCCAGCTGCCCCGATTCGATAAATTCGCGGTACGCATGTACCGTAATGACAAACCCATCGGGAATTTGTATCCCCATTCCGTGCAGGTTGGTGATCATCTCACCCAGTGACGCGTTCTTTCCCCCGGCAATGGCGATATCGGACAATCCGACCCCACGCAAAGGCAAAACATAAGTGTGTGAGTTCATATGACTAAAAAATGGTGACAAAATAATGGCCCTATCCCACCCTGCGCGATGCGTGGCGGAATACAGCTATCTGCTGGGCGCTGCAGTCAAAAAAATCAGACGCGGCGTCCACGAAGCTTTATACAGGATATTACGTTAAGAGGATAATCTCACGCGAAAGCTACATATTGTACACTCGACAAGGCCCCGGCCGTAAGCCGATCCTCGCCTCGTATGCGAACCGGACTCTATCCGGTTAAGGAAGGAACAGATCTGACGATCCAATATGATAACCGGACTCTATCCGATCATCTCTACAACAAAATTATAGGAAAAAAATTCGCGCAAAAGTTTTAGCCCGATTATTTTTTGTGCAACCCATTGCAATGATGCGTCCATCGGACACAACCAAATCAGCCACCAGCGCGGATGTCAGCCCGCCGACAATTCTACAGTTGCGCCTCACCGGCACCATCCTGACAAAAACGGTTTAGCCCATGGCCCCACCACCACCCACCATCACCCCAAACCCAATATCATGTGCCCCCAATGTCCCCATCGTGTAGCAAATACGATAACCTACTTCCTCTTCATCAACAAATAACCCGAGAGGCTCCGGATCACCTTTTTATCCCCCTTGTGGACATCCCCATTACATCGGGCTATCGACAAATAACAACCCCACTGGCTATTTCCAGTTTCGATAAACATCTTGTCCTTTGGCATATGCACCGTCTGTCCTTCATTGTGAGAAGGAATCTCATTGAGCACACCTGACAGGTCGATCGTCAGCGCCGAGTCTTTATCCGGGAAAAGACGTAGCTGATTCGTCGCAGTATCCAGTCTCACCAGCAATTGATACTTGCCCAGCTGATAGTGGCTGGTGTCGATATTCACCTGCTGCCGGCCGATGTTAAAATAAATATCGGACACCAGGTAGTCATACCCGGTCGTAACGATAACTTCCTCCGCAGGCCTCTCCATGTCCGCATAAAAATCCTCCGCCAGGTCGTCCTCCGTTTCATATTTGCCCGCATAGTCCACCTTCATCTCTTTCAGCAGTAGCCTCGCCGTACGGTGATCGCCCATCCCGGCATAGAATGAACTCGGAGCCTGCGCGAGCAGAGTATCAATGTTTTTATTGAACAAGGGCTGCAGAGCGCGGTAGCCATGCATCCTGACGATATACTCCGTAAGATCGCTGATCTCCTGCCGATCGCCAAGGGACATGCGCACCGATCTCCCCGCCGCTTTCCCATCCCCCACCTTCCCATCGGCCAGCCTCCCATCTCCCACCTTCCCATCGGCCAGCCTCCCATCCCCCGCCTTCCCATCCACCAGCAGCTGATCCTTTTCCAGCAGCCCCTTCAACCTCGCCCGCTGACTATATAGAGAAACCCCCTCCGCGCCCCAGGGTCCGAAAGCCGACAAAAAGGCAACTATACACAACGATAGTGGGATAAGCCGGATCGTCTTCTTCTTCGAAACAAGAAAATACAGCGCGGTGAGCAGCAGCCAGCTGGCCAGTAACAGGACGAAATACCGCAGCTCCGTAATTCCATAGGCCGACACCCTCTTCCAGATGGCGAAAGCCAGTAGCACGATCAGCGGGAACAGCGCGAAATAAAATACGCGGGAATAACCCCTTATCCATTTATTATCCTCTTCATTGCGCAGCGGCCAGACCAGCAGGATCGCAAGGATGCCCGCCACGGAGAACGCCAGCACCATATACGAGACCCAGCCATAAGGCCAGACCGCGGTGACGGCGATCCGGATCATATACGCATAAAGGATCAGCAGGTAGATCGTCAATATCGGCATTAGCACAAACTGTGTAAAGACCTTCAGCCCCCTCGGATACTCGTCAATAGCTTTCGGACGCTCATATCCCTCCGGAAAATCCGCCAGAAAGAACCAGGTATTGAATACCCCGATCATCACGAACCACATGTCAAAATAGACCTTGTCCTCCACGTCCACATGAAAAAGATGCTCGATCGCCGAAAGCGCGATCACCAGCCCCACAAAAAGTACCCAGCTATACAGCACGCTCGTGAGTATGCGCAAAAAAAGTTGCTTGTTATACACCCAGAACCCATTGTCCTGCAAGAGTCCACCCTCCCCCAAACTTCCCCCAGCCCCGGTGACCCGTCGTCCACCCTCCCCCAAACTTCCCCCACCCCCAGTGACCCGTCGTCCTCCCTTCCCCCATCCCACAAACGCTATACAGGCAATCAGCCAGTGCAGGCTAAGCGCGATCAAAATAAACCGGATCAGCGATTCGGTCGAATAGTCCCCCGGTAAGCTCAGATAATATCCGACGGCCAGCAGCAGCGCGCTCCCCTGCAGGGCCACCCTACTACTGCCCTTCAGCTGTCTGCTTTCGGCCAACACCGTAAGGGCTATCGACAACAGCATCCCCAGATAGGCCGCCGCCACAACATTCCAGAACCAAAAGTGACCATCCTTTCCCCATACAGAGAGATGGGCATAGCCAATACAAAAGGCCGTCCCCGTCACAGCAAGCAAAATTGCCAACGGAAACCGCAAAAAAGCTCGGAACGCACCGGTAAATACAGATCGGATAGAGGGGAATTTCATATATTTCTGGCTCAAATTGTCATTATGAAAAAACTCGTCTGTCTCCTTGTCCTTCCTCTCCTGCTCACCGCTTTTACCCACCACACCATCACCTGGGTCGCCATCGGCGACTCCATCACCTACCTCAACGAACATCCCAACGAAACGGGCAATCGCGTCACAAAGGGCTACCTCACCCGGGTCACCGAAAAGCTACCCTATATCCACTACACCAACCAGGGACACAACGGCTGGACCTCCTCTAATATTGCCAGATCGATCGAAAAGCTGGGCATTCCGCCGGCAGATGTATATAGCGTATTCTTAGGTACGAATGACTGGTGGCACAGCAATCATATCGGCAGCTGGTCCGACTACACCAACAATACCGGCGACACCACCATTTACGGCTCCTTCCGGATCATCATCGACAAGCTGCGTTCCCTCAACAAAGACGCCACCATCATTCTCATTACCCCCATGCCCCGCGCCGACTTCGTCCAGGTCGGCCGCCCCACCAACAACGCCTACGGCTCCTACAAAGAAAAGGACGGCCAAACCCTCGAACAGGTCGTCGACGCCATCCGCGCCATCGGCACGGGCGAACACCTCCGCGTCATCGACCTCTATCACGATCACCGCCTCTCCGTCCCCCACCTCGTACACTTCAAAAGACTAAAAGACCCGCAAACCGGCCAATACCGCAACTATACCTACCCGGAATACACAAATATCCCCTTCGACCCCGCCGGCGAATACCCCTATCCCCCCGAAGCCATCGACATGACATACGACGGTCTCCACCCCTCCGACAAAGGCGACGCGCTCATCGCAAAAAAGCTAATTAAAGTGCTGAAAAAACTCTAACCCTATTGAACCAACCAAACTAACAATCAACACATTAAAAAAAATCCCACCACTCAGAAAGTTTATACCTTTGATGCCAATTATTTTCTTTATCCCATATGACCGAAACCCAAAACATAGAGTACAAACAGCAATGGAGAGATGAATACCTGAAATGGATATGTGGTTTCGCAATCAAAAGGAATTCGGAGTAACCGACAGAACAGCCTTGCGCGACCTCAACTATCTTGTCGAAAAAGAGCTCCTTTACAGCTCAGGAACCACAAGGGATCGTCGATACCACTTCAAAAAATGACGCTCTAAGGTACATGAAGGTTTCGGCCGGAATTCATGTCGGGAAATTGTCGGGAAAACATCAAAAATGGGGGCTCCAGCCCTCCCCGGTCCCCTTACGTCGACGGCATACTCACCGCCACATGCATCGGCAAACTCACGCTCAACGTACACCCTTCCCCCGGCGAAGACTGTATCTCCACCGTTCCATTGAACAACTCCGCGCGGCTAATGATATTCGTGATCCCCACCCCCTTGCGATGCCGCCCGACATCGAAACCTACCCCGTTATCCGAAACCGTCAACACCACATCGCTCCCCTCTATCGACAACCGTATCAGGACCCGCGTCGCGCGCGCATGCTTAACGATATTATTCAGCTGCTCCTGCACCATCCGGAAGATCGCCAGCTTACGCCGGTCTTCGATCTGCTCTTCGGTGATATTCTGCAGGTCCAGTTCGATGACAGGGCCGTCCTTCACCACGCGCATGTCGTCGATGATGTCCTCGATCGACTCGATGAGGCCGATCTCCCGAAGCCCGGGCGTGATAAGCGACTTGGATATCTTACGGATCTCATTGATCGACCGGCTCACCAGCTGCGTGCTCTTGTCCAGCAGCTCCTGCCGCATTTCCTCGTCCGTCATCGCGGTATTGATATAAAGGTTTGCCGCGCCCAGTATCTGGTTGACATTATCGTGCAGCTCCTTCCCTATTTCGGTCCGCTCCTTCTCCTGCGCGACGATAACGGCCTCGGTTATCTGGCGCTGACGGGTCATCCGCTGCTCGTTCAATTCGTTTTCCAGCTGGATGCGTTCGGTTACATCGTTGGCCAGGACCAGTATCGCGGGTCTGTCCTTATACTTGATGCTATGCCAGGCCGTGTCCACGAAGATCGTCTGCCCGTCCTTCTTCAGGTGCTGGCGGATACCCTTCTTCATGCCGTCGCGGTGGTGCCAGATCTCGGCCACCTCCTGCCGCAGCTCGTCAAAGTCCCCGTCGAGCCGGATGTCCGCCAGGTTCCGCGAGAGGAATTCCTCATGCGTATAGCCATAGTGCTGCACCGCCGCGCTGTTAGCCTCCAGGAAATGAAACGTATATGCATCGAACACCCACATCGGCATGGGGTTGTTGTTGAACAGCTCGCGATAACGCTCCTCGCTCTCCCGCAGGTACAGCAGATTCCGCATACGTTCGAGACTATACCGGATCGCACGCGACAGCAGGCGTTCGTCAAACTCGCCCTTTACGAGGTAGTCCTGCGCTCCCATCACAAGGGCATGCATCGCCAGCTTGGTATCGGTAAGCCCCGTGAGCAGAATAACCGGAATGCGCTGCGTCAGACCCTGAATACCGGTATACGACTCCAGGCCAAAACTATCGGGCAGCGATAGGTCAAGAAAGACCAGGTCTACCGGATCGTGTTCCAGGATCTGTCTCCCTTCACCCAGACTCGACGCGTGTTTCACATCCCTGATGTGAAGGTCGGTGCCCCTCAGGAATTCCTCGAGGAGAAAAAGGTCGCCGGGGTTGTCTTCTACGACGAGAATCGTTAGTGGTGTAGTTTCTTCTGACATTTTTAAGACGCGATTTTGGGCAGTTTGACAATACTGATCCAAAAATTTTCAATGGTGCGAACGACGTCCATGAACCGCTCGAGGTCGACGGGCTTAGTGATATAACAATTGGCATGATTGTCATACGATGCTAGGATGTCCTTCTCCGCTGAAGAAGTGGTCAGCATAATGACAGGTATGCGTTTTAACTCCGGGTCATTCTTGATGATGCTGAGCACCTCGGTCCCGTCCATCTTCGGCAGGTTGATGTCCAGCAGGATCAGATCGGGCATTTCGGTGTCCCGGAAAGGAGGGTCTTTCTTGAGGAAGCTGATGGCTTCCACGCCGTCGCTGGCGATGGATATCTTGTTGATGATACGCGCGTCGTCGAGCGCCTCGCGTGTCAGCAGGATATCGCCTTCATTGTCGTCCACGAGCAGGATGTGTATTTGTTGCATAATCCGATAAGGTTAAACCTTTTTAGATATAGTAAAATAGAATGTGCTTCCTTTCTCCGGCGCCGACTCTACCCATATCTTTCCTCCATGCCTTTCTACGATCTTCTTGCAAATCGCCAGCCCGATCCCAGTCCCCGAATATTCACTCTTGTTGTGCAGCCGCTGAAAGATGATGAAGATCTTGTCGAAGAACTGCGACTCGATGCCGATGCCGTTGTCCTCTATAGAGAACTGCCAGGAATTGGGCTCTTCCTTCGCGCGGATAACGATCGCCGGCGGCTGGTCGCTATGGTATTTCAGTGCATTGCTCAGCAGGTTCTGAAACAGCTGCGAGACCTGCACCTTGTCACCCCAGACACATGGCATCGGTCCGATGTCCACGCTTGCCTGTGCGGAGATGATCTTCTCGTGGAAGACCTCGCTTACTTCCGTGAGTACGTTGTTGACGTCCACCTTGCCAAAGCCTTCCTTCGCGGTCCCCACCCTGGAGTATTCCAGCAGGTCCATGATCAGCGCCTTCATCCGTTCGGCGCCATCCACGGCATAGTGAATATACTGATCGGCCTTGCTATCCAGCTGTCCTCCGTATCTTTTTTGCAATAATTGCAGGAAACTGCTCACCATTCGCAGTGGCTCCTGAAGGTCATGTGAGGCGATATACGCAAACCGCTCCAACTCTGCGTTGGAGGCGGCAAGCTCGCTGGCGCGCTTGGCCAGGTCGAGATTCAGCGTCCGCATCTGTTTCTCGTGCTGCCTCCGCTCTGTAATGTCCACGATGGCGACCATCCTTGCCTTCCGGCCTTCAACCATGATCGTGTGACCCGTGACCAGGACGTCGATTATCTCGCCATTCTTCTTGACATGCCGCCACTGGGCGCCGCGATACACATCAGGGTACTTCCGTACGTCGTCGATCTCCTCCATCAGCTCGGGAATATCCTCCACTGGTCGTATATCCTTGATCGTCATCGCCTGAAATTCCTCCTGCGAATAACCATACATCTCTATCGCCTTGTCATTGACTTCAAGGAACTGCAAAGTATTCTCGTCGTATATCCATTTTGGCAACGGGCTCTTGTAGAAAAGGGTCTTGTACTTGTCTTCCGAGACCTTCAGATTGGCAGTCTGTATTCTCACCTGCTCTTCCAGTTCCATATTGAAGCGACGCAGCTGCTCGCGGGCCTTCTTCTCATTGGCCAGGTCGATCCTGATCTTCCGGAAAGTGATGAATCCGAGAGAAGTCACCGCGACGATAAGTGTCCACAGAACGAACTGCAATTGTGATGCCCTGTTCTGGTTGGTGTTGCGCCGGATGATCAGCAGACGCTGCTCTTCCGTGACTACACTGTCGATCCATTGATGGATGCGCGCGGAATAGCCGCTGGTCGCAGAGGTCGTGATCAGATCATTCGGCACCCCAAAGTCGCCTATCTTGCCCTCACGCATCGCCCTGTTCAGCAGCATCCGGTTGTGATTGATATAGAATAACAGGGAATCCAGCCGGGGCTGCTGGCTGGAGTTATCGATGGTCAGCTGTTTCAGTTCAGCTATCTGGGGGCGGAGGCTGGCCATGGAGTCGTCAGCCCTTTTGAGAAAAAGACTGTCCCCCGTCAGCAGATAATTCTTGATATTCAGCTCGTATTGTACGGCCGCGTTCAGCACTTCCTGCGTCTTGAATAAAACCAGATTGGTATGCCTGATGAGTATCCCGTTATCCTGTATCCGGCGATACTGCCAGATGGACAATACGACGATCATAAGCACGAATCCGATCGCGAATGCGATGCCACTCGTAAGTTTTTTCTCTATGGTTCCCATAGTAAGCCACCCAGTGGGCGGATGAGGTAAATGATTGCGTTAGAATAACCTCCGGTAATATACTAAAAAATTTCCTACTTACTATCAGGGACAGTCAGGTTCAACCATCGGGCGACTGCCGGAAGGGTCGTCCCCTGTACCAGTACAGAGGATACTGCGATAAAAAAGACGAGGTTGAATATAAGGTTCGATTCCGGCAGGCCGGCGATCAGGGGGTAAGTAGCAAACACTATCGGTACAGCCCCCCGCAGACCAACCCAGGACAGAAAGATCTTACTCCTACGGTCAGTCTTAAAAAACAGCAGGGAGCCAAACACCCCGATGGGTCTTGCCACAAAGATAAGGAAAGCCGAGATCAATAGTCCCGGTCCCGCCACCGCCAGCACCCGGGAGGGGAAGACCAGCAACCCCAGGGTCAGGAAAAGGATGATCTGCATCAGCCACGCGATACCGTCATAGAACTGGATCAGGATCCGCTTGTGCACAAAATCAGAAGAGCCCAACAATACCGCACAGATATAGATCGAAAGAAATCCGTTGCCACCTAAGGTCTCCGTCGCAGAATAGCTGAAAAGGGCCAGCGCCAGCAGCAGCACGAAATATAGTCCCTTGTTGGGAAGGTGGATCCGGTTGATCAGCCACAGGCTTCCCTTTCCGGTCGCATAGCCCATCAGCGCCCCGATCACAAAACCCTTCACGCAGAGCAGCAGCAGCTCCCCGGCATGAAAAGACCCCTCCTTTGCGATCGCCGTCAGGGAAATAGTGAGAAAATAGGCCATGGGGTCATTACTACCGCTCTCCAGCTCGAGCACATGCGCCAGGTCGCCCTTCAGGTGGACGCCCCTGCCCCTCAGGATCGAAAATACCGCCGCGGCGTCCGTCGACGAGATGATCGCCCCCAGCAACAGCCCGATGGGCATCGAAAATCCCAGCAGAAAATGCACGAACAGGGCTACCGACAGCGCCGTAAGCACCACCCCCAGCGTCGAGAGCGCCAGCCCCTTCTTCAGCACCGGCTCGATCGTCCGGAAATTCGTGCCCAGCCCACCCGAGAAAAGGATAAAATTCAATGCGACCACGCCGATCAGCTGCGCCAGCGGCGGGTCGTCAAAGGGTATTCCTCCAATCCCCTCGGAGCCGGCCAGTATCCCCACCAATAAAAAGAAGATCAGCGTCGGCACCCCCCAGCGGCTCGTCGTCTTGCCGCCCAAAATACTCAGCAACAAAAGAACCGAGCCTATTAATAATATGTTCTCACTATGTACGTGCATATCTTTGCTCTGCCATATATCGTGCCGTCCCCGGCTTCACTCCACCATCTTCAAACAAGTCGGTGACGGTACCTTTATCCGTTCACCCGTCGGCTGCGGAACTCCCGTCTCCTTATCGATCTTAAATATAACCACTTCATCACTATCCTGGTTGCCAACCAAAATATAGCGGCCCGTCGGGTCGATCGTAAAATTCCTCGGCTCCTTGCCCAACACCGGAGTATAGCCGATAGTTCGCAACACCCCCTTATTGGGGTCAATGGAGAAAGTGGTAATATTACTCTCCGATTCCCTGTTAGTCACATAAAGGAAGCGGCCGTCTGCGGACACATGCAGGTCGGCGCTCCGGAAGGGGCCCTTTGCCGTATCGGGATGCGTGGCGATGCGCTGCAGCAGTTGAAGATGCCCTGTGCCGGGGTACCACCGGTATACATCCACGCTCCCGCCCAGCTCTTCTACCAGGTAGGCATACCTGCCGTTGGGGTGAAAGATCAGGTGTCGCGGACCGCTGCCCGGCATAATAGCGATCTTCTCGGCATCGCGCAGCGGCATCGGCTCTGCCGAATTGAAGGTATAGATGCTGATCGAGTCTTCCCCCAGGTCCTGCGCGTAGAGGCTGCGGAAGTCCGGCGAGAAGACCACCGAATGGACATGCGGCTTCTCCTGCCGCGTCGGGTTGATGCTATGACCCGTATGCTGCGCAAACTGTCCATAGGGTAACAGGGCCCCGTCGCCTCCGGTCGGCAATACGGCGAGGCTTCCACCCGTATAATTGGCCACCGCGACCCAGCGTCCACTACGATGCACCGATACATAGACGGGATTCGCTCCCCCGCTGGGCTGCTTATTGATAAATTCCAGCCGGCCCTTCTCCCGGTCAAGCCGGAAGGCGCTGACGCTGCCAATGGCCTGGGTCCTGCTATCTGTCACGGCGTATACATGTTGCTTATCGGGAGCGATCTCCAGGTAAGAAGGGTTTACCACTCCATCGGTATGACTGAGCAGGCTGGCCCTCCCCGTGGTCGCGTCCCACCGGTACACATAAATACCCTTACTCCCTGTGCTGTCCTGTGGGGGCGTTGCGTTATTACTACCCTTATTGGTATACGTGCCGATGAGAAGATAATAAGACTGGGCAGAAGCCGTTGTTGTAAAGTATATTGCAAGTAAAGTCAGATATATGCGCATAGGTGGTATAAAGATAGGGCTTTGCGTTTTGTCGCTGGTGGCATGTCGCCAGGCCTCGAATGCCACGAAGGACGATGTACAAGACCGTTTTGAGGCCAGCTATGCGGCGTTCAAGCGGCTGGCCGGCGCGGACCCGCGAAAACATCCGGACTGGGAGCACGACGCCGACAGCCTCTACCATCTGGTACGACTCTTTGGTCATCACGCGGAGGTTATCCGCGAAGACCTCTTTGCCAGGGACCATCATATTATGGATCCACAGCTGACAAACAAGACGCTCGCGCAAAACATGCTGACTCATACGCCACTTGGCGACAGCCTTCGCCGCGAACTCTCGGATGTAATGGAATACAGTTATCGCATACCCGCGGCTCGTGATGAAAGCGGAGGCCCCGGCGTCACCGATCGCAACTGTATGCTCATCTACGTTAATTTTTGTACATTGGCAAAAACACCCCAACCATGAAAGCCATCTTCTGTCCCTTCTTCCTGCTCCTTTTTTGGGCCTGCGAATCGCCCTCCGATAAAATTGCAAAAGCATTTAAGACGGTCAATGCCTCCCTGGAGAGGAACAACCAGCTCCTGGCGTCAAAGAACGAGCTGAGCGCAAGTTATCTCAAAATACAGGAAAAGGCGGGCTCGCATCCCGATTGGGCACAAAAAGCAGATAGCCTGTATCAGTCGGTAAACTCCCTGAATAAGATTCTTTCACGCACAACAAAAGATCTGACAGACAAAGACCCGGAAGGCACAAACACGAAGATTGGGTCACGGCTATTGACCAAAACTTTGCTCGGAGATAGCATCAGGTCGGCTGTCAGTGATCTGATCAGGCGTTGTCACACGTCGTTGGTCAGCGCGGGCAAAGATTCGATCGTGGACAGCAACTTACAACAGGCCGATGTGGTCATCGATCCCGAACGATGGAATGGCCCTCAATTCGTCGGCTATCCGTCCGCAGCAGCCCGAATGACGCTGGAGTACATTAAGCTGCAGTGCACAGAGACCGCGAGCTTCGTGTTGAAAGATATGAGCGATCAGATGAGTAAATAGTTTGTTAAAAGGCAAGGTTTTCACCGGTTATATAGATGTTAACAGGGTCCAGCGGGTTAAACGGTTGCGACCTTCAACCCTCTTACTTATAAACTTAGAATCATGAAAACGCTTAATTCATCCAGGCTTAAACTCTTCTTCCTGGGGCTGGTCATCGCTGCGGGCTTCAGCTCATGTTACGTCTCTGCTCGTCCCTACGGCTCCCACTGGTGCCCCGGTCACTACGAGCCCGGCTATTACCACAGTCATTGGGTCCCCGGCCACTGGTCATAATATTCGACCCCGGTCTGCAGCCGGGGTCATTTTTTTTTACCTCATTTCGCTAATTTCGGGTATGAGAGTCCTTACCTGTCTTGTCCTGGTCCTTCTAACCACCCTGGCCGCCGACGCGCAGGGGCGGTCCCGTGATACGATCACACTGTACTTTGCTTTCAACCAACACCAGCTGAGACAGGAACAAACCGCAAGACTGGACACCTTCCTCCGCCGCGTAGACCCCACCACCGATACACTCTTCGTCAGCGGCTATACAGATACGATCGGCACATTGGAATACAACCGGTCACTATCAATGCGCAGAGCGCAACAGGCGGCCACACACATCGGCCCCCATCCCCCAACCATCCTCCTTGCAAATGGAGAGAGCAACCAAATAGCCGGCGGCGACAGCGCCAACCGCCGGGTCGTCGTAATAAGAAGTTATCCAACCATTACATCCCCTTCAACCCCCACAACCACTACACCCACCACAACCATTCCAACAACCCCGCCACCCACAACCTCCCCCACACCCGATACCACCACCACAGCCGGCAAACCCGATTCCGTCGTCACACTCAAAGACATCAACTTCCTCGAAGACCAGGCCATCCTCACAGCGTCCGCCCGCATGTACCTCCCCCACTATATAACACTGCTCCGCCAATACATGTCCTCCTACATCGAAGTCGACGGCTTCTGCAATTCGACACAACCGATCACCGACCCTAATGACCCGCTGTTCAAGCTATCCGTCAAACGCGCCAGGCTCATCTATGACGTCCTCGTCGACGAAGGCTTCGACCCATCCCATCTCTCCTACAAAGGCATGGGCAACATGCGCTCAAAATTCGCCCACCCCGTCACCGCCGAAGAAATGCACGCCAACATGCGCGTCGAAGTCCTCATCTTCCACAAACCGCCAACCATCAACAATTAACAGCCATCAGGCGCCGCCAACCACACCCCCACACAAACCTTCCCACCTGTACCTCCACCACCCAAAACCAGACCTCACCCACCCCATCCCAAAAACACCACCCAAACCTGCTAAACGCTAAAACACAATCTATTCCTCTACAATTTAATACCCATAAAATAAATAAATATTTAAAAAATTATCCCCTTTTACATTCCCACCCAGTTAATTAATACTTAATATATTATCCCAATTTTACCCTTCGAAGACAAAATCCGGCCCAATGCAATCGATTGTTTCTATATAAAAAATCTCTACTTTTAATGAGTCTTTAATACACAACTGTTCTGCAGCCGGGAACAGGTTTTTTTTACAAAATAATATAAATGTTCATTTGACATTTGTATAAATTGCTATTGCCGAATTACACATTCAAAACGATTGCACATGGGACCAACCATCCTCCACCCACCGCCACCTTTAAAAACTTTCCCCTTTTTCCGCTCCAGCTCATAACCACCCATCCAGGCACATAAAACTGCTTGCCTGATGCGGCCTCCTCCCCGTTTTCGTCACTTATAACCAAAAACAAGCTTATGCACCCGCTGCTAAAATCAACACGCATGATTTTAATGGGCCTGGCACTGCTATTTGCCAACAACCTCCTGGCCCAGGAGCCGATCCGCGTCACCGGCAAGGTGGCAGACAACACCGGCGTCCAACTCGGCGCCGTCACTGTCTCCGTCAAAGGCTCTAAAACCACCGTCGCCACAAGCGCAGATGGCTCCTTCACCATCCTCGTTCCCAGCAAATCCTCCATCCTCGTCTTTAGCTATGTCGGCTATCAGGGCCAGGAAATGACCATCGGCGACCGGACCAGCTTCGACGTCCGTCTCGTACCCCTCAACAACGCCATGAACGAGGTCGTCGTCGTCGGCTACGGTACACAGAAGAAAAGAGAGATCACCAGCGCCATCACGCGCGTTGACGCCGAACAGTTCAACAAAGGCAATATCAGCGACGTCTCCCAGCTGCTGCAGGGCAAAGTCGCCGGCCTTTCCATCGCCAAACCCGGCGGTGACCCCAACGCCGGCTACACCATCCGCCTCCGCGGCCTGTCGACCCTCGGCGCCAACACCTCACCCCTCATCGTCATCGACGGGCAGATCGGCGCCGACATCAATTCCATCGACCCCAACGACATCGCCAGCATGGACGTTCTAAAGGACGGCAGCTCCGCCGCCATCTACGGTACGCGCGGTTCGGCCGGCGTCATCATCATCACCACAAAATCCGGCACCCGCCTCGGGCCACAGGTCTCCTATAGCGGGGCAGTTACCGCGGAAAAAGGATACCGCTTCACCAGGCACATGACCTCCGGCGAATTCCGCGACCTGCTGAAGTCCACCGGCGCGGGCACCGACTACGGCTCCAATACCGACTGGAACAAAGAGATCACCCGCACAGGCATCACCCATGCACACAATATCTCGTTGTCCGGCGGCAACGGTCACACCTCCTATAATGTATCGGTCAACTACCGCAACGGACAGGGCATCGCCATCACCACCGGCTACAACCAGGTCAACGCACGTCTCAACCTCCAGCACAAGGCCCTCAACGACCGGCTGGTCTTCAATATAACCATGAACACTACCCGGCGCGTGTCGCAGGTGGGATTTGCAAATGCCTTCGAATACGCTACCATCTATAACCCCACAGCCCCGGTGCACGTACCGGTGGGAAGCATCAACGATATCGCGGGTGGGGGCTGGTTCGAGTTCTCTGCCACGGACTATTCCAACCCCGTCGCCCTCCTGACCCAGAACACCAATACGGTGACAATGAGGAGACAGAACGTCGCCGGCTCCGCCGAGTATGAGATACTGAAAGGCTTGAAATTCCTCGTACGCTATGCCCAGCAATCCAACAACTCGGACTCGGACAAATATTCGCCGATCAACGCCTATGCCAACCGTGGTTTCGACCCTGCTCTCGACAACGGCTTTGGCCGGCACGGCTATAAGATCCTGCAGCAGGCCACGGCTTTCAACCAGCTGTACGAGAACACACTGAGTTACCAGCACAAGTTCAACGACCTGGACCTGGGCGCCGTCGGCGGCTACTCCTGGCAGTATTTTCAGAACAACGGCAGCTATATTGGCGCAGGCAACTTTGTCACCGATGCGGCCAGCGGTGATATCTCAGCAGCACTGGACATCTCGTCAGGACTGGCTACGGTCAAAAGCTTCAAGAACGCGAGTAAATTAGTCGCCTTTTTTGGCAGGGTTACCGCCAACTATAAAAACTTTGCCTTTTTAGCGGCCAGCCTTCGCCGTGAGGGCTCCACCCAGTTCGGTCCCAATAACAGATGGGGGAATTTCCCTGCCGTCAGCGGCGGTCTGGACTTTGCCCGTTTCACGGAGATCGCGAGGGTCAACACCTTAAAGCTCCGGGCCAGCTATGGCGTCACCGGCAGCCTCCCGCCGTATTCCTATCTTTCCATGCCGACACTGACCGTATCCGGGCAATACTATGCCGGCAGCGACCAGTACGGTTTTACCTACGCAGCGAATCAGAATGCAAACCCCGACCTGAAGTGGGAGAAAAAGGCAGAGACTGATATCGGCCTCGATTTTTCCGCTTTCGACAACCGGCTCAGCGGCTCGTTTGACTATTTCCGCCGCACGACATCCAACCTGATCTTCAATGTAACTCTTCCCTCACCTCCGGCGCTCGTACCTACGGGCTGGGAGAACATCGGTACCCTCCAGAGCAATGGCTTTGAGGCCCTGATCAACTACGACGTCATCCGGCAGAAGAAATTCACCTGGACGACGAGCATCAACTATTCCCGCGCACATGTCGTGCTGACCCACCTGGACCAGAAACTCGCGGGCTCCTATGTCGGAGCTTCCAACCTCGGCAGCCCCGGCCAGGAAGCCACCCAGATCACGAGAGCCATGGAAGGTCAGCCTATCGGCCTCTTCTATCAGGCCATATACAGAGGGGTCGACAAGAACGGTAAATACCTGTTCGACGACGGAAAAGGAAATCCAGTTGTTGGTGATAATAGCTACAGGACCATTATCGGCAACGGCCTTCCCAAATACGAGATGGGTTGGACCAACACTTTCAAGTACCGCAATTTCGACCTCAACATCTTCTTCCGGGGCGCCTTTGGTCACCAGCTGATCAACACCTATCGCGCCTTCTATGAGAACCCAACAGTATCCTCCGTCTACAATGTCGTCAAAACGAAGTACTACAACCCCAATCTGAAAGATGCCCAGCTCTTCAGCAGCCTGTTCGTGGAAAAAGCCAGCTTCGTCAAGCTGGACAACGCCACCATCGCCTACAACCTGCCGCTGAAAAAAGATGGCGATCCCACGGGTGGGTTCAGAAGTCTTCGGATCTTCCTCACCGGCAATAATCTCTTTGTGATCACGGGCTACACCGGCGCCGATCCCGAAGTGCGTTATGCCGACCAGAGCGTCGCTCCGGCAAATATCCTTGCCCCGGGCATCGACAGACGGGAGAACTGGGTCCTCACCCGGTCATTTACCCTTGGCGTCAATTTAGGATTCTAATTCTTGAAATCAATCATGCAAAACATGAAACACAATACTATCATCCGACTGACCGTCCTGCTGCTGGTGGCCGTCTTCGGGTCCTGTACCAAGCTGGACGAGACCAAATACCTTTATGATACGGTCAGCGGAGACACCTTTTATCAGACGGATGCCGAGCTGTCCTCCGCAGTCGGCGCCGCATATGCAAACCTGTCGGGTATCGCCAGCAACAACCACTTTATCCCCATCAACGAAGTGATGTCGGACGAGTGCGTCGTCCCGACCCGCGGCCCGGACTGGGGCGACGGCGGCCGCTGGGTGCGTCTGACACAGCACAAGGTGCAGTCTACCGACCCCGACCCGATCAATGGATGGAATTTCTGCTATAAGGGCGTCAATACCTGCAACCAGCTGATCGCCACACTCGCCAAGCATACCAACGCCAAGATACCCCAATACATCGCCGAACTGAGGGGGCTGCGCGCCATCTACTACCTGTGGCTGCTGGACTGGTACGGGAATGTACCCATAACCATCGATTTCTCTTCTACCACGCCGCCCGCCAACAGCACACGAGACCAGGTGTATGCGCTCGTGGAATCAGAGCTGCTGGCCGTCGCCTCCACCCTGCCCCACACGGGACCCGCCACCGAGTCCACCTACGGCCGCGTCAACGCCTACACCTGCTGGGCGGCATTGGCCAAGCTCTACCTGAACGCCCAGATCTATACCGGGACTGCCCAGTGGGACAAGTGCATCGCCGCCTGCGACACCCTGATCAACTCCGGCCTGTATACATTAACACCCAACTACGCCGATAATTTCTCCAAAGACAACAAGGGCGTGCCGGAAACCATCTTCACCATCCCTTACGACCACGTTCACGAACAGGGTATGAATTTCTGTATGATGACACTCAACGGTCTCAACCAGAACACCTATAACATGAATGGACAGCCGTGGAATGGTTTTGCGAGCATCCAGGAGTTCTATAATTCCTATATCGATCCCAGCCAGAATCCGGGCCCGCAGGGACAGGTCGTGGGTACGGACCCCGCCGGAGACAGCGTCACCGGTACGCTGGACAAGCGGCTTACGAATTTCCTTGTCGGCCCCCAGTATGGCGCGGACGGCAAACCACTGCAGGACGGCGGATATGAAAAGAGCGCACCGGGTTACGCCGGCGACCCCAACGGCGCGCCTATCGTCTTTACGCCTTATGTCAACGAGCTGCAGCCGACCGCCTGGCGTCAGTCCGGCGCGCGCATTGCCAAATGGGGCTTCTACTCGGGCATGACCCAAAACCAGGACAACGACTACGCGATATTCCGGTATGCCGATATCCTTCTGACCAGGGCAGAGGCTACCGCCCGCAAGAGCAATAACTGGAACGACCCCTTCACCCTCGCCATCGTCAACCAGATCAGGACAGTACATGGCGGCGTCGATCCCTTTACTTCGCTGACAGCTGCGACATTTTTGGCCGAGCGCGGAAGAGAGATGTTCTTTGAAGGGTGGAGAAGACAGGACCAGATCCGCTTTGGCGTATTCAACAACGCCTGGAGGTTCCATGACGCCGACCCCGCCGACAACCTCGGCCCGCACGGTATCAACCACGTCAACATCCTGCCCCTGCCGGACGCACAGCTCAATGCCAATAAGAACCTCAAGCAAAATCCAGGCTACTAGTATGAAATTGCTCACATCGATATTATTATCCGCCGTTGCCCTCCCGGTCCTTACTCAGCAGACACCGCAAGCACCGGAAAACTCCCGGGCGCCACAAACCACCCGGACGCCACAGTCACCTCCCGGTCACGACTACCCGATCCACCCGGTCAACTTTACCCAGGTGCAGCTGACTGACGCCTTCTGGCTTCCCCGTATCGAGACCAACCGGACGGTGACCATCCCGGCCTCCTTCGATCGCTGTAAGACAACCGGCCGAATGAAGAACTTCGAGATGGCCGCCGCCCGCAAAGGGAAATTCTGTACCATCTACCCCTTTGACGACACGGATATCTACAAAACGTTGGAAGGAGCCTCCTATTCGCTCGCCGTCCACCCCGACCCTGCCCTGGCGAAATACCTCGACTCCCTGATCACCATGATCGGCAACGCCCAGGAACCTGACGGGTATCTCTATACGGCAAGGACCATCGACCCCGCCCATCCGCACGAGTGGAGCGGTCCCGAACGTTGGGTCAGGGAACACGAGCTCAGCCACGAGCTCTATAATTCCGGACACCTCTTCGAAGCCGCCGTCGCACACTACAACGCCACCGGCAAACGCAACCTCCTGGACATCGCCCTGAAGAACGCCGACCTCCTCGTCGCCACCTTCGGCCCGGACAAAAGACACGTAGCCCCCGGTCACGAGATCGTCGAGATGGGCCTGGTCAAGCTCTACCGAGTCACCGGTAAGAAAGAATACCTCGATCTGGCAAAGTTCTTCCTCGAACAGCGCGGCGAAAGACAGTACAAGAAGGAAAGCGCCAACCCGTGGGAGAACGGCTCCTACTGGCAGGCACACGAGCCCGTGACAGAGCAGGATGAAGTAATCGGCCACGCCGTCCGCGCCATGTATCTCTACTCCGCCATGACCGATATCGCCGCCATCACCGGCGACACCGCCTATGTAAAAGCCGTCGACCGGCTCTGGGAAAATATGGTGGAGAAGAAAATATACCTGCACGGTGGCATCGGCGCCATTGGCGATGGGGAAAGGTTCGGCGCCAACTACGAACTGCCCAACCTCACCGCCTATGCGGAAACCTGCGCCGCCATCGGCAGCGTCTACTGGAACTACCGGATGTTCCTCCTCCACGGAGAGTCCAAATACATGGACGTCCTCGAGCGGACCCTCTACAATGGGATGATCTCGGGCGTAGGCCTCGACGGGAAGAGCTTCTTCTACACCAATGCCATGCAGATACTCAACGGGCACACGCACCAGGGCATGGAGCCCGAGCGTTCCGGCTGGTTCCCCTGCTCCTGCTGTCCCACCAATATGGCGCGGCTGCTGCCTTCGGTTCCCGGTTATGTATATGCGGTAAAAGACAAGGATATCTATGTCAACTTATATATCAGCGGAACGGCGACAATAACGCCGGGCCAGGGGGCCGTCAAGGTCATTCAGCAAAGCAATTATCCCTGGTCCGGCGATATCCACCTTAAGATTGCCCCCGCTCAGCCCTCGGCATTTGGCCTGCTGTTGCGCATCCCCGGCTGGGCACGCGACGAGGCGATCCCCGGCGGTCTCTACCAGTTTACAGAAAAAACCACCGACCCCGTCACCATCCGCGTCAACGGCCAGGTCTACAACGCCGGGATAAAGAATGGCTACGCGGTCATCAACCGGACCTGGAAAAAAGGCGATTCAGTCGAGCTGGTCCTGCCCATGAAAGTCCACAAGATAATGGCCATAGATAGCGTAAAAGAAGACGCTGGCAAGCTGGCCCTGCAACGCGGTCCCCTCGTATACTGCGCTGAATGGGTCGACAACAAGGGCCAGACCAGTAACCTTATCCTTCCTGCTGATGCGGGCTTTACCGTCAGGATGCAACCCACCCTGCTGGGTGGCGTGGCAACACTGACGAGCCCCGGCCTCGTCGCGATCCCCTACTACGCCTGGGCCAATCGCGGCAAGGGAGAAATGAATATATGGTTTCCGGAGAAGTCGAAGGATCTTGGGTTGCTGACGAAATAGCCTATGTTGCGTGTATTGACCTCTATTGTATGTACTCTATTGCTGGTTGTCGCGTGTACCGAGCAGGGCGCGCGACGGCCATATACTTTATTTTCCCTGCTGCCCAAAGATTCCACGGGCATCGGCTTTGCCAATAACCTGCAGTTCTCGGAAGAGTTTAATATGTATACCTTCCGCAATTTCTACAACGGCGGAGGGGTTGGCGTCGGTGACATCAACAACGACGGCCTGCCGGATCTCTTCTTCTGCAGCAACCAGGGCTCCAACAAGCTCTATCTGAACAAAGGCCACTTCCAGTTCGAGGACATCACCGAAAAAGCCGGCGTCGCCAGCGAAGGCGTCTGGTCTACTGGGGTAGCGTTCGCGGACGTCAACGGCGACGGACTCATGGATATCTATGTCTGCAAGTCCGGCGATGTGAAGGGCAAGCACCGCGCCAACCAGCTCTTCATCAACAACGGCAACCTCACCTTCACCGACAGCGCCGCAGAATATGGCCTGGCCAATACCGGCCTCTCGACACACGCCGTCTTCTTTGATTACGATCGCGACGGCGACCTCGATTGCTACCTCCTTAACAACTCATTCCGCAGCGTCGGCAACTACGACCTGGTCAAGGGCCAGCGGAACATCGTCGACTCATTGGGAGGCAACAAGCTTTACCGCAATGACGGCAGCCACTTCACCGACGTCACGCAGCAGGCGGGCATCTACAGCAGCCGCATCGGTTTCGGGCTGGGCGTCACCATCGCCGACGTCAACAAGGACGGCTGGCCCGATATCTATGTCTCCAACGATTTCTTCGAAAAGGATTATCTGTATATCAACAAACACGACGGTACGTTCAGGGAAGACCTCGAGGGCTGCATCAACGAGATCAGCATGAACTCGATGGGGGCCGACATCGCCGACATCAACAACGACGGCCTGCCCGATATCTACGTGACCGATATGCTGCCCGAAGCCGAAGACCGCATAAAAACCAAGACCTCCTTCGAAAACTGGGAAAAGTACCAGTCGGACATTGCGGCCGGCTACTACCGCCAATTCGTGAGAAATGTCCTGCAGCTGAACCGCGGCCCCGAACCCACAACAACATCCTCCCACCTCGCACCATTGGCGTCATCGTCTCCCCCCTCCACCCGGCCGGCGCCCCCCCCTTCCCTGGGATCAGTTCCCCCCTCCACCCACTTCAGCGAGATCAGCCGCCTCGCCGGCGTCCAGGCCACCGACTGGAGCTGGGGCGCCCTCATCGCCGACCTCGACAACGACGGCTACAAAGACATCTTCGTCGCCAACGGCATCTACAAAGACCTCACCGACCAGGACTATATCCAGTACATGGCCAATCCCACCGAGGTGCGAAAGATGATCAGCGAGGGACATGGGGTTATCAGTAAGCTGGTAAACATGATCCCCTCTACTCCCATTCCTAACTATGCCTTCCATAACAACGGCGATCTGCATTTCACCAACATGGCCCGCGAATGGGGACTCGACCAGCCCGGCTTCTCCAACGGTAGCGCCTACGCCGACCTCGACAACGACGGCAACCTCGACCTCGTCGTCAACAACGTCAACATGCCAGCCTTCGTCTATCGCAACAATGGTGTCCCCGGCAATCACTGGCTGAAATTGGTCCTCCACGGCGAAGGCGGCAACCGCTTCGCCATCGGCGCCAAAGCCACCGTCTACTACGACGGAAAGCTCGCCTACCAGGAAGAGATGCCAACACGTGGCTTCGAGTCAGCCGTCGACAGCCGGCTAAACTTCGGGCTGGGCCAAACAAAGACGATCGATTCCCTAATCATCGAATGGCCATCCAACAAACGCACGCTACTAAAAAACATAACCCCCAATCAAATCATTACCCTCAACGAAAAAGACGCGCCCCCCGTCACAACACCACCAACAACCACCCCAAAAACCCTGCTGGCCAAAACCTCCTCCCTCCCCTACCTCCACCGCGAAAACGACTTCAACGACTTCAACCGCGACCACCTCATCTTCTCCATGCTCTCCACCCAGGGCCCCCGCATGGCCATCGCAGACGTCAACGGTGACGGCCTCGACGATGTCTATATCTGCGGCGCCAAAGGGCAGGACAAGGGCCTGTACATCCAAAGCCCCGACGGAAAATTCACAAGAAAAGAGCTCGCCGCACCTGACAAAGAATGTGAGGACGTAGATGCCCTCTTCTTCGACGCCGACGGCGACGGAGACAAAGACCTGTTCGTCTGCAGCGGAGGCAACGAGTTCTCGCCCAACTCCACCGCCCTCATCAGCCGCCTCTACATCAATGACGACCACGGCAACTTCACAAAATCTCCCCAACTCCTACCCTCTGCCGCAGTCTTCGAAAGCACCAGCTGCGTCACCGCCGTCGACATCGACGGAGACGGCGACCAGGACCTCTTCATAGGAGTCCGCCTCAAACCATTCAGCTACGGCTTCCCCTGCAAGGGCTATATCCTGGCCAACGACGGCCACGGCAAATTCATCGACGTCACCGACAAAGTCTGCCCCGATCTCGAAAAACTCGGCATGGTCACCGACGCCCGCTGGTGCGACTACGACAAAGACGGCAAGCCCGACCTCATCGTCACCGGCGAGTACATGCCAATCAGTATATTCCATAACGAGGGCGGTCACCTCAAAAATATCACCGCCACCACCGGCCTCTCCAACACCAACGGCTGGTGGAACCGTCTCCTCATCACCGACCTCAACGGCGACGGCTACCCCGACATCATCGCAGGCAACCACGGCCTCAACTCCCGTTTCAAAGCCAGTCCGTCCAAACCCATCACCTGCTACGCCGGCGACTTCGACCAGAACGGCACCGTCGAACAGATCGTCTGCTGCTACAATGGAGACCGACAATACCCGATGGCCCTCCGCCAGGACCTCGTCTCGGCCCTCCCTTACCTAAAAAAGAAATACCTCCACTACGAAGACTACAAGGGCCAGACCGTCAACGATATCTTCACAAAGGACCAGCTCGACAAAGCCATCAAACTCGACGCCTACGAGCTTCAATCCTGTGTCTTCCTCAGCGACGGCAAGGGCCATTACACCAAACACCCCCTCCCAACCGAGGCCCAGTTCTCCCCCGTCTACGGCCTCAACGCCGGCGACTTTGACCACGACGGTAAAACCGACCTGCTGATCGGCGGCAACTTCTACCAGTCCAAGCCCGAGTCGGGTATCTACGATGCGAGCTACGGCCTCCTCCTGAAAGGCGACGGCAAGGGAAACTTCACCCCCCTCTCCCCCCAGCAGTCCGGCTTCTTCGTCAAAGGTGCCGTCCGCGATATCCAGACAATCAAAACAAAACATCAGCCTATATTTATAGTAGCAATTAACAATGACTCGACCCAACTTTTCACACCCATCGCGCCAAGCGCCGCCCATTAGCGTCCTGGTCCTGGCATCGGCCCTCCTCCTTCTCTCCGCCTGCCGCGACGGATCAGAGGAGTATTCCGACCTCGTAAGAACAGAGCTCGCCAGCGGCCGAACAGCCAACCAGCTGATCATGGACATCCATTTCGGGATGACGCGCAAACAATTCTACGACTACTGCTGGGGCATGCACAACAAGGGCATATTCGAAGACGGCGCCAACAGCACAGCCGTCCTCTATCGGCTGTCCAAACCCGGGCAGCTAAAACAGGCCGCGTCGATGAACTTCTATCCCGTCTTCCGGAATGACACCATCTATAAAATGTGGGCCCAGTTCCAGTACGACGCCTGGGCGCCCTGGAACAAAGGCCTCTTCGCCGATAGCCTGATGCTCGACGTCGTCGGCCTCTATACGAAGTGGTACCCCGGAAACAATTTTATAAAACTAACCGATCCCAAACGCGGGACCATCTATGTCAAAGTCGACGGCAACAGACGCATCGTCGTCGGAAGAAAGGACGACGTCCACGTCAATGTCGACTATACCAATCTGCTCGTTGACAACCATGCAAAGCCATGACCCTATCCCGCTCCACATATCGCCTCTTCTTATACACCGTCCTTCTGGGAATCCTCGCAGGCTGTCAGACCACACCTGTCAACGACCACCGTCTATTCCAGCTGCTCAGTCCCGGCCAGACCGGCATCGACTTCAACAACAAGCTCGAATACGACGAGGCCTTTAATATATTTACCTACCGTAATTTCTATACCGGTGGTGGAGTGGCCGTCGGCGACATCAACAACGACGGCCTGCCGGACATCTTCTTCACCGGCAACCAGGTCGACAACAAGCTCTATCTCAACAAAGGGAACTTCCGGTTCGAGGACATCACCGAAAAGGCGGGCATCCACAAGGCCGGGAAATGGTCGACCGGTGTTTGCATGGCCGACGTCAACGGCGACGGTCTCCTTGATATATACGTCTGCAGCAGCGGTATCGCAAAAGGCGACACCCGTCCCAATCAGCTATACATCAACAATGGCAACGGCACCTTCACCGATCGCGCAAAGGAATACGGCGTCCGGGACGGCGGCTACTCCACCCACGCCGCGTTCTTTGACTATGATCACGACGGCGACCTCGACCTCTTCCTCCTGCGCAATGCCTCCAAACCCATCGGCACCTTTAACCTCCAGCACAACGAACGGAACATCCGGGACTCATTGGGAGGCGATCGACTCTACCGCAACGACGGCGGCCATTTTACCGATGTCAGCAAAGAGGCGGGCATCTACGGCAGCGTTATTGGCTTTGGTCTGGGCGTTACCGTCGGCGACGTCAACAAGGACGGCTGGCCCGATATCTATGTATCCAACGACTTCTTCGAGCGGGACTATCTTTATATAAACAACGGCAACGGCACCTTCCGCGAAGAGCTCGAAAACCAGATGCACAGCATCAGCAACGCCTCGATGGGCGCGGACATGGCCGACATCAACAACGACGCCTATCCCGATATCTTCGTCACCGAGATGCTGCCGGATGACGAATCCAGGATAAAGATCAATACCACATTCGAGAACTGGGAAAAATACCAGCTCGACCTCAGCTACGGCTACTGGCACCAGTTCACCCGCAATACGCTACAGTTAAACAATCGCAACAACACCTTCAGCGAGATCGGCCGCCTCGCAGGCGTCCAGGCCACTGACTGGAGCTGGGGCGCCCTCATCACCGACCTCGACAACGACGGCTACAAAGACATCTTCGTCGCCAACGGCATCTACAAAGACCTCACCAACGAGGACTATATACAATATATATCCAACCAGGAGGTCATGACCAGCATCCTCAGCGGCAAAGACCGCAACTTCCGCAAGCTGATCGACCTCATCCCCTCCCATCCCATGCCCAATTACGCCTTCCACAACAACGGCGATCTGCATTTCACCAACATGGCGCGGGAATGGGGACTCGACCAGCCCAGCTTCTCCAACGGCAGCGCCTATGTCGACCTCGACAACGACGGCAACCTCGACCTCGTCGTCAACAACATCAACATGCCTGCCTTCGTCTATCGCAACAATGGTGTCCCCGGCAATCACTGGCTGAAACTAATTCTCCGCGGCGAAGGCGGCAACCGCTTCGCCATCGGCGCCAAAGCAACTGTCTATTATGGTGGCAAGCTCGCTTACCAGGAAGAGCAACCGATCAGAGGATTTGAGTCCACAGTCGACAGCCGGCTAAACTTCGGACTGGGCCAAACAAAGACGATCGACTCCCTGGTCATCGAATGGCCATCCAACAAACGAACGACCCTAAAAAACATAACCCCTAACCAGATCATTACCCTCAACGAAAAAGACGCCACAACCACGGCGCCAGCCACAATACCCCCAATCACGTCACCGACCACCCCCACCACCCCAACAACCACCCTGTTCGAGCCAATAAAAAACCCCACCCTCGCCTACCTCCACCGCGAAAACGACTTCAACGACTTCAACCGCGACCACCTCATCTTCTCCATGCTCTCCACCCAGGGCCCCCGCATGGCCATCGCCGACGTCAACGGTGACGGCCTCGACGATGTCTATATCTGCGGCGCCAAAGGGCAGGACAAGGGCCTGTACATCCAAAGCCCCGACGGAAAATTCACAAGAAAAGAGCTCGCCGCAACTGACAAAGAATGCGAGGACGTAGATGCCCTCTTCTTCGACGCCGACGGCGACGGAGACAAAGACCTGTTCGTCTGCAGCGGAGGCAACGAGTTCTCGCCCAACTCCACCGCCCTCATCAGCCGGCTCTACATCAATGACGGCCACGGCAACTTCACAAAATCCCCCCAGCTCCTGCCCTCTGCCGCAGTCTTCGAAAGCACCAGCTGCGTCACCGCCGCCGACATCGACGGAGACGGCGACCAGGACCTCTTCATAGGAGTCCGCCTCAAACCATTCAGCTACGGCTTCCCCTGCAAGGGCTATATCCTGGCCAACGACGGCCACGGCAAATTCACCGACGTCACCGACAAGGTCTGCCCCGATCTCGAAAAACTCGGCATGGTCACCGACGCCCGCTGGTGCGACTACGACAAAGACGGAAAACCCGACCTCATCGTCACCGGCGAGTACATGCCAATCAGTATATTCCATAACGAGGGCGGCCACCTCAAAAATATCACCGCCACCACCGGCCTCTCCAACACCAACGGCTGGTGGAACCGTCTCCTCATCACCGACCTCAACGGTGACGGCTATCCGGACATCATTGCGGGCAACCACGGCCTCAACTCCCGTTTCAAAGCCAGCCCGTCCAAACCCATCACCTGCTACGCCGGCGACTTCGACCAGAACGGCACCGTCGAACAGATCGTCTGCTGCTACAATGGAGACCGACAATACCCGATGGCCCTCCGCCACGACCTCGTCTCGGCCCTCCCATTCCTAAAAAAGAAATACCTCCACTACGAAGACTACAAGGGCCAGACCGTCAACGATATCTTCACAAAGGACCAGCTCGACAAAGCCATCAAACTCGACGCCTACGAGCTTCAATCCTGTGTCTTCCTCAGCGACGGCAAGGGCCATTACACCAAACACCCCCTCCCAACCGAGGCCCAGTTCTCCCCCGTCTACGGCCTCAACGCCGGCGACTTTGACCACGACGGTAAAACCGACCTGCTGATCGGCGGCAACTTCTACCAGTCCAAGCCCGAGTCGGGTATCTACGATGCGAGCTACGGCCTCCTCCTGAAAGGCGACGGCAAGGGAAACTTCACCCCCCTCTCCCCCCAGCAGTCCGGCTTCTTCGTCAAAGGTGCCGTCCGCGATATCGGGACCATTAAAACAAAACATCAGACTATATTTATAGTAGCCAAAAACAACGACTCAACCCAACTCTTCACAAACATAAAACACTAACGATATGAACAATACCTACGACGCCATAGTCATCGGATCCGGAATCAGCGGCGGCTGGGCAGCGAAAGAGCTCACGGAAAAAGGCCTCAGCGTACTCATGCTCGAACGCGGCCGCCCCTTCGAACATATAAAGGATTATCAGAGCGCGAACAAGAACCCCTGGGAAATGCCTCACCGCGACAGGGCCACGACACAACAAAAGAAAGACCGCCCCGTCATATCCCGTTACTGGGCGATGTACGGGACCGCCGCACACGAGCCGATCATGGACTACTGGGCCAACGAAAAGGACTGCCCCTACGTCGAGGTCAAACCATTTACCTGGTGGCGCAGCTATCAGCTCGGCGGCCGTTCGATACTATGGGGGAGACAGAGCTATCGCTGGAGTGACCTCGACTTCGAAGCCAATCTCAAAGACGGCATCGCCGTCGACTGGCCCATCCGCTATAAAGACCTAGAGTCCTGGTACACCTATGTCGAAAAATTCGCGGGCATCAGCGGCTCCAAAGAAGGCCTCGCCCATCTGCCAGACGGACATTTCCTGCCGCCCATGGACCTCAACTGCGTAGAGAAGGACGTAGCAGAAAGAATAAAGGCGCAGTGGAAAGGCCAGCGTCATATGTTCATCGGCCGCGTCGCCAATCTCACGGCGGCTATCCCCGGCCGTACGCAATGCCAGTTCCGCAATCGCTGCTGGGAAGGCTGCCCCTTCGGCGGCTATTTCAGCACACAGTCCTCCACCCTGCCCGCCGCGATGGCCACGGGAAAGCTGACCGTCCGGCCCTGGTCCATCGTCACCCGCATCCTATACGACAAGGACAAACGCCGGGCAACCGGAGTCGAAATACTCGACGCCGGGAACAACAAAACCTATACGTTCAATTCCAAGATCGTCTTCCTCAACGCCTCGGCCCTCAACAGTGCCTGGGTGCTCATGAACTCTGCCACCGACGTCTGGCCCGGCGGGCTGGGCAGCAGCAGCGGCGAGCTGGGGCATAACGTCATGGACCATCACTATATGCTGGGCGCACAAGGCTCGGTCGATGGCTACCTCGACAAATATTATTATGGAAGAAGAGCAAACGGTTTCTACATACCCCGTTTCGTCAACATGGGTGGCGACAAACGCGACTTCCTGAGGGGCTACGGCTTCCAGGGCGCCGCCAGCCGACAGGGATGGAGCCGCGAGATCGCCGAGCTCAACATCGGCGCCGAGCTCAAGGAAGCGCTCACCGAGCCGGGGCCATGGCAGATAGGCGCCACCGGTTTTGGCGAGATACTGCCCTATCACGAGAATAAGATCACCCTCGACAAGAATGTAAAAGACAAATGGGGCCTCCCCGTCCTCTCCATGGATGCCGAGCTGAAGGAGAACGAGCTCAAGATGCGCAAGGATATCGTGAAGGAGCTGGTGGCCATGTTCGAAGCCGCCGGAGTGAAAGACATCACCACCTGGGACAGCGACAAATACGCCATCGGCCAGGGCATCCACGAAATGGGTACAGCAAGGATGGGCCGGGATCCGAAGACCTCCGTCCTCAATGGCCACAACCAGGTATGGGACGCGCCCAATGTCTTTGTCACCGACGGAGCCTGTATGACCTCTGCCGCCTGTCAGAACCCTTCCCTTACCTATATGGCCCTGACAGCGAGAGCCGTGAATTATGCTTTCGATCAGCTAAAAAAAGGTGATATTTGATCGATTGAAGCAGGTCCTTCTCTATATCACGATAATACCGCTGCTGGCCGCTTGCGGGCGGCAGTCTGCGTCCCTGTTCGAGCTACTACCCCCCGGGCGTACCGGTATCCGGTTTGAAAATCGGGTGACAGACACCGATAGCCTCAGCATCCTGGATTATTTATACTATTACAATGGCGGAGGGGTGGCGGCCGCAGATTTCAATCGCGACGGCCTGCCCGATCTCTTCTTCGTCTCCAACAAGGGCGACTGCAAACTCTATCTCAACAAAGGCGATTTCACATTCGAAGACATCACCCTAAAAGCCGGAGTCGCGGGTAAGGGTAACTGGAAGACCGGCGTCACCATCGCCGACGTCAACAACGACGGCTGGCCCGATATCTATCTGTCCGAAGTCGGCGGCTACAAGGGCTTTCATGGTCACAACGAACTCTTCGTCAACAACGGTGCGGCGGCAACCGGCGGCCAACCCACCCCTGCCGGCGCGACACCCCCCACCGGGGCGCAGTCCATCCCCACCTCCACCGGTGCAACACCACCCACCGGTGCGCAGTCCATCCCCACCTTCACCGAGCGCGCCCACGACTATGGTCTCGACATCGAAGGCTTCAACACCCAGGCCGTCTTCTTCGACTATGACCACGACGGAGACCTCGACCTCTTCATCGTCAACCACTCCGTCCACTCCAACGAAACCTACGGCGATACTTCCCTGAGACGAGTCACCAGTCCCACCAGCGGCGACAAGCTGCTGCGCAACGACAGCGTCTCCCCCGGCGTTAGAAAATTCGTCGACGTGTCGGCAGCAGCCGGCATCTACAGCAGCATCATCGGCTACGGCCTCAATGTCATGGTCGGTGATCTTAATAATGATGGCTGGGATGATATCTACGTCAGCAATGACTTTCACGAGAGCGACTACTACTATCTCAACAACCGCAACGGGACCTTCAGCGAGATCAACGACGAGGCCTTCCCCCACCAGAGCCGGTTCTCGATGGGCAGCGATGTCGCAGACATCAACAATGACGGCTGGCTCGACCTGATCACCCTCGACATGCTGCCTCCGCAGCAACGGCTGCAAAAGACCTCTTCAGGCGACGATCCGCTCAGCGTCTTCGAGCTCAAACACAAATTTGGCTACAACTACCAGTACTCCCGCAACTGTCTGCAGCTGAACACCGGTCAGGGGAGGCGTTTTAGCGACATCGCGCTCTATTCCGGGGTTGCGGCGACCGACTGGAGCTGGTCTCCCCTCATCGCAGACTTCGACAACGACGGCCGGAAGGATCTATTTATCAGCAACGGCATCCAGCATCGGCCCAATGATCTTGACTTTATAAAATTCTTCTCCTCCGGGGCAAAAGTCGACGCGCAAGTCGTCGCAAAGAGCCCCGACGGGCTGGCGAGCAACTATATCTTCCAGGGCTCGGACAGCCTCGTCTTCACCGACCGGAGCAAGGACTGGGGCATCACAAAACCGGCTTTTTCCAACGGTGCGCTCTGTATTGACCTAAATAATGACGGTTCACTGGATATTGTGGTCAATACAGCGAATGGTCCCCCCCTCATCTACCGCAACAATTTTCGACATATATCCCCCGCGACCCACTATCTCGACATACAGCTGGTCGGTCCGGCAGCCAACCCCCTCGGCCTCGGCGCCAAAGTCGTCGTAAAGAACAGGGGCGTTCTCCAGCTGAACTACCTGACCCCAACCCATGGCTTCGAGAGCAGCAGCCTTCAATATCTGCATTTTGGTCTGGGCCCCAACACCATGGCCGACACCGTTCAAATCATCTGGCCCGATGCAACAACACAGCTGCTCACCCACGTACAGGCCGACCAACGGATAACAGTAACCCACAAAAATGCCACAGTCGGCGGCCCCGAATTGCTCCCATCGGGCGCAGCTCCCCCTACCCCCCTTCTCAAAAACATCACCGATTCCATATCCTTCCCCTACCAGCGCCTCCCCTCCACCTACAACGATTTCGACGACCAGCCCCTGATCCCCCACCAACTCTCAACCCGTGGTCCAAAACTTGCCGTAGCCGACATCGATGGCGACGGCCTCGACGATATCTTCGTCTGCGGCAACGACCGTCAACCCGGCGCCCTCTTCCACCAACTATCCTCCGGTAAATTCGTGCCCTCCAACAATCAAGTCTTTGCCGGAGACGCCCGGCCCCCCCGATACGCCACGAACGCCGACGACGCAGACGCCATATTCTTCGACGCCAACGGCGACGGCCACCCTGACCTGCTGGTCGTCAGTGGCGGCAACAAATACGCGGACGGCTCTCCCAACCTCAGTGACCACCTCTATCTCAACGACGGCAAGGGCAACTTTAAAAAAGCCCCGGACTTCCCGGCGCTCCTTAACAATAAATCAGTCGTCGTCGCTGCAGACATCAACGGCGACGGCCATCCCGATCTCTTCATCGGCAGCTGCGCAGTCGCTGGTCGCTACGGAGAAACACCCGAGTCCTGGCTGTTGATCAACGACGGCAAGGGACACTTCAAAAAAGCGCCTGATTCAGTAGCCCCCGGTCTCGCCCATATCGGCATGGTCACCTCTGCCGTATTCACCGACATCGATAAGGATGGCTGGCCCGATCTCGTCATCGCTGGGGAATGGATGCCGATCACAGTCTTCCGGAACGACCATACCCATCTCAAAAATATCACCAACGATCTCGGGCTACAACATACCACCGGCTGGTGGACCTGTCTGCAGACCGTGGATATCAACGGTGACGGCCGCGAAGACCTCCTCGCCGGCAACTGGGGCGAGAACTCAAAATTCCACGCGACCACCGCGGCGCCAATTAGACTTTACTGCGGCGACTTCGACAACAACGGTCAATCCGACCAGCTCCTGGCCGTCCCCGAAGACGGGCAATACTATCCCTTTCTCGGCAAAGACGAGCTGGAGCGGCACATGCCTTCGATCATCCGCAAACGTTATAATAATTATTCCACCTTTGCCGGCCAGACCGTCGAACAGATACTCGACGGCAGCTTCAACCGTGCGACCAGCCTCCAGGCCGAAGACCTCTCTTCAACCCTGCTGATCAACAACGGCCACGGTGGCTACACCCTGTCCCGTCTCCCAAAAGAGGTCCAGTGGTCACCTGTATTTACCTTTCTCGGGGCACCGGATATATATGGTAACGGCCACACAGATATCATTGCAGCCGGCAACTTTGACGGCGTCACCCCCTACGAGGGACGCTACGACGCGAGCTACGGCACCTTGTTGCTCGCCTGCCGCGAAGCCGTCCCCATGCAAAGGTCCGGTCTCCTCCTCCGGGGCGAGATACGCGACAGCAAAACCATAAGAACCCGCCGCGGTCCGGTCTTTGTCTTCTCCCGCACCAACGGTCCCCTCCTTTTCTACCGGCGCGGCGGCCCGTAGCCGATTTTAGCTACAGACAGTCAACTTTTTTCTGCAACGCCACCCTCTCCGCCGGCGTCCGCGCCAGCTCCACAGCCTGGGTCAAATTCGTGCGAGCCTGTTCATCATCAACCCCCGTATAAAGGTCCCCCAGCAACACATAATAAAACCGATTATTCTTCAATCCAAGCAATAAGGCCTCCCGGATCCCCTCCTCCTTGCCATGAACCTTCGAGAACGCATAGGTCCGGTTCAGCGCCGCCATCGGCGAGTACTCCACCTGCAGGAGCAGGTTATACAGCTGCAGTATCTGTGTCCACTTCTCTTTCGTATCCTCCTTCTGCGTATTCCAATAGGCGATCCCCGCCTCGAGATGGTACTTCGAAAGCCGGCTTCCGCTGGCGGCACGGTTCAAAAAATAACCGCCCTTGCTGATAAGGTCCGAGTTCCAGAGGCTCACATCCTGCTCTTCATAAAGGACGATCTCTCCGTTGGCGTCAAGCCGCGCATCCAGCCTTGAAGCATGAAAACACATCAGCGCAAGCAGCGCATTGGCCTCGGGCGTGCACGTTAGAACTTCGCCATGGATCTTCGTCGGACCTGCTTTGCCACGTTCCTCCTCGATCATACCCTTCGCTTGCGCTCGGGTACGTTCCTCGGTTTGACTCGTTCGTTCCCTTCGCGATTGCTCGGGAACATTTTCTATCAACATCTGACATAGACGAATGGCCTCAAAACAAAGATCCTTTCGTAACGATCGGTTATCAATAGCCGAATAATACCCCTCGTTGAACAGCAGATATATTGTGGTAAGCACGGCGCCCAGCCTGGCTTCGATCTCCGCGGGCCCGGGCAGGTCCAGGCTGATGCCGGCCTCCCGGATCTTCTCCTTTGCGCGAAACAGCCGTTTATTGATCACTTCCTTATTGGTCAAAAAAGCCTCCGCGATCTCGTCGATGCCAAAACCACAAAGGATACGCAGCGACAGACCGATCTGCGCCTCTGCCGGGATGGCGGGGTGGCTGATCGCAAACATCATTCTGAGCTGGCTGTCGTTGATATTCTGCGGAGAGAACTCAACTTCAACATCCTCCGTCTCGCCGGCGGCACGACGCAACAGCGGTGCGAGCTTGGCATTGAAGACCCGACCACGCTTGAGATAATTCTTAGCGCGGTTAGCCGCCACCGTATACAGCCAGGCAGTCGGATTCGGAGGGAGACCCTTCTGTCCCCAGGTCTCTGCCGCCGTCAGAAAGGAATCGCTGGTGATATCCTCCGCAATTGCTATCTGGTCAAAACCGAAATGCTTGCAGAGAACGGCGACGATCTTCCTGTACTCCGTTCGGAATAATTGTGGTATGATCTCAGTGCTGTCCATTGATCTTGCGTACCTCCACGCTGTTGCCTTCGCCGTTGAGTATCGGGTTGCCCTTCGCCATCTCCACCGCTTCATCCAGGCTGCTGGCCCTGATGATAATGAACCCGGCAAGGCTCTCCTTTATCTCAGCGAAAGGGCCATCGGTAACCACGCCGCCCGGCTTTATCACCTTCCCTTTCGCGTCGAGTCCCGTGCCGCCGACGAACTTGTCCTCCGCGATGATCCCGTTGACCCACTGCTGATACTGTTCCATATACCCTTTTAGCTGGTCGGGCGTAGGCTGTTTCTCCTTGGTGATCAGGTCCAGCCGCATCAGTATGATATATTCCTCCATAGTGTTAAATTTTTACCGGTTGGTACGTCACATTGATGACCCCGCTCTTGAAGACGTGTGATGAGGTCAGCTGCAGGTTCAGCTTCTGTTTGAGGCCCTTAAAAGCCGGTACGCCTTCCCCGAGCGCCACCGGGTCGATCATAAATCCGTAAGTGTCGATAAGCCCTGCGTCGGCCAGCTGCGCGACGATGCTCCCGCTGCCGAGTATCGTAATAGGGCTGCCGGGTTCGCTCTTCAGGCGCCGGATCGTGCTGACCAGGTCCTCGCTGATAATCCGGGTGTTCTGCCATTCGGCTTTCTTCAGGGTCTTGGAAAAGACGATCTTCTCCGCCTTGTTCATACTATCTGCCGTTACCGGCGCACGTTGCTTGCCCATCTCAGTGGGCCAGAAGGAGGCCATCATCTCATAAGTAATACGGCCAAAGAGCAATGTGTTGCCGCGCTGGGAGTTCTCATCCGAAAACTTGTTCTCCTCCTCCCCGTGACGGTGCCAGCTGATATCCCCGTCGATCCCCTTGTAATAGCCGTTCAGCGTGATAAAGTTAAAAACGTTTACCGATCTCATTGTCAAGAATTTAAAAGTTAATTTCCGCAACCGGACATCTTCCGGTCCCGGGTTATAAATGTTTTTACACACCTATAACAACCGGGGATGCAAAAATTGGACACCCTTAATTCTCTTTCCTTTACATTTATATCCTCATGCAACTGACCATATTTATATCCTCATGCAACTGACTATCACCGGATATTCGACCGCGCTTTTCTCCACCTGGTATTTTATCGAAGAGTGGGGTATCCTTTTCGACGCGGGCGAGGGGCTCATCTCTTCGCTTCTTCAAAAGAGCCGCAAGATCGACCATGTATTCATCTCCCACGCCGATCGCGACCATCTCACCGGGCTGCTGCAGTTCAATCAGCTGAATGCCCGCCCCGGCTTCCCCGTGATCCACTACCCAAAGGATTCCAGCTCATTCCGGGCGCTGGAAAAATTCTCAAAAGAGTTCGACCCGCAGGTGGCGCGGACCGTCTGGACGCCGGTCACCGAAGGCGACGAGATCTTCATCGCCAAAGACCTTCTTGTCAAACCGATCCGCAACAGTCACGTCCCCGTCGACCGGCACATCATCAGGAGCCTGGGCTACCAGGTCATCCAAACCCGCAAGAAGCTTCGGCCCGAGTTCGCTCACCTCACCGGCGAGCAGCTGCGGCAGCTGGCGGAGCAGCAGGGCAGGGACAGCTTCTCCATGGAAGTGCGTACTAACCTCCTCGCCTATTCGGGCGACACGCCGGTCGAAGACGGCGACAAATGGGACAATACCGGGATCCTGATACACGAAGCCACATTTTTGGGTAATGGGGAGGACATAAAGGTGCGGGATTACGGTAACAAACACAGCACCTTGGAAGAAGTCATGGAGATGGTCAGCGCCATCAAAATAGAGCAGCTGATCCTCGGCCACTTCTCCTCCCGCTATTCCGCGGACGAGATCGTTCGTGCCGTCAAAGACCAATGCTGGAAACACGCCATCAATATCCCCGTGCGCCTGGTCCTGCCCGGCGAGACCATATTCGATCTCCTGTCCAAAGACCCGGTCAACAAATAGTCCGGTCAACAAATAATTCTACAGTCCAATATAAAGCGAAAGATTCCCCACCTCGTGGTTATAAAGTCCGCGCATCTGCGCCGATGTCCAGCTTTGCGTGAACGATAGGCTCCAGGTCTTCAGCGCAAGAACAGCGCCATAGTCCATGCTATAGGTAAAGGTGCGCAACGACCGATATGAGGTCAGCCCCCTGGCAGCAGCTGCCGTTGGAGTCGTTGGTTTTGTCCCGCTCGCACCACCACCCTGAGCCGCCGCAGTTGAGCCACCGCCCTGAGCCGCCCCGGTTGCGCCCCCGCTCTGAGCTGCCGAAGTTGCGCCCCCACCCTGAGTCGTCAACGCTGCCGTCTGGTCCGCCGCAGTTGCCCCATCTTCTTTTCCTCCATGCGGCGGATGCGTAAACATTCCCCCTTCCAGTATCGCGTTGGTATAAACCACTTGGCATTCCGGCCGCGCGAAGAAATACAGCTGTAGATGGTTTTTCTTATCCGGTGAACTGCCGCTAGCGTATTGGGACATAAGTCCGTCAAAATAAGGATGCATGATCCCCAGCCGCAGCAGGGAGTAGGCGGATAGTTTGTTTTCCATCGTGCCCGCGTGAATGCCGCCGCCGCCGATAAGCTCCAGCAGGGGATCAGCGCCTGGCCGTACCGCGAACACCTGCTTCTCGTAAGTGACGTTTATATTTAGGAGGAGGTCATTCCTGAACTGGTGTCCCCAGCCCATGGGTTGTGTATAATGTATAAGGTGGTGAAACGCCTTCTGCGTGGGTCCTGCAAGCGAAGCAGGCCCTACCACTCCGGCGACCACTTCCGTTTGCAGGTCGTAGTTGGCCTTCGGGTTGTAAGAATAGAGAGAGTGGGTAACGAACAGTCCCCCGGACCAGGGATAGTCGTCCGGCTGAAAATCGGGGTCGTTGATCCGTCTCGGCGTATACATGACCTGCATGATGCCCCAGCCATAGACGTCAGTGCTGCTGTCGCCGGCCTTGGGCAACGCCCTGTCTAATAACCAATGTGGGGGATCGTGTCTGGTGTAAAAGAGGTCGATGCGCGAGCCGTTGGTATAGGCTTCATCGGTACCCCGTCCCTTGATGTTGATGTAGTCGTCGTCCTCATAAAGACGCAGCATCCTGGTAGGTAGCGTCTGCTTATCCCCTCGGGGATTCTGGTCCCGCAAATCCCGACGATCTGGTTGTAGATTCTGGCGGTCTCCCTGATCCCGGTGTTCCAGTTGGGTATCCTTTTGATCCCTTCGGTTTTGGTCCTGCCCAAACGATTGACTGCCAGCCACCAGCAATCCTGCCAGCAGCAATAGCACAAAGCCCTGTCTCACGGCTAATTCCTATTTAACGTTTCTAAATAATTCCTTTCTTTCGATTCTGTTGATTCCTATCTTATGTATTCTTTAACAAAAGGCCGTCAAAAAAGTTTATAACTTTTATTGCATGAACCACCCCATAACCCGCTGTATCCTGCTTTTCATGCTGTTACCATTATTTTTTTCTGCCACTTCCAATCCCCGGCCAATCCCCGGCCAACCCCCATTCCACCCTCATTCCCACACCCGATCGCCGCAACCCCACACCCGATCGCCGCAACCCCATACCCGGCGCACAGCCCCTCCCCTCCCTCCGCCGACACACTCATCACCTCCCTCCGGGATGTATCCGGGGCATACCGGATCAACCACATCATCGATGATCAGAAGGAAACGATAGCCCTCGACGCCGGCAGCGGCTCCGAAAAAAAAGACCTCGACGAAGTCCTGGCCCAATACATCCACACCTGCGAAAACCTCAAAAGCCCCCCCATCGCCGACCCCAAACTCCTCACACAAGTCAACAACTATATTATTAATACTATCTCCAACTACCGCGCGCTAAAAACCAGCGGCTGGAATTCCAGGACCTTCAAGTCCTCCGTCCAACTCTACACACAACAAAAGAAAAAGTACATCCAATACCTGACCACCACATTCGCGCTCTCCCGTTGGGTCACCCTCACCGAAGACAAATACTGGGCGACCATGGACAAGAAGAACTACATCAAGTCGCCGCGATTTGCCGTCTACTCCCGGCTAAAGAAGACCGACCTGCAATCCGCGCTGCGCCTGCTCGACAGCCTCACCCGCACAACAACCGATTTCCAGGAAGCCACGATCTACCGGCTCGAGCTGGCCGATCAGTATGTCAAACACCCTGATGTAAAGGAAAACGCGACCCGGCAGGCTATCGATATTTACCGTTCGATCCTGAACCAGCGGCAGTACTGTCTCTATCTGTTCGAGGCCTGGGTAAAATGGCGGGCGGTGACGCAGCAGAACAATGGGCTGTCCAAATCCTCAGACATCCCCAACAAGGATTACGATCAGGTCCGCGAAGAAACAGGAAAAATAATACTGGATTATATTGCAAAACACCAGAGAGATCAGATGGCGATCAACCAATTCCTGGTCATAACCACCCACGATATCGTATTCCGTTTTGGCCAGTATCCATACGGTAATCAGAATACGGTGGAGTATCACGAGCTGTTCGATGAATGACGGCCCATTCGCCGGATCAATTCACCAACTGTCGGTATATCGCCGGCCCTCCCTATCAACCACCCCTCATTTCACGCCCTCCCAAATCTGAACACCCCCGCAAAAACAACTGCCAGCATCCCCCCTGCCACAACATAAGCATGATCCTTAACCCAGAGTCCGGCAACCGCGCAGCGCTCTCCCACGGTGCCCCAGTCCAGGCGGCCAGCCTTCCACCACAGCACGACCCCAATCACCACCAGCAGCACGAACACAGCCATCACTTTTAGAACCATCTGGATCACTACCCTTCTATAAATGCGGCGATCCTGTTCGGCCTTTATCTTCTGCATGATGACAATATCAAGGCTCGGAGGCGGCGGAGCGCCGAGACCGCTTTTCAATAACATCTGACGGATTTCCTCTTCCATGATCAATCATTTTTAAGTTCGGGCATCTTGCTAAGGATGCCGTACATTCTTTTTCGGGCCCGGTGCAGCCGCATTTTTATCACGTCGCGGCTCCATACAGTAGCTGCCGATATCTCTTCAATACTCTGTTCATTGAGATAGTAGAGCGTAAGTACCAACCTGTCCTCTACATCCATCCTGTCGAGGGCATCCCGGATACAGCGGGCCTGGTCCTGGTCATTGAGCCTTTTATAACAAGAGTCAACATCCTCCAGCTGATGATCCGCCAACTCCAGATCAACTAACCCGCCCCGTGAACCACCACTACCCCGTGATCCAACCCTTCCCAGTAAACCACCACCCCCACCTGATCCAACCCTCCCCAGTAATCTACCACCCCCACGTGATCCAACCCTTCCCAGTAAACCACCACTCCCACCTGATCCAACCCTCCCCAGTAAACCACCACCCCCACGTGATCCAACCCTCCCCAACGCGCAATTGATCGTGATCTTACAAAGCCATGTCGAGAACTTCGCCCCACCCTTAAAAGAGCCAATACCGCGAAAGGCCTTCAGGAACGCATCCTGAACAGCCTCTTCCGCGTCAGCGGCATTGCCAAGTATACCCATCGCCGTGGCAAAGGCCATCTTCTGATATTTTTCAACAAAGTACGAGTATCGGTTCACGTCCCCGGCTAGCACCTGCTGAATGTATATCATTTCCTGATCCACCTACGCGGCTTTCTGGTCGGTTGACCGTTTGCGGTAGATAAAATAGTAGACCAGGGCGATGCCCGTACACAGCACGGCTATCGAGCTGCTGTAGGTCTCCGGCTTGTGGCCCGTCAGGTCGCTGATCAGGATCCCGAGCGCGCTTCCACCTCCGAGCCCCACACAAAGCAGGCCCCAGAACAGCGGGTCATTGCCAATAACATTCTTTGGTTTCATGATCAGGGCAGGATCCACCCCCTTTTCAATAAGAGCCATCCGCTCCTTGCTGCTGGCCTCCAGCTTCGCCAGCTTCTCCTTGAACGACCACGGCACCGAAACCATAATGGCGATGGCCCCGATTGCCAGGCCGCCTACCACTGCGGCAGCGCCAATGATTAATCCCATAAGTTGATCCGTTTGCATTGTAATAGTGTTTATATATTGGATCAGTTTCGGGCTCCCTCGGTAACCGTTTACTAAAAATAAATTTTTAATCATTGAAATACAACACCCTCCGCGGCGACCACACCTCACTCCCCGCGGCGACCAGACAATAAGAAAGGCCGGACTGGATATCTCCGGCCCGGCCTTGCAATTCAGGGTATAGTGATCAATCTTTCTTCCATTCATCCAGCGGCGGAACCTTCCTGCCCGCGGCGGCCTCCGAACTACCCGTACCCCCAGCCGCAGCCCCCCTCACCCCGGAGCCAGTACTTCCAACCCCGGTGCCAGCCCCCCTCACCCCGGCGCCGGCACCTCCAACCCCGGCGCCAGCCCCCCCACCCTCCGGCAGGAGCCTCACAACAATCGCCATCTTCCCCTTCGCCGGTATATTCAGTTCAAAACCAGTCCTTATCGTCCCGGGATTCGGCGCATCATAACTATTCGGCGGCGGATCAGTCACCCACGTCTTCATCTGAACCACCCCGGGGGCGCCAGACGCTAAATTCGCCTCAACCTTCATCAACAACCTCTTCCCTCCCTGCGTCAGCTCCGCAGTATTCCCCCCTGTAATCTTCACCGTCGCGGGCGTCACCATAGTCCACCTCAATACCGTCGCACTATCCGGAGCCTCCACCTCATCCCTTACCACCACATATTGCTGATCAACAATAGCGATACCACGACGGGCAGAGACCAAACTTCCTTTATAAACCTCACTCAAATCCACCGTCGCGCTCATCCAACCACCATCCGCAGAATGCCCCGTTATCGGCGCAAACCCCTTCACGAGCTGGTGCTGGTCATTTATCGTAAGCGTATTATGCGCCTGGTTGACATACCGGAAGATCGTCCACCGCTCCGCATCCTGCGACCGGCCAAAGATCTGCATGCCCTTCGACTCCAGCGACTCATAGTCCTGCGCACCAAAGTCCATCGCCCATCTCACCCCACCGGCATCCATGACAAAGGAGCCTACATCCATATGCGCGTGGTTGACATTCCCCGAACCGCCCTTCATCGCGACATATATCGCCGACGAATCCGTCCATGACGTACGCATCAGCGCCACCGGATTCTTCCCCCTGCCCGTCCACATCAGCGACTTCGGCGGCCCCACCTTGTCCACGCTGATACCATGTCCCCAGATCATCATAGCGGGCAGAAGGCGGTCAGTCACATGTCTGTGTACGTCTTCGTTGAGCATCCGGCTCCGCTCTTCCCACAACAGCGAGGGATCGTTGTTACGGGCCGCAAACCAGAACATGGCCGGCTCGATGCCGCCGTTACCGCCTGCGTCCGAGTAATTGAACGGTCGGTTAGTCGGCCCCGTCATATTTTCTAGAAATCCAGCCGTCTTCAGAAAGCCCGGCTGTTCGGCGAGCCCGTAGTCCTGCCCAAAAGCCTTATCAAGCGCGCTGATCAATAACACATTAAAACTCGTCCCGTATCCCCAGTAGCCATATCCCTCTGGATAGTTCCCGTCCGGGCCCATATCCTTCATCGCATTGACCACGAACTCCACCGCCCGGTTAATGATCTGCTTCGAAAAGGCAGTACTGTCCTCATAGACCGCCAGCGCACCATAGGTCATCCCCGCATTACACACCTGGTTCCAGTTATGCTCGACCTTCAGCCAGCCACTGTTCGCCGGATCCAGGGACGGCTCAAGTCCTTTATGAATAATAGCTTCCTTTATCGTAGCGCGCGACTGCTGAGACATCTGGTCGAAGAGCCAGTCATAGCCGATCGACATTGCCATCGTCATCTCGGCCACATCCAAAAAATGCGGCGGGTTCCAGTCGGCAAATTCCGCGATATGCAGCATCTCCTTCTCGGCCCGCTGAAAATATTTTATAGCACGTGTCGTGCGGTAAGCATAGGAAAGAAAAAATATCCGCCGCAGCGCTTCCCGGGACTTGTCCAGCAGGCGGCGACCGATCTTGACGTGCTCGACTGGCGGTAAACCCATCATCCTGTCCGATTCATCTACGATCGCCTGCTGCATCTTACCCCATATCCTGTCTCCCCCCGCAGCCTTCCTGATCGCCTCCTCTTCTCCCTTCAACAACAATATCCGCGGATGTCCCGGAGGTTTAGTAGCTCCGATATAGTCGGTCTGGGCGGACAAAGTCTGCGCGGGCAAAGTCTGGGCGGACAAAGTCTGGCCTAACAACGACTGGCCGATCAGCAGGCTCACCAACAGCAGAGGCAGGACGAACTTTTTCATATAGTAAGACTATTTATCCAGTAACATATATTTTTCGGGGCTGATCTTCTCCTGCGCCTGCTGGCGGCCGTTGCCTTCATATATATTCCCTTCAACCTTCATGCGGCTGACAGCATAAGCCTCCAACCCATATCCATTATTATATTGTATGCGGTTCCCCATGATCATAACCCCGGCATTACCCTTCGAAAGGAACTCCGCCATCATACCGCTGAAGTCATTTGCCTCGATCAGATTACCCCGTACCGTGACATCGGAGCTCTCGGTCACCAAAACACCATAATATCCGTTTCGGGCGATCTCGCAGCCGCCAACCGTCACATCGTTACAGTGATCCAGCGCCACGCCACACCCAAAAGGCGAATTGACGAGCCGGCTGTCCACAACCTTAACCCCCGAACAATGCGTCAACAGCAGGTTGTGTATAAGCTTCGGACCAGGGGGCACGCTGACCCCGTTCTCGCTAAGATCGCAGCTGGTCACGTTCACGCCGGCAGCACCACTGATACAGACACCCGAATACGTCGAGTTGCGGACAGTGAGGTTGATCAGGTCGATCCGGTGCATCTGGCTGTCCTTCTCTGCACGGAACAATATCCCGCCCCGGTTGTATCCCCCCTTATTGCTGCGGCCCGAGTTAGGGTCAGACGGGACCTCCGTCTTGTTGGAAGCCTCGATCACCAGATCCCGGATCGTTATATCGTGGGCGTCAATGTCTGCATTGACCATCGCCTCCCGCGCGCCCGAGGCCGGGTCCAGAAAAAGCACCGTCGACGATCCCTCTCCCGCCAGCGTAACACCAGAAGGCAGCCGCAGCGTAGCCGGGAAAGTATGGATGCCAGCCTTAACCAATATATACTTGCCGGTAGCAGACGCTGCAGCGTCCAACGCCCTCTGAATAGATTCTCCCGGATTCACAACGATCGCATCGGCCGGAACACTAGTCCCCCCACCATCGCGCGCACCAACCACCCCAACACCAGCCACCCCAACTCCAACCACCCCAACTCCAGCCACCCCAACACCAGCGGCCTGCTTCACCCCACCACCCGGTCTCCCATAACTCACCCTCACCGCCGTCAGCACACTCCTCGAAGCCTTCGGCCTCACCGAGTCCGCCGCCCTCTTCACAAAGGGTAGCCTCACCCCATTGCCCGTATAATGTCTATACACATATTCATAATCATCCCTCAACACCTTCGCCCGCTCAGAGATCGTACAATAACACTGCGGCGTTTCCCCCAACAAAAAGCTGGCAGTATATTCAAACCCGCGAGCAATGCGATTCCCCGCGATCGAAAATAGATCCACCCCCTGCGTATACGCCACCTGCGCGGCGCCCGCAAACTCTCCTATCCCCAGCTGCACATGCCCCTGATCCCGCGGACTCTCCTGACACTGCCCCGAAGGATAAATATACTTCAGTATACCCCCATTCACCGGCCCGTGCTCAAAACGATCCACCGCGTTGTCGAATAATGGTCGATTATCCGTAAACACAGCAATCGCCAGCAGCGAGTGAATGATCGCCCCATCCCAGTTGCCATTCGCCTGCGGATAATAGGGCCGCATCAATGGGACAAAGACAGTCTTCAGCATATCGCCAAACGCCTCCATATCCTTCTGTTGCCACCCCGCACCCGTGTAGCGCAATATCTCCGCTGCATTACAAAGGAGGTGACCCGTCCAGGCCGCCAGCAGCTTGGCGTCGTTGTAGTCGAGGTCCCAGAGCGTACCGGACCAGACCCTCAGAATGTCGATGGCCTTATCCGCATATTTCTTGTCCCCGGTGATATACCAGACCAACGCATCATTATAAGCCATATTGGCCGACTTTGACAGGTCATCTCCACCTATATTGGGTTTTCCATAAGGGCCGCGTAGCACATGCGTATGTGCACGGGCAACAAATTCAGTATCGGCTGCTGCTTTAAGTCGATCGAACGCGTCCTTCCACGGCTGCTCACCAGCCAACACCTTCTTCTTCATAGCGGCGAGGTCCTCCGCGCGCTGATCAATCCCCGGGTGAACAAACCCCTGAGCCCCCGCCGGTAACCATCCCACCACCCCCGCGAGTACGAACAGGGCAGCCAACCTACATAAATTCTTCATATGTCTATTTAAGCGCGTACCTCTTCATGCTCACCGTCGCCGTCCCCGTCCCTACAGAGTTAAAAAAGATATAAGCCCTGTACTTCCCATCGGCCGTTTCACACCATACACCGGCATCCCCCTTAAGGTTGATGGCATAATTCGGACTCTTCGAAAGATCGATCGTCTGGAAGTCGATGTCGTCGATAAATATCCCCCCATACTGTTCGTTCGGCGCCAGGTTGTGATCCTGCAGGTTGAAGGCCTTCAGCTCCTTCGTGCTTCGGTTAACCCCCGCGGGTAGCGTCACACCGGGCAAATAGGACGTATCCGCCGCCGGCGATACCAGCGCATGCCCGAACGAGCTCGTCGTAAGATTTCGATAAAGATAGACCAGGTCGATACTGCCCGGATGGGCCGCCGCATCGGTGGCGTTATAGACAGTCGAGTCGCCGATCGAAAGGTACATCGCCTTTCCGTCGGTGAGAACCATATTGAGTTTCATGTCCATCTTCGCGATGGTATAGGGCCCCATGACCGTAGAGACACTCTCCCCGTCAGCGCTCTTCGCCGTAAAAGTGATCGTGACCGTCTTCCCGCGGGCCTCTTCCGGTATAACGTAGTAGTAGCGGAGTGTGGCGGCATTGGTATCGACGTTGAACGTCACCGTGGTATTCCCTCCCTTGGTCACAGAAGGATTCCCCACAGGCACACCCACATCCGCGCCGGTCTGGGCAGTATAGAACGATCGGTATTCCATATACGTTCCGGCTGCGCCTCCGATCGTGGCGTCGGCCTGGAAGGAGGTCAGCTTTCCTTTCAGGATCGCGCCCGCATAGGCGAACTCGATCACCTGTCCTACGATATTCGGTCCCAGGGTCCGCTTGATCGCCTCATTCTGCAGCTTGGTCGACGGCGTCGGCAGCGCATAGTCACTCTTCTTGCACGAGGCCGCCAACACCAGGAGGCCAGCCATCGCTATTACTATATTTCGCATCAGTTTCATTTTAATTTTTTAAAACATTCTTTAAATCACCGCGGCTGCTCCCCCCGACTCACAACCCACCGCGGCCGCACAAAATCATCGCGGCTGCACCGTCAACGTCACCGTATACGTCTTCTTTATCTGCCGGTCACCGGAGATCACCGTCCACTGCCTGGGATGTGCCAGGTCGGAAAAATCCGTCAGTCCCGTGATCTTGGGATCCAGCTTGCAATCCTGCGCGAGCGAGAACTGCGGGTAGAGATTCCGCAGATCAGTCCCGAACTGTACCGTGCACTTCACAGTCTGAGCCACCGTATCGATCACGGCCGCGCCCACACGCACACTGACAAAATCCGTCCCCAATAGCTCAAAACTACTGACCGAGCACTCCTTCCTCGTCGTGATCAGCAACCCGTCGCCATCCACCGGCGTATTCTTGCTGCAGGACGCCCACGTGACCAGGCCGAGAATGACAGAAAGTGCTATCGTGATATTTCTTTTCATCGTTGTAAGTTTTTAAATGTGGTCTTCGCCACCCAACACCGTTGGGTGTCTCGACCAGGGACTTCGCTGTGCTCGTCCCCGGACGAGTAAATTAGTTATCTCCAGGGTATATTCTGTGTCAGGTTAGGGTTCTTATCTCTTTCGCCCGGCGGTATCCGGAAGATATAATCCTGGTGGTATTCCAGGTCCGAAGTATTCTGGAAATAGCGCTGCTGGTTGGCGCCCCAGGTATCGATACGCCAGACACCCGCGCTGCCGGGAGGTCCCCAGATCCGCTCGATCGCTCTCCAGCGGCGGAGGTCAAAGCCGCGCTCACCCTCGCCGATAAGCTCGACAATACGTTCCTGTTCGATGGCGTTGAAAAAGTCCTGGTAGTTATCCGTCTTGGTGGCTCCCAGCGCCGGCAGATTGCCGCGGTGACGGACCTGGTTGACATAGGCGATCGCGTCGGCCTGCGGCCCGGCAACTTCATTCGTAGCTTCCGCATACATCAGGTAGACGTCGGCGAGACGGATCACCGGCCAAGCGAAGTCACCGTCGCTGCGTCCCTGTCCGGCATAGTTGCGCACAAATTTGCGGAACACAAATCCCGAGTTACAGCCGTCCGTGTTGTAGGTGGTATACTTGCTCCCGCCGATGGTGACGCTGCCAGCCCAGTTCTGGTAGATAAAGGGAACCCAGCCCGTGGATACCTGCGAGGCGCTGCCCTGGCAGACCTCGTAGTCCCACATGATCGTCGCCTTCATCCGGTAGTCGCGACCCGTGAAGCTCTGCGGGTTCACCGCCGAATTCAGCGTGGTGCGCGCGACGTTACCCGTGGCGGGTACCGTCGGGTTCATGGGTTTCAGCTTTGGCGCGAAGTCGCCGGTCGAGATCAGCTGATACCGGTCGGCAATCTCATAGCGGGGCGCTTCCCAGCACTGCGAGCCTTCGACCGAACGGCCGGAGAAGTCACGCATCAGCTCTTCGCCCTGGTTGGTGCCCGTGCCGCCGTGCGTGAACACCATCAGCATCTCCGGGTTGCCGTTGGCCTTGGGCATGAACAGATTGAAATAATTGGGGAGGTTGCTCGCCTGCCCCAGCGAATCGGTCTGACCGGGATCGCCGTTCTGATACAACGTTACACCCGGCCAGGTCGAAACCGTCTTGAAGTCGGCAGCAGCAGCAGAAAATGCAGCAGTCGCCTCACCGGCGCTCGGCACAAAACCATCCAGTTCCGGCCATCCGTTCTTATTCCAGGAACCCCAATACAGGTATAGCTTGCCACGAAGGGCGAGCGCCGCCACTTTAGAGGCGCGGCCGAGAGCAGGCTTGGCTACATTGGGATCGGGCAGATTATTGTAAGCATACGTATAGTCGGCCAGAATGGAGTCCTTTACCTGCTTGATCGGCATCCGGGACAGCGTCTGTACCTGGTCGTTGGTAGTCGGAGCGAAAGTGTAATACGGAACGTCTCCCCACATCGAGATCAGCTTGAAATAGGCGAGGCCGCGCAGCAGCCGGGCCTCGGCAACGATCGTGGCAAGTATTGGCGAATTGGCAAATACGGCGCTGGAGCCCTGCATCTTCTGGACGTTGGCAAGGACGTAGTTGGCGTTGTCGACGGCCCCATACAAATACTGGTACATCTTGTCGAAGTACTGGCCATAGCCGCTGGGGTTATACATAGATCCGGTGGCTGAGCTCTGATAGGCGTCGCCCAGCCGCAGGTTACCGGACGTGGCGCTTACGCCGCGGCAGCGGGTATATTCGCCGTGCCCGTCCATATAATAGTCGCGGTCAAAGCAGGGTCTTGTGGCCGCATACAGACCCTGAAGCGCTTCCGTGGCATCCTGCTCGGTCTTCCAGAAGGTCGCGGGCGACGGCTGGTACGGAGAGCTCTGGTCCAGAAGATTCTTGTGGCAGGATACCGGCACGATGCCGCATAGCGCCAGTGCTATAAGGGTGAGAACAGGGGTGACTATCTTATATCTTTTCATATTAGTAGCAAGTTTAGAAGCTCAGCTGTGCGTTGACGGAATACGATTTATTCAGCGGATACAGGTTGTTGTTGTTGCCAGCCTTCTCGGGGTCGAGGCCCGGGTAGTGGGTCCAGGTCCACAGGTTCTCCGCAAGGGCTGCGATACGGAAGTTCGACACGCCCAGTCGTTGGAACCATGATCTCGGGAAAGTATAGCCGAGCTGAACATTCTTGAGGCGCAGATAGCTCATGTCGTACAGCCAGAAGGTCGTCTGGGCCGTGTTATTGCCGCTGCCGCCGATGCGTGGCCACCAGCCACCGCGGTTCTCCACCGACCAGGGGAGGGTGACGTCGTTCTCGTTGACGGCATAGCGCGTGGCGCTGAAGTTGGGACTGTTGAAAGCATTCAGCCAGAAGTCTTTTCTGCCGGCTGTACCAGTCCAGAGCATGCCGACGTCGAAACCCCTGTAAGACGCATAGGCATTCAGCGTATAGCTCGTCGTCGGCCGGTCGCGGGAGGCCTGCAGCGCGATCTGGTCGTTGCCGTCGATCTTGCCGTCGCCGTTCAGGTCCTGGCGGAGGATGTCGCCTGGCTGAGCGCTCTGATACGTGCTGTTGTAGATGTTCTGCCAGGTCTGGGCGAGCCCGTTGTCGACATATGTATATACGTAGTTGTAAGGCATGTTAATGAACACCGTGCTGGAGACATTGTTGGCGTTGGTATAGGTCGCGCCGCGGGTCAGCAGCTGGCTCCATTTCTCGAGCCGCGTCTTGTTATACGAGCCGTTGACACTCACGCCATACGTAACACTACCCACGCGGTCGCGCCAGTTGAGGGTCAGCTCGAGACCACGGTTGCGCATGTTGCCGATATTCGTGCGGGGCGGATTGAACGCGCCCGACAGCAGGTTAGACAGCTGTGAGCCCTGGATGATGCCCTTCGTGAGCCGGTCATAGGCGTCGGCCTCTGCCGTAAGCCTGCTATTGAAAAATCCGAGCTCCAGACCGATATTGGCGACCGTCGTCGACTCCCACGAGAGATTCTTGTTGACCAGCTTGTTGCTCACCAGCCCGATGACCGGCGCGCCATTGATCATATAGTTGTTGGCAGACAGCGTGTACTGCTGCTCATAGCGACCTACGCCGCTGTTGTTACCCAATGACCCGTATGAGGCGCGGATCTTACCGCTGCTAAGCCAATTGTCGAGGAAGGGCTGCAGGAACTTCTCTTCCGAGAACCGCCAGCCGATAGCGCCGCTGCCAAAGAAGCCATAACGCTGGCCGGGAGCGAATTTCGACGATCCGTCCACGCGCATATTGCCTTCCAGCAGGTATTTGCCAAAGCCGGTATAGTTGATACGACCGATATAAGAGCGCAGGCCTTCGGCGCTATCGGTGCCGTTGTTGCCATACACGTTGTTCAGGGCGCCGTCGATCTCGGAGAGGGCCGCCGAATACCGGTCGTTGCGGGTGGCGCCAAGGGTCCGGTCGTTCCAGTATTCCTCGCTATACACGAACAGCGCCGCCACGTCGTGGTTGCGGGCGATCGTGGTGCGGTAATTGAGGCGGGCGTTCATCAGCGTCTTGTACCCGTTGAGGTTGGTCTGGCTCACCGCGGCGTTGGGGCCATAGTACACGCGGCTGCCATAGGCCTGTGTCTGGAAATTATAGGCCGTCGCCGGCGTTGGTGCGATATTATTGAACTGGTTGTAGTAGATCATGTTGTAGTCGATACCTGCCGTGAGTCCCTTTATCGGCGTCCAGTCCCAGTAAGCCGTTCCGTTGATCTCCTGGCGCGTCTGGTGGTTGAGCCCGTTGATATACAGCTGGTAGGGGTTATAGGCCTGGGGGTCTTCATTGTAGGCCATTACGCCGCCGAAGTAGCCGGTGGACGGATCATAGGGCGTGATGCCGGCAATGGCGTACTGCATGTCAAAGCCGGCGGTATTGGTAGAGGCCGGATCGGTAAAACCTTCCTCGAGAGCGTAGGTGAAATTCGACCAGTTGCCGTTGAACTTGACACCGGTATTCATGTTGTTCTTCAACTTGTAGTCGAAGTTGAACCGCGCATTGTACTGCTTGTAGTCGTTGTTGATCTGGAGGCCGTTGTCGATCTTCTCGCCGACGGAGAAGAAGAAATTGCTTCTGTCGGTGCCGCCGGTAGCCGATATATTATAATTCTGCAGCTTGCCGTCGCGCATGATGATATTCCACCAGTCGGTGTTGGGATATTGGAGGGGGTTGATCATGCCGAGCGCCATCCACTGGTCGATCGTGCCGTTCTTGTACGTCTGGTTGGCGGGAAGCACATTGGTCGCGGCGCGCCGTTGTTCCATAGTCAGCGCCAGCGGATAGTTGGCGAGAAAGTCGATACCCTTGGTGGGCTTCTCGAGTGCTGCGTTTGCACTGAAGGTGAAGATCGTCTTATTGAGCCCCCTGCCGGTCTTGGTCGTGATGAGGATAACGCCGTTGGCCGCGCGCGATCCGTATACGGAGGCAGAGGAGGCGTCCTTGAGCACCGAGACCGTTTCAATGTCGTTAACGTTCACGCGGTTGATGTCCACGTCAGGGATACCATCGACTACGATCAGCGGGTTGGAGTTGTTGGGCGTTCCCAGACCGCGGATCAGCAGGGTGGCGCCGTTACGGCCTGCCATACCCGACGACTGGGTCGCCTGGAGACCGGGGACCAGACCCGTCAGCCCTTCTGAAATGTTGGGGATCGCGCGACCGTTCAGCTTCTCGTCGACATTCACCGTGCCCACCGCGCCGACCAGGTTGACCTTCTTCTGCCGGCCATAACCGATGACCACGACGTCGTTGAGGGAAGTGGCGACATGCGCCATCCGGACGCGGTACTCCACCTCGTCGCCGACCGTCATACGGGCGCCTTCCCTGTTGGCGTAGGTGAAGATCAGGACCGCGCCTTTTGCGGCGCTGATCGTGAAACGGCCGTTGGCGTCAGTGCTTGCGCCTCCTTTGCCGTGCTCGACCATTACCGTGACACCCTGAAGAGGGGCGCCGGTCGAATCCGAGACAACACCTGTAACCTTCTGTGTTTGTGCGTTAGTAAATAGTGAAATACAAATTAAAGAAAGAATAAATACCACTCGAAGGGAGGAACTCTTCCCCTTTATAGGGATCATGTGTAGTAGCATAAGCAATCCGTTTTGGCGTTAAGTAGCGCCCAAAACTTGTTAAAAAAACCGGGATTGCTTTAACATATGGTGGTATTTATTTACGCAAACGTTTACGAACGCTTAACAAAATTTTTCCAAATGTCATACCCCCAACCGCGTCCCGGGGCATCCTCACCATCATCCCTTCCGGGTCCTCCCTCCTCAAAAACCGTCCTCCCTCTCCAAAAAGCTGTCCCCGTCCTCCCAAATAGGGTGTTTTTACGGTACCGGCGATCACGCTTACATAGTAAATTTATTTCATGAGTATCTACGAGGTCCTTTCCTCCTACACCCAAGTCGAGACCATCATAGGCTTGCTGGCCTTCATCGTCGCGGCGTCCCTGGCCTATCTGGCCTATATCAATAAAGCAAAGCTAAAAAGCACAGAGAAGATCATAAAACTCGCCGACACCGGGAACAAGGCCGACCTCGCCAGGTCCTTGATGGATGCCTTTCCCAGCTATCGGATACCCGACCTGACCGAAAAACACGGCTTCGAGGTCATCAAGATGCAGTATGCGCAGAAGGCGACAGAATTCAAATCCAAAATGAACACCCTTCGGATCGCCGTCGTCCTGTTATTCCTGGCCATCGTCGGCCAGTTCGGAGAAAAATATATCACATACGGAAAAGACAGCCCCATCATCCACGGCGACCACAACACGATCAACTACGCCGACACCGCACACAAAACTTCCGATTCCCTTACTGCAAATTGACCGTCATAAAACCCATCCCCGTCTGCAGCCACTCCTGGATCGTGACGGTAAAAATGCTCCCGGCCTGCGCCGGATCCATCAGCCTGAACGCGGTAATCTGCACCCCCTGCTGGCTCTGCACATAGTCCACTCCAACACACACCCTTCCGTGCATCGTCGTCGCCATCACCAGCGGAATGCCATTGCGGATATGATCCAGTATAATAAACACGTCATTCGGATTGCGCCGTGACAGATAGGATACATATGGTTGCACAGTCACACTTCTCCCATTGGTTGTGCTGTAAGTCCCCGCCAGCGCCTGTGCCGCCAGCTGAAAATTTCCCCCGGCCCCCTGATCCACCAGTCTTCCGAACAGTTTCACGACCTGGTTCTCCTGCGTCTCCCCAATACCCACCGCATTCAACACCATCTGATTGCAGGCCGCCCAGCACCAATTCGATTGCCGCTGCTGCGCATAGAAACTTCCAGGCGACGGGATATCCACCGACTGCACCTGCGCCATCGATCCAACGGCGCCCAACAACAATACAAAGAGTAAAGTAGCGCTTCTCATGACCTCAGTTTTTGTGATAATCCGTCGTCCCAGTCCTCGCCATCTGCGACGTCCCCCATTTCAGTCTTCCCCTCATTTCCGGGGCCTCCGGGTCCAAAGTAAATCTATAAGTATTTTCCCCAATCTCACCGATTTACCAAAAAATGGGTGTTTTAACGGGGGTTTCATATCTTGATGCCCCGCACCAACCCCTGCGGCGAGCCCAAACTATGAAACAATATTCTATCGGCGAAGAAGGCATCAAAAAATTCAGGAAGCGGTATTTCAACATCGTCCTTCCCATGGTGGCCATCGGCGCAGCCATCCCTCTGACAATCAACCTACTGTCCTCCCATACAGAAGATAAGACCACGCCCTGGATCATCGTCGGCGTCGTGCTGGCCTACTTCAGCTTCAGCCTGGTCAGGACCTTCAAAAAACAGCGTCAGACACTTCTCAGCTATCGGCTGACCATTACCGATAACGAGATCGTCCGCGAGCAGCTCAACATGCCGCCGCTCACCATAAATTTTATGGAGGTCAAAGAGATCATGAAAACCCGGAAAGGCAGTTTCATCGTAAGAGGCGTCAGCAGGAACGACCTGATCCAAATTCCCTACTGGGTCGACGACGCTGCCAGCCTCGAAGAGCAGCTCCAAACCTTCGCAACCATAACAACCGCCAACAGCTGGCTGCGCATGCAATACGGCGTGCTGGCGATACGCCTCCTCGGCCTCGCCCTGCTCATCGTCACCAGCGCAGTCAATAACAAGATCATTGTCTCTATCTGCGGCGCCTTGCTGATCGCCCTGATCATCTGGGGCCTCAACGAGCTCCGCAACAACAAAAACATATCCGTCGCCGCCAAACGCCGCTCCTACGTGATCTACACCCTGATCGCGTTCGTAGTCGCCATTAACATCCTCGCCAAGCTCTGGCTTTACTGGGGATAATCCCCTATCAGCCCCTGCAGCGCTTACAAAAAATTTGCAAGTTTTCCGTACATCTCGTCCTCCATCGATCCGTCCATTTTCTTCTCAAATATGTCAGTACATTTGGTACTATGAGCATTACCTCAATTCAACTGATACCAATATTACTCCTCGGCATCGCCATCGGCTACCTCATCGGATGGCTCCGGATGAAAGTCCGAACGGCCGCCCCGCAGGCCGCCGCAGCCGGCCAGATACAAAGCCTCCGCGACGAGACCGTCCGGCTAAAAGAAGAGGCGCGGGGCCTTAAAGAAGAGGCAAAAAGCCTCAAAGAAGAGCTGGCGGAAGAGCGCCGCCAGGCACAATACGGCAGCGAGCAGCTGGCCAGGTCCGAGGCAGAGAACAAATTTCTGCAACAGAACATGACACAGCAGGCGCAGCAGCTGCAACAGCTGAATCAGCGCTTCACCACAGAATTCGAGAACGTCGCCAACAGGATACTCGAGTCCAAGTCCGAGCGATTCACACAGCTGAACAAATCCAATCTCAATGATATTCTCGGGCCACTCGGCCAGAAGATCAACGAGTTCAAAGAACAGGTCAGTTCAGTCTATGATAAAGAGTCGAAAGAACGCTTCTCCCTAAGCGAAAAAGTGAAAGAGCTCGCAGAGCTCAACCAACTGCTCAGCCAGGAGGCAAAAAATCTGACCCGCGCGCTCAAGACAGAGTCCAAGACACAGGGTCGCTGGGGCGAAGTCATCCTCGAGTCCATCCTCGAGAAATCAGGCCTGCGCAAAGGAGAGGAATATTTTATGGAATACCAGCTCTACGACGCCGACGGCAGGGCCCTGCGCAACGAGGCCAAAGGGACAAAAATGCGCCCCGACGCCATTGTAAAATATCCCGACAACCGGCACGTGATCATCGACGCCAAGGTCTCGCTCAACGCCTTCGTCCGGGCCACAGAAGAAACAGACGCCACAGCCCAGCAAACCGAGCTTTCGGCGCACATCCAGGCCATTAAGACACACATCCGGCAACTGGGAAGCCGAGCGTATGACGATTATGACAAAACGCTCGACTTTGTAATGCTATTCATCCCCAGCGAGGCTGCTTACATCGCTGCCCTTCAGGTAGAGCCCAACCTATGGAATTTCGCCTATGATCAGAGAATACTGCTCATCAGCCCCAGCAACCTCATCATCTCGCTGAAATTGATCGTCGACCTCTGGAAACGGGAATACCAGAACCAGAACGCCCAGGCCATCGCCGACCGCGGAAGCAGGCTCTACGACAAATTCGTCGGCTTCGTCAACAACCTGCAGAACGTCGGCAACGCACTCGATTCGGCCAGGTCGGCATATGACGACGCCTACAAACAGCTGAGCACGGGCAGGGACAATCTCGTCTCCCAATCCATCAAACTAAAAGACCTCGGCCTAAAGACAAAATCCGACCTGCCCAACTCCCTGCTATCCAACCCACAGCCGGCCGACGATTCCCCCACCCCGGCCGATGACCCGGCCACCTAACCCTACTGCCCAGCCGCCGCAATCACAACCTTCGACACCGCCTCCGGCTGGGACATAAATACCACATGACTCCCCTTTATTTCCGTCACCTTTGAGTTCGACCGCTTATACATGCTACGTTCAATGTCCGGGTTGATGCTCTTGTCCTCCGTCGCTACGATCGCATAGGTCGGCTTATCCCTCCACGCGGCATGCGTAACCGGCGTACCAAAAGCCTTAGCCGCAAACGCCCCTTGCGAAGCCCACATAAAATCCGCCTCCGCCTTCGGTATATCAGCGCAAAAACCACCATGGAACTTATTCTTATCATAATAGACAATGCCCTTATCGTCCGGAGGAAGCACTCCATTCTCCGGAGCCGGCTGCGCCTTCTGGAACCATGTTAGCGCCGACTCGCCCTGATCAGGCTGGAACGCCGCTACATAGACCAACGCCGCCACATTCGGATGATCACCCGCCTGCGTGATCACTACCCCTCCCCAGGAATGTCCTACGAGAACCGTCGGCCCATCCTGCTTATCAAGCACCAGCTTCGTAGCGGCAACATCGTCTTCGAGTGAGCTCAGCGGGTTCTGTACGACCGTCACATGATACCCCTTCCTGGTAAGAATGTCATACAGGGCCCGCCAGCCTGACCCGTCTGCGAAAGCTCCATGGACTAGTACTATGTTTTTGATGGACTGGGCCTGGGCCTCGGCCCCGCCTAGTGTCGCGAGCAGCAGCGCTGCTGAAAAGAATAGATTTTTCATGCGACAAAGTAAGGCTGCACAGCCGCGGAAGACAAGACAGAAAGAGCAGGAAAGTTTGGATTTTTAGCGGTGCTTTTTTCTATAGCCAACCGGAGATACTTCTTCGGCGAGGGTGAAAAACCGGGAGAAATACGCGTGGTCCTCGTAACCCAGATCGATCGCGATCTCCTTCACAGTCCAGTCGGTGAAATACAGCAGCCGCTTGGCTTCCGTAATGATCATCTTCTGTATCCAGTAGCTCACCGTCTGGCCCGAGATCTCCTTCACCGCTTCGTTGAGATAAGGTGTCGACAGCCGCAGGAGGCTGGCGTAGTCAGAAGGTTTCTTCAGCAGCTTGTAATTTTTGAAGAGCAGCGACTTGAACTGCCGGGTGATGACGACATTCCGGCCTTCCTTCTTGTCGTCCTGGCTGAAGGGCATAAAATATTCCTGCGTGAAATAACCAAGGATCGCATCCACCAGGCCCCGCGCGATAATCCGTCCGCACCCATTCGCAGGGTCGTCCCGGAGCGCGTCGGTCAAAAAGGACAGGCAGCGATCGATGGTCAGCAGCCGCCGCGGGCTTATCTGTACAGGGTCGTGGAGCAAAAAATACTGATCCAGCACCTCCTTATACATCGCCTGTACGAACGAGGGCTCCACAACCAGCACATGCAGTTCAGTATCCGAGTCCACGGGATGGTGTATCTGGCCGGGGAGGATGAAGAACACAGACGATCCTGTCAATTCCACCGTTTTAAAGTCGAGCATCAGCCTGGTCCTTCCCTTCTTCTGCAGGATGAACAGGTAATTCTCATCACGGTGAGCAATCTTTGCCGGCCAGGCCGGGTCCGGGGCCGCCGATCGGAAGATGTATATGCCGTGCTCTTTTACCTGGTTCTGGAATAACGGTGCAATAAAATTGGCCTTCTTTCTCATTTGGATAAAAATAAGAAAAATAAATATGGTGTGGGTACACAGCATATTTGATACCTTCGGCCACAACGAAATCAAAAAAAATTTGCCACCAACGCGGGAGGCGGGCTCACAAAAGAGGAACTGAGCGTCGACAACGACAACTGCTTTGTCATCGAGCAGGCGAATGGTCATACAACAATCTTCAACTCCTACGCATTCCTCGACTGGGATAGTTCATCGGCGTTCATCTCCAAAGACCTCAATGCTCCCGTCTTTTCTTTTCATATTCATGACGGAGATCTTTGGATGTATGTCTTGTTTGTGAATGGTGAGCCGGTCGACCAGTTCAATCCGATCCCTGACTACTGGGACGAAAATATGACCGATGAAGATATCGAAAGCTGGAAAGGAGACGCATCCGTCGTTGCGCGATATGCCGGCAACATTCAATCGTCAGCCATAGCAAACTATCTGACGCGCTGGGACCTCGAAGCAGAAGAACCCGTGAAGGCTTATCCGGATGATGAATTTGACAACGAAGACTGGCAATTGCTCGACTTCATGAAAAAGATCGGTCTGCCCTATCCCCTGTATGACGACGATATGCCCAGCGGCCAGACATATAAATTTTGGACCAGGGAGCTTCCAATAAGAAAGGCGCCTTCCCCCACCGCCGCAACACCTACTCCCGTCACCTCCGCCCTCAGAACATCTGCCTCTGGAACCTCGGTCCCCGCAGCATCCGCCCCCGGAACCTCCACCCCAGTCACCTCCACCCCCGTCAAGAACAAAAAGCCCTGGTGGAAATTCTGGTAACCCCCGGCGCTCCACCCATCCCCACATGTTTAAGATAAACTCTCTTTCACATATCCCAATGCCTCCGTGATCAAACCATCTTTGACTGTCATCAGGTTGACACCCCGGATATGGCTCTTCTTCTCCTTGCCCCATTCAAAACGCCATAAAATAACCGCCCTCTCGCCCGTGACAGAGACAAGCTCGGGACTGAACTGCGTATTGGGGGTATTGATAAGCTCTTCCCAGAAGCCGAGACATTCCGTCCGGCCTACTATCCTCGATCCATCCGGCGGGGGATACGCCCCTTCCATAACGCAATCCTCTGAGATCAAGTCGGTTAAGATCGATGCGTCCTTTACTTGAAAGGCCTTATTGAACTGTTCTATTATCGTTGAAGTTTCGGTCTGCATAAATCTTCATTTTTATACAGGCAAGGTAGATACCCCCAGTGACAGCAGTATGTCAGGAGCCCATCGCAAAGGCCAAAAAACTCCATCACCCCCCGCTAAAAAATCGCCTCCCCCTTCCCCGTGCTGATCAAACTGCGCAAACTCTTCTGAATATAGTCGCCCCACGCATTCGAACACGCATCAAAACATTCCTGTTCCGGGACCAATCCCTCATGCGTGAACCGTACCTCAGTCTTGTCTCCCTTCTTCGAGACCTCAAAACTGATCTTCGTGCCCGTCCATTCGTCCTTATCCTCGACAAAATTCAGGCTGCTGTCCGTAACCAGCCATACGACCTTTTTGTCGGGAATAAATTCCACCAGCCTTTGTTTGCTATAGTGAAACTCTTTGAACTGGTAAGTGAACTCGTCATTCAGCTTCTCCGTGCGGCCTTCGATATCGCCGAACCACCATCCACGGACATTGTTGATCGCTTCGAACGCCTGTTTCGGCGTCTGGTCTACCAGAATGGTAGTCGTAAAATCTTTATTACTCATGATTATTTCTTTTATCCAAAATTATAACCAATTGTAGTCTCACAGTGAGGTACCATTGGACTGTTTACGGGGGCGTTTTGGACAATTGATCGGGAAAAATTGCCAATAGTCGTGGTTATCCTGCAGCATACCTTTGTTGTCATGAACAACAACTATCAACGTTTCGCTCCTTTGTTGCTGCGTCTCGTCATCGGCTACGGTTCGATGGCGCATGGCTGGGTCAAGTTGAGCAGGGGACCCGCCGGCTTTGAGCGACTGCTGGCCTACACCCATACGCCTTTCGCCCACCTCCTCTCCTGGATCGTCCCTTTCGTCGAGGTCCTGGGTGGGATGGCGATATTGATCGGGCTATTGGTAAGATGGGTCTCCGTCCCTCTGATCATTACGATGCTGACAGCTATGTTCACGATACAGATGAAGTATGGCTTCAGTTCGGTCAATACCATCGGACTGACGCCTTCCGGTCCGTTGTTTGGTCCCCCGGGTTTCGAGATCAATCTATTATATATCGCGGGCTTGCTGTCGCTGATGATCACCGGCGCCGGCGCCTTGTCCGTGGATTCGTTGCGCAGGTAGGCGTTAACAGCCAGACTCCGCAACATCTTCCTCAAAAATCCAAATAATGATCACAGTCCACCCCCTTCCAATTTAACTTCCTCTATTTCGGCCTAATGGCCGGTGTCTGCTTCTGAGTCCGACGATGATCTTCCCAATTCCTATTGCCAAAAAAGAGCCGAGAGCCATTACTGCATACGGCGCCAGGCCTGAATCGAAATAGCTATTCAACGAACTGATCTTCTCTGTCACAATTTCACACCAATTAAATCCCGTCAAAAAGGTGAGGCAAAGAATTGTAATGAACCTGTTAAAATATCCATCGATAAAAAAGCGAACCGCCAATCCAATGGAAGACATCGTAGCAACCAACATCAATGGAGCCAGCATAATTGAAAGACCCAATTGGGCATATCCGGTATCCCCGGTATGAAACGCGAGCCAATGGACGCCACAGACAATGAATACCGTGATCAGGATCGAAAAGAGTATATCTCTGAGAAAATAGCGTAGTCCGTTCATTTATTAATCGGTTAGATCTGGCCTCAATGATAGAGGGGATTTACCACCTGTTTTTTGACTTATGTCAAATTCATCTCAACCCCCTGCCCCAAGGCCCCCCTCACCCTCACCTCCTTCCCCGCAGTAATACCGCAGTCAATTCCGAGGCTTTTCCAGCCTGCATTATCACCAACACTCATAGGTTTACTAAAAGAGACATTAACAAAAAAGGTGTTAACACGGTAGTGACGAGAAAAAGATTTCCCTAACTTCAAGGTAAGACCCACGGTTGCTGCTATTTCGCTAACGGCGGCCAATAACACCTGAACCAAACCTACTATGAAGAAAATATTATTGGCATTCGCAATTACGCTTACCTGCGCAATGCCATCGATTGCTCAGCAGACCAATCCCAAAAATCTCAACGACATAAAGATCATCGGCCTCACACTCAGCCCATTCCGCGGCCATGACCTCGTCTTCTGGGGACAGAAGGTCACCCACATCGTCATCTACGGAACCGCCGCCAAGCTCATCGACTTCTTTATGGAGAACGAAGATTTCAATTTACCCTGCCGGACTCAGCTATCCACCAAGCCACAACTGCTAGACACGCTGAAGGCCTGGGGATTTGTACTTCCTGACGTAAATCAGACCGTCGTCAACAAGGAGATCGTGCAGGTAGTCCTATGCGATCCCGACGACTACGGTCATGTCTTCAAATCCTACGAAAAGGGGAACACCAATACCGGCATGCTCAAATGCAGGACAGACATCGCTTTCAAGTCCTGCTCGGACGACAGGAAAGCATGCTACGAGATAAAATGTGAAAAGTACAGCGTAGAGATCTGCTACAACGCGAAGAAGCTTTGAGTGCGCCACCGGCTTACCGGCGCAGCCGGCTATCAACACCAGCCGTAAATCTCACCGTTTCATCCGCGCCGGCACCGCCAAAAGCGATCGCCTCATTCTTCCCAACAACAGTCCTCCCCAAACCAGAGCCGTCATTCTCCGATCCTCCACCCACATTCCCCGCACCTGCGCCAACCTCCACAGTACCCACTCCCACACTGCCCTCAATTACTTACACATTCCCATTCCACCCCTCACGCAACAAATAACTATAAACCTTCCCTCCACCAATCCTGATATCCAACAAGCTCACCGGCTCGGGCGTACTAACGTCAACCCCCATCCCCATCACAACCTTCACATCAACCCCCATCCCCATCACAACCTTCACATCAACCCCGTCATACGAGCTTGCCACCATCTTCTCCCTCGGAATAAAAACACTCCTCGGCGGAAGCGCCCCATTCCCCGGCGCAATAACCCTCCCCCTTCAGATTGCCAAACCAGTTCATAAAAAATCCGAAATACTGGTGCACCGTGACGATCATTCCGACATCTTCAGCTCTTGTATAAGTACAGCATGCATTTACTGATAAACATACGACTTAATGACAACATAGCCCCCGCCCAGGGCATCCGTCTCGTTCACGACGCGGCCCTGGCTGTCGAACTGATAGGAATAAGTCACTGTCGAGAGGGTATTGCCGCCGCCATCCGTCTGCTTTGCCGTAGCCGGCAGGTTCTTCGCCTGAATGGGTTGATAGGTAGGATTGACCGTCAGCTGGAAAGGTTTGTCCGTATAAGTATACGTCGTTGTAGTTCCATCCAGCTGGACCGTTTTTATAAGATTGCCGCTGCCGTCGTAAGTATAGTTCTCCCGGTCATACACAACCGGGCGGCCACCGGAATAGTCGTAGGTTATCCTGCTGGTCAGCTGAGTCCCGTTATAAATATATTTTTCCGTTGTCGTGTCCTGGGTGTTGTTGATCTGATAAGTGCTGTCAACATAAGAGCCCTTGATGAACCCGATCTCGTGGATGGATAGCTGGCCCAGCTCGAAAAGATCCATCGTGTAGCCGGTACTTCCATTATAGGCGTATGCAAACCGGAGCGACTTGCCGGTCAGGCTGGTAATGCGGTTGTTGTTATCATATCCGACAGAGAAGGAATCAATGGTCCCGTATGGGGTGGCGCGGGCGTCTTCGATGTATAGTTTCAGCTTGCTGGATACGCCGGAAGGGGACGTGTCGGAATTCTTCTTACAGGATGTCACAAAAAATGTCACAAAAAATAGCACGGCGGAATAGGCCAACAGGGTCTTGAAGTTCATAAGTTAAGAGGTTTTACGCCCAAAAACTACAAAAATATCCCGGGAGCCCATAGCCTTTCCACGCTCCGTGCCAATATTCTGCGTTCCCGTGTCAAAAATCGCTAAACCCGTGCAATTTTAGCAGTCTTCCGTGTCCCCCTCCAGCCCACAGTACAGGACAGTTGAAGAGCGCTTTTAAATACCTTCGGTGCATGAGAATCTTTATCGTTTGTCTTGCCACACTATTTTCCATCCTGTCGTTGCATGCCCACCCCTCACCGGGCAGCCCCGAAACCACCAACCCCTCACCGGCCAACCCCTCCACGGTCCCCCCAACTCCGGCACCCGCCCTACCCACCACATGGCACGCCAACTGGATCGCCCTGCCCGGCGAAGACGGCCGTGACTACGGCATCTACTACTTCAGAAAACATATCTCCCTCCCAACCAAACCAGACCACTTCGTCGTCCACGTCTCCGCCGACAACCGCTTCAAACTTTTCGTGAACAACACCCTCGTCTCCCTCGGCCCCGCACGCAACGACACCTACCACTGGAATTACGAGACAGTCGATCTCGCCCCATACCTCACCACCGGCCCCAACATTGTCGCCGCCCTCGTCTGGAACGAGGCCGACCACCGGCCCGAAGCCCAGATCAGCGTCCGCACCGCCTTCATCCTCCAGGGCGATTCCCCAAAAGAAGAGATACTCAATACCGACAACAGCTGGAAGGTCCACCGCGACGTCGCTTATCAGCCACTGTCAAGCTTCTTCGCCGCCAGCGCCGGAGAATTCCTGGACCGCAACAAGTCGGTCAATGCCTGGACCTCCAACAGCTTCGACGACGGCGCCTGGACCGCTGCCGCCAACCTCTTCGGCGGCCAGCCCAAAGGACTGTCCGACGGCCTCGGGTGGATGTTAGTCCCATCCCCCCTCCCACCAAGAGAAATGACCTACCAGCGCATACCGGTCTGCCGCAAATCCACCGGCGTCACCATCCCGGCAGGATTCCCCGCACAGAAGACCCCGATCACCATCCCTGCCAACACAACAGCGACCCTGCTGCTCGACCAGACCTTTCTTACCAACGCCTACCTCACCCTCAACTTCAGCAAGGGCAGCCACGCCGGCATATCCATCCGGTACGCCGAGTCGATGGTCGCTGAATTCACCTCCTACGGCGCACGAAAAGGCAACCGCAATGACGTCGACGGCAAACTCTTCTCCGGAAGGATGGACAGCCTGATCTCCGACGGCAGCGACGGCCAGTCCTACACCAATCTGAATTTCCGGACCTTCAGATATATACAGGTGCTCGTTCAGACTCACGATGACCCGCTCGTCATCGATGACATATTCGGCACCTTCACGGGCTATCCCTTCAAACAACCCTCTCAGTTCGTCAGCGACGACAACGAGATAAAAAAAATTCTTGACATCGGATGGCGCACCGCCCGCCTCAACGCCTGGGAGACCTACACCGACTGTCCCTACTATGAACAGCTGCAGTACATCGGCGACACCCGCGTACAGGCCGTTATTACCTATTATAACAGCAGCGACGACCGCCTTCCCCGCAATGCCATCAGCCTGATGGATAATTCGCGTCTGACCGACGGCGTTACACTCAGCCGCTATCCCACACGAAGCACCCAGATCATTTCCCCATTCTCCCTATGGTACATCGGTATGCTGCATGATTACTGGATGTACCGGGGCGATGACCGTTTTATCTCGGACAAGCTACCCGGCGCGAGAGCCATCCTCAAATTCTTCAGTGAGTACCAGGGAGCCGACGGCTCATTAAAGAACACGCCCTACTGGACTTTCGTCGACTGGGCCAACGGCAAGGGGTGGTCGGTCGGAGCGCCACCCATCGGCGCCGACGGTGGCTCCGCCATCCTCGACCTGCAGCTGCTATGGGCCTACCAATGGGCCGCAGAGATGGAAGCCCGACTGGGCCAGACCTACTACGCCAATGAATACCTCCAAAAGGCCACACAATTGAAACAGACGATACAACACAAATACTGGATTCCCGCCCGCGGCCTGTACGCCGACACCGAAGAAGGAACTCAATTTTCCCAGCACGCCAACTCGCTGGCCATCCTCACCGGGCTGGTCACCAGGGCCGATCTAAAAAATTTCGGACAACGGTTGCTCACAGACAGTACCCTCACACAGTGCTCCATCTACTTCAAATACTACCTGCACCAGGCGCTGACCAAAGCAGGTCTCGGTGATGGATATATGGACTGGCTGGGCATATGGCGAAAAGATATGGCGATGGGCCTCACCACCTGGGCGGAAGACTCCAACGTTGAATACACTCGATCCGACTGCCACGCCTGGAGCAGCAGTCCTAATATCGAATTCTTCCGGACCGTACTGGGCATCGACAGCGACGCGCCGGGCTTCAAAAAGGTCAGGATCGAACCCCACCTCGGGAAGCTGACCAATGCGGCAGGTGAGATCCCTCATCCGCAGGGAAAGATAGCCGTCAGCTATCAACAGGGCGCCGGCGGCAAATGGAAGATCAGCATCAACATTCCGTCGGGCACATCCGGCCAACTGATCTGGAAGGGCAAACCCTACGAGCTTCAACAAGGCGCGAATAACATTGTCCTGTAACTCGCTCAACCTGACATTTAGGTAGAGGACTGAAGGGCACATTTACGCGGCCAGCCTTGCGCTGACTGTCGTAGAGGCAGCCCCATTCTTCACGGCAAGACGCTTGTGAAAATAAATATAGGAGCCGGCGATCAGCGCAAACCCGATGAGCATGGGCGATACCAGCAACGGTGAGTCACCGGAAGAAAGCGCGCAGAACGTCGCGCCAGCCAGGTCAAAACTCAGGCCGGCATACACCCATTCCTTGAGTCGGGCATATCGGGGCAGCAGCAGCGTGATGCAACCGAGCAACTTGGCCGTTCCAAGAAAAGGAAGCAAATAGATCGGAACATTCAGGTGTCTGAACAGAACAACGGCGTCGGTCACTTTGAGGATGTCCGGGATAGATCCCAGTCCAAAGAATACGACCAGAAGGCCGGTGAGAATGCGGTGGGTGATGATTATCTTTTTCATGATACAAAGCTATATCAGCCTCCGGCACTCGACAATACGGGAACACGACAAAGAAGGGGAGTTTTACGACAACGCAGTTCCCCGTCACACCCTCCCCATCAAAAACGGGGAAAACACCCTTGACCGCCACCCCTTCTCTAACTAAATTAGTCAATGCTAAAAAAATGTCTTTACCATCTCCTGGTCTTCACCGCCGTCACAGCCGTCGCGATCACCATCACCGGCTGCGAGAAAAAGTCCAGCGTCAGCGGCTGCAAGAATCCGCTCGCAACCAACTACAACAGCGCCGCTGACGACGACGATCCCTGTTCCTGCAGGTTCGACGGTATAGACCAGCAGTGCGGCATCACAAACCCTTCGGCGCTGATCGTCCCTCCCGTCCGGCAGGAGACAGCGGAGTGGTGCTGGCTGGCGGTCGGGGAAATGATCTTCAGATACTATCAGCTTCCCAATCTCAACCCCGCGGGCGACTATCAATGCGGCATCGTGGGCTCCGTGGGATATTCATTGAATGGTGCCTGTGATGCATGCAACACCAACTGCGCCAACTGTGTCAGACCCGCCGGCAACGCTCAGATGGTTTCCTATATGCTGTCCGCCTACCCCAAGGTGGCCTGCAGACAGCTGTTTCAGAGCAACAAGACCCTCAACAGCCAGTTCGTTGCCAACTATCTCGCTGCTTCCACCATCATCGCCGAGCTCAACGCAAAAAGACCGATCATCGCCGGCATTAACCCGGGCACGCAGTTCATCCTTCCAGGTAACTCCGAGCACGTTTCACTTATCGTCGGCTACTTCTACTACGGCAGCAACCTCATCCTCGTCGTCAACGATCCGTTTCCATATCTCATCACGGGCTTCGATCCCTATATCTTCAACGGCGCCGTAACCTCGGGCAACCTGAGCTATCAGATCCCTTATTTCAATTTTGTCAACGGGTTAAAATGGAACACCTCATGGTATTCAATAGGGTTTCAATAGGGTGGTAATATCCTCTATATCGGACACCGGTTACTTTAATTTAATCCTTGGAAATAGCCGATCCTGTCTATATCTTGTTGTCAAATAACCCTAAGGGTTAGTAGCTTACCATGAGTACACGATCAATCACACTGGCAATAGGGCTGATAGCAGGTCTCTATTCATGCGGTCATAACTCCCACACCTATCCGTCGACGGATTCCACCCGCATACCCTCCACCATACCCACCAAATCGCCCACGTCATCCACACCCACCACTGCGCCGACATCTCCTACGTCCACCACATCTTCCACGTCTGCCACTTCCTCCATATCCTCCACTTCCTCCACGTCTACCACGTCTATCACGTCCACCACATCCTCCACATCCTCCACGTCTACCACGTCTATCACTTCTATCACGTCCACCACATCCTCCACGTCTACCCACACCCAACAGGTAGCCATCTACACCACCAATCTGAACGACGACTCCATCCCCGATACCCTCAGACTATATTCGTCAACGGGCAACACTTCGGAATACGACTCCATTGCGGTCACCCTGTCGGGTTATGAAACCCTTGCCTATCATACAAAGGACCCATGGACGAAGATCGACGACTGGTTTCAGGACTCGGCGCTCAATCAGCTGCCGACCCGCAGGCTGCTCCTCAGCCGCTGGAAGGCCCAGACTGTCCTGCTCCTATTCGGATCGCCCGACGAAGTGGGCAACGGCTCCAACTTCTGTATCATCAATATCGAGAACAACAAGATCAGGCTGGTCCTCGATCAAAGTCAGCGCCAGCTTGGTATTGAAGTCCCTTGCCGGCTCACCGACCTTGACGGCAACGGACGGCCTGAATTCATCTACACCCAAATGGGCGAATGCATAATGGATACTCTTGATGGTTCAGTGTGCAGCTATGTCCCTATCACATCTACACCGTCGGCAACAACTGTGAGCTCAACAAGCCGTTGACCAGGCAGTACAACGAGCAGCACTATGTCTTTGCCGGATTCGAATACAATGAGAATATCATGGTCTTCAAGCCCAATGACAAGAGCAAACCCTACAGGATCTGGAAGAAATAAATCCCCTCTCCCAGCCAATGCATACCTTCCCCGGCGAGGCACCCTCATTCATTCACAACCAACAACTTACGAAGTCTAAAATTTTCCGCCCAAAAACCGATCGTTTCCCACGCCCCATTCGTCCATAGATTAAACCCAACAAAAAATGCAAAATCTAAAGGACAAAGTAGCCGTCGTATTTGCCGCAACCGGAGAGATCGCGGGGGCAGTCGCAAGATCGTTCGCCCGGCACGGGGCAAAGGTATACGTCACCGCGCGCAACCTCGACGGCGCCCAAAAGCTAGCCGACGAGCTGAACGCAGCCGCCGCCACCGGCGCAACCGGCCCAACCGACGCCACCGGCGCAACCGTCCCAGCCGACGCCACCGGCGCAACCCTCCCAGCCGCCGCCACTGCCGCAACCCGCCCAGCCGCCGCAATCGCCGAAGCCGCCAAAGTCGACGCGCTCAACGAGGCCGAAATAGACAGTTTCCTGAAAAAGGTCGTCGCAGACAACGGCAAGCTCAATATCGTATTCAATGGCATCGCGGTCAACTACAGCGAAATGGGTGGCCGCCCCGCGGCAACCGAGGCCAGCTTCGAGCATTTCATGGCTCCAATGGGGAAGATAGTGGGCTCCCAATTCCTTACCTCGCGGGTGGCGGCGAAATACATGATCCAGACCCGGACCGAGGGCACCATCCTGCTTCTGACGGCTGCGGCGTCCAGGTCCAAGATCCCAAATCTGGTGGGCTTCTCGGCTGCCTGTGCCGCCGTCGAGGCGATCACCCGTGTGATGGCCGCCGAGTGGGGCGCGGAAGGCATAAAGGTCACCTGTATCTGCTCTGGTGCGCTGATGGAGACAAAGAGGATCTCCGGATGGATCGAGTCCGCGTCAAAAAATTATGGGATACCCGTCGAGCAGATAGTCACACAATACAAGGCCTTTGACATTCTCAAGACAAGCCCCACACTACTACAGCTGGGCGAGACGGCAGCCTTCCTCGCGTCCGAGACAGGCGTAGCCTTCAACAGCCATATTGTCGACGTCGACTGCGGCAAACTGAATATATTATAATAAATTCGGGGTTGCAGTCTTCCACGGGGGACTGCAACCTATCTATCAATCCACAAAAGGGGGCAGCCCAATCACAATGGAAAAAGAAGAAGTCCTGCAACTGGCCATATCAGGCGACATCAACGCCTTTCAAACCCTATTCGCCGAATTTCAAAATCAGCTAAAGTCCTATCTATACCGGCTGCTTACCGACCGCAACGACGTAGACGACCTGACGCATGATACCTTCATCAGGTCCTTCTCCAAAATAGCCACCTTCAAGCAGGAGTCCTCCCTGAAAACCTGGGTATTCAAAATAGCCACCAACCTGGCCTACGATCATTTACGGAAACAGAAAAGATGGCAGCCCGATGCGCAAGACCGGGCCGCAGACCTCGCCATCGGCTCCGAAGAGATCAAGCAGGCTTTCTGGATGGTCCACAACACTTCACCCGCAGGCGCCTACGAAATGCGGGAGCACATCGACTACTGCTTCACGTGCATGGCAAAAACCCTCCCCATCGAGAACCAGGTAGCGCTGATCTTAAAAGATATCTACGATTTTCAGACCCGGGAGATCTCCCTCATCCTCCAGAAAACAGAAGCCATAATCAAACACCTGCTCAACGACGCCAGAACCACCCTCACCGACATCTTCGAGCACAGGTGCGCGTTGATCAACAAAGAAGGCGTCTGCCACCAGTGCAGTCACATCAATGAAATATTCAACCCAAAACAAAACCAACAAGAAGAGCTCATGAAACTCGAATTAGTCAAAGAGTCCAAAAAATACAACCGGGAAAACCTCTTTGTCCTTCGCACCCTGCTAGTCAAAGCCATCGACCCCCTCCACGCCTCGGGCACCGACTTCCACGAAGAAATGATGAATTGCATCAGGACAGCCATCGGCGAAAAAGCCGACTTCTTCGACCGTGACCCGCGTAGGTCAGATTGATCCACCTACCCCTTTCTCAATCCCACAAAAAATTCCCCTCTAAACATCCATCCCGCAATCAAAAAACTTACGATTGCGATCAGCTGAATCCCCATAACATTAAAAGACACGCCCCGCAAACCCTTGTCAAAAAGCTCCTTCAAAGCTTCCAACGTTATTATATGACCGCTATCCGCAAACAGCGGTACATTGAGCAATACCAATACTACAAAGAAACAAATCCCCAGCTTCCAGCCCCCCATGACATTTAATTTCCTAATTAATATCAGGGCAAAAGGAAAAACAATTATTCCTATAATAATATTATAAATGTAAAACCACAACAAATACGACATGATCTCGCCAGCCAGCCCGAGCACGACCTGCCCGGACAAAAAAAGAAAAAGTATCGACAACCCGTAATAGGTCAAAATAAATTTTACTCCAACTTTCATTTGCCGAAAATTTACAAACATTCCAACCCGCCTGGCAACATTCTCCCGTGAACCCCCTGGCAAACAATTCTCACAATATCCAAAATTCGGGGGAGTAAGGGATGGGTTTCAGGTTCGCCGGTGGGCATGACTTAGGGGTAGATGAATAATTATTTGACAAATCCTCTGTAGGGTCTGTTCATAAGCATTGCTGTCGTGCGATCATAGCTGACCAGGTAGTGAGCTACGAGTATGCCTGCAAGTAGCCACGCCGCTGTGTCATAGCCCAGGTTCTCAAGCGCCCACACCGCCCAGCCGAAGAGCGTCCATTCAAGCAGCAGACGCAGCAGCCCCGGAATGGCGACGGGAGCGGGCTTCGGGTCGTTGGGAATCCGAAAGACTCCCCAAAGAGTCGCCGCCAGCGCAGGAAAAGCAAGAGCGGCCACGACGCCTTTCCAGCCTGGGAGACGGTGATAGCCCCAATAGCCTATCACAGCGAGCATGACGAGTTCCAGCAGGAAACGAAGCAGAAGATTCATCGGTCTGGTATTCATTGGTATACTTTAATCTCAACACAATTTACTAATGGGCCTCTAAAATCCCATCGCTTTCCTCAGTCACCCCACTAACCTCGGCTCGCTTCTCCTTGTTCGTAACCTTCGCTTTGCTCAGTTACTCCAAACAAAAATGCCCCGCCAAAAGACGGGGCATCTGTTCAATCTTGCGGAGAGTAAGAGATTAGCTCGCCCGCTATCGCGGTCATCGCTGATCCCAATGGGGGAGGCTTAAGCCCCATTATGATGTCATCAGACGGCCTCCGGCCGTCTTCGTTTTTTGTTTTACTCATCTGGTCCGAGCGAGCTCGTCCCATCTGCTACAAACAAAAAACCCGCAGCTATCGCTGCGGGCATCAAAATAGGTCTTGCGGAGAGTAAGAGATTCGAACTCTTGATACCCTTTCGAGTATACACACTTTCCAGGCGTGCTCCTTCAACCACTCGGACAACTCTCCGGTTAAATTTCCTCGTCCCGGCGGCGATGCCGGCTGACCCGCGACAAGGGCTGCAAAGCTACAAAACCTACCCTTATGATCCGAATATTTTTTGAGCATTTTTCGTCGTCACACGGGCCACCTCCTCCACGGATATCCCCTTCACCTCGGCCAGTTTATGCGCCACATAGCGGAGATACGAGCTCTCATTCCTCTTTCCACGGTGCGGCACAGGGCTGAGATAGGGCGCATCCGTCTCCAGGACCAGCGACTCCAGCGGGATATCGCGGATCGCCTCGGGCAGCCCCGAGTTCTTATACGTCAGCACACCGCCGATCCCCAGCATAAACCCTAGTTCCACGATCCTTCGCGCCGCCTCCCCATCCCCGCTGTAACAATGAAAGATCCCCCGGAGCCCCCCCTTCTGGTGCTCCCTCACCACACCAATGCTCTCCTCCATCGACTCGCGCGAATGAATAACGATCGGGATATCGTAGTGCAGCGCCCACTCGATCTGGCGGTGAAACGCTTCATACTGCTGCGCCTCAAAGCTGCGGTCCCAGTAAAAATCCAGCCCGATCTCCCCCACCGCGACCCAGGGCCTGCGCGCCAGCTCCCCTTCTACGAAGCGCAGCTCCTCCGCATAGTTCTCCTTCACGTTACAGGGGTGCAATCCCGTCATCCCGATACATTTTCCCGGGTAGCGGGCCTCCAGGGCCAGCAGGGCGTCCTGGCATTCACTGTCGATAGCCGGCAGATAAAACTTTACAACTCCTTCATTTTCAGCCCGCGATATCACTGCCTCGATATCCTGCGAGAATGATTTACTGTATAAATGAGTGTGCGTGTCGATCAATTCCATGATATTCCTTCTTCTTTTTTCGGTTGCAAATATCCCCAAAACCCATGATTTTAGCGCTGACGGTTCTCGAATCCGGGAAACTACCGCCTGCAACGCCCTCCCTCAAACCCGCATTCCGCGGCCATAATTCACTCAAACCCTTAACAGACCTGCTATATATTCAAATAGTGTAATAAGAAAGCCAAAGGTCCGCGACGGCCGGCCGAGGCCCAAAAAGCCGGCAGGTCTGCCATTTTCAGAAGAATCGTCAGCCCCGACTGACTAAATTACTTTGCATAAATGAAAAAAAGATTTACCTTTAAACCAGTTTTCATAGGGTACGGATTAAAAACGGGCCAGGGTGTCTACCCAGGCCCAATTTTATTTTTAGCATCAACCACTTTTTGCACGAGAAAATCCCCCCAACAACCCGCAGGTCTCCCTCCAATCATTTCTCCCTTCTCACACCACAAAATCCCTTCTCCCATTTTGGGCATGCTTTCTCAAAATCAAAATTTTTACCCCCGATGCAGCGTTTGCGTAAAACACCACCTCACACCACACGCTTCACACCTAACTCCACACACCTCGCGCCCTACAACCTCATCGTATCACATCAAACGCATATCCCCTTTCCTTAAAATATTCCAACACCACCGGCAGCGCGCCCTTCAGTCGGTCCGACGCCTTCTCGCTATCATGAAACACAACGATCGACCCCGGTCCCGCATGCCGCGTCACATTCCTCGCACATCGCTGCGCATCCAGCGACACATCAAAGTCGCCGCTGAGCACATCCCACATCACGATCCGATAATTGAACGGCTCTCCCCTCAACAGTCGTGCCTGCAACGCGCCGATCCTTCCATAAGGTGGCCTGAACAGATCCGAGTCCACATACTTCGCCGCCTCCCGAACATTCTCGAGATACCGGTCATCCGCCACCTTCCACCCATTTAGATGATTCTGAGTATGATTCCCCACACGATGTCCCTCCAGTAATATCTGCCGGTAAATTTGCGGATAGGCATTGACGTTCTTCCCGATACAAAAGAAAGTGGCGCGGGCGTCATATCGCTTCAGCTGTTCGAGCACAAAAGGCGTGATCTCGGGATGCGGCCCGTCGTCAAAACTAAGATAGACCCTTTTCCCCTCCGTCGGCATCCGCCAGACCAGACCGGGATACATCCTCTTCAGCCACCAGGGCGTTTTCACGAGATAGAACATGCGGCAATTTACAAAACTTGCGGGCAATCCCACCACAGCGGGCGGCCCCCACCCCCCTACTTATACGTATTCACATGCATCACCCTCCCCCCCTGCCGGAATATCATCCCCTTATCCTTCACAAAAGCCGCCTGACCCGGCTCGTCCTTCAATAACCGGTCCATATACCGGTGGATCGCATCATCCTTCATCGTCACCGGCGCCCCCGACTCCATCGCCTCGTCGATATATCCACGCAGCAACGGCTCAGCCTGTCCGTAAAAAAGATCCGTCCCGTCAAAAATATCGCTGCCGATGATCTTGCCGCCCGATATCGCTACAAAACCAACAACGTTACTATCGGTCCCGGCCAACCGCTGCCTAAAAAAGTTGAAATAGTCGTCCCCCGCCGCTACATACTTCTTGTCCTGGAACCGCGACAGATAGGCGAGACTGTTGTTCTTAAACCTGCCTGCCTGCAGCTGCCGGTCAATCTCCCTCCACAGCACCACCTGGTTGTGCGTCGAGTCCAGCGCCTTGCGCAGATCGGAATTTGCAAAACCGCCGTAGCCAAACTTCTTCTCCTTATCGCTCCACCGTCCCTCTTCCACACACATCACCGGGACATACTGATCCTTCGACGACGGCTTCAATATCGTATCGGCAACGATCATACGATCCTGCCGTCCCCCCGCGATAATCTCCCCACCGGCGATGTATATGGGCTTGTCTGATTTGGTATTGAACCGCAGATAGTGTACGTTCTCAAAAGCAGTCGACCCCCGCTCGCTAACGGTCACCAACCCCTGCTGCAACGCCTGATTCAGGGGCACCGCCACCATTCCCCCGGGCACCCCGCCCCCCGCCTTCCGCCGGATAGGGATGATCTTTAGGTTCTTGTAGGTCCACGCGCTGTCATAGTCGACAAAAAGCGTCTCATACGTCAGCTGGGCCGAGGCGCCTGCAGCCACGCACAGCAAAACCGAGGCGAGCAGATATTTCTTCACAATGGGGGCGTTAATTAATTCTGTAACGTCAGGATCAATGTATTAGTGTACCGGCGGGGTCAACACTTATCAACATCCTTGCGTATTCTAAGTCAAAACCAAATATTTTTCAGGCCGCCTGGCTTAGAATATAAGGTGTTTGTCTTTTTATAACGGCAAAGATGCGTTCTATCAGTTTAAAGCGAATCATGTTCAAAACACTCAT
>Ga0207695_10000429_pt1 | contig 92640 bp, 75 predicted proteins | sample KBSC54metaG_FD_184354 | JGI IMG/M metagenome (GOLD analysis project Ga0207695, IMG submission 184354) | Corn rhizosphere microbial communities from Kellogg Biological Station, Michigan, USA - KBS C5-4 metaG (SPAdes) (version 2) | ecosystem: Host-associated > Plants > Roots > Rhizosphere > Soil... | reverse complement strand
TGCAGGATTACCGCAGCGGCGCACTGGGCCGCATCTCGCTGGAAACGCCGCAGTCGCGTGCCGAGCTGCTGGCGACCTATCAGTCCACCGACAATCCCGATGCCCTGCAGGCCGAGGATGACGAGGAAGACGACGAGGATTACGACTGGCGAGACGCTCCGGATCACCGGGGGCGTTGAATCTAAGTTTTGCTTTCCGGAAAACTTAGAAACCGGAGGTCAAAAACTAAGTTTTTGAGGGATTACCGGCAAGCGAAAAATTCCCGCCCAATGAAAAAGGCCAGCTCGATGAGCTGGCCTTTTCCTTGATGCAGGCAAGTCAGGCGTTGCGGATTACCAGGAGGTGATCACGGAACCCTTGTACTTTTCCAGCACGAACTTCTTCACTTCCGGGCTGTGGTAGGCCTTGACCAGCTTGGCGACCCAGGGCTTGTCCTTGTCGGCGATACGCACGGCGATGACGTTGGCGTAGGGACCGGTGGAGGCTTCCACGGCAATCGCATCCTTGGTCGGCGACAGGCCGGCCGATTCAGCGTAGTTGCCGTTGATGACGGCAGCATCGAAGTCATCCAGCGAACGCGGCAGCTGGGCGGCGTCCAGTTCGACGATCTTGATCTTCTTCGGATTTTCCACGATGTCCAGCGGGGTTGCCTTCAGGCCGGCATCGGCTTTCAGCTTGATCACGCCCTTGGCTTGCAGCACCAGCAGGGCGCGGCCGCCGTTGGTCGGATCGTTGGGCACGCCCACGCGTGCACCTTGTTTCAGGTCGTTGAGCGACTTGATCTTCTTGGAGTACACGCCCATCGGGAAGGTGATGGTGCTGCCCACGCTCACGAACTTGTAGCCACGGTCCTTGATCTGCGCATCCAGGTAGGGCTGGTGCTGGTAGGAGTTGGCGTCCAAGTCGCCGGCGGCCAGCGCGGCGTTGGGCTGGATGTAGTCGGTGAATTCGATGACCTTCATCTGCACGCCGTCTTTTTCCAGCAGCTTCTTGACCTGTTCCATGATCTCGGCGTGCGGACCGGCGGTCACGCCCATCTTGATCTGGTCTTCGGCCATGGCGGGAGCACAGGCCAGGCCGGCGGCCAGGCCCAGGCCTGCGATGAATTGAATCAACTGACGACGCTTCATGACTTTCCTTTCGAGCTTTGAGGTGGGCAGCGGATAGCTGCCGTTTTTTTGTAGTAACTGCGCTCAGCGGTGGCTGAGCTTGCGGACCAGCAGGTCTCCCAGGGATTGCACCAACTGGACGAACACGATCAGGATCAGCACCACGGCCAGCATCACTTCCGGCAGGAAGCGCTGGTAGCCGTAGCGGATGCCCAGGTCGCCCAGGCCGCCGCCACCGATGGCACCGGCCATGGCCGAATAACCGACCAGGCTGACGAAGGTGATCGTGAGACCGGCGACGATACCAGCAAATGCTTCAGGCACCAAGACCTTGTAAATGATTTGCCAGGTGGTCGCACCCATGGCTTGCGCCGCTTCCACCAGGCCGTGATCGACTTCGCGCAGGGCGGTCTCGACCAGGCGCGCAATGAAGGGCGCGGCGGCGATGGTCAGCGGCACGATGGCAGCGGCCGTGCCGATGGAGGTGCCCACGAAGAAGCGCGTCATCGGGATCACCGCCACCAGCAGGATGATGAAGGGCGTCGAGCGCACCGCATTGACCAGCAGGCCGGCGATGCGGTTGAAGGCGACGTTGGGCAGCACGCCCTTGGATTCAGTGATGTGCAGGGCGATGCCGAGCGGAATGCCGAGCAGTGAGCCGACCACGCCCGAGATCACCACCATCATCAGCGTCTCGCCGAAGGAGCTGACGAACAGATCGATCAGTTCAGATGACATGGTTGAGCTCCTCGACGACCACGCCCTGCTCGCGCAGGTATTGCATGGCCTGGTTGATGTTGTCCTGGGTGCCGTTGGCGAGGATCGCCAGCGAACCGAATGCCTGGCCCTGGATCTCGTCGATCTGGCCGTGCAGGATGTTGAAATTCAGGTTGAAGCGACGCACCGCTTCCGACAGGTGCGGCTGGTCCACATCGTTGCCGGTGAAGGCGAAGCGGAACAGGTGGTCGGTGCCCTGGCCGGCGTCGGCACGCGCCAGGCGCTCGCGCAGGCGAGCCAGCACGCCCTTGGGCAGCTCGTGGGCGATGACGTCGCCGATCAGCGCGCGGGTGACTTCATGGCGCGGCTGGCGGAACACGTCCAGCACTTCGCCCTGTTCGATCACCTGGCCGGCTTCCATCACGGCCACGCGGTCGCAGATCTGCTTGATGACTTCCATCTGGTGCGTGATCAGCACGATGGTCAGGCCCAGCTCCTTGTTGATCTTGCGCAGCAGTTCGAGGATGGAGCGGGTGGTTTCCGGGTCCAGCGCCGAGGTGGCTTCGTCCGAGAGCAGGACCTTGGGATCGTTGGCCAGGGCGCGGGCAATGCCCACGCGCTGCTTCTGGCCGCCGGAAATCTGTGCCGGATAGCGGTCGCGCAGGGCGGTCAGGCCGACCAGCTCCAGCAAGGGTTCGACCTTGGCGGCGATCTCCGACTTGCTCTTGCCGGCCAGTTCCAGCGGCAGCGCGATGTTGTCGTAGACGCTGCGCGAGGAGAGCAGGTTGAAGTGCTGGAAGATCATGCCGATGCCACGGCGCGCTTCGCGCAGCTGGGAGGACGACAGCGAGGTCAGGTCCTGGCCATCGAGGACGATGCGCCCGGAAGTGGGGCGGTTCAGCAGGTTCAGGGTGCGCACCAGGGTGCTCTTGCCCGCGCCGCTGCGGCCGATGATGCCGAAGATCTCGCCCTTGCGGATCGACAAATCGACATTGCGCACCGCTTCGACATTGCCGAACCGCTGGGTGACAGCTTGTATTTCGATCATGATGGAAAAGAAGAATGGCAGCGGGCCCCGGGGTGCCGACGCCAGCGCGGCATCGTGGGACGCTGCGGGCGGGTCAGGACCTCAGGTCTCCACTGCCATCAATATTTTTATAAGAAGGCGCTATTTTAAGGCGGCAAGGTTATATAGGGAAAATAAATTTTCGCCTATGCATATAACTGGCGCGTCTTAGCATGCGGCGGGAACCCGCGTGCAGAGCGGCTTTGCGGGGCGATTTTCGCAGGGGAGCCGGTCCGGGGGAGCAGCGCTTGACTCGATGTTGAGCGAGAAAGTTGTCGAATAAGTTTTGTCGTTCACCTCATTTTTTCACTGAATCCCATCAGTGGCGATGCCAGGGCTTATCTTCCTGAATTTTTTGTCCGGCGTGCTGCAGCGCGCCGGATCCAGCCCCGGAATCCTCCCCATGTATGCCTTTCCTGTCACTGACCTGGCCGAGCGCCTCGACGCGCTGCTGGAGCTGGCCGATATCGATGAAGTCATCCTCACCCGAGCGGGTGCCGACAACCTGGTGCTGGTGCGCGAACCGGTCTGGCGCGGGGTGCAGGAAGCCCTGCATCTGCTGGGCAACGATCTCAATGCCGAACGCCTGCTGTGCAGCCTGTTGCAGCTGCGCGCCGAACTGCTGCCGCTGAAGGAGCAGCCTTGACCCCGCTCTGGATGACCCCGCTGGCGCGCGAGGACCTGGCCTGGTGGCGTCGCCATGACCGCCGGGTTGCACGTCAATTACTTCATTTGATGCGACGACTAAGTGAAGGTGCTTGCATTCCATCGGCCCGCCGGGTGGCCTTGCCCCTGCGCTTGCCCGGACTTTACGCGGTGCGCGTGCAGGGTGAACACCGGCTCGTCATCGAGTTGGTGGCGGGCAGGCTGGTGATTCATCAGTGCCGGTTTCATTACTGATGGACAACAAAATGCGCTGACCTCTATGCGAGACATTGGTTGCTATAAAGCTACAGAAAAGTCTTATAAAACATAGCAATTCAAGGAATGATTCATTTGAGAAATAAAAGTCGGTTTAGATTTGCCGTGACTTCTTGATGTTTCTTTCGGAAGCCTGGGTGGTGCCCTCGTCGCAAGGTGATGTCCACCCTCCAATCAACAGCAATCAAACCACTACGGAGTACTCTATGAAAAAGTCCATCCTGGCCCTGGCCGTGCTGGCTGCCTTCGGCGGCGCGGCGCACGCGCAGAGCAGCGTGACCATCTACGGTGCGGTCGACGCCAGCCTGTCCTACACCAACAAGATCTCCACCGGCGGCAAGGATACGGGCGGCCAGATGGCGCTCGATTCCGGCCTGATGAAGGGTTCGCGCCTGGGCGTCAAGGGCGTGGAAGACCTGGGCGGCGGCATCAAGGCGCTGTTCACCATCGAGAACGGTTTCAGTGTCGATACTGGCGAAGCCGGTCAGAAGGGCGTGCTGTGGGGCCGTCAGGCGACCGTGGGCCTGTCCGGCAACTTCGGTACGGTGCTGGTCGGCCGTCAGAACGACATCCTGGGCGAGATCGGCGGCATCAGCTCGGCTGGTGACTTTGGCGGCGTGGTCAGCCGTGTCCACTCGCAGAACCTGGACCGCACCAACGGCGAGCGCGTCAACAATTCCATTCGCTACAACACCCCGAACTTCGGCGGCTTCAGTGGTAGCGTCATCTATGGCTTCGGTGAGCAAGCCGGCAATACCGGTGCCGGTCAGTCCTTCGGCCTGGGCGGTACCTATGCCAACGGTCCGCTGAACATCGGCCTGGGCTACTTCCAGAGCAAGATGGGCGGCAAGTCCGCCAGCGATGTCAACGGCGCGGCAGCCTGCAACGGTGGCGGCAAGTATGGCGACACCTGCCTGAAGACCTGGACCCTGGCTGCTGCCTATCAGTTCGGCCCGGCGCGTGTGTATGGTTCGTATTCGCGCGTGAAGCTGCCGCTGACGGCAGCGCGTCGCAGCTTCGATCCGAAGTTCGACAGCTTTGCCGCCTGGACCGACCCGAACAAGAAGATCGAGCGCTACGACGCTGTCGAGAAGGGCGACTACACCATCGGCGGTGCCAACAACGAGTCGAGCCAGACGCTGGACCTGGGCGTGAACTATCGGATCTCGCCGTCGCTGTCCTTGATCAGCAGCCTGCAATACACCCGTGCCAAGTTTGTCCGCACCGTCGATGGCCGCATGGTGCAGATCAACCTGGGTGCCAAGTATGACCTGTCCAAGCGCACTTCTACCTATGCCGTCATCCGCAACCTGCGTACGTCCGACATGTACAGCGTTGGCCTTGCCAGCGACCGCGTACCAGGTAGTGATCGCAGCCAGACCGGCATCAACGCCGGCCTGATCCACACCTTCTAAGTTCTGGCACTGCATCGGGCTCGTGGGAGCCCGATGTTTTGGCCCGCATCTGCAAGGATGCGGGTCTTTTTTTATGCAGAAACCTTTGTGAGGTCGATGCTCGGTCAACTCAGCTGCGCGAGCTCGGAGAGGAAGCCTTGCACTCCGGCTTCGCTCCGATCGCCGCCCAACAAAAAACCCGCATCATCGCTGATGCGGGTTTTTTACTTGCAGCACAGGCCATGCGACGCATGGCCCGCAGCCGGAAGGCCAATTACATCATGCCGTCCATGCCGCCCATGCCGCCCATACCACCCATGCCGCCAGGCATGCCGGCCGGCTTGTCCTCGGTCACTTCGGCCACCAGGGCGTCGGTGGTCAGGATAAGGCTGGCCACGGAGGCAGCGTTTTGCAGAGCCGAACGGGTCACCTTGGCCGGATCCAGCACGCCCAGTTCCACCAGGTCACCGTAGGTGCCGTTGGAGGCGTTGTAGCCGAAGTTGCCCGAACCTTCCAGCACCTTGTTCACCACCACCGACGGCTCGTCGCCGGCGTTGAAGACGATCTGGCGCAGCGGCTCTTCGATGGCGCGCAGCACGATCTTGATACCGGCTTCCTGATCCGGATTGTCACCCTTCAGGTCCTTGACGTTGGCGCGAGCACGCAGCAGGGCAACGCCACCGCCAGGCACGACGCCTTCTTCAACAGCAGCGCGGGTAGCGTGCAGGGCGTCTTCGACGCGGGCCTTCTTTTCCTTCATTTCGACTTCGGTGGCAGCGCCAACCTTGATCAGTGCAACACCGCCGGCCAGCTTGGCCACGCGCTCTTGCAGCTTTTCACGGTCGTAGTCGGAGGTGGCTTCGCCGATCTGGGTCCGGATCATTGCCACGCGTGCTTCGATGCCAGCGGCTTCGCCGTTGCCGTCGATGATGGTGGTGTTTTCCTTGCCGATTTCAACGCGCTTGGCTTGGCCCAGTTCAGCCAGGGTAGCCTTTTCCAGGGTCAGGCCGACTTCTTCGGCGATCACTTGGCCGCCGGTCAGGATGGCGATGTCTTCCAGCATGGCCTTGCGGCGGTCGCCGAAACCAGGAGCCTTGACGGCAGCGGTCTTCAGGATGCCACGGATGTTGTTGACCACCAGGGTAGCCAGGGCTTCGCCTTCGACGTCTTCAGCCACGATCAGCAGCGGACGGCCAGCCTTGGCGACTTGTTCCAGCACCGGCAGCAGGTCACGGATGTTGGAGATCTTCTTGTCGAACAGCAGGATGAAGGGATTGTCCAGAGCGACGATCTGCTTCTCTTGGTTGTTGATGAAGTACGGCGACAGGTAGCCACGGTCGAATTGCATACCTTCGACGATGTCCAGTTCGTTTTCCAGCGACTTGCCGTCTTCCACGGTGATGACGCCTTCCTTGCCGACCTTTTCCATGGCCTTGGCGATGATGTCGCCGATGTCCGCGTCGGAGTTGGCCGAGATCGAGCCGACTTGAGCGATTTCCTTGGAGGTGGTGGTGGGCTTGGCCAGGTTCTTCACTTCACCGACGATGGCGGTGACAGCCTTGTCGATACCGCGCTTCAGGTCGGTCGGGTTGAAGCCGGCGGCGACGTACTTGAAGCCTTCGCGCACGATGGCTTGTGCCAGCACGGTGGCGGTGGTGGTACCGTCACCGGCGTTGTCGGAGGTCTTGGAAGCGACTTCCTTGACCAGCTGGGCACCCATGTTTTCCAGCTTGTCCTTCAGTTCGATTTCCTTGGCGACGGAAACGCCGTCCTTGGTCACGGTCGGGGCGCCGAAGCTGCGCTCCAGCACGACGTTGCGACCCTTGGGGCCCAGGGTGACCTTGACTGCGTTGGCCAGGATGTTGACGCCGTTGACGATCTTGGCGCGTGCTTCATCGCCGAAAATAACTTGCTTTGCTGCCATGTTGGATTCTCCAGAAATTCGGTTCAGTTCATGTCGCCGGGCTCGGGCCTGAAGGTTCAGGGAGCGCCGGTTGCTGTCTTGTTGCCGATGGCCTTCACGTTTTCTCTATCTATATAGAAGGAAAAGGAAGGCCGGATGCCGAATTACTTCTCGACGACGGCGAACAGGTCTTCTTCGCGCATGACCAGCAGTTCCTGGCCATCGATCTTCACGGCCTGGCCGGAGTACTTGCCGAACAGAACGCGGTCGCCGACCTTCACGGCCAGTTGGCGGACCTTGCCATCTTCCAGGATCTTGCCGTTGCCGACGGCCAGGACTTCGCCTTGGTCCGGCTTTTCGGTCGCTGCGTCAGGCAGAACGATACCGGAAGCAGTCTTGGTTTCCTGGTCGAGGCGCTTGACGATAACGCGATCGTGCAAAGGGCGAAGATTCATGAGAACTCCTTAATTTTCAATAAGTTAGCATTGATTGCGGCGATGCCTGCAACGGTTTTCTTCCAAATGCAGCAGACGTCACCGCATGAAAAAGGGGATTGCGCCCGGCGGCGCTGTTAGCACTCTGCCGTGACGAGTGCTAAGTATAGGGACGGGTTGGGGAATTTTCAAGGCGTCAATTGCCGTGTTTGCGTGGCAGGGCTGCGCAGCGGCACTCAAAAAAATTCGAGGTCAGTTAAGAGAAATGCAGGCATGGCTCTGAATATGTAAAAAATAAAATGCGAATCATTATTATTGCGGCTCTTTCGGATCAGTCCGGAAGAGCCTTTTTTTATAAGAAATGAACGGCGGAGGTTCGCCAGTATTTTTATTGGACCGAAATGCAATGAAGAACAATCAGGCCCCTTTCAACCATGCACGCGATCTGCGTATCGCCACTTCAACCCTTGCCTCGCTCGTGATGCTCGGCGTCCCGCTGGCCGGCATGGCGCAGCAGTCCGCGGCGCCCGACGGGCAGTCTGGGCTGGAGCCGATCCAGGTCAGCAGCGACTGGCTCGGCACTGGCCTGGAGAGCAGCGTGAAGACCTATCCCGGTGCCCGCACCGTGCTCAAGAAGCAGGAGATCGACAGCACCGGTGCCGTCAGCATCGGCGAGGTGATGCGCCGCATTCCCGGCGTGCAGTCCAGCGACAGCGCCGGTACCTCCGGCAGCGCCATTGCCTTGAACATCGGCGTGCGCGGTCTGACCGGACGCTTTTCGCCGCGCTCCACCGTCCTGCTGGATGGCATCCCCTTGTCGGTGGCGCCCTATGGCCAGCCCCAGCTTTCGTTCGCACCCCTGAGCCTGAACAACATCGAATCGATCGATGTCATCCGTGGCGGCGGCGCGGTGCGCTTCGGCCCGCAGAACGTGGGCGGCATCATCAATTTCAAGACGCGCTCCATTCCCGCCAGCGAGGGCATTTCGGGTGATGCCTCGGTGCGCTACAACAGCTATGGAAAGGGGGGCGGCAATGCGCAGTACACCGCCTTTGCCGGCGGCCAGAGCGGCAATGGCCTGGGCATGGCCTTCCTGTACTCGGGCCAGGACGGCAGCGGATGGCGCGACAAGAGCGATGAACATCTCAACGATTTTGCGCTGAAGATGCGCTACGAAATTTCACCGCGTTCCGAACTCCACGCCAAGTTCAATTACTACGACGTGCTGAGCCGCACGCCGGGCGGCCTCACCACCGCGCAGTACGCCGCCGACCCGTTCCAGAACACGCGCCAGCGCGACAACTGGAGCGGTACCCGCAAAGGCTTCGACGTCGGCTACCTCAATACGCTGTCGGATCATCAGGAGCTGGAGATCCGGACCTACTTCAACCAGGCGACCCGCCAGAGCAGCTTGATCAACGTGACCGGCGTGCGCCTCTCGCATCAGCCGCGCAACTATGAAACGCTGGGCGTCGAGCCCCGCTACACGCAGCGCTTCGCCTGGGGCGGCACTACGCACGATGTCACCGTGGGTTACCGCTACATCCGCGAGCGTGGGGACGACAACATCTACAACGAAGCGGTCCGCACTGGTGTGCTGAGCGGATTCACCCAGTTCCAGAACAGCACCGATGCCCATGCCGGCTACATCGATGACAAGATCGCATTCGGCAAATGGCGCATCACGCCGGGCCTGCGTTTCGAACAGGTGCGGTCAAGTCGCTACGAAATGGGCAAGAAGGATCCTTATGAGGTGGCCAACGACAAGCTGCTGCCCTCGATCAACCTGGCCTATCTGCTCACGGAGCAATTGACCCTGTTCAGCAACTACAACACCTCCTTCGGCGTGGTGCAGAATTCGCAACTCAACACCATGTCTTCCGCCAATCCGCTGTCGCCCGAACTGGCGCGGACGATGGAAGGCGGCATGCGCTGGAAGAGCGCACAGGCCTCCGCCGAAGCCACGGTGTTCCACATCAATTTTGACAACCAGATCGTGTCGGTGCAGGGAACGACTCCCAACGTCTTCCGCAATATCGGCCGCACCCAGCATGATGGCGTCGAACTGGCGATGGACTATGCCTTCGCTCCGGACAGCCTCCTGAAAGGCTGGTCGGTCTTCGCCAACTACACCTACACCCGCGCCCTGCAGAAGTCAGGCAGCAATCCGGGCAAGGACTTGCCGTTCTATGCACGCACGACCGATACGCTCGGGGTGCGCATGCAAGCCGGTCCCTGGACGCTCAACCTGTCGACCACGCACCAGGGCCGACAGTTTGCCGATGAAGCCAACACCGTCGCCGAAAGCGCCGACGGCAGCATCGGAGAAATCCCGGGCGTGCGTCTCTGGAATGCGCAGGCGAGCTGGAAGGTGCCGGGCAAGAAGGGATTCGACCTCACCGCGGGCGTCAACAACCTGCTGGACCGGCGCTACTTCACCCGCACCGTGGATGGCAATCTGGGCAAGCTGGTCGGTGCGCCGCGGACCTTGTATATCCAAGGGCGTTACGCATTCTGAGCTTGCTTGCGTGAGTGAGGCCATTCTTGGTATTGGCCCGCTCCGTCTCCAGGCAGCAGTTGGCAGCGGGCTTTGATTAGGCTGGTTGCAGCCAGCCGTCGCCATCCCTGAACTGATGCTGGAAATAGGCTTGGATATGTGCCATGCAGACCAGGATCCGGGGTGGAGCGACGTCCTTGTATCTGCTGGTCAGGAAGACACTGAGCGGCGCCGGTGTCCATTCCTGCAAAACCGGGATCAGACGGCCAGCCGCAAGATCTTCTCCGATCTGGTTTATGGGAAGACATGCCACGCCCAGTCCCTGCAAGGCCAGTTGCCCTAGAGGCTGTGCATGATTGGTGACGATACGTGGCATGGCCTGCAATGCCTGCTGCTGTCCGGCACGGTCCTGCAAGGTCAGCTCCGGCTCACTTCCGTTCGGCGCGAACAACAGCAGATGCTGCTCAAGCAGATCTTCGGGCTGACGGATCGGCCCCATTGTGCGCAAGTATTCGGGAGCGGCGCAGAGTATCGTGCCCAGCTCGGCCAGCAACACGTCATCCACGCTGTTTCTCTTCCCTACCCGTAACGCCAGGTCCGCACCGTTTTCCAGCAGTTCGCCAGGGGCGTCACTGATGTCAATGGCGATGTGCAGCCGAGGATGAGTTCGTATGAACTCTTTCAGAATCGGCATCAGGAAATCAGATGCCATGAAGCTGGACATGGCAATGCTGACCTTGCCGTCCACCTCCTTGTTCAGGCTGTCGAGATTCTCATGCGCTTCGTTGAACCAGTTGATGATGTGCCTGCAGTACGAATAAAAGCTCTTGCCGGATTCCGTCAGGTGCAACGCTTCTCCTTTGTGGTGGAGCAGCGAGGTTTCCAATAGTGTTTCGAGTGAGTGGATGTGCTGACCTATCGTGGCGCAGCTTAATCTCAGTTCGAATGCGGCTTCGGCCAGGTTTCCTAGTTCTGCGACGCGCGAAAAAATGATGACGCGAAGCGGATAATCTGTTGCATTTGTGTTCATCGTTGTACAGCTGAAGTCGAATGAATGAGTCTGGCGCGATGGTGGCCGGAGGGCCTGCTTGTCCATCGCTAGGTTGATGAGCATGCGTCCTGAGCACCCATCGAGAAACGTTGGGGCGACTCCGCGTCTCCGGTAATGCGGGACGTTGGGCGACGGTCTGATGGGCTCGTTTCTTGCAGCTTTCGCGGGAGAGCGAGTTCCACTTGTGATAACTGAGGCATGGGGGCAGAGGTTGCTCTTCGCTCCCAGCCTCCGTTACGGACGCTGCATCAATGGCAGGGCTCATACATGGCAAACATTGTTTGGCATTCCATGGACGGGTGCCGGGAATTCCTACGCGACGTGGCAGCGGCCCATGTCGCGCGAGACCGGGTGATGCGGCGGGACGTTTGCCAAATGTGCCGGGCTTGGCCGGGCCATGGACCAAGTTTGGGAGGACAGAAGGGCCAGGCAGCAGTGCGCCGGGATCGGACGACCGAAAAGGTAGCCTTGGCCCAGCCTGCAACCGGTCCGCAACAACAAATCCAGCTGGGCTTGCGTCTCGATGCCTTCAGCAACGCCGTCCATGCCCAGGCCGCTGCCAAGTGCGATCATCCATCTCACCAACGGCAGGGATTTGGGATTGGTCTCGATCTGAGAGATAAAGCTGGCATCAATCTTGATCTCATCGAAGGGAAGGGTATTCAATCGGCTCAGACCGGAGAATCCGGTGCCGAAATCATCCAGCGAAAACGTGTAGCCGAGGGCTTTGAGTTCCTTGGCATGGATTCTTACGACTGCCGGATCATTGCACATGCACTCCTCGGTCAGCTCGATCTGAATTCTGGCCGCGTTCCGATGCGTGGCGCTGAGCACATCCCGCAATTGCTCAAAGCCCTGGCGCGTAGCAATTTGTGTTGGTGAAACATTGACCGCCAGCTTGATGTGTGAGGGCCATTCCGTCATGTGAGGAGCTACCTTGGGCAGCAGAGAGCCAAGCAACCTGGTAAGCAAGCCTGCAGATTCCGCCAAGGGGATGAAAACGCCAGGCGATACTTCCCCATGTTGCCTGGATGTCCAACGGGCCAGCATTTCAAAGGACATGATGCGTTTTGTCCTCAGATCGACAATGGGCTGCAATGCAGGCCAAAACTCGTCTTGTTCAATGCCTCTGATGAGGTCATCGGGGGTTATGCTGGGCGACATGCTTGACGCTTCCTGTGGAGAAACTTCTCTGCTGAGAGAGTAATGAATGTAAGTGGCCAGGCTCGGCGCTGCGCCAGTCTTGGTGGCGGTGCGCTCATCACACCAGACTGTTCGGTCAGTGCTGGCTACTGTAGTCGGATCATCGCGGGAGAAACAGACGAATCCGGAGAAAATTGGGCTACGCAACTATATTTTGCGTAGATTGCAATAGTCCCATCCAAACGACATCAGAGCGACCGGGTGCAATGTTCCATGCACCAACCTTCGCCGTGGTCCGTGGCAAAAGGAAAGCGTTGTATTCTCATCCGTAGCCAGTTGTTTGCTTGATCTTCGAGAAAATGTATTATTTAATAACTAATTGGGAAAATTAGGGGTGCATGCACTCAGCGCGTCTTGGGGAAGTCGCGAATTTACGGAATTTGCAACAATTGCTGGGGAGGGCATGCACATAGTTCCGTGTGTCCTGACTGCCTCGTGCAAAGAAGTATTGGCGGAGGGGCCATGGACAGATTGAAAGCAACAAAGGTATTCGTCACGGTGGTGGAGCAGGGGAGTTTGACGGGCGCTGCCGACTATCTCGAAATGACTACTGCAATGGTAAGTCGTTATCTTGCCTCCCTGGAGAGCTGGCTCAACGTCAGGTTGTTGCATCGGACCACACGCAAAATCAGTCTCACCGAAGCGGGGGAGGCAGCCCTTGAAACCTGTCGTGAGTTGCTCGCTGCGGCAGAGCATATCGAACACCGTTCCAGCAATCTGACCCAGACTCCGCGCGGTCGCCTGCGCATTGCCACGCCGCCCACCGTCGGCGAGCGGCTCATCGTACCTACCCTGGTAGCGTTCCAGCGGCGCTATCCGGAGGTCGAATATACCGTCATTGTCGATCCTTCTCCCGCCGACATGGCAGCCGAACGAATCGATCTTTCCATTCGCCTTTCTGACTGGCTTGAGCCGAACCTGATCGCCAGGAAGCTGGGCGAGTGGCCGGTGGTCATCTGTGCTTCCCCTGAGTATTTGCGCCTGCATGGAATGCCCAGGACGGCCAATGACCTGAAAAACCGCGTCTTCATCACTCACATGATGGTGGATATGACCAAACGAAAGCTGCGGCTCAATGGAGAGCCACTGGACATCGATCTGGGGCAGCATTTCTCCACCAATGACACCAGCGTCATGCGTACCGCAGCCATTGAAGGGGCCGGGCTCATCATCGTGCCGACCTCGGTCATCGAAAAAGAATTGGCTTCCGGCGAGCTGGTGGTCGTGGTGCCTTCCGTGGTTCCTGATCCCGTCACGCTGTATGCCGCGTATCTGTCACGCCAGCATCAGCCCCTTGCATTGCAATTGTTGACGGACTTCCTGCCGGAACACATTCGCAAGATCAGCCACACGATGCAATGACCGGTGGCTGAATTTCAACTCGAACTGTACATTGCAGCGAGATATCAGAAGTTGATCCGATGCTGGTTAGCCAACCCGCTGGTCACTAGTGTGCCGGGTGCTTCCATCTTGAAGATGGAGACCAGTCTGGCCAGCACGCCGGCCTGCTCGCTCATTGAGCCGGCGGCAGAGGCTGCTTCTTCCACCAGCGCAGAATTCTGCTGCGTGGTTTCCTCCATGCGCGAGATTGCCTGATTGACCTGTGCGATCCCCTGGCTCTGCTCTTGCGTTGCATTGGATATTTCTGCCATCACTGATGTCACTCGTTGTACGCTGGCCACGACATCTTCCATCGTGGCCCCAGCCTGTCCGACCAAGGTACTGCCTTGCTCGATCTGTGCGACTGAATCCTTGATCAGGCCGGTGATTTCCTTGGCAGCCGTTGCACTGCGCTGGGCGAGGCTGCGCACTTCCGATGCGACTACGGCGAAGCCGCGACCTTGCTCCCCGGCGCGCGCAGCTTCGACTGCTGCATTGAGTGCCAGAATATTGGTCTGGAAAGCGATTCCGTCGATAACGCCGATGATATCGACGATCTTCCGTGAAGAAGCATTGATCCCTTCCATGGTCGATACCACTTCAGCGACGACCACTCCGCCCTGACCAGCTACATGCGAAGCCGATACGGCGAGTTCGCTGGCTTCTCTGGCGTTCTCGGCGTTTTGTTTTACCGTCGCCATCAGCTGCTCCATCGACGAGGCCGCAGCCTCCAATACGCCGGCCTGCTGCTCCGTGCGCGAGGACAGATCGTGGTTGCCGGTCGCGATTTCCGCCGAGGCCTGTTCGATGGCATAGGTCCCTTCACGGACCTTGCTGACGATATCCACCAGCCCGTCACGCATTTTCTTGATCGCGTAGAGCAGGCTGCTGGTATCGCCGGACTTGGTCTCGACTATCGCTGTCAGGTCGCCCGCGGCGATTTTCTGGGCAATGGCCGCGGCGTAAGCCGGCTCTCCACCGAGTTGCTGGAGGATGCTTCGTGTCATGGCAAAGGCGACGATGACGGAAATCAGCGCTACTACGCTCGTCAGTACGCCCACCACGATTGCCGCATGGGTGGCCGTTGAGACCGTCGCATCGTGGGCTGTCAGATTTTCCGCGCCTACCTCATCGATGATTTTGTTGATGTCCTGCACAATCTTGCGACGCAATGGACTGCATTCATAGACCAGGAAGTCCCGGAACTCTTCTGACCTGCCACTTTCGCGATAGATGCGCGGCCGTTTCAATTCTTCGGCCATCTTCAGCAGCCCTTTGCGCATTTGTTCAAAGTCCGGGTTGCCGGCAAAGTGTGGCTCCATGTCTCTCAATGCTTTCAGATAGAGCTGTCTTTGTTCATCCACGATCAGCAATTCTTTTTGGGCATCTGCATCGCTTTTGAATACGTAGGCGTTGCGAGCTGCAATGCCGGTCTGGTCCAGGGCCTCGCGGGCGAGAAAGAGAGGCAGCAGCCTCTGGTTTTGTACCGCGTCGGCAGCTTTGATGGATACGGTCAAGGAGCGGATACTGGACAACGAAATAGCCGCCAGCAGAACGGTAAGGGCAAGCGACAATGCGAAGGCCAGTGAGAGCCTTGTGCCAATCTTCAATTCCCGGAAAAATTTCATGTTGTGCTCATATGGTTGAAGTGCGTGGTACGCCACCGTCGGCATCTTCCATCAGTACGAAGGGGCTCAGGCGTGCAGGCGAATCAGAATGGACACCGCGTCGACAGCAGCTGTCGACGTGGTATCGAGGTTGAGTGGTGTTACATCAACACGCTTCTTTTTTCAAAAGGATTCCCAATTGCCGTCATCTTCTCCGGCCGGTACGCGTTGTGAATTCCTCCCGGAGCTTTTCGCTGCCGACGGCAGTCGCGAGGCGTCAGGCAGCCTGGGTGCGGGCAACGGCGTCCGCGCCGATGCCGTCTTGCGCGCTGCCGTCACCACTGCATTCGCCATCGTTGATGCGCGCACTGGCAGGACGTCCTGCCCCTGGAGTACGTGGACTTTATGGTCAGCGCTGGCGTCGATACGGAAGCGCGCCACCAGACCAGCCAGTGTGGTGGCCTGATCTTGCAGCGACTGTGCTGCTGCGGCAGCCTCTTCAACCAAGGCGGCATTCTGCTGGGTCCCCTCGTCCATGTGCATGACGGCGCGACCAACCTCGGCGATCCCGGCGCTCTGCTCCCGGCTGGCGGCGCTGATTTCACCGACGATGTCGGTCACGCGACGTACGCTGGCCACGACTTCGGTCATGGTGGTGCCAGCCTCTTCGACCAGTCTGCTGCCGGTGTCGATCTTTTCGACCGAATCGTCGATCAGCATTTTGATCTCCTTGGCTGCCGCAGCCGAACGCTGCGCCAGCGAGCGCACTTCCGAAGCGACCACGGCGAAGCCGCGCCCTTGTTCACCGGCTCTGGCGGCTTCGACGGCAGCATTGAGGGCCAGGATATTGGTCTGGAAGGCGATGCCATCGATGACGCCGATGATGTCGGTGATCTTGCGCGAGCTATCCGTAATGCGTTCCATGGTCTGCACCACCTGGCTCACCACGCCACCTCCCTGAATCGCAACGGTCGATGCGGACTCTGCCAGCTGACTTGCTTGGCGAGCATTGTCAGCGTTCTGTTTTACGGTAGACGTCAACTCCTCCATGGCGGAGGCAGTTTCTTCAAGCGATCCTGCCTGCTGTTCAGTACGGCCCGACAAATCAAGGTTGCCACTGGCGATTTGTTTGCTGGCTGTCGCGATGCTTTCAGCGGAAGTCTTGATATTGCTGATGGTACCCAGCAGAGAATCACGCATGCTGCGCACGGCATGAAGCAGGCTGGTACTGTCGCCCGGGCGAATCTCGATATTGGGTGTCAGGTCACCATGCGCGATACGGTTGGCCAATTCAGCCGCCGTAGCCGGATCGCCGCCGATGGTACGCAAGATGCTGCGATTGATCACGATGAGCAGTGCCACCAATGCCACCGCCACGACGATGAACAGGATCGCCATCTGCGTCAGCGTGCGGATGAAAGCGGCATTGATGTCATCCAGATAGGCACCGGTCGTGAGGTTCCAGTCCCATGGCTTGTATGCAATCACGAAGGTGGTTTTTGGCACTGGATCAGCGACGCCCACCTTGGGCCACATGTAATTCACGAAGTCGCCATCGGGTTTGCCGGCAGCCTTGGTGATTTCGATGAAGAGGCTGTAGCCGACCGGGTCCTTGACGTTGGTCATGTCCTTGCCTTCGAGTTCGGGCTTGATCGGATGGATGAGAATGACCTGGGATGAATTGGCCACCGCAAAGTAGCCGCCGACACCATAGCGGATGCTTTTGAGGGCGGCCCTGGCGCGTGCTTGTGCCTCTTCCTTGCTGATGGCACCGCTCTCCGCTTGGGCGGCATAGGCCTTCACCATCGACAGCGCTGCGTGACTGATATTGGCAAGGTCATTCTTGCGCTCTTCGAGGCGTACATCGCGTAAGACGAGCGCGCTGAATATGGAAATCGCGAGTAATGCCGTGAGACTGAGCACGAGTGGCAGCCACAGCTTTTTGCTGAAGGATAACTTGTCCATGATGGAAACTTTCATTGTTGTCGTAGAACCCGCTGGCGCGATCACGCCTGGGGCGATTACAGACACAAACTGCCGCGTGTGCCTGGACCAGATTTACCAAAAGTGATGCGTCATGCCGCCGCGTCCGGATCGGGGTAGCAAGGACAGACATGGCTTGTGTGGCCAGGCAAAGGCGAGACCCTTGACCGTCACGAAGGGCTTGGGACGAGGAGCGTCAGGATTGGCTCTGCCGGCGATCATTCAATGCTGCCAGCACGTTTGAAGAGAGACGAACGGCCGCATGAATGAGTCCACGCACCGGGTCATCGCGCAAGTTATCCTGTCAGGATGAAAGATCAGTGGACGACCCCGGCCGATGAGGCAGCCTCCGCCGTACCACGCTCCACGGCGCTCCCACTGCGCGGCGTTCGTAAAAGAGCGAGCGCTTCTTCTGCAGCATTGCGCAGAGAAAGGATCGCCTGATCAAGCTGCGTCAACTCTTCTGGCAACGGAGTCAGAGGTGATCCGTGCACCGATGAACGCGTTTTTGCGAGGATTTTTGATATTGCGCTGGCAGTCCTGCAATGCGCCGCTGCCAGCTGCATGGACAACTCGTGCGTCCCCCCGTACTTGCTATCACTCATGCTTGCTACCAGCTCACATCCCACGATTTTCCGACACTTGCATGAAGCCCCCGCTCCATTCCCCTTGCTTCCCCCGACGCCGCGGACCGACATACCGTGATCCGGTTTGAGATCACCTTTTCTTGCCCCTTCATGGCAGCAGGGCCAGTCTCAACTGCAGCATCCAACCACCCGAGTCCTGTATTTTCACTTCTCGGCCGCATTAGAAAAACGCCACAGACCGCATGAATCCATCTTGCAAAAGTCTTTTGACTGGATTGAGTTGACTTTTGGGGCGGACTGCGGATTCCCTTTGGGGGAGGGCATTTGGCAAGACTGCACGCTCCACCGCACTTGCTTAAGCGGCTTCTCCATCGTGCGCGAAATGCTCTGAAAGATACTGGATCAACTCCTTGAGTGCCATTGGCTGATGCTGCCGTGAAAGGTAGACAGCGTGAAATTCCAGTGGATCCGGTGCCACACCGGGCAGGACGCGCACTAGTCGTCCTTCGGCAAGCTCTCGTTGTATGTAGGCCTCGGGCAGGATGGCCAAGCCCGCTCCTTCGAGGACTGCGGCCAAGATGATGCCAGCCTCATTGGCCGTAAAACGCTGCCGCAAAGGAAAGTCCAATTCTCGGCCATTGAGGCGCAGCCTGCGCTTGCCCACGGTGAGTTGCGAGTGAGTAATGAAGGCATGCTGATGCAAATCTTCAACACTGGACGGGGTGCCGTGCTCGCGCAGGTAGGCTGGCGTGGCGCAGATCATCAGCGGCCAGGTTCCCAGGCGCTTGGCAATCAGGTTGGGCTCCAGCAGGTCGGAGATGCAGATGGACAGATCAAGCCGATCCTGGGTCATGTCCAGTGTGATGTTCGAGGCGACGATGGACAGTTCAATCTCCGGAAAACGCTTCTGGAACCCGACCAGGGCCGGGGTCAGAATCAGCTTTCCGAAGAGATGCGGCGTGGCGATGCGGAGCCGGCCCCGAGGACTCTGGCTCAAGCCCAGCGTATTGGCCTCCAGGTTCTCCGAGATGCGCAAGAGCTGCCGGCAGGATTCCAGCGCTGCATCGCCTGCCTCGGTCAGGCTGATCTTGCGGGTGGTGCGATGCAGAAGCCGCACCTTCATCCAGGACTCCAATGCCGCCAGATAGCGGCTGACCATTGCCGCGTTCATTTCCAGACATTCGGCAGCCAAGGTCAGGCTACCCTGATCCACAACAGTGACAAATACTTTTGTCGCGGTCAGGCGATCCATATTATTTCCCTCTCCATTTGATACAAAAAAACGTCAAGAATATTTTTTATATAAAAACAGCTCGTTTATTTTTTGTAAATTTTTAAGAGGGTCCATCGTACTCGCTAAGAAACCGTTTTTTATGGCGATCTGGTGAAGATCTGTTTTTCACAAAAGACTATTTCATTTTTCTCTCATGATGCTTATGGGGTATTTCCTGAGTGACAGCGGTGATTAAATAAGGTAGCCGCTTCAATCATCTGCTCATTCGGTTGACGTGAGGCAAGTCTGAGGAGGTGAGCCGGAACGCACGCGAGGTCCTGAGGCTCAGGAGCAAGCTCCAGGCAGACACGCGGGAGCGATGCGGGGTGGCGAAACGATCAAGAGACGGACGACATCATAAAGAAAAACGGGCCATTCGAAATCGAGATGATCCAGGCTGGCCAAGGATGTAATGCCGAGCGCAGGGGAGGGGGGAGGCGATCATGATTACCCATATTTCTCATCGTTACTCGGATCTGGATGCGCTGAAGCAACGCCTGGACGCGCCCGATATTCGGGGTGCAGCCGCCCGTGCTTCATCCACCCTGGTCCAGATTTATTATGGCCCCACCGATACCTGTCTGGCGACGGAGATTGTCGGCGCGGTCAAGGCGTTTTTGCCGGAGGCAGTCGTCGTAGGCGCGAGCTCGGTGGGAGAGATTGCGGATGGCCGCTTGTTGAGTCGGGAAATCATTCTCGGCCTGACGTTTTTCCAATCCTCGCATCTGTCCGTGATCAGCCAGGCTTGGCGTCCCGGAGAGGAAGCGGCAATCGGCGAGAAGATCCGGGCCCGGATTGCCGCTTCGCCGGAGCCGGTGCGCGGGGTTCTCTTGCTGACAGCCCAGATGCGCGCGAACGCCGCCGGCCTGGTCGCAGCGCTGGGTTCCGATTCCGGGGAGACCGTTTTCTTTGGCGGAGGCGCTGGCGATTATGGCAATCTGGAAAGCGCCTTCATCTTTCATGAGACGACGGTCTATATCGAGGGTGTCATTGCTGTCCTCTTGCATGGCGCAAATTTGCACATTGAATCTCACGCGCAGATGGGCTGGAATCCGTTAAGCACGCCCATGCGCATCACTTCGGCCGAGCCCGGTGTTGTAAGAACCATTGATGACAAGCCGGCATTTGCGGTCTACAAGCAGATGCTGGGCATCGAGAACGATGAGAATTTTTTCTTTGACGCACTTGCCTTTCCCTTGCTCCTTGAGCGTCACGGCACATTGCTGGCACGGACCCCTGCCAAGGTCAGGGCGGATGGCGCATTGTTTTTCGCTGGCGATGTGGAGGAGGGAGAGCACTTCCGGCTCGGCTATGCCGACTTGAATCAAATTACCGAAAGCGTGCGCGACATCCATCAGAGGGCCATGGAATTTTCGCCTCAGGTGGTTTTTCTGTATTCATGCTGCGGACGGCGCTTCCTGATGCAGAAGGATGTGGAGATCGAGTCGCTGCCGTTTCAGAACAGTGCGCCGACTTTCGGTTTCTACACTTACGCCGAATATCACGGCACGACGCAGGTGGCCATTCACAACTCGACGCTGATTGCCGTGACGATGCGGGAGGGCAACAAGGTCGTGTCAAGACCAACTCAGCAGCAGGCTGCGACGAACGTGTTGATTGCGGAGAGAGATCCGTTCATTGTGCAACAGGTCAGAGTGACGGCGCGTCTGACCAAATTCATCCGGAACATGACCGAGGAACTGGAGAAGACCAGGGCCGAATTGAGTCGCATGGCCTTTACGGACCAACTGACGAATCTTCCGAATCGCGTGAAGCTCAACGCAGTACTGAGCGATTGCGTCAACATGGCCAACCGGTACGGTACGCCGTTCTCGATCATCCTGAGCGACGTGGACCGCTTCAAATCCATCAATGACAATTACGGACACTTGGCAGGAGACTCGGTTCTGAAATGTGTTGCCGAAATACTGACCTCCAATACACGTTCTACTGACGTGGCAGGACGATGGGGGGGCGAGGAGTTTCTTGTCATCACCGCCAATACGGCGCTCGCCAACGCGGTACATCTGGCGGAGAAGGTGCGCATGACCCTGGCGCAGGCATCCTTGCCGAACGTTCGCCAGATCACGGCCAGTTTTGGTGTCGCTTCCTACGCCGTGGGAGAAACTATCTCGGCCCTGCTGGATCGGGCCGATCATGCGCTCTATGCGGCGAAGCGCTCCGGGCGTGACAGGGTCCAGGCCATTGAATAGGTCATGCGCGAGCTACCTGCGTCAACGCCGGTCTGCGGGGCTCGCGTGCGGAACACTTGCGGGCGCCAACGCTGGGCATCCTCGCCTGTCGAATCACCAGGTACGCTTCCCTCTTCGAATATAGTGAAGCTTGATTCTCATGAAATGGGATTTTCCTTCGTGAATCTGAGGCTGGCACCCCCAGCCAGCCTCGTTACAAGTGCAGCTTTCTGCTATTTCCCCACCCTTATTGGTGCACTCCTTCGCATCCCGATTCAAAAAAGTGCATAAAACGTGCGATATGAATGAAGCGCCGCGTTGGCACGGAACTCGCTCTCCCAGCCGCACCATTACGGTGTATTCTGCCCGGCGGGGCGGTGTAATGGAGGAACTGCCCCGCCTGGCCTGGCGCTGCGGCCGGGCCGCTTGCCTGCTGTGGCTCCGTCCCTTTTTATCCGGGGATGCCCATGAGGAAAGCGCCCGAGTGGCGATGCTGCAAGGCATGGCTCGGTTTTTGCAGTAGCAGAGTCCGCAAGCAAGAACCGGTCAGCGACTGGGAGGCGCTGCGGTGCTTTCCGATCAGGTTGCCGTCCACACGGCGGTCAGAATCGGTCAGCGCACATAACAAATGGCACAACGAACTGCGTTTTCAATCTTTCATTGGAAGTAATAGGAGCAATTCATGCAAAAAATCAAAATGATTCCTGTCGCTACGGCACTGGTGGCAGCGTTCTCGTTCGCAGGGGCAGCGCAGGCACAAGAGGTCATCAAGATCGGTCACGTCGCTCCTCTGACCGGTCCCAACGCGCACATCGGCAAGGACAATGAAAACGGCGCCCGCATGGCCGTGGACGAACTCAATGCCAAGGGCTTCGAGATCGGCGGCAAGAAGGTCACCTTCCAGCTGGTCCCCCAGGATGACGCTTCCGATCCGAAGCAAGCCACCACCGTGGCCCAGGCCCTGGTCGATGCCAAGGTCAAGGGCGTGGTCGGCCACATGAACTCCGGCACCACCATCCCGGCTTCCAAGATCTACTTCGACGCTGGCATCCCGCAAATCTCGCCGTCGGCGACCAACCCCAAGTACACCCAGCAAGGCTTCAACACCGCCTTCCGCGTGGTGGCCAACGATGGCCAGCTCGGTGGCGTCCTGGGCCGCTACGCCGTCAATGAACTGAAGGGCAAGAACGTGGCCGTCATCGACGACCGCACTGCCTACGGTCAAGGCGTGGCTGAAGAATTCCGCAAGAGCGCCCTGGCTGCCGGTGCCACCATCGTGGCCACCCAGTACACCACCGACAAGGCTACCGACTTCAACGCCATCCTGACCTCGGTCAAGTCCAAGAAGCCTGACCTGGTCTTCTTCGGCGGCATGGATGCCGTGGCCGGCCCGATGCTGCGCCAGATGGACCAGCTGGGCGTGGCTGCCAAGTTCATGGGCGGTGACGGTATCTGCACCACCGAACTGCCGAGCCTGGCCGGTGCTGGCCTGAAGGACAGCGAAGTGGTCTGCGCCGAAGCCGGTGGCGTGACCGAAGCAGGCAAGAAGCCGCTGGAAGACTTCAAGGCTGCCTACAAGAAGAAGTTCAACCAGGACGTCGTGATCTACGCACCGTACACCTACGATGCGCTGATGACCCTGGCTGATGCCATGAAGCAGGCCGGCTCGTCCGACCCCAAGGTCTATCTGCCGGTCCTGGCCAAGATCAAGCACAAGGGCGTCACCGGTGAAATCGCCTTCGACGCCAAGGGCGACATCCTGAACGGCACCCTGACCCTGTACACCTACAAGGGCGGCAAGCGTACCCTGCTGAGCGTGGTCAAGTAATTTTGCATCAAGCTTCACCTCCGGGACCGTCACGGTTCCGGCGGGAGCAGCAGTGACAAGCCCCGGCCTTCGTGCCGGGGCTTTTTCTTTCATATAGACCAAAAGCCGCATCGACCCGCCGCCGCATTTACAGATTATAATGAGACACGTTCTCATTACATCTTGCGGTCATGGCCGACCTCGCTCCCTCCCGTCCTCACGACATCGCTGGCATTTACACCGGGCATCACCGGTGGCTGCTGGGCTGGCTGCGCCGCCGTACCGACAATGCCGAGCTGGCGGCCGACCTGGCGCAGGATACCTTCGTGCGGATGATGGTCTCGCGCCGCGATTTCATCGTCGATGAAGTGCGCACCCTGCTGGCCACCATCGCGCGCGGACTGATGATCGATCATTTCCGCCGCTGCGCGCTGGAAGCTGCCTTCCTGGAAATGCTGGCGCAGATGCCCCCCGAGCACCTGCCTTCGCCCGAAGCGCAGCTGCTGGTGCTGGAAACCCTCAACGAAGTCGACGCCATGCTGGCCGGCTTGCCGCCCAAGGTGCGCAGCGCCTTCCTGCTGTCGCAGCTCGATGGCCTGGCCTATGCCGAGATCGCGGCGCGGCTGGAGGTGTCGCTGAGTTCGGTGCAGCAATACATGAAGCGCGCCTTCACCGCCTGCTACCGGCTGCAATATGGGCTCTGAGCGCACGGCCCCCAACGACGACATCGTCATGGCCGCCATCGACTGGATGGTGCGGCTGCAATCGGGCAGCGCCAGCGATCACGAGCACGAAGCCTGCCGCCGCTGGCGCGCCGAACAGCCGCAGCACGAGCTGGCCTGGCAGCGCCTGCAGTCGCTCAGCGAGCGGGTCGCCACGCTGCCGCGCGCGCTGGCCCACGGCAGCATCGGTGCCAGCGAAGCCCGCACGCGCAACAACCGCCGCTTTGCGCTCAAGACCTTGTGCGTGGCGACCGGCGCGGGGCTGCTGGGGGCCAGCGCAGCACGATGGACGCCATGGCAGGCCTGGATGGCCGGCTACACCACCCGCACAGGAGAGCGGCGCCGGATCACACTCGCCGATGGCACCCTGCTGCAACTCAACAGTGCCACTGCCGTGGACGTCAGTTTCGACGACCAGCAGCGCCTGATCCGCCTGCATCGCGGCGAAGTGCTCATCGCCACGGGGCATGAAGAGCGCCATTCCTATCGTCCCTTCCTCGTGCAGACCAGGCTGGGACAGGCACGCGCACTGGGCACCCGCTTCCAGCTGCGCGATGCGGAGGAGGGCATGCGTCTTGCCGTTTATGAGGGCGCGGTGGAATTCCGTTCGCAAAATGAGAATGCACCCGTCCGTGTGGAGGCCGGGCGCCAGGGACTGTTCGATGCACAAGGGCTGGTGGGTCGCCTCGTTGCCGCCAATGAACAGGCCATCGCCTGGACCGATGGTGTCATCGTGGCCGACCGCATGCCGCTGGACCAACTGGTGGCCGAGCTGGATCGCTATCTCCCCGGCAAGCTGCGCTGCGATCCGGCGGTGGCCGGCCTGACCATCTCCGGCGTGTTTCCGCTCGACCAGCCGGCACGCATTCTTGCCGCGATTGCGCGGACCTTGCCGGTGCGGGTGGATTCCTTCACGGATTACTGGATCACCTTGCGGCCACGTACCGCCACCTGAGGCCGGCATGGATATAAAACATTTTTAAAATTTTTCTGCAGGTTTTTGGATCTCGTTCGGTTTACCAGATAGCAAGCCCTCTGAAGCTCACCATCGAACGACATCCATGACCATCCGAACCCGCTTCCCCTCGCGTCCGACCCTGTCCCGACTGGCCATCCTGGCCGCCTTCGCCAGCCCCATGGCCGGTGTGCAGGCGCAAGCCACCGATGCCCAGCGCCAGGCCTACGACATTCCTGCTGGTCCTCTCGACCAAAGCCTCAACAGCTTCGCCCGCCGTGCTGGCGTGCTGCTCTCCTTCGATCCCGCCATCACGCGCGACCGCCAGAGCGCGGGTCTTTCCGGCCGGTATACGATAGCGGAAGGGTTTGCCGCGCTGCTCAACGGCACCCCGCTGCAAGCGATCCGCAACGCCGACGGCGGCTACACGGTGGCCGCACCGGCGGCCACCAGCGGCAGCAATGCCAATGCCGTCCTGCCTACCGTCACGATCACCGAAAGCGCCGACCCCACCGCGCCCTACGCGGGGGGACTGGTCGCGCGCGGCGGCAGCCTCGGCGTACTGGGCACGGCCAGCGTGATGGACACTCCTTTCAGCACCACCAACTACACCTCGCAAGGCATCGAGGATGTACAGGCGCGCGCCATCGGCGACGTCATCGCCAACGATGCCTCGGTGCGCAACACCAATGGCAATGGCGGTTTCGGCGACAGCTACCAGATTCGCGGCTTCACCATGTCGGCCAATGACGTGGCCTTCAACGGCCTGTATGGGATGGTGCCGCTCACGCGCATGCCCATCTCCATGGTCGAGCGCATCGAAGTGCTCAAGGGACCGGGCACGCTGATGTATGGCATGGGGCCGGCCGGCGGCGTGGGCGGCGCGGTCAACCTGATTCCCAAGCGTGCGCACGAAGATCCGATCTCCAGCGTCACGGCCACCTATCTTTCCAATTCGCAGTTCGGATTGAAGGCCGACCTCGGCCGCCGCTTCGGTGAGCAGCAGGAGTGGGGCATCCGCGTGAACGCGCTCTATGCCGATGGCAACACCGGCCTGTCCGGCAGCAACCAGCAGCAGAACATGGGCTCGGTCGGACTCGACTACAACGGCGGCCGCGTGCGCTGGAGCCTGGACGCCTATACCCAGCACGAAGATACCCGCAACTTCCGTCCGCAATTCAGCATCAGCAGCCTGGTGATGCCGGAAGCCCCCTCGGGCAAGACCAACCTCTATCCCGGCACCACCCTGCAATCGGATGACAAGGCCGTCGCCACGCGCCTGGAATACGACATCAACGACCACCTGACCGCCTACGGTGCGGTCGGTTATCACGAGGCCACGTCTTCCCAGAGCTGGCCCAGCGCCACCATCCTCAACGCGGCCGGTGATACGGCTGCGCTCTACAATGGTTATTACGACCAGAAGGTCGTTTCCACTTCGGCCGACGTCGGCATGCGTGCGCGCTTCAACACCGGCGGCATCAAGCACACCGTGATGCTGGGTGTGAACATGCTGGATCAGCAGACCGATTACTTCTTCCTCTCCGAGAGCAGCAGCGTCACCTCCAACCTGTATCGTCCGGTCGCCTTGCCCGTGGTCAGCGGCGCACGCGGCGAACCTACGCCGCAGAGCCAGATCCGCCTGACCAGCGTGGCGCTGACCGATACCTTGTCGCTGGCCGATGACCGCCTGCGCATCACCGCCGGCTTGCGTCGCCAGCAGGTGTATTCGCACAGCCTGGTCGATGCCACGCAGACCTCCAACAAGACCGCCATCTCGCCGGTGCTGGGCGTGGTCGTCAAGCCGGTGCAGAACGTTTCGCTGTATGCCAACTACACGGCGGCCCTGAGCGCCGGTGGTTTCACTTCAGCCAGCGACGGCAATCCCAACCAGCTCTTCCCGCCCTACAAGTCCAAGCAGATGGAGACGGGTGCCAAGATTGACTGGGGCCGTATCACGACCACGGCGGCCGTATTTCAGATCGAGCAGGCCAATTCCAGCACCACGCTGGTCAATGGCGTGAGCACCACCACCCAGGATGGCCGCAATCGCGTGCGCGGACTGGAACTGGCGGCCTATGGCGAACTGCAGCGCGGCCTGCGGTTCAATGCCAGCGGCACCTTCTTCGATGCCAAGCAGTACCACACCGACAACGGCACCAATGACGGCAAGGATGTCGGTGCCATCCCCAACAGCAACTTCAACTTGGGACTGGATTGGGATGCGCCGTGGCTGCAGGGCCTGGCCTTGAATACGCGTGTCACCCGCACAGGCTCGATGTGGTACAGCAACGAGAACAAGCTCAAGGTGCCGGGCTGGACCCGTGTCGATATCGGTGCGCGCTACATCACCCGGGCGGCCGGGCAGGTCGTCACCTATCGCGCCAACATCGAGAACCTGTTCGACAAGAATTACTGGCTGATGCAGAACGGTTATGTGGGCACTTCGTCGGGTCGCACGCTGGTGCTGTCGGCGCAGGTCGATTTCTGATCTGAGTACGTCACTCACGCGCGTGAGCCATGCCCTGCTGCTGGAAAGCGGCAGGGCATTTTTTTTGAAGAAGTGCTTAAAAGATTTAAATGATTTATAAGTTTTAAAATTGAGTCGATCAAAACCTGATGAATCCATCAGGTTTTGATCAGGCCATTTTCTTGTCCATCTCCCGCGCACTTTCCAGAAACACCCGCCGCAACCATTCGATGCCCGGATCATTGGTGCGATAGCGATGCCACTGCATCATCTGATGCATCTCCGCCAGCGGTAGCGGACTTTCCTTGAGCACCACCGGCAATTGCGTGGCCAGCTTGCGCGCCAGCCGGCCATGTACGGTGGCGATGCGGTCGGTCCCCTGCACCAGTGCCACGCAGGAGGCGAAGCTGAAGCTGGTGATCTCCACCCGCCGCGCAAAGCCCAGCTTGCTGGCCATCCACGCCTCCACCGAGGAGGCATTGGCACCGGGCGGCACCATCACCACATGACCGGCCTCCATGTAGCGCTCCAGCGTCAGCTTGCCTTTGGCCAGCGGACTGTCGCGCCACACCACGCAGACGTGCCGTTCGCGAAATACTTCCTCTGCAGGATGATCGGGCGTACAGAATTCCTGCGGCAGCACCAGCAGATCGACCTCTGCGCGATCCAGCGAACGGGTCGGGTCCTGCACCTGCGGCATCAGCGCAAAGCGGATCTGCGGCCCTTCGGCATGCGCGCGTGCGATCACGCGCGGGATCAGCACGTTGAGGCTGAAGTCGGAGACCGAGATGCGGAATTCCCGATGTGACTCCGCGGGGACGAAAGCGGGCTTGGCCGCGATCGATCCTTCGATACGCCGCAATACGTCATTGACCGCATCGCGCAGCACTTCGGCGCGCGGCGTGGCTTCCATGCGGCGGCCGACCTGGATCAGCAATTCGTCATCGAAATATTCGCGCAGGCGCGCCAGGGCATTGCTCATGGCGGACTGGCTCAGGTGAATCTTCTCGGCGGCGCGGCTGATGTTGAGTTCGGTCAGCAGCGCGTCGAGCGCGACCAGCAGATTGAGGTCGAGCTTGTTGAAGCGCATTGGATAAGTCTCCGTTGTCGGGTGCCGGCCTTTCTTTTGTGCAAGGGTTGCAGGGCGCGGTCATGTATTGATCCCGTCCATATCATGAATCAAAACAATCCATTTGATCAATATCAACCTCGACCTTAACCTTCATCCATCCGCTGCACGGCCTCGCAGAAGCATCCAAGAAAAGGCCGGCACGGCAAGCCGGTGGCGCCCAGCGCCATTGATCGGCCTGGCCCCGACAAGACGCCGCGACGGCGAAACAACAAGCCAGGCAGGGTAGGAGACAAGGAGACAGAAGTGAAGAGAGGAACCGTACCAGCCCGGCGGCTGGGGAATCGTGCCGTCCTGGCCGTCGTGGCCATGATCGGGAGTGCCAGCATGCAGTCTGCGCAAGCCTTCGAAGGTGGCGTTTCGCCATTCCCCACCGGGTCCACCAGTGAATACATCGCCGCGCTGCCGCCCATCCCGGGCCTGTTCGCGGTGGAGCAGTTCAACTACAGCAGTGCCGACGGCCTGTACGACAACAAGGGCAACAAGCGCCCCATCCCCTTCAAGACCGATGTGTTCTCGGCCACCACACGCCTGCTGGCTTCCTATGGCGTCGAATGGATGGGTGCCAAGGTCTATTCGCAACTGGTGTTGCCGGTGGTCTCGCTGCACAGCGAAGTGATGGGCCACGGCGAGAACCACAACGGCCTCTCCAACGTCACTGTCACGCCGCTGCTGCTGCGCTGGGATGTGGCCGCGCATACCAACGTCACCTTCGGCTTCGACTTCGCGCTCAAGACCGGTTCCTACGACCCCAATCGCACCAGTGTGGCGGTCGGTTACACCTCCTATCAGCCGGTGCTGGCGATCCGTCACAACGATCCCAACGGGCTGGACCTGGGCATCTCCAACCGCCTGCTCTTCAACGACAAGAACAGCGATACCAATTACCGCTCCGGCACTGCCTACGTGGCGGACTTCATCGGTGGCTGGAACTTCGGCAAGTGGAAAGTCGGCGTCACCGGTTCCTATCTGAACCAGTTCACCGATGACCGCCAGAACGGCACCGACATCACCGGCAACCGCATGCGCAGCTTTGCCATGGGACCGACCGTGGCCTACAACGCTGGCACCTACAGCATCAACATGAACGTGCAGCGCGGCCTGTACGCCGCCAACACGGCCAAGAGCGATGCCATCTGGATCAACTTCGCCATGCCGCTGTGGATGGGCGGCCCGCACTGAGGCCGCGCAGCCGCCCATCCGTATCACTCATTATCAAAGGAGTTACACCATGTTCCGTTACTTCCCGACGAACTATGTCTGGAATCTTTCCGTCGATCTCGCCATCGAGATGGGCGCACGCATCGGCGAAATCGAAGCCATGTGCGCCCCCCTGCAGGAGGCGGCCAAACAGCCTGACGCCGAAGGCACCGCCGCCTTCCGCGCCACCTGGGCGGACATGGCAGAAAAGCTCTGCAGCCTGGCCGCCGAGGATGAAGCGCGCGGCCGGCTGCTCTCTGCCGGTGCCAAGTACAAGCGCGCCGCCAGCTACCTGCTGACCTGCGAACGCCTGCAGGGTCACGGTGCACCGGGACGGCTGGAGCTGTATCGCCGCTTCCTGGAAGTGTTCCAGCGCGGCATCACGCTGGCCGGTGATAACTGCGAGCGCGTCGAGATTCCTTACGAAGGCAAGGTCATCTCGGGCCTTTATATCCGCGCCAATAACGTACAGGGGCCTGCCCCGATTCTGGTCCAGCTCAATGGCCTGGATTCGACCAAGGAAATGAAATACCTGGTCGGCATGCCGGGCTGGCTGGCCGAGCGCGGTGTCTCGTCGCTGGTGATCGACCAGCCCGGTACCGGCGAGGCCCTGCGCCTGCACGGCATGACCGCGCGTTTCGATGCCGAGCACTGGGCGCGCCACGTGGTGGACTGGCTGGAACAGCGCGACGATGTCGATGCCAGCCGCATCGGCTGTGAAGGCGTCTCCCTGGGCGGCTACTACTGCCCGCGCGTGGTGGCCATGGAGCCGCGCTTTGCCTGTGGCGTGGTGTGGGGTGCCAATCACGACTGGCGCGATGTACAGAAAAAGCGCCTGGAAAAAGAGGGCGATTTCCCCGTGCCGCATTACTGGCAGCACGTCTGCTGGGTGTGGGGTGCCAAGGACATCGACGACTTCATGCGCATCGCTGAAGACGTGCATCTGGATGGCGTGGTCGAGAAGATCCGCGTGCCCTTCCTGGTCACCCACGGCGAGAAGGACACGCAGATTCCCCTGAAGTGGGCGCACCGCACCTACGAACAGCTGGTCAACAGTCCCAAGCGCGAATTGAAGATCTTCACCGACCGCGAAGGCGGCGCGCAGCACGCCAGCTTCGACAACTCCATCAACGCCGGCCACGTCATCGCCGACTGGGTGGCCGAGACCCTGGGCGGCCGCACCAAGCGCTGATGCATCCCGTGCAGCTACGAAACACCGAGTCAATCACAAGGAAATCCGCATGAACATCATTGGACCCGATGCCCTGGTCTTTGGCGTGGACGATCTGCCCGCCTGCCGCCAGTACCTGCTCGACTATGGTCTCAAGGAGGGTGGTAACGACCGTTACGAAGCCCTCGACGGTACCGCCATCGTGCTGCGCGCCAAGGACGACGCCACGCTGCCACCACCCATGGGCACCGCCAGCCTGCTGCGCGAAACCGTCTATGGCGTGGCCGACGTCGCCACCCTGGATGCCATCGAAACCGAACTGCGCCGTGACCGCGAAGTCAGCCGCCGCGATGGCGTGGTGCGCAGTGTTGACGATATGGGCTTTGCGCTGGCCTTCCAGGTCACCGTGCGCCGTGCGCTGGACATCAAGTCGGAACGCGTCAACGGCCCCGGCGATGCCCAGCGCGCCCCGAACCAGCTGGGCCTGCCCGCCGAGGGCGAAGCCCTGCCGCGCACGCTGTCGCACGTGGTGTATTTCGTGCCGGATGCGGCCAAGGCCGAGGCCTTCTATCAGCGCCTGGGTTTCGTCTGCACTGACCGCTTCACCGGCGTGGGTCCCTTCCTGCGTCCGGCCGGGACCCTGGATCACCACACGCTGTTCATGATCCAGACCCCGCCCTTCATGAAAGGCTGCGAACACTTCACCTTCCACATGGGCGGCCCGACCGAGGTGCTGCTGGCCGGCACCCGTTTCGTCGAAAAGGGTTACCAGAGTTTCTGGGGGCCGGGCCGCCATCGCTTCGGCAGCAACTGGTTCTGGTATTTCAATTCGCCGCTGGGTTGCCACGTCGAATACGACGCCGACATGGACCTGCACGACGATCAATGGGCCGCGCGCGAAGCACCGATGGGTGCCGATGCCTCGCAATTGTTCCTGTTCCAGTACCGCGAGAAGTGGGCGCCGGGCGGCCCGCCGCCTCCGGGCGCGGCACACTGATTGCCTGGCATAGCGGGAGAGACAGCCATGTACCTGTGCCATGTCACGCAATTGCCCGAGGACGGCGCGCGCGGTTTCGATACCAGCGGGGCAGGGCAGGCCACCATCTTCCTGCTGCGCCGGGGCGACCAGGTGCGGGCCTGGCACGACAGCTGCCCGCACCACGGCACACCGCTGCCATGGCGGCGCGATGCCTATCTCGATGCCAGCGGGCAGCACGTGGTCTGTGCCGCCCATGGCGCATTGTTCGATCCGCTCACCGGCGAGTGCACGCTAGGCCCTTGCCTGGGCGACTCGCTCACGCCGGTGGCGCTGCGCATCGATGACGACGGCGGCCTGCACCTGGCCACCGGCGAAGACGATCAACTCATCAAGAAAAAGATTCAGGAGACACCATGACACTCGCAGCCCAACGCATCCTCATCATCGGCGGCGGTTTTTCCGGCGCATCGGCCGCCATTGACCTGCGCCGCCGTGGCGCCCAGGTCGACCTGGTGGAACTCGATCCCCAATGGCGCAACTACGGTGCCGGCATCAGCCTCGGCCCGGCCACGCTGCGTGCGCTCAAGCAACTCGGGGTGCTCGATGCCTTCCTGCGCGAAGGCGCGGCCGGTGACGGTGTGCGCCTGTGCCTGCCGCACGGTCCGCAGATCGCCGAGCTGCCCACCCCGCGCCTGGCTTCGCCCGACGTACCCGGCGGCGGTGCCATCCTGCGTCCGGTGCTGGCGCGCATCCTGGCCGATGCCACCCGCGCCTCGGGTACCGACGTGCGCCTGGGCTGCACTTTCACGGCGCTGCGCGAGATCGGCGACGAGGTCGAGGTCGACTTCACCGATGGCCAGACCCGCCGCTACGACCTGGTGATCGGTGCCGATGGCCTCTATTCCAAACTGCGGGCCCATCTTTTCCCCAACGCACCCAAGCCGCGCTACAGCGGCCAGGCCGTGTGGCGCGCCATCCTGCCGCGTCCGGCGGAGATCACCACCTGCACCATGTGGATGGGGCCGCAAATCAAGCCCGGCGTCAATCCGGTGTCGAAAGACGAGATGTACCTCTTCGTCACCGAGCCGCGTCCGGTCAACGACCACGTCGATCCGGCCACTTTCGTGGCGCGCCTGCGCGGCCTGCTGGAAGACTTCAGCGCCCCGGTCTTGAAGACCATCCGCGACCAGCTCGACGACAACGCCCGCATCATCTTCCGCCCGCTGGAAGGCTTGCTGCTGCCGCGTCCGTGGTATCAGGGCCGCGTCGTGCTGATCGGTGATGCGGTGCATGCCACCACGCCGCACCTGGCTTCCGGTGCCTGCATCGGCATCGAGGATGCGCTGGTGCTGGCCGACGAACTGGCGCGCAACGGCAACGTAGCGCTGGCCTTGTCGGCCTTCGAGGAACGCCGCTGGGAACGTTGCCGCATGGTGGTGGAGAACTCGGCCCGGCTGGGCGAGATCGAGGTCGGGGGCGGCGACAAGGACGAGCACTCGCGCATCATGCGCGAATCGCACGCGGCCCTGGTCCAGCCGATCTGAATTTTTTCATCAATATAAAAAATATAAACGATTAACGCTTCAGCAATCTGCGTACGACGCGAGGAGACAAGATGATCACGACCTATTCCAAGCGCGCCCTGGCTGCGCTGATGCTGGCGCACTGCGCCGGCATGATCGACCTGGTGGCGCTGCCGGTCTGGGTCGGCACGCTGGTGGCGCATTACCACTTCGATGCCCGCCAGGCTGGCCTGCTGGCCTCGCTCTTCCTGGGCGGCGCGGTGCTGGCCAGTGCCGTGCTGGCACCCCGTTTCGATCCCGAGACGGCGCGCTGGAAGGCGGCCATCGGCTTTGGCCTCTCGGCCCTGTTGTTCGCCGTGGCGGCGCAGACCCAGCACTACCTGCTGCTGGCCTTGCTGCATGCGGCGTGCGGCATCACCACCGGGCTCTCGCTCAGTGTCACGCATGGCACCATCGCGCGCGGCAGCAATCCGCATCGCGGCTTTGCGCTGGTGGGTATCGCGCTGGGCGTGTTCGCCATCCTGTTCCTGGGCAGTGCGCCGCCGATCATTGCCAGCGTGGGTGGTCCTGCATTGTTCTATCTCTTCGCGGGGGTGATGGCTATGGGTGCGCTGGCTTGTGCCCTGGCGTTTCCCCGTCCGGAGACGGATGGCCTGCCGCGTGTCGCCAAGCCGCGCGAGCCGGTGCCGCGCCAGGTCTGGTACGGCATTGCCGGCATCGCCTGCATGGGGCTGGTGCAATCGATGACGTTCAGTTTCCTGGAACGTGTGGGCAGTGATCGCGGCTTCGGGCTGGAAGCGGTCACCGGTGTGCTCATTGCGCTGGGCTTCGTCAACCTGCTGCCCGCACCGCTGGCCGCTCTGCTGGAGAAACGGCTGCCCGCCCGCAGCGTGCTGATGGCCGGTCCGCTGGTGCAGGCGCTGCTGGTGGTGGTGATCATGAGTTCGTTGCGTTTTGCACCTTATGCGGCGGCGGCTTCGGTGTTTGCTGCCGTGATGATCTTCACGCACACCTTCGCCTTCGGCCTCATGGCCCGTCTGGACCGCAGCGGCCGCGCCATGGCCGCCACGCCCGCCATGCTGATGACGGGGGCGGCCATCGGTCCCATCCTCGGCGGCACGCTGGTGCAGGGCTGGAGCTATGGCAGCCTGGGTCCGGTGGCGGTGGTGCTGGGCGTGGGGGCATCGATCTGTTTCTCGCGGCTGCCGCGTGCAGTCGCCGTTCAACCTCAAGAGGCTCTGGCATGACCGCATCCCTGCAGACGCGTCGCCGTCATCGTTTCGTCGACCTGTCCATCTATCTTGAAAACGACGTGCTCTCCGACCCGCCTCCGCTGGCCCCGAAGATCACTTACCAGAAGCATGCCGACACCTTGCCCGAATTCATGGCCATGCTGCCCGGCACACAGCCCGAGGATTATCCCGATGGCGAGGCCGCAGCGGCCGAGTGGGTCACGCTGACCACGCACAACGGCACGCATCTGGATGCACCGTGGCATTTCCATTCCACGCAAGACGCAAAGAATGGCGGCGCGCGCCCCTCCATCACCATCGATGAAGTGCCGCTGGAATGGTGCTTCCAGGCTGGCGTGAAACTGGACTTCCGTCACTTCCCCGATGGTTATGTGGCCACCGCCGCCGATGTGGAAACCGAACTCAAGCGCATCGGCCACGTGCTGCAGCCACTCGACATCGTCGTGGTCAATACCCGCGCCGGCTCGCGCTACGGTCACCGTGACTATCTCGGTGCCGGCTGCGGCATGGGTTACGAAGCCACCATGTACCTGCTCGAACGCGGCGTGCGCCTGACCGGCACCGATGCCTGGAGCTGGGACGCACCGTTCTCCTATACCGCGCAACGGGTAGCCGAGACCGGCGACAAGTCCCTGATCTGGGAAGGCCACAAGGCCGGCCGCGATATCGGCTACTGCCACCTGGAGAAACTGCACAACCTCGAAGCCTTGCCGGCGCATGGCTTCACCATCAGCTGCTTCCCGCACAAGATACGTGGCGCCAGTGCCGGCTGGACGCGCGCGGTCGCGATCTTCGACGAAACCTGATACCCGCCGCCGCACGGACAGCCATCAGCAGATTCACGTAATACAAGCGATTCAAGCGATTCAATGGAGCCCATGATGTCCTTCCCCCCGATACACCGCGTCGTCACCGGCCACGATGCGCAAGGCCGATCCATCATCAGCAGCGACGGTCCGCTGCCGACCGTGGTCGAAGTGGCCGCCATTCCCGGTACGCTGTTCCATGAAGTCTGGAGCACCAGCGCCACGCCCGCGCGCGTGGACAATGGCCCTGATCCCAGCCTGGGAGCACTGGTGCTGTCGCCCCCGACGCGCGGCACACGCATGCGCTTCGTCGACATCCCGCCCGACACCGAGGAGTTTCTCGCCAGCGCCAACAGCAAGATGCACGAGGCCTTCAGCCAGATCGGCGAAGCTTCGGCATCCACCGTGCAGACCGACTCGCCCCATCCGCTCATGCATCGCACGGAATCAGTGGACTACGGCATCGTCATCGAAGGCGAGATGACGCTGGTGCTGGATCGTGGCGAAGTCGCCCTGAAACCCGGCAGCGTGGTCGTGCAGCGTGGCACCAATCACGCCTGGGCCAATCGTTCCGGCAAGCCTTGCCGCATGCTGTTCATCCTGGTCGATGGCGAGTATGAGCCGGCCATTGCCGCCCAACTCGCCAAGGGAGCGTAAGCCATGAAGTTCGCCACCCTGCGCGACGGTACGCCTGATGGCGCGCTGGTACTGGTCGCGCGCAATGCCGCCACCGCCTTGCCGGTGCCGCGGATCGCGCGCACTCTGATCGATGCGCTGGCACGCTGGGACGAGGTCACGCCCGCCCTGGCCGAGCGCTATCAGGCCCTCAATGAAGGCCGTGCTGATGGTGCCATCGCCTTCGATGCGCAGCTGTGCATGGCACCGCTGCCGCGTGCACCGCAATGGCTGGACGCGTCTGCCTTCCTCAATCACGGACGTTTGATGGAAGAAGCCTTCAAGACACCGCCGATTCCGTATTTCGATACGGTGCCCGTGATGTACCAAGGGGCCAGCGATGATTTCCTCGGACCGCATCAGGACGTGCCGCTGCGTTCGGAAGCCGAAGGCATCGATTTCGAAGGCGAGTTCGGGGTGGTGGTCGGGCCGGTCGCCATGGGCGCGACACCGGACGAAGCCCTGCAGGCCGTGCGTCTGGTAGTGCAGCTCAATGACTGGAGCCTGCGCGCACTCGGCCCGCATGAGATGAAGACCGGTTTCGGCTTCCTGCAGGCCAAGCCCTCGACTGCCTTTGCGCCGATTGCCGTCACCCCCGATGAACTGGGCGATGCCTGGCGCGATGGCCGCGTGCAGATGCGCTTGCAGGTGCAGTGGAATGGCGCGCGCTTTGGCGAACCGCACGGCGGTGAAATGAATTTTTCCTTCGGACAGCTGATCGCGCATGCGGCGCACAGCCGCCGCCTCACCGCGGGCTGCATCATTGGCTCGGGTACGGTCTCCAATGTGGCGCGCGCGGCCGGTTCAGCCTGCATCGCCGAGCGGCGCGTGATCGAGAAGATCGATCACGGCGAGATCCGTACCGGCTTCATGCACTTCGGTGATGAGGTGCGCATGCAGGCGCATTACGAGGATGGCCGTCCCGGACCCTTCGGTATCGTTCAGCAACGCGTGGTGCAGGCAGCATGAGGGTCCTGGTCACCGGCGCGGGCGGCTTCATCGGCGCGATCCTGCTGCAGCTGCTGCAGCAGGCGGGGCAGGTCGGCCAACAGCGTATTACGCGGCTGGCGGCGCTGGACCGCACCTTGCCTTTGCTGCCCGAGTCCGTCGAATGCATCGAGGGTGAATTGCAGGATGTGCAGGTGCAGTCACGCCTGGCACAGTTCGGTGCCGATCTCTGCTTTCATCTGGCAGCGGTGCCGGGCGGTGCGGCCGAAGCCGATCCGGCCTTGAGCCGCCGCGTCAATCTGGATGCCACGCTGGATCTGTTCAACTTGCTGGCCGAAGGCAGGGCAACGAGGAGTGCGCCGCCGGTGGTGGTGTATGCCAGCACCATCGCGGTGTATGGCACGCCCTTGCCGGACCCGGTCACCCCGGCCACGCCCACGCGTCCGGCGCTGATCTATGGCGCGCACAAACGGGCTTGCGAAATCCTGCTGGCCGATGCCACGCGCCGTGGTGTGCTTGATGGCCGTTCGCTGCGGCTGCCGGGCATCGTGGCGCGTCCGCGTGCTGCCTCGGGATTGGTCTCGGCTTTCATGAGCGAGCTGTTGCATGCGCTGGCGGCGGGCGAGTCCGTGACGCTGCCGGTCGGACCGCAGGCCACTGCGTGGTGGATGTCGGCACAACGTTGTGCGGAGAACCTGCTGCATGCGGCGGTCATGGATCCGATGCTGGATACCGAGGGCCACATGGAACGCACCTGGGCCTTGCCCGTATTGCGGCTATCCATGCAGGAAGTGGTCGCAACGCTCTCGGCCTTGTATCGCGTGGATGGACCTGCCCTTGTGCGCTATGCCCCGCAAGAGCCGGTGGAGGCGGTGTTTGGCCGCTATCCCGTACTTGATGACCGCATCGCGCGCCGACTTGGCTTGCGTGATGATGGTTCGCCTGCCGAACTGATACGGCGCGCCTTGTCTCTCCATTCCTGATCTCTCCGGACGCGCAGTTGTGCTGCGCGTCCCGGCATTTGTGCTGCGCTGAATTATTTTCCTGCAGCGCCTCTTTCCTGCTCCCAAGGGACCATAGCCTTCCCTCTGCCAATTGCAGACACTCGAGTCAACGAGGCTACGCCGCACTTTCTCTTCTGAAGCCAAGCGGCGTCCGGTTGGGTCGACGTTTCTTTACTGAAACCGTGTTGTACAGCGGTGGCCGAGCCTTCGACAGATCAGACTGTAAAGGACAGTCAATTTTTCGGAAAGCTTGTCGGGTTTCAGGCGATGCTCTGTCAGTCCGCCGGTCCGTCCATTCAGGGCGGCAGATGCGCGTCCCGTAGCCTTACTTCACCACTTCGCAGAAAATGAAACAAGATCCTCAGGGAGTCTTGCGGGGCCCTTTGCGCCCGCGCAGGCTGGCCACCGCTTTGTCCTTCGCTTTCAGTCTCGGACAGTGGGGCGTGGCGCACGAGCTGCACGCACAGACCGATCCTGCCACGCAGCAGTATCAGCGCGAGCAGCAGCGCGAACGCGCACTGCGCCGCCAGCAGGAAACCACACCGGACGTCCGCCTGCCCGCAGAGCCGGCCGCGCCCGCACTGCCGCCGCCTGCGCAGGAGACACCGTGCTATCCGATCCGGCGCGTAGAACTGCGGGGTGAGGAGGCAGCGCGTTTCGATTGGCTGCTCGGGGACGAGGCCTCAGTGGACGGGCGCTGCCTGGGTGTGCAAGGCATCAATGCCCTGATGACGCGCCTGCAAAACGCCATCGTCGCGCGCGGCTACATCACCACGCGGGTGCTGGCCGAGCCGCAGGATCTCAACAGCGGCGTGCTGATGCTGACCTTGTTGCCGGGTCGCGTGCGGCAGATACGCTTCGCCGCCGATGCCGATCCACGCGGCACGCAATGGAATGCCTTGCCGGTCCGTCCCGGAGAACTGCTCAACCTGCGCGACATCGAACAGGGTCTGGAAAATTTCAAGCGGGTTCCCACCGCCGAAGCCGACATCAAGCTTGAACCTGCGCAGGGCGAAGGCGCACTGCCCGGCCAGAGCGATCTGGTCATCAGTTACCGGCAGGCCTTTCCCTTGCGGCTGGCGGTCTCGGTCGACGACAGCGGCTCCGATGCCACCGGCAAATACCAGGGCAGCATTACCCTGTCCTATGACAATTGGTGGACGCTCAATGACCTGTTCTACGTCAGCGTCAACCATGATCTGGGCGGCGGCAATGCCGGCCCGCGCGGATCGCGCGGCAGCACCGTGCATTACTCGCTGCCCTTCGGCTACTGGAACCTGGGCTTCACCACCAGCAGCAGCGACTACCACCAGACCATCGCCGGCCTGACGCAGACCTATCTCTATCGCGGCCAGAGCGAGACCAGCGAAATCAAGCTCGCCCGCATGGTCTATCGCGATGCCTCGCGCAAGACGTCGGTCTCGGCCAAGGCCTTCCTGCGGCGTGCCAGCAATTTCGTCAACGATACCGAGATCGAGGTCCAGCGCCGCCGCACTGCCGGCTGGGAGCTGGGCGTGGGGCATCGTGAATTCATCGCCGATGGCGCGCTCGACCTGAACCTGGCCTACCGGCGCGGCACCGGCGCATTCTCGGCCTTGCCGGCACCGGAAGACGTCTTCGGCGAAGGCAGCGCGCGCTTCTCGCTGGCCACGCTCGACCTCAACCTGAGCCAGCCGTTCAGCCTCGATGCGCCATGGGGACGACAGGCACTGCGCTACACGCTGGCCGCACGCGGCCAATGGAATGGTACCGCCCTGGCACCGCAGGAACGCTTCTCCATCGGCGGCCGTTACACCGTGCGCGGCTTCGACGGCGAGATGACCCTGCTGGCCGATCACGGCTGGTTCGTGCGCAATGAGCTGGTGGCCACACTGGGCGGCAGCGGCCAGGAATTCTTCATCGGCCTCGACTACGGCGAAGTCGCCGGACCCTCGGCGCAACAGCTGGTTGGCAAGCACCTGGCGGGCGCGGTAGCGGGCCTGCGCGGCGGCTACAAGAGCCTGTCGTGGGAAGCCTTCGCCGGCACACCGGTTTCCAAACCTGAAGGCTTTGAGACGGCCCGCCTCACGGCCGGCTTTACCCTCAACTGGTCCTACTGAAACTCATGACACCCGCTCTCCAATTCGAGATCCTCGCGCCGCGCCTGCTGGCGGGCGAATTCAACGAAGCTACCGTCTTTGGCGCGGCGGCCTGGCTGTGGCTGCATTCGGCGCGTCACCGCAATGTGCCTCTGCATACGCTGTCCACACTGCTGCTGCCGGCCATCAAGGAAGGCCGCTTCGTGCTGGTCTCCGAGCGCGGCCAGCCGGTGTTCTACATGAGCTGGGCCGATCTCGACGAGGCGGCGGAAGCGCGCTACCTGCAGCACTCGCCGGAACAGATGCGGCAGGAAGACTGGAGCAGCGGAGAACGGCTATGGATCCTCGACTGGATCGCGCCCTTCGGCCACACGAACCTGATGATGCAGCTGGTACGCAAGCGCCTGATGGCCACCCGCATCGTGCGCACCCTCTATCACCGTGGCGCGGAGCGCGGCATGCGCATCGTGGAGCTGCATGGAATAGCCGTACATCCGTGCGAGGCGCGTGCCTGGTTCTCGCTGCACCCGCCTGCCACGCCTCCCATTGCCAGCGCCGCCGATCCTCTTTCCCTCTCTGCCTGAACCATGAACAAACTCTGTTATCGCGTCATCTTCAACAAGACTCGCGGCCTGCTCATGGCCGTGTCGGAACTGGGCCGCAGCCATGGCGCGGCACCCGGTGCGGACGGCATGGCCACCAGTGCCGTGCCGCCGCTCAACGCTGCGCGCCTGCAGCCGCTGGCCTTCGCGGTGCTGGTGCTGGCCGGCGCGCAACTGCTGACGCTCCCTGCCGCGCAGGCCCAAATCGTGGCCGATCCGTCGGCACCGCGCTCGCAACAGGCCGTGGTGGTGACTACCGCCAACGGCCTGCCGCAGGTCAACATCACCACGCCCAGCGCGGCAGGCGTGTCGCGCAATACGTACAGCCAGTTCGACGTCAACAAGCCGGGGGCCATCCTCAACAATGCCCGCAATGATGTGCAGACCAGACTGGGTGGCTGGATCCAGCGCAATCCCAACCTGGCCACCGGCACTGCAGGGGTGATCCTCAACGAGGTCAATTCGGCCAATCCCAGTTTCCTGCGCGGATACGTGGAAGTGGCTGGCGACCGTGCCCAGGTCATCATCGCCAATCCGTCCGGCGTGACCTGCGATGGCTGCGGTTTCATCAATGCCAGCCGCACCACGCTGACGACCGGCACGGCCATCATGAACAATGGCAATCTGGACGGGTTCGTGGTCCGGCGCGGCACGGTCACGGTGCAAGGCGAGGGACTGGACAGCAGCCAGTCCGACTACACCCACATCATCGCGCGCGCCGTCCGCATCAACGCCGGCCTCTGGAGCCGCGACCTGCGCATCACCACCGGGGCCAACCGTGTCAATGCCGACAACCAGGTCGTCGAGAAACTCGACGGCGAAGGTGACACGCCCTCACTCTCCATCGACGTGGCGCAACTGGGCGGCATGTATGCCAACAAGATCGTGCTGGTCGGCACCGAAGCCGGTGTGGGCGTACGCAATGCCGGCACCATCGGCGCAGCCGCGGGCGAGGTGCGCATCAGCGCCGCCGGCCATATCGAAAACACCGGCAAGATCCAGTCCACGCAAACCGCCAGCATTGCTGCCACCAGCCTGGACAACCGTGGCGGCAAACTGCAGGCCACCAGCGATCTCGACGTGACACTGGGCAGCGGTGCCCTGGACAACCGGGCCGGCCTGCTCGATACCAGCGCCAACCTGCGCCTGCAGGCGGCCGGCATCGACAACCGCGACACCGGTGCCAGCGACCAGGGTCTCCATGGCGCGACCATCAGCGTGCAGGCACAGTCGCTCGACAACCAGCGCGGCAGCATGCTGGCCAGCCAGAGCCAGACCCTGCGCACCGAACGTAGCCTGGACAACAGCGGCGGTGTGATCTCCGCCGCTGGTGACCTCTCCATCAGCGGCAGCAATCTGGCGCTCACCAATACGGGCGGCCAGATCCAGACCAATGCGGCATTGCAGGTACAGGCCGCCAGCATCAGCAATACGGGGACGAGCGGCGCTTCGCAAGGCCTGCTCGGCAAGCGCCTCACGCTTGATGCAGACGTGATCGACAACCGCCGTGGCAAGCTGCGCGCCGAGGAGGCGCTCGCCATCCGTGCCGCCACGTCCGTGGACAACAGTGCCGGCGCAATTTCTGGCAGTGCGGGTGTGAGCATTGAGGATCGCGTGGATGCGCCCCCGGCGCGCCGCCTCAGCGTGCGCAATGATGGCGGCCTGATCGAAACCGCCAACGCCCTGGACATCAAGGCGGCCGGCCTTTCCAACACTGACACCGGCGGCACCAGCCAGGGCCTGCGTGCCACCCGCATCAGCATCGATGCCGATCGCATCGACAATACGCGCGGTGCCATCCTCGCCAATGACAGCACCACCGTCAGCGCCAGTGGAAGCCTCGACAACAGTGCCGGCACCGTCTCGGCCGGCGGCGCACTGCGCATCGCCGACCGCAATGCCGACAGCGCCAGCGGCAACGGTGCGGTCAACAACAGCCGCAGCCTCGCCATCACCAATACCGGCGGCAAGCTCGATGCCGGCACCACCAGCATCGATGCGGCTGCATTGGGCGGTGATGGCCAGGTATTGAGCCAGCAGGCCACGACCGTCAAACTGACCGGAGGCTTCAGCAACAGCGGCACGGTGCGCAGCAATGGCAGCATCGATATCGACAGTGGCGGCGCGCTTGCCAACGATGGGCTGATGCAGGCCGCAACGCTGCTCAGGATCAAGGCTCCTACCATCATGAACGGTGCGGGCGGCACGCTGGTCGGCAATCGCCTGCAGCTCAATGTCACTGATGCCCACACGCTGGTCAATCGCGGCCTCATCGACGGGCAGGAGACGGTGATCGTCACCCAGACCCTGCGCAACCTGGGAAGCGGACGCATCTTCGGTGACCACGTCGCCATCGCTGCCACCACCGTGGACAACGAAGCCGAAACCGTCAATGGCGTGACATCCGCGCCGGTGATCGCCGCCCGTGACCGTCTCGACATCGGTGCAGAAAACGTCAACAACCGCGAACACGCCATGCTCTTTGCTGGTGGCGACATGGCCATCGGCGGCGCGCTGGACGCCGGCAACCGGGCTACGGGCCAGGCGGGAACGGTCAACAACAGCAGCGCCACCATCGAAGCACAGGGCGCACTGGACCTGTCTGCGCGTACCGTCAACAACACCAATGAACATTTCAGCACCGAGTTGGTGGAGGTCGCGCGCGAGGAGAAGCGTGAGTACCAGTATTCCGGATCGCCCACACGCTATGACAACAGCCAGGTCGCCATCATCAATGATGAATCGGATGACATGTGGTTGCGTGATGCCAGCGGCAGACCATCGATCAAGCTGGGCAATAACTTCAATCGTTATGACTACACCCGCGTCACCCAGGAAAGCCGTGTCAGCCAGAGCGATCCGGCGCGGATCTGGTCGGGGCAGGGCCTGCGCATCCGTGCTGACATCCTGAACAACGACAAGAGCCAGATCATCGCCGGCGGCACCCTGACCGGTGCCATCGGCACGCTCAACAATACGGAAGTGCCGGGCCAGCGCATCATCACCGATAGCGGCACTGCCTTCCACTTCTACAACATGGAGAGAAAAGGCCGCGACGAACAAGGCGTCTCCAGCACGGCCTACTATCCGGGCCAGATCGTGCAGGCGATCAGCCTCACGCCCACGGTCTACCAGCAGAACACGGCCGTGGCCGGCAGTGGAACGCAGGTGGGCCGGCTGAACAACGCCGCCATGGCCAATGGCGTGCGTGTGCCGGGCGTAGCGCTGGCCATTGGTGGCGGGGGTGCGATCCGCCTGCCCGACAACAGTCTGTTCTCGATCAACACCAACCCGGCCCTGCACTACCTGGTGCAAAGCGATCCGCGCTTCACCAACTATCGCACCTGGCTCTCGTCGGACTACATGCTGCAGCAGCTGAACGTGGACCCGACCCTGACGCAGAAGCGCCTGGGCGATGGCTTCTATGAACAGAAGCTGGTACGCGAACAGGTGGCCGAACTGACCGGCCGCCGCTTCCTCGACGGCTACAGCACCGATGAGGCGCAATACCGCGCCTTGCTGGAAACGGGGGTGACCGTGGCCAGGCAGTACAACCTCAAGGTCGGCGTGGAACTGAGCGCCGCCCAGATCGCTGCGCTCACCGCCGACGTGGTGCTGCTGGTGGAGAAGGACGTGGTCCTGCCGGACGGCAGCACGACCAAGGCGCTGGTGCCGCAACTCTACGTGCGCCTGAAAGACGGCGACATCAACGGCCACGGTGCGCTGCTGGCGGCCGACAGCATCAATCTCAAGATCAGCGACAGTGCCAACAACAGCGGCACCATTGCCGGCCGCAACCTGCTGACACTGGATGCGGCGACCATCAACAACAATGGCGGCCGTCTCACCGCCAAGGACGCAACGGTGGTGGCGGCGCTGGATGTGAACAACATCGGCGGGACTATCGATGCCGGCGACAAGCTCAGCGTGAGCGCCGGGCGCGACCTGAATCTGGTGACAACCACACGGGACACTGCCACCGAACAGGCCACCCGCACCAGCGTGGAACGGGTGGCGGCCCTGTACGTCACCAATCCTGGCGGCACGCTCACGGCCACGGCGGCGCGCGACATCAATGCCAAGGGCGCGCAGATTGCCAACAGCGGGGAGGGCGGCAGTACCACGCTGGCAGCGGGCAATAACGTCAACCTGGGAACGGTGACGGAGAAATCCACCCAATCACTGCGCTGGGATGCCAACAACTATCGCAAGGAAGCGATGAGCAGCGAGGTCGGCAGCACCATCGCTGCCGCCGGCGATGTGCGGGTGATGGCAGGCAACGACATCAATGCACGGGGATTGAACGCCACCAGCGACAAGGGGGCCATCAATCTGGCAGCGGCCAACAATGTCAACCTCGGCACGGCCGAATCGCGGCAGCAGGTCGATGAAGGGCACCAGACCAGCGGCAGCAGCGGGTGGCTGTCAAAGAAGACGGTGACCACGCGCGATCAGGTGGACCAGTCGCAAGCCTCGGGCAGTACCGTTTCCGGCAATACGGTCAGCGTGGCGGCGGGCAAGGATGTGAACGTCACGGGCAGCAACGTGGTCTCCACGCGCGGCACGCAGATTGCGGCGGCGGGTGATGTGAATATCGTAGCGGCCAGCGACAAGTCCGACAGCACGCACGTGCGCAATGAAGTGACCAGCGGTCTCTTCAGCGGCGGGGGCTTCGGGGTGACCATCGGCAAGCAGGAGATGGACAACAAGAACCGCACCGTCAGCAGCACGGCGGTGTCGTCCACGGTGGGCAGTACCGAGGGCAATGTGGCCATCAGCGCGGGGAGTGGCTACAAGCAGGTCGGCAGCAATGTGATGGCTCCCAAGGGGGACATCGATATCCTGGCGCGGCAGATCAGCATTCTGGCGGCGACGGACAGCGAGCGGAATACGCAGGATGTGGTGTTCAAGCAGAGCGGCTTGACCTTGCAGATTACCAGTCCGGTGTTGTCGGCGATTCAGACGGTGCAGCAGATGAAGAAGGCGGCCGAAAAAACCACCGACGGACGGATGCAGGCCCTGGCTGGTGTCACGGGAGGATTGGCCGCGTCGAATGCCTATGACGCCGTCAAGGCCGGACAGGGACAGGCGATCTATACCAAGGATGCGCAAGGCAACATCATCGATCAGAAGGATGGTCAGATCGTCACAGGCGAGAACCCGGACGGCACGCTCAAGAGCAGGGATGCGAATGCAGCTGACAAGGTGGGCGGTATCAACCTGTCCATCAGCCTGGGCGCGAGCAAAAATGAAAGCCATGCTCAATCCAGTGCCAGCACTGCACGCGGTTCGACCGTCGCGGCAGGTGGCAACGTCAACCTCACCGCAACGGGCGGTGGCGTTGCCAGCAACATCGTTGTGCAAGGTAGTGATATCAAGGCAGGTGTCAATGCCACGCTGAAGGCAGACAACGAAGTCAGGCTGGAATCCGCACAGAGCACGACCGAACAACATAGTACGAACAAGGGCATGTCGGGTGCCATCGGTGTCTCGATTGGAACCAGCGGCTTGTTGTTTACAGCCAGCGCATCGGGAAGTCGCGGTCACGGTGATGGCAGTGATGTGACGCAGGTCAACACGCATGTAGGCGCGGGCAACAAGCTCACCATCGTTTCTGGCACGGACACCACGATCAAGGGTGCCGTGGTCAGCGGCAAGCAGGTAGTGATGGATGTGGGCACCAGCGGAAGAGGCAATCTGAATATCGAGAGCCTGCAAGACACCAGCACCTACAAGAGCAATCAGCAGAGTCTGGGCGGCAGCATCTCGGTGGGCATGGGGCAGATGAGCGGTAGCATCAACTACAGCAAGTCCAGCACCAACAGCAACTATGCCAGTGTCATGGAGCAGTCTGGCGTGAAGGCAGGTGACGGAGGCTTCCAGATCAATGTAAGGGGTAACACTGATCTGAAGGGGGCGGTGATTGCCAGCTCTGACAAGGCGGTCGCCGATAACAAGAACAGCTTGAGTACGCAGACGCTGACGCAGAGCGATATCAAGAATAGTGCTGAATATGACGCCCAGAGTGTGGGCATTGGCATTGGGTATAGCACCGGCAAGTCTAATCCGGTTGGTCGGGATCAGCAGGGCAATACGCAGACAGGTGGTAAGAGAGTGCCTGGAGCGGACTTGCCCACCACCGGTAAAGATGGCGGTTTCTCGGCAACGCCTCCGGTAGTGATGGGCGCTAGCGGTAGTTCGTCGAGCGTGACCAGAAGCGGCATCAGCGGCGGCATCATCTTGATCACGGATGACAAGAAGCAGCAGGAGCTGACGGGCAAGACGGCGGAGCAGAGCGTGGCGTCGGTGAATCGGGATGTGAGCGGTGACAAGGATGGTAGTAATTCGCTTAAGCCGATTTTTGATAAGGAAGAGATTGAGAATAGAACTGCGATTGCTGGAGCGTTTACGCGGGAGCTGGGGACCTTCCTTGATAGTCGTGCCAAAGAAGCTGACGCCGCCAAGGCCAAGCTGGATGCGACGATGGCGGAGGAACGTGCCAAGCCAATAGAGCAGCGGGATGATGCGCGTTTGCGCAGTCTTGCAGATCAGTATCTGGACGCCGATCAATGGTCCAGCAAGGGCGACTATCGCAAGTACATCACGGCGATCTCCGGCGCCTTGACGGGGAACTTGACGGGATCTGCTTCACAGTTCGTCCAAGCGGCAGCCGTCAATTATTTGCAGGGACTTGGCGCAGAGCAGGTCAAAAAGATAGCCGATAGACTAGACAGTGAGACGGCGCGAGCAGCTCTGCATGGGGTGGTGGCCTGCGCAGGGGCATTGGCGAAGGATGCAAGCTGCGCAGCCGGTGCGCTCGGCGCTTCGGCGGGTACGGTCATCAATAATTTGCTCGGCTCTGTTGATGGTCTTAGTAACGAAGAGAAGGAGGCTAGGAAGAATCTCGTTACTACTGTTGTTGGAGGAATTGCGACTGCAGTAGGAAGTGGTGAAGCAGCCAATGCCACTTTGGCGGCACAGATGGAGACGGAAAATAATGCATTGGCGAGCAATGTTCATCAGCTCGTCATTGATATGCGGCGTTGCTCGGGCTCATCCAGTTCTTCATGCTTCGATGAACTCAAAGAGAAAACTGAAGAACGAAAGCTTCAGTTCAATGCGGTACTGAAAAGCGCCTGCTCCGGTGAGGGCGCAACGCTCTTGTCTTGCCAAGATAAGATTCGTGCTGGTGAATCTGCTTATCCCTACATCGGATTGGCGATGGCTTATGCCAAGACCGATGAGCAGAAGGCGTATGTCAAGCAGCTCTTGGCGGAGCAGGAGAATGATCTGGTTGCGCAATTCCCCCGGCTGGAGGCGCTGGGGGCGCAGGCTTCCCTGTTAGATCATTTGCTCGTGGAGTTGGCTACTACGATTGATAATCCAGCGGCGGTTGTTAGTTCATTGAATTCTCTTCGAGAAAAGATTGCCAATGTTCGGGATAAGGCAGCGAGTAAAGTTAATAAGTCGACGGGTGGCGGACGATGGATTCCGGTGAATGAATCTATGTCAGATCGTGCGCGCGCTTACCAAGAACAAATTACAGGACGATCGGGACAGGCTTATTTAGTTAATAAAGTAAAATTCGATGGCGTGAAAAGTGATGGCACCTTGCAAGATGCCAAAGGCCCAGGTTACGAGAAATTTGTCGGGAAAAATGGACGTTTTGAGCCGTGGTATGAGGGAAAGGACGCATTAATTGATCAGGCAGCACGGCAGATTAATGCGGCCAAGGGTACCCCCATCGAATGGTCTGTTGCCAATCCGAGCGCAGCAGGTGCAATGAAAGAATTGCTGAGGGATAATAATTTATCAGGTATCCGGGTTATTTATATTCCTCCTAAATGATATTCAAATGGAATCATATTTCGTAGCAGCATACTGGGGGGCTCGTCAGGAAAACAGCGTGCAATGCGCTCGTCGACTGAAGGGCTTTCTAGCAGAGCTAAGTAGCATCTCAGATGATTTCTTGATGTGGACGCGGGTCTCAACAAAAAAGGGGCAGAAAACGAAATTGTCAGCCCACGAAGTAGCTCTCGAACTTCTGAGCACTTTGCTCAAAAGCGGTGCAAATCGAACAGACATTGATAGTGACGAGATTGCCGAGCTTGGCTTTCGTCTCATGCTTTGGAATGGAAAAAGTGGAATCAATAGCGCTAGCTTGTCTATCCACTGCGGGATGCACTCGACTTCTAAAGGTCTTTCCAACGCAATCTTCTTAGAAATTCCTAGTGGCTTCAATATTGGGGACAGGACAGCTTGTCGCAGCCTCTTGCTGTCTTTTGTAAATTCATGGGATCCAGAGTGGGCCGCTTTAGCCTCTTTCTCTGAAAGAGATAAAAATGAGCTTGGAGTACCATTTTTTGATAAAGCTCTTTATGTGTCGACTTTGGCAAACGATCCTGTCAAGGATCTTTCGGCCGCAGAGATACTTCCTAATGAAGGCCGTCTTTATTTGGCGCGGAGTTGATTGCCCATATGCGAGGACAATGGAGATTATTACTGCATCGATCAAAGCGGTAGCGTCAGATTTTGGAGTGGAAATCGGTTAACCGCAGACTCTAAGTCGTTCTCGTACTAAATTGGGGAGCAGGTCAGCAGCACCATTGCTGCCGCCGGCGATGTGCGGGTGATGGCAGGCAACGACATCAATGCGCGGGGATTGAACGCCAGCAGCGACAAGGGGGGCATCAATCTGGCTGCGAACAACAACATCAACCTCGGCACTGCCGAATCATGGCAGCAGGTCGATGAAGGGCACCAGGCCAGGGGCAGCAGCGGGTGGCTGTCAAAGAAGACGGTGACAACGTACAACGCGCGATCAGGTGGACCAGTCGCAAGCCTCGGGCAGTAACGTTTCTGGCAATACGGTCAGCGTGACGGCGGGCAAGGATGTGAACGTCACGGGCAGCAACGTGGTTTCCACGCGCGGCACGCAGATTGCGGGGCGGGTGATGTGAATATCGTTAAGCAATAGCGCACTCAGTTGCTATGGAACAGGTGCCAAAGACTGTTCAACTATTGCGAGTCCGTCCCCTATCGGTCCTGCTCCTTTGCGGCAACAGCCTGACTTGATACGTACGTATAAAGGCGGTGTGCTGTTACTGCCATCATCTTCAAATTCAGCTCCGTGAGGTTAGTAATGTCATTTCGTTTCTCTGTTTCAATTATGGCGATGTGTCTGTTCTTTTTTGGCGGATGCAGCATTCAAGAACCCGGTGTTTATCGAGGGGGGAAACTCATCCAACCTGCACCTCTTGGTATCGAAGACCAGCATTCGTTCAGGTTTATGGATCGCTGGAAAATTAGCCATCGTTGGCTCAGTGGTTCGCCGCAGATTATGGGATGTACGGGCTATTCTTCTAATCCTTTTAAGCGCCTGGGGGTAGGCGGAAAGCTGGGAGACGAGATCAATGCTCCCATCGTTGAGAGAAACGGTGTCTTGTATGTTGTCGCAGAGCATAATCAGAAATGGACGCTGAACGACCGCCGGGAAGCTTTCTATGGTCTTGACGCATATGCCAAGTTCACGCGCTTCAGTGCATTATGTGGAGCGGCATTTTCCGACTCTTTGGATGCGATGGGGTTGTATATCGTAAAACCTGATCCAGCGAAAGGCACCGACCAGTGGGTCACTGACGCAAAGGAAGTCACGATCAATGGGCTTCGGTGGCGGCACAAGGAGATTCCAATTCAGGATTGGTCGGAGAGTAGGGAGAGTCTGTCTGGGCCAATTGAATTTTGGGTGCTTGAAATTCCAGAGACAAAGTACTGGCTGGCACTGCGGTTTTCCGCCACATCGTCCGCCAAGTTTGGCATGGGAGCCGACGCGTATCCTGAAAAACATCGGCGCTTGTTAGAGCTATTCCGTGAAATTGTGCAATCTGTGCGGCTAGAGCCAATCAGTCCTATCAACATTGATGGATTGGTCGGTCAGAAGTAGCGTAGAGATCGTCAATAGGATTAAAGACGCGCCGGTCTTGTCAGGTGTGCTTCTTTTTACCGAATGCTGGGACAGCGCAGCGTGCCAGAGCATACTGCCGGCTCGGATTATCTTCCGGTTTTCAGGTGAGAATGAATTTCTCGGTTTTGGCTGGTCGGACGGTCACTCAGCCTCCGCCTGCCACTTCTACATAATCGAGAGAAAAGACCGCGACCGACAAGGCGGCTCCACCACGGCCTACTATCCGCGCCAGGTCGTGCAGGCGATCAGCCTCACCCCCACGCTCTACCAGCAGAACACGGCAGCGGCCAACAACGTCAATCTGGGCACGGCCGAATCACGGCAGCAGGTCAGACGGACCAGACGGGGCCTGGCAAGCGCATTGTCGGCTTCCGGGTCAACGGCTCGTCGCAGTTGCTGGACTCCAAGTCGGCATGGCTCTATGTTTCCAGGAAAGACCTTTAAATATGTATTACCTAATTATTTGGGATAGACGGCTAGCCGCTACAGGTCAAGATGGATGCCTGAGGAAACTTGAGATACCAATCGACTTGGCGAAATTTTTTTTCCGATTGGAAAATGGAAAATTCCCAGTCCTTTCTCAACTAAGTTTTGACGACTACGATTTGTTTTCTGATACTCAGCTTGAATTGCTTATTCAAGAATTGCAGAATGTTCCGGCTACTGATCGATCCATCACTGATCAAATTAACTCAATGGTGCAAGTAATCCTCGATGCTAAGTCGTTAGGGAAAAGCATCTTATTTGATCCGTTTCGCAGAGACTAGTGTCCTGTCCCGCTGATACGTGAGCAAGTCGATGGAGCTTTTCGATGAATCCGATATGTTTGAGTGTGGAAGGGATTGTGACCTGAGTCAAATTTTGTAGCCACCGGCTAATCCAGTGGCGGACACGACTTGAGGATTAAATAATGGTGTGGAAAAAATTAGTTACGTTGGAAGACTGTCAGTACATCATGCATGGTGCAATTTTTCGGGTTAAAGGAGTATGGCCTTACGAAGAATTTGTCGATTTCATGTTGGTGGACATGGCGGATGACAGGACTAGACATGCTTTAGTCGTTTCGTCTGGCAGGAAGGCCGGCTTGGTTCTGGTGCGACTTCCCCTAGATTCAGGTTCTCCTACAGGGAACACTCTATCGAGAAAATGGCTCATCGAAAATTGGGGGAAATGGGTTTATCCGCAATGCTCGGTACAAGATGTTTTTTTTCTTCCACGCTACGAGGCTCAAGATCCTGAGTGAGTTCGGGCTTAAAAATGCAATTCTTAACATTGAAAATTGCTGGGTAATCCCGTGTTCGTCATGAAAAGTGGGAAACCACGGCACCAACCTCAACAAGACCGGCCCGCTGGGCCGCTAGCACGTGGTCTCGACCGGTTCGGCCAGCTACACCTACGTCAAGAGCCACATCTTCAGTGCAGACGATCGTCGCTATGACAATGCGCCGTATCAGTTGCAGGACATCGTCACCAACTTCCAGCTGGACATCACGCCGACCAGCGGAGCCGGACCTACTCGACAGAATTCGGTACTCGCGTTGGCATCGTCGGTATCGGGGGCTTCGGTTGCGAGTGTGGCCAGCAAATTAAACAAGGAAGAAGGCTGAAATGAAAAAGGAAGAAAATTTGGATGTAGTGCAGGAGCTGTTTACCTCGCTGGCCAAAGATATAGGTTTATCAAGGGAAGAAATGATGGCTGAGAGTGGTAAGCAATGCAGCTGGGCTCTTGACTATGGAATATCGCTTGATCAACAGTTCGGTAAGTATTTGGATAGACTAATTTTCTTATTCAGCCTATCTAAAAGAGCAAAGATGGAAAAAGATGATTTGGCAGCCTTTGCTGCTTTGCTAGGGGCTAGGTTGTATGCCCACAAGTTAATGAATCTCTTTGAAAATATTGAGGATGAAATTGATAAAGTCTTGTTCAGGGATGCCAGATTTATTTGGCCAGAAATTCCTGAAAACTACGATTTCCCCGACCATTACGGTGTTACTGGTTTTTGAAAATAATGAACTGGCAAAATTTGCTAACAACAGCAGAAGATGAGATTGCTGCGGGGTCGGTTTTTCGAGTAAAGGCGGAATGGCCGTACGAGGAAATTGTCGATTTTATGTTGCTTTATCTCCCTAGTGAGAGCAGTACGCACGCACTCATCGTTTGCACTGGGATGAAAGCAGGGCGAGTTTTGAAAAGTTACCTCCGGAGGCTGACTGCGGTGGTCGTGCTATCTCGAAAGATTGGTTAATTAGGAAATGGGATGAATGGGTCTATCCACAATGTGCGATAGAAGATGTTCTAGTTGCCAGGCGGTACGAGGTTGAATCTTGTGGCCGATGATCTAACCAGTGGTCACACGAGCAAGTGATTGCGAGGGTTGATTATAGTTTTGAGAAGGATTTTGAACGCCCCATAGAGGATGTGATGTGGCGAGTCATTCTCCTGATTTTGTCAGGAGGTTGGCATGTGGAATTTGCAGAACGTAACCGAGCATTGATTGCTGATTTGATTGTCGAAAATGGTCTGCAGAATATGCTCTCTGATTTGCCTTTAGAAGAGGCGGAGATATTCGAACATGATCTAAAAATTATTAAGTTAATCTGATAAAGAGATTATTTAAAAATTTGAAGGCAGGAGTGATTAAGTGACTTTGCCATGGCGCCAAATTATCAGCTGTATGGGGCATACGGAAACTGCTCCCGAGGTTATGGATTTACTTAAAAAAATCGATGGTTCAGTCTCGCTATCCGAGACGCCAACGGAGTATGGAGATAATCTTAGTCATACGAAATACTATCAATTTCACGATGCTGGTATTGAGTGCGGTATTCGCCATGAAAAACTTTGTTATCTGGCCCTTTTTCTCGAGCGTAACGATAGTTACAAAGCTTACGATGGCGAAGTCTGCGGGATAAAAAGCGTGAATTGGAGTTTTGAGGATGTTATTGCTCATTGGGGTGAGCCGGATATAACTGGAGGCGGTACCGCTGATCCTTTACTTGGCTACGTTTCCTCTTGGATTAAGTACGTCTTTGATGACTATGCCTTGCATATGGAATTTACAAACGATAATAAATTGTCGCATCTAACTTTTTTATCAGCTGAGGCAACGCTGATCAGGTAAGCGAACTAGTTTTTCGGCCGGTTTAAAAGTCGCCGTTAATTTTTTGAATTTTCTTGTCGACAAGGATAGCAATTCGTCCAATACGATTTCGTGAGGAAATTTATATCTGGTTTTTCTCTTAGGAAATTCCTCATTTCCAAAGAAGGTTGAGTACCCATTTATTAAAATTTCAGCGCAGAGGCGATTTATCTAAGAGGCAGTGGAGGTTGAAAATGTATTTGGTAATTCGTCTTCCTGGTAGTCTCCGCGCGGAGAGCTTGTTGAAGCTATCGCACGTACCTTGCCTTTGTAAGATAAAAGGCGGGGTATTTGAATTATGCTTTTTAGATCCTTTGCCCGAAGCAGTAGGGATTGTTCACGATTGGGATACTGAAAAAATTAACGAGAGAGCTCTCGCAGGAGGAGGGGGAGCCTATCTGTATTATTGCTTTGGAACAGTCACAATTCGACGAGAAGAAAATGATATTTACAAGATTGTTGATCTGTCGTTTTTCCAAGCTAGCTATCCCGGATGGTTTCCCATAATTGAGAATGAGGTGTGGTCTCATCCTGTGTGTAGATACACTAAGGAAGAGCTCGATGAAATTGAAAAGATCGACGCTATGCTGCCTCCATCAAAACTATCAAAAAAGAAGAGGCGCCTGTTACGTCTGTTGGAGGAAGCGCCCCAAAAAAAGGAACCATGAAATTTAAAAAAAGCGAAGAACGTATAACTTATCAGACACTAAAAGTATGGGCGCTAGACTCATATTTTGATTTTTGTAGAGATAGCGGGTTGGTAGGCCAGTGGTCACACGAGCAAGTGATTGCGAGGGTTGATTATAGTTTTGAGGAGGGTTTTGAACGCCCCATAGAGGATTTGATGTGGCGAGTCATTCTCCTGATTTTGTCAGGAGGTTGGCATGTAGAATTTGCAGAACGTAACCGAGCATTGATTGCTGATTTGATTGTCGAAAATGGTCTGCAGAATATACTCTCTGATTTGCCTTTGGAAGAGGCAGAGATATTCGAACATGATCTAAAAATTCTTAAGTTGATTTGATAAAAAGTGATGTTCGAGAATTTTGAAAAGACCATTCGCTGGTCCTTGCTGCTGCCGGTGTAGTCGACAACACCGCTGGCTCGAACTCCTGTATGTCGGCATCACCATCCCGGATCGTGCGTATATGCCCTTCGTGAAAGCAGATAGTTGATGAAGGCTTTAACAAATAGTGATTTGAGAGATCTACAGCAGAAAGTGGAAGCCTTGTCGGACAAGGCGGAGCCTCGTGCGACGCTAACGGTTCTGTTGAGATGGATTGAAAGTCATCAGGAGAAAATGATGAGTCTGCCTTTCAGCGACTATGGTCTTGATAAATTTTCTCAGTTCAGATTGGAAGATTATCCGGTATCGAAATCTTCATTACGGGGGAGAGAGTTAGAGCATTTTAGAAGGACAGTGAGCAAGCTGAGCCTGAAAGATCTCGCCTTTGTAGCGATGTTCATTCGCGATTCATTAGAAGCATTGCTTATGCCTGAAGTTGATGGTGAGTGCCCAAGATGTAACGGTTATTCCATTGCGGTCTTCAAGAATAAATGCGATGGAAAACTTCTGCTTCTATGCAAGACATGCGGATTTGGCTGGTATTTTGATGCCGCACAAGATACTGGCGGCAAGCGGGAATACGAATTTGCTACCGAGAGGGAGCTTCGCGAATACGGACTGGTTTAAGTCGCGAGGATGTCATAGCTATGAGGTGCTGGAAGTTGCTATAAGCAACCGACGAGAGGTTTGGAAGTAAGCTAGAGATCGAGTAAGGCATATCATCTTGCTGGCGGGCTATACATCAATTGCTCAACCAATGTTTTTTGAAAAAGCAGATATAGAGTATGGAATACTGGCATGGCACCTGCCCCATTTGTGATCAAGGGCGTTTGTTCATTACGCTGAATGACGATGCAGGTGAGCTTTTCCTCCTCTGCGAAGAGTGCGAGTCAGCTTGGCGCAAGCCAGAGGAGATTGATGTTCGAAGTCATCATGGTTTCGAAGGAGCGAAAATTCGTCGCGCAAATTCGGCGGAGATTGAAAGTTTCGGTTGGTCTCGCTACACATTGAATCAGATCGAGTGATTAAAGCACGAATGCCACTTTAGTATTGAGCGGCTACAAGGACGTGATTGCCGCACGTGAGCGCTGGACAAAGAAGCAATTTGGCGAAGAATAATATTCGGCACGCACCAGATATGTTTGAGTGTTGGAGGGATTGGTGGATTCTGAGAGCCATGAGAAAAGTTTGATGCGCTGGCAGAAATTGCTAACAGCCGATCTCGAAGAGATTGCTGCAGGATCGGTTTTTCGCGTGAAGGCACAATGGCCTTACGAGGAATTCGTGGATCTCATGCTGGTTTATCTTCCGGGTGAAAACACCGCGCATGCACTCATTGTTTGCACAGGAATGAAAGCAGGTCGGGTGTTGGTTAAGCTGCCTCTGGTCTCTGATTGTGGGGGACGTGCCATTTCGAAAGACTGGATAGTTGAAAATTGGAATGAATGGATCTATCCGGACAGCCTGATAGAGGATGTGCTTGTCACCAGGCGGTACGCGGTTTCCTTCTGATGAATGAAGTACAGCGGCAGCAGTTCGTGATTCTTTCTTGTGAGCGTTGACCTGAGGTATTCATTCAAACCGCCGTTCGCCCTGCCCGGACGGCATTTGGATCAAGCGATAGTCACGCCTCCTTCCCGTCAATCCGAAGCAATGAGAAAAAACTATAAAGAGATTATTTTTCCGGTTTTGTGCGTGATGGTCATCTTTATCTGCGCAATGCTATGTCTTGTTGCAGTTGTCGATCTGGTTGTCGCGCCGATCCTAAAAGAACTTTTGCAAGACTCATTGACACGTGATTGGTGCGGCGTGTTCACACGGTGCGCCAGTCAAACAAAAATGACCTTCGTTGAACACGTCACGTCACCCAAATTCTGGAAAAACATACATACTGAAAATATTGAGCGCAGGTTAAAGAGTGCAGCTCTTTTGGGCGCATTAATCGGATTTGGACTTGTCGCGATATCCGTCTTTCGACGTCGATTATGAACAAAATTCAGATGACGTTTCTTCTTTGGATTAAGTACGTGTTTGATGACTATGCCTTGCATATGGAATTTACAATCGATAAGAAATTGTCGCATCTAACTTTTTTATCAGTCTGAGGCAACGCTGAACAGGTAAGCGAACTAGTTTTTCGGCCGATTTAAAGTCGCCGTTAATTTCTTGAATGTTCTTGTCGACAAGGATAGCTGATAGTGCTTTAGAGATAGCCCTGGGTCGTTAGTTTATTGCTTCACTTAGTGGTGTAGTTCAGCAGTTCAGTAACCGATATCCACATATCACTGTGCGAATTGCCGCAGAGGTTCGAAATTCAATTCCGGGGCGTTTAACGTCTCAAGGGCCTATCACTGCAAGCACTGAGGGCCGACAGCGATAAAAATGATAGTGGAAAGCTGAAAGCACATTTAGAGATTTTTTAGTTAAGAAGGTACGGAAGGTAGAGATGAGAATGTACACGTTCATACTAAATTTCTGCCCCCTTCCGCCAGGTATGAATCAGCAGGAGGAGGCTGAGATTGAGTTTCTCTTAATGGACGGTAAGGATGAGCGGAGAATTCTGAAGACCCAATGGGAAACGGCAGAATTTAGGGTTTGGATCTCTGAGAATCTGAGCCGAATCTTGCGAGAGCCCTTCCCACATTTCTTCGGGCAAGGCGGCTCCATTGCAAAAGGCATTTCGTCATTTTACGACTCTGTAAATCCCGAAGATGATGATTTAATTGATAGTGCATTCGATTATCGTAGAGCGCACGGTCTTCGGTTTGGTCTACGTGGAGCCCGCATCCAGGATATCTATGTCGGGCAAAGATGCGGGAATTTAGAGATATCTTCTTATTCCGAGAAAGATAAGTGGTCTTATTTTATCTATGCAGACTCGTTTGAAAATGAGATGAAAAAACTATTGGGTAATCACTCAAATAGCGGCTGAACCGCCCCTGAATTTGAGGAGGTTCCATGCGCCAAATTCGATATTGAAAATGAATTTTCCCGATTAGATAACGTGGAAAGAAAGTAGTCCTAAGTCACATCTCAATAGTGCCAACGTCGGAGCCGATTGGACTCTAAATAGAGTAATGGTCAACACCGCTGCTGCAGCGAAGCAGATCCAAAAGTGCATCTTGCGGGTCCGTTCAGATAAACAGTTGTTGATGGGCTGTCAGAAAGATGGCTCTTCATAGATCGGTGCGAGGTAAAGATGTTGAATGGCTATCCTGAGGAGGAAGAGCTTAGACGCAGAATATTGAATCAGCTCAGTTGGCATGCCTCCAGCGATGTGGTTGGAGTGCTCTGGCTTGGCTATCTGGCCGGGCTGCTGGAGTGGGGAGTGATCGATATCGATGTTTACGGTCGACTAAAAAATCTACTTCCGCTTGTTGGGCACAAGGAAGTTCACGAAATGTTTTCAGACGAACCCCTTTCTTCCGAAGACGCGAGGGAGATCGAAGCTTATTTGAATACACGTAAATCCTAAGACTAGCGCCGCAGAACAGCGTAAAGCGCTTCGCCGCGCTGTACGTCGCCAATCCTGGCAGCACGCTCACGGCCACGGCGGCGCGAGACATCAATGCCAAGGGCACGCAGATGCAAGAGAAAATCAGTACCTAAGGAGCAGTTGAATGACACTGCCATTAGAAGAATTCATTGCCGTCATCGGCAAAATGGAGCGGGCGCACGAAGTCCAGGCGCTGTTCAAAAAACTCCCCGACCAGCCATTGATCTCATCAACGCCCGAAGAGTACAACGACCCCGTCAGCGCGACGACCTACTATCAATTTTTTGAGACGGGAGTGGAATGTGGATTCCGGAGCGGGATTTTTTCTTTTGCCCATTTCCTGATCCAGGGCAATGAAGAATACAAATCGTATCAAGGAAAGCTCGCCGGATTTGATACGGCATCTTTGGACCACAACGCCGTCAAGGCACACTGGGGCAGACCCCAGCAGCATGGCGGTGGCTACCTGGACTCCCTGATTGGATTTGTTCGCCCGTGGATGCGCTACGAGATGCCGGACCATCTTGTCCGATTCGAGTTTTCAGACGATATGCGCGTCTACGCAGTGACCCTGATGCCTGAGCAGAATTCGTCGTTATAACGTAAAGCAGAAGATCATCGGCCGTATTGATGGCGGCTGATGTTTTGCCATGTCCTTGCAGGTAAAGACCATGTATCTCACCATCCTCCTCCCTGATAACCTCGACACTGAATCGATGCTGCGCCAGCCGAATATCCCCTGCTTCTGCAAAAAGGGCGGCGGCAAGCTCGAACTGTCGTTTCACGATCCGTTGCCGGAAGCCACAGGCTTCATTCATGACTGGGATTCGGAGAAGATCGATCAGCGAGCACCCGCAGGCGGGGGAGGCGCCTATACGCACTATGGCTTTGCGATGGTGACGTTGCGGCGAATCGATAAGGAAAATTACAACATCCTTGACCTATCCTTTTTTGAGACGAGCTATCCCGGCTGGTTTCCGATCATCCGGGATGGTGAATGGGCAGAGCCAGTGTCCTTCCACACTCCCGAGGAACTGGCAGAAATCGCACGCGTTGACGCGCTCTACCCGCCGGTGAGGCTGTCCAAAAAGCAGAGGCGACGCTTGCCCCGAGGTTCAACAGACTGATCGATCCCAGCATGATGAATCCGCTTCAACCCTGACAGATCGCGAATCAAACCGCGTCCATCCCGCCCTCATCCCCCCTTCCAGTACATCCCATCCCATCCCATCCCATCAGAGCATGGCGCTGACAAAAACGGCGAAAGCCCTTTTTCAGGAACGTCAATCAACGTCAAATTTACGACTGCAACGTACTACCTCAGAGAATAATTCAGCGATGGATTGAGACCGGCCTGCGACCGTCCCGAGGCGGTAGCGTCGCAAACCGGAGAATAACTGAGGATACTGACAATGAAACAATTTAGCGCCGAGTTCGTGGGCACTTTCTGGCTCGTGTTGGGCGGCTGCGGTAGCGCTGTCCTGGCTGCTGCTTTTCCTGGACTGGGTATCGGTCTGCTGGGAGTGTCACTGGCATTTGGTCTCACGGTACTGACGATGGCGTTCGCCATCGGTCCCATCAGCGGATGTCACCTGAATCCGGCTGTCTCGATCGGTTTATGGGCCAGTGGACGATTCGCTTCTGCCAAGCTGCTGCCCTATATCGTGGCGCAAGTATTCGGTGCAATCACTGCAGGGGGCGTGCTCTTCCTGATTGCCAGCGGCAAACCAGGCTTCGATGTGTCCGCCGGCTTCGCGTCGAATGGTTTCGGTCTCCACTCACCTGGCGGCTACTCATTGCTGGCGTCATTGGTCTGCGAAGTCGTCATGACTGCCCTGTTCCTGATCGTGATCCTGGGTGCCACTGATGTACGCGCTCCGCAGGGGTTCGCTCCGATTGCCATCGGGCTTTGTCTGACGCTGATTCATCTGGTCAGTATTCCCGTCACCAATACGTCGGTGAACCCCGCGCGCAGCACCGGTGTGGCCTTGTATGCCCGTGGCTGGGCGATTGAGCAGCTATGGCTGTTCTGGGTGGCACCGATCGCTGGTGCCTTGTTCGGAGCCATGATCTACGAGGCGATCCGCGAGGAAAAATGAACGCGTATGTTGGCCTGGTCTACGTTGTTTGACCGTGCCGTCACTTGATGGTTTGTATGAGGAGTCTATTGATGAAGTTTCGGACGATGTTCCTGGCCCTGTTCCTGGGTAGCGTTGCTGCAAGCGCTTCCATGGCCCAAGTGCCGGCTGGCGCGCCGGTTGGTACTACCGGCTTGTGCAAGGATGGCAGCTACAGCAGCAATGCCACCAGAAAGGGAGCTTGCTCCGGGCATAAGGGGGGGAAGGATTGGTATGCCACGACCGCAGCACCGGCCAGCGCCCCAGACGTTCCCATGCTCCCGCTGACTTCTCCCATTGAGGCAGCGGCCACCGCAGCGGAGCCTGACCGCAAGGCAAAGCCGGTGACCTCAGCCGGACCAGCTCCAGGTGACGTATGGGTCAACGCTTCTGGCAAGATCTATCACTGCCCTGGCAGCAAGTGGTATGGCAAGACCAGGCATGGCTCCTATATGAGCGAGGCTGTCGCGAGGGCAGCAGGTAAGCGCGCCGACCATGGCAAGGTGTGCTCCTGAAGAGATGGCAAGCTGAGCCTCGCAATATGTGAGTGCGCCGCTGGCTGTTCGCGAGCATCCGAGGTACGAAGGATGCCCTTTCAATTGATTGTGTATCGGAGCAATACGTGCGTTTGACAGGATTTCTGGTGATTGTCCTGATCCTGGCTTGGTTGCTGTGGAAGCCGATGCCCGGCGGCGGATTCGGTTTTTTGGGCAATCTGGCTGTCGGCGTGGTCGGCGATTTCCTGTTCCGTTGACGGGCAGGCGGCGACAGGGCAGGCTTCGCCGGTAACAGTCCGGAACTGATTTTATAAATGGTATCCGCTTCAGGGATGGCCGGTTTTTCGTCTTCTGCCCGATGCGGACTCATGGACCTATGGAGTGTAACGATGGACGCGCAGCAGCTTCTTTCTGATTTTCTTTCGTCAGCGCATGGCACTGATGCATTGCAAGCGTTAGGCCAACAAGGCGTCAGCGCTGGCGATGCCCAAGCGTTCCTGGGGCATGCCACCGACGCAGCCTATGAACAGGTTCAAGCTCAGTCCAGCGGCATGATGGGGGACCATGCCGGAAAGAGTTTTTTCTCCGCCTTTGCGTCCGGCCTGGTGCGGGGAGATGGCTTTTTTAAATCGCTCCTGGATGGCGGCGAAGGCGTCGTGGTGGGGCGAGTGGCTGAAGCCCTGGCTGAGCGGGCAGGACTGGACCCATCCACTGCCGCATCCATTGCGGCAGCGGCAACTCCTTACGTGGCGGCCTTCCTGAAACAGAAGCTCGCCTGAGTGGCAGGCAGGCCGACTTGGCGGCGCATGCCTGCGCTCACGGGCTGTCATCATCATTCGTCAGAATGACGGCGAGCGCATCGTGCTCATCGTCGATGTCTGGAAAGACGGCCACAGCCCTTGAGTGCAAGCATCGCGTTCACGCCGCCAGGCCGAACTCCTCCAGCGTATAAGGCTGCCGCTGCTGCAGCACCTCGCGCAATTCCATCGCCTTGCTGAACAGCCAGCCCTGCGCATGAATCTGCGGTGCGATGCTGCGTATGAGCTGCAATTGCTCTTCCGTCTCGATGCCCTCGATGACCACCTTCAGCTCCAGCTCGGTGGCCAGGCGCAGCAGGTTGGGGACCACCGAGCGCAGCGGTGAACCGGTGCTCAAGGCACAGGTGAAAAGCCGGTCGATCTTGATGCCGTCGAACTGCGCATAGGACAGATGCGACAGATTGGCACTGCCGGTACCGAAGTCATCGATCCAGATCGCAAAGCCCGCCTGGCGCAACAGCTCGATGTTCTGTGTGAAAGTGGCCGAACGGATGTCGGCACGCTCGGTGACTTCCAGATGCAATTGCGGACGCAGGCCAGGCGTGGCCGCCGTCAGTTCGAGCGCGAACTCGATGAAGTCCGCATCCTCGATGTCGGCCACCTCGGTATTGACCGCCAGCACCAGCATCGGATCGGCCTGCAGCAGATCCTGCATCTCGCGCAGCGCACGCGCCAGTACCACCTTCGCGAGCGCCGTGCTGAGCCGGTTTTGCGCCGCCAGCGGGACGAAGATGTCCGGGCCGATCTCGGGTTCATCCGCCGGGCGCCAGCGCGCCAGCGCTTCGTATCCCTTCAGGCTCAGGTCGCGCACGCAGACGATGGGCTGGTACAGCAGCACGATCTCGTCATTGGCGATGCCCTCGCGCAGCTTCTCCACTACACCCTGATTGCGGCGCAGGCGCAGATGCATCAGGTAGGCCAGCGCACCCAGCAGGAAACTGCCCGCCAGCAGCGCCACAAAACTCAAGGGCTGGGCCAGCGCGAACCAGTGCAGGCGCGCGCTCGCCTGGGCGCACAGGGCCATGTCGCGGCTGCATTCGGTGATGTCGATGCCGGGCAGCAGGTCCATCGCGCCGGCCGGGTTGTAGCGCAGGCCGTCGCGCTCGGCATAGGTGTGCGTGCCGTTGCCGTTGGTGATGCGCAGCGACACATCCTGATAGAAACGATTGAGATCGAAGGTCGAGGGCGAGGCGATGGCCAGGCTGCGGTTCAGGGCCACCAGGTTGCTCTGGTAATGCGTCTGCAGCACTTCCTGATGGCTCCACACGCTGAAGCCGCCGCGCGCATGATAGTGCGGTTCGGGCAGGCGGGTGAGCTTGTCCAGTTTGCCCCACAGCGCCGTACAGCGCACCACGCCCTGCTCGATGCGGCCCAGGTCGGCCACATAGCTGTTGGCATAGGTGATGTTGCGCAGGATGGTGAGGTCGCCCTCCGAGCACATCTCGAAGGGACTCGCTTCGGCCCGGCGCAGTGCATCGGCGGTGGCGCGTCCGGCGTCTTCCGCACGCTGCAAGGCCTGCATCGACGAGGCGTCGATGTGGCGGATCTCCGAAATGGTCAGCGCGAGCTGCGCCAGAAAGACGCCTCCGACCATGCTGGTGCAGGCCCAGAGGAGAATTTTCCAGGAGGAAACGCGCCGGAAGACTTTGCGATTCATTGCTGAGACAGTAATTATTTCGCGCAAGCTTAATTTAAAACCGCGTCTCCTTATTCGGTTTTTTTCGTTGGCGATTGTTTTGCATCGTGTTTTGCGGCGATTTCCCAGCGCGCGGTACGAACGCGCATCGCAAGTGATGCGCGCCATCCACGAATCTCGCCAGTCCTCGCTGCCACGCGGATTGGCTCACGCCATGCGCCATCGCGCCGGTCTCAGGAAGTGACCTTGACCGCGCGGCCGATGTAGAGGATGGGGCCGGTCGGACGGCCCGTGGGCGAGCCGGTACCCGGCTCCAGGGTGATCTCGAAGAGCTGGTCCGGCTGCAGCGGTGGCAGCTTGTCCAGCGGGACTTCCTGGGTCTTGCCAGGCTTGACGATGCCCAGCGAGACCGGGCCGTTCCAGTTGGCCCCCTTGGTCCAGAATTGCAGCGCCTTCTCCTGCGGTACGGTGGCCACGCCCAGAGGGATCAGGTTGAGGCGGCCGCTGCCACCGGTCTGCACCACCCAGCCGGGGGCCTTGTCCTGCGGCGCGACCAGCACCACCATGTAGGCCGGCGCACGGGCGGGCGGCTCGGCACGCAGCACGAGCACGGCCAGCAGCACCGAGCAGGCCAGCGCCGCGCCGGTACTCCAGCGCCAGAATTGCACGCTCTCCCACCATGCATGCCAGCCGCCACGCTGACGTACCGGGGTCGGCATGGGCAGGCTGCGCTCGATGCGCTGCCACAGGCTGGCCGATGGCTGCACCGGCTCGGCCAGTGCGGTCAGGGGATGCAGCTTGGTTTCCCATTCATCGACGGCGGCACGCAGTGCGCCGTCCGTGGCCAGGCGCTGCTCCACCGCCTGGCGCTCGGCGTGCGGCAGCGTGCCCAGCACGTACTGGGCCGCCAGCCATTGCAGTTCATCGTGTGATGCATTCATCCGATACACTCCCGCAGCGCGGCCAGGCCGCGCTTGATCCATGCCTTCACCGATCCCAGCGGCGCTTGCAGGCGCTCGGCGATTTCGCCATGGGTGCAGCCATCGACATAGGCGTAGACGATGCTGGCGCGTTTGGCATCGCTCAACTGGCCCAGGCACTCGTCCAGCCGGCCGAGGTCGGCTTGCCACTCGGGTGCATCCACGGCGGGCTCGGCGCGGTCGGCCATTTCTTCCAAGTCATCACCAGCGGAGACTTCGTGCTGCATGGCGCGGATGCGATTGAGTGCCGTATGGCGTACTACCGTATAGATCCACCCGCGTGCCGCTCCGCGCGCCGGGTCGAAGCTGGCGGCGCGGTTCCACAGATTGAGGAAGGCGTCATGCAGGACGTCCTCGGCCAGTGCGCGATCACGCACGATGCGCAAGGCCACCCCCAGCAGATAGCGGCCCTCGTGTTCGTAAAGCGCCTGCAACGCACGGCGCTCGCCGCGCGCGCAGGCCAGCAGGGCGGCTTCATGATCGAAGGAGGCGGGGACGTCAGTCACGCGAAATCAGGCTCCGGTCGCAGGTTGCCCGGCCGGAACGTCCGGCCGGGGTGACCTGGATTATAGCGAGGTTATGGCGTGGATTACGCTCGCATCAGGAAGCCTTCCAGAAGATATAGTCGGCCTGATAGCCCACCTTCTGCTTGGCACCCGCCGAACCCATGTCGCAGCGATCAGCCGGTGCCACGCCACCCTTGGTGGCGACGCGCTGGATATAGGTCGTCTGCGTCATCGCTCCCATGCCGGTAGCCGGATTGGCCTTGACCAGCTGATGCGGGATATTGCCGGTGCCAGCCGGGGCCACCGCGACCTGCGCACCGGTCACCTTGGAACCGTCGCTGCTCTCCCAGGTGGCCGGCGGGCCGTAGTAGCGGCCGACCTGCATGCCGCTGCGATCCTTGAGCACGGCATCGGGGCCGACGAAGGTCCATTCGAACTGGCCCGGCATGTCCTTCTTGGCGCGGCATTCATAGAGGATCTCACCCACGCCCACGGTCTGCAGGACGACCTTGTTGCCGGCCGGGACCTTGACGGCGTCCGGCAGGCTGTCCTGCGAATACATGGTCGACATGGGCGCGCAGGCCGCCAGCGTGAGGGCCGCGGCCAGGGGCAGGGCGATACGGAGGGAACGGGTAGACAGGATGGCAGTTTGCATGATGGGCTCCTTGTTTCTTGAAATGGATGGTTGTCTCGTGCAGCCCGCCGCCGCATGCGCGACAACGGGGCTGACATGAGGTACTACCCGCGAGGAGCCGATCTGGATGCAGTGATTTGAAAATATTTTTTAAAAAAGATGGGCGGGAGAATTGGTGAGTATTTTTAACGGGAAATTCTACTTCTCCCGCCGCAGCGCGAACACCGCACCCGCCAGCACGATGAAGCCGCCGATGATGGCTTTCTGCCAGGTACTGGGCACGCCGGCCAGGATCAGCACATTGTTGATCAGGGTCACCAGCAGCACGCCCAGAAGCGTACCCACCACACTGCCATGGCCACCCGTGATGCGCGCACCGCCCAGGACCACGGCGGCGATCACATCCAGCTCGCTGCCCACCAGGTCGAAGGGATTGGCCAGGCGCGTGCTGGAGACGTGCACGATGCCCGCCAGTCCGGACAGGAAACCGGCATAGCCGAACACGAACAGATGCACCGAACGCAATTTGTAGCCCAGCCGTTCGGCGATGGCCAGGCTGCCGCCCACGGCGTAGACGGCGCGCCCCATCAGGGTCTTGTTGAGCAGCCACCAGGTCAGCGCACTGGCCAGCACCAGCACCAGCACGGTGGCGGGCAGCACCGCGTGCAGGCCGCTGGCCGTGTCATGCCGCGCCAGGGCCAGCTTGCCGAACTGGTCCATGGCATGGGGCACGTTCATGAAGAACACCGTCCCGACGAAGGTCAGCAGGATGCCGCGATAGAGATACTGCGTACCAATGGTGACGATCAGCGAGGGCGCCTTGAGCCAGTCCACCAGCAGCCCGTTGAGCACACCCAGCGCGGTGCCGCCGGCCGCACCGGCCAGCAGGATGACGGCGATGTGCGTCTCCGGGAAATACGTCATCACCACCTTGGTGATGGAATACATGGTGAGCGCCGCGATGGCCGCGAAGGAGACGTCGATGCCACCGGCGGCCAGCACGATCATCACGCCCAGCGCAAACAGGCCCAGCGTGGTGCAGGCGCGCACGATGTCGAACAGCACCGCCAGCTGGAAGAAGGCGGGATTGATCAGGGCCACCGTCACCACCACCAGCAGGATCAGGACGAAGGTGAACAGCGAAGGGTTTTTCTTGAGCAGCGCACCCAGGCTGGCTGCCGCACTGCGCGGGGGCAGGGCGGGACTGGTGTCGGTGTGGGCGTTCTGGCGGGTCAAAGTGCTTGCATCCATGCTCGGTTCTCAATGTTCGTGGCTTTGTTCGGAGACCAGGTCGTGCGCGAGGTCGCTCTCGGACAAGCCCTCCACCTCGAAGCGGCGCACGATGCGTCCGCGCTTCATCAGCAGCAGGTTGTCGCAGTTCTGCAGCAGCTCGGGCAGGTCGTCGCTGATGAGGATGACGCCCATGCCCTGTTTTGCCAGGTCCTGGATGATGCGGTAGATGATGTCCTTGGAACCCACATCCACGCCCACCGTCGGCCCGTGCAGGATCAGCACGCGCGGATTGATGGCCAGCCAGCGGCCGATCAGCACGCGCTGCTGGTTGCCGCCGGAGAGCGACTGCACCGGACGATCCACGTCCGGTGTGGCGATCTGCAATTGCCTGACCGTGTCCACCGAGAAGCGCTGGCAGGCCGCCGCATCGAGTGCGCCGAACTTGCCGCGCATCTTGCGCAGGATGGTGGTGATGATGTTGTCGCGAATCGATTTGTCGAGGAACAGGCCTTCGCTGATGCGATCCTCGGGTACGTAGCCGATGCCATGCGTGATCGCATCGCCGGGCGCGCGCAGCGACAGGCGCTGTCCGTCCAGCACGATCTGTCCGCCATGCGCCGGTTCGACCCCGGCCAGCGCCAGCGCCAGTTCATTGCGGCCCGAATCGAGCAGGCCGGTGATGCCCAGGATCTCGCCTTCATGCAAGGTGAAGCTGACGTCCTCGAAGGCGGCGCGGCGCGTGAGGGCCGTGACTTCCAGGCGGGCCTTCTGCAGTTGGGCGTCGACGCGATAGCGCTCCTCGCTCAACTGCTTGCCGGTCATCAGCTGGCCCAGCTGGGCCTTGGTGAAGGTCTGGATCGGTCCTTGCGCGACTTTTTCTCCATCGCGGAAAACGATGGCCTGGCCGCCGATGGCAAAGCATTCATCGAGCTTGTGGCTCACGAACAGCACCGCCACGCCATTGGCGCGCAGGCCGTTGATGACCTTGACCAGCGCATCGACTTCCTTCTGGGTGAGCGAGGTAGTCGGTTCATCCATGATCACCATGCGCGCGCTGGTGGCAATCGCACGGGCGATGGCGATCAACTGGCGGGTGGCGATGGGCAGCTCGTCCACGTGCGTATCCAGAAACGCCGCCGTGGCCGGCAGATTGACCGCGCGCAGGGCGCGCGCCGCCGTGTCGTTGAGGGCGCCGCGATCGAACAGGCGTGCCAGCCGGCCCTGATGGCGCACCAGCTGGGCGCTCAGGGCAACGTTCTCGGCCACGCTCATGTTGGGCAGCAGCGAGAGATCCTGATACACCGTCTCGATGCCCAGCGACAGCGAGGCCAGCGGCGTGAGTTCGGCCACGCGTTCGCCCTGGATGAAGATTTCTCCTTCGCTGGGCGGCTGGGCCCCGGCGATGATCTTGATCATGGTGCTCTTGCCGCAGCCGTTCTCGCCCAGCAGGTGATAGATCTCGCCGGCGTGGATGGTGAGATCGATGCCGCGCAGGGCATGCACCCCGGCAAAGCGCTTGTGGATACCCTGCAGCCGCAGGAATTCCTGGGCAGGCGCGCCGTCGGGGCGGGAAGTGTCGTGAGTGCTCATAGTCCAACGCGATGACGAAGGACATCCGCCGTGGCCGGGATGATGATGCGGGCGCGCGGCGGATGTCCGGTGGGTCTGATCAGGCCGCGATCAGAACGCGTACTGCTTGTAGTTCTTCTTGTCCACTTCGACCCAGGCCTGGCCGGTGACGATCACGCCCACGCCCGGACCCTTCTTGACGCTGACCTTGTTGTAGCCGGGAATGCCCAGGTCCATGCCGTCGGTGATCTTCTTGCCCTGCACCAGCATCATGGCGGCCTTGTTCATGGCCAGGCCGGCATCCTTCGGATCCCAGAAGGCGATGCCACCCACGGCACCCGACTCCAGGAACTTGGCCGCTTCGCTCGGCAGGCCGGTGCCATAGACACAGACCTTGCCCTGCAGGCCGGCTTCTTCCACGGCGCGGCCGATACCCAGCACGTCGAGCGACGACGAACCCTGGAAGCCCTTGATGTCAGGATGCTTGCGCAGAATTTCCTTGGCCTTGGCGTAGGCCTTCTCGGCATCGTTGGCCGATTCGTTCTTGGCATCCACCAGGGTCATCTTGGGATACTTCTTGGCGGCATTGGAAGCGCCGCCATCAGCCCACTGCACCTGCGACTGGCTGCCCAGCGAACCGACCAGCGACGACCACTTGCCGGTCTCGCCCATGCAGGCGGCCAGGCGGTCATTCAGGCGGGCGCCATAGGCGGTGTTGTCGAAGGCTTCGATATCGACCAGGGTGTTCTTCTGGTTGTCGGCTTCATGGGTGACCACCTTGATGCCGCGATCCAGGGCGCGCTTCAAGACCGGCTCCAGGGTCGGCGGATCCATCGACACCACGGCGATGGCATCGACCTTCTTGGCCACCAGGTCTTCCACCAGGCGTTGCTGCTGGGCTGCATCCGATTGGGCCGGGCCGATCTGGCGCGTGGTCACGCCGGGATTGGCGGCAGCGAATTCCTTGACGCCCACTTCCATGCGGTTGAACCAGCTGATGCCGGTGATCTTGACCACGGTGACGATATCGATGGGTTTGTTCTGCGCCTGCAGCGCGCTGGCAAAGCCGATGGCTGCCAGAGCCGAACCCAGTACGCAAGCCGATTTCTTGTTCATCATGTCTCCAGTTTCCCCACTATGTGGATGGATCTTGACAGGCGGGGTGCTGTTCAAGACTTGCGCAATTGCGCCTTTGAATTCGGGAAAAAATCACGCCAGCTGACCCGCGCCGAGGCCAGGAAGCACAGCAGCAGCAAGCCCCAGGCGCAGTCGCGGAAGAAGTTGGAAATCTCCAGCAGGTTGAAGGTCGAGGACAGCAGCTGCAGCGCCAGCGCCGAGAAGAACAGGCAGACCATGCGCCCGTAGCCGCCTTGCGGACGGATGCCGGCCATCACCGCGATCAGGATGGCGATGAGCAGGTAGGAGTTGCCATAGTCGGCCTTCACGCTGGCAGTGCGTGCGGCGATGATGACGCCGGCCACCGAAGCCAGCACGCCGCTCAAGGTGTAGGTGGCAAAGCGCAGGCGATTCTGCGAGATGCCCGCGTAACGTGCTGCGCGCGCATTGGTGCCCAGCAGGTAGAGCTTGATGCCGAACAGGCTGTAGCGCATCAGCCATCCCACGCCCAGCAGCAGCGCGACGAAGATGATGAAGGGGATGGGCACGCCCAGCACCGATTCATTGCCGATGGCCGAGATCGGATCGACCACGCTGATGCGCAGGCTGGAGCCATTGGTCAGCACCACGGCCAGTCCGGTGAAGATCATCTGCGTGCCCAGCGTGCAGAGAATCGGCGTCAGATTGCCACGCGAAATCAGCCAGCCGTTGAGTGCACCGCCCACCAGTCCGGTGACCAGCGCCACCGCGATGAAGCCCAGGGTATAGGTCCACGGTGCCGCATCGGGCGCGGCCACCAGCAGCGGCATGGTGGCTGCGGCCACGACCCCGGCCAGATTGGCCAGGCCGATGCCGGAGAGATCGATGCCGCCATTGCCCGAGATCATCGCCAGCGCCACGCCGATGGCCAGCAGGCCCAGTTCAGGCAGCTGGCTGGCCATGGACTGGAAGTTGTAGAGGTCCAGGAAGTCGCCGCGCGAGAACACGGTGGCCACCAGCAGGATGGCCAGGTTGATGACCAGCAGGAACAGCAGTTGCGGGTCGGAGATCTTCAGTTTCATGGTCGGTTCACCTTGCGGGGGAATGTCATTGCGCCTGCGCCAGCGCACCGGCGTTGGCCTGCAGCAGCGCCAGCGCTTCCTGGCGGCTGGGCATGGACGGGGCGGTGCCGGGGCGGGTGACCGAAATGGCGGCCACCGCCGTGGCCAGCCGTGCGGCCTGTTCTGCGCTCATGCCTTCGGCCAGTCCGGCGGCGAAGGCGCCGTTGAAGGCGTCGCCCGCACCGGCGGTCTCCACCACGGTGCCTGCGCACAGGGCCGGCAGATGCAGCGATTGCGAGCGGCTGTGCAGCAAGGCACCCTGCGCGCCCAGCGTGATGAGGGCGCAACCCACGCCGCGTTCCAGCAGCACGTCGGCAGCACGGCGGGCATCGTCGACGGTGTGGATTTCGATACCGGTCAGCAGGGCCGCTTCATGTTCATTGGGGGTGATGAAATCGCACAGGCCATAGATCTGCGGCGGGAAGTCCAGCGCCGGGGCCGGGTTGAAGACGGTGGTGGTGCCTGCCGCGCGAGCGATCTGCAGGCCGGTGAGTGCGGCCTCGGGCGGCTGCTCCAGCTGGGTGACGAAGACACTGGCCGCTTCGATGGCCTGGTGTTCGCGTTCCACATCCTGGGTGGACAGTTGCGAGGCGGCACCCGGCACCACGATGATGGCATTGTCGCCGCTGGCATCGTTGATGTAGATGAAGGCCGCCCCGGTGGGTGCATCCTCGATCACGCGCACGTGCGGGGCGATGGTTTCCTGACGCCACAGCGAAAGCGCGAAATCACCGAAGGAATCCTTGCCGATGGCCGAGATGAAGCGCACCGGCGCACCGACGCGCGCAGCGGCCACGGCCTGGTTGGAGCCCTTGCCGCCGGGCCCCATGGCGAAGCCGGTGCCGGCGATGGTCTGGCCCAGGCCGGGCATGCCCGGTGCGCGGAAAGCGAGGTCGGCCACGTAGATGCCCAGCACGGCCACGCCGGTCTTGTGCGAGAGGGAAGTCATGCTCACGCCTCCGGTGGCAACACACCTTTTTTGAGCAGGAAGCAGCCGTAGAAGCGGCGCTCGCCGGTGGCGATCACGCAATACGCTTTCTTGGCCGCTTCGTAGAAGGCGAAGCGCTCGATGGACCCGATCGGACGTTCGCGGCCTTCAGCCTGGTTGACTTCCTGTTGCAGTTCCTGCTGTACCGGCGGGATGGTGGCGGGTTCGCCCATGATCTCCATGCGCCGCACCGGCTGCTCCACGGCATTGTCCAGCGGCAGCACCGAGAGGATGGCGCGCGCAGCTTCGGTGGTGCCCACGCCATCGATGCGCAGCACCTTGCCCAGTACCGTCTGGCGGGCCACCGAGTCGGCCGGGAAATTGGCGTCGCACAAGACCAGTTCGTCACCGTGGCCCATTGCGCGCAAGGCGTAGAGCACATCGGCGTTCAATAAAGGATGCAGATTTTTAAGCATGTCGTCTCCTGTGGATTTTATAAGTATGCTTATAGAATAAATCTAAATCTTGTTGCTTGGGAGTCCTTGTTCAGCTTGATTGTTCACCGTAAAAAACTAATATTTCAAGATTTCATTTCTTTCGGTTTATTAGTCAGCGTATCGTCAGGACTTCGTCAGGAAAACCGTATTGCGATGAAGCACAAGGTTTTCATTCGCCATAAGGAATCCAGATGTTCTTGACGTGCGTGGCCTGACGCAGATATTCACTGCCTTCAGCTTGCGCAGCATCGTGCCAGTCGGTGACCTCGCCGTGATCCACGAAGCAGCGCTTGAGATTGCCGACGGACAGCCGCTCTGCCGTCGCCGAGAACTCGGCCGGTCCGCGTACCCACAGGGCATCGACCTCGTCATGCTCGGCCAGTACGGTGAGCAGCTCGGCGCTTTTGCCGGTGACGATGTTGATGACACCGCCGGGCAGGTCCGAAGTATCGAGTACCTGATAGAGGTCGGTCGCGACAAGCGCTGCCTGCTGGCTCGGCACGGCCACCACGCGATTGCCCATGGCGATCAACGGCGCCACCAGGCTGATGAAGGACAGCAGCGGCTGTTCTTCCGGACAGACCACGCCGACCACACCGATGGCCTCCGGCATGGCCAGGGCCACGCCACGCAGGGGCGGCTGGTGCACGGCGCCGTCGTACTTGTCGGCCCAGGCGCCATAGCTGAAGAGGCGCTTGATCGCGGCGTCCACTTCGGCCCGCGCGGCCTCGGCGGAGACGCCGGTGGTGAGGGCAATGCGGCGCGCGAATTCATCGGCGCGCGCTGACAGGTTTTCCGCGATGTAATACAGCCCCTGGGCGCGGCGATGGGCAGTTGCGCTGCTCCAGCCACCGGCCTTGACGGCAGCGGCGACGGCGTTGCGGATATCCTTGCGGCTGCCCAGGCCCACGTCTTCCAGACGTTCGCCACTGGCCGCGTGGCAAGCCATGGAGACTTCGCCATCCGGACGGACCTGCTTGCCGCCGATGTAGAGCTTGGCAGTGCGGTCGACCAGGCCGCCTTGCAGCGGAGAGTCCTTGCGCGCGCCGGCCGGCGTGGCCGATACGGCGTTGCGTTGCGCGCGGTTCAGTCGATGGCGCGGCTTGAGGTATTCGTAGCAGCCTTCGCGTCCACCCTCGCGGCCATAGCCGGATTCGCGCACGCCACCAAAACCGACGGCAGCATCGAACTGGTTGGTGCTGTTGATCCACACCACGCCCGCTTTCAACTGCGGGGCCACGCCCAAGGCCAGCCCGATGGTCTCGCTCCAGACGCTGGCGGCCAGTCCGTAGCGGCTGTTGTTGGCCAGTTGCACGGCTTCGTCGGGCGTGCGGAAACTCATCGCCACCAGCACCGGGCCAAAGATTTCCTCGGTGGCCACGGTGGCAGCGGGATGCACGCCGGTCAGCAGCGTGGGCGGATAGAAGCAGCCGCCGGGCGGCACATCGAGGGCCACCTGATGGCACTGCGCACCTTCACGCACACCCTGCTCGACCAGGCGGCGCACGCGTTCCAGCTGCACCGGGGAAATCAGCGCACCCATGTCGCTGCACTTGTCCAGCGGTGCGCCGACCTTGAGTTTTTCCATGCGCTTTTTCAGCCGCGCGATGAAGAGATCGTGGATGCCTTCCTGCACCAGCAACCTGCTACCGGCACAGCAGACCTGCCCTTGGTTGAACCAGATCGCATCGATCACGCCTTCAATGGCGGCATCGATATCGGCGTCATCGAAGACGATGAAGGGCGACTTGCCGCCCAGCTCCAGCGTCAGCGACTTGCCGCTGCCGGCGGTCTGTGCGCGGATCAGGCGGCCCACTTCGGTGGAGCCGGTGAAGGCGATTTTCTGGATGCCGGGATGCGCGACGATGGCCGCGCCCGTGCTGCCATCGCCGGTGACGATATTGAGCACGCCCGCTGGCAGCCCGGCCTGCTGTGCCAGTTCGGCAAAGAGCAGGGCCGTCAGCGAGGTGTCTTCGGCGGGTTTCAGGACCACCGTATTGCCCAGCGCCAGCGCCGGGGCGATCTTCCAGGCCAGCATCAGCAGCGGGAAATTCCACGGCACGATCTGGCCGACCACGCCCACCGGAACATGGTCGGGGAATTCGCTTTCCTGCAGTTGCGCCCAGCCGGCGTAGTGATAGAAGTGACGCGCCACCAGCGGCACGTCCACATCGCGCGATTCGCGCAGCGGTTTTCCGTTGTCCATGGTCTCCAGCACGGCCAGCAGGCGGGCGTGGCGTTGCACGGTGCGGGCCAGCGCATAGAGGTGACGCGCACGGCCATGGCCGCCCAGCGCCTGCCACCCGGCCAGCGCGGCCTGGGCGGCGTTGACGGCGGCATCCACATCCGCCGCCGAGCCTTGCGTGAGGTGCGCCAGCCGCTTGCCGCTGGCCGGATCCAGATCTTCCAGCTGGCCGCCGGGCTGGGTGAAACGTCCCGCGATGAAGTGGCCGAACGAGGCCTCGTGGCTGGCCAGCCAGGCGCGGGCATCCTTGTCACTCTCGGGGGCGGGGCCGTAATCCATGGTGTCGAAATAGGTGGAAACGCTCATTGTGCTTGTCCGTGCAGGGTGGCTTAGCCGATGGCATGCCGGTTGAAGGCGGAGTAACGGCCGGTGACGTGGTGTTCCAGCTGGCGTTCGATATCGGCCAGCAGGCTGGAAGCCCCCACGCGGAACAGATCGGGTTGCAGCCAGTCGTCACCCAGTTCCTCCTTCATCAGCACCTGGTATTCGAGGACGTCCTTGGCCGTGGCGACTCCCCCTGCGGGCTTGTAGCCGACCTGGATGCCGGTCATCTCCTGGTACTGGCGAATCATGCGCAGCATCACCAGCGAGACCAGCGGGGTGGCGTTGACGCTCTCCTTGCCGGTGGAGGTCTTGATGAAATCAGCGCCCGCCATCATGCAGACCATCGAGGCCTTGGCGACGTTGCGCAGGGTTTTCAGTTCGCCGGTGGCGAGGATGGCCTTGACGTGGGCGTCGCCACACGCCTGGCGGAAGTCGCGCATCTCGCGGTAGAGCGCTTCCCAGTTGCCGGTGAGCACGTGTTCGCGGGTGATGACGATGTCGATTTCGGCGGCACCGTCGCGCACCGAGGCTTCGATTTCCTTGAGCTTCAGGGCGTGCGGATTGAGACCTGCCGGAAATCCCGTCGACACCGCCGCCACCGGAATATTCTTTCCCTCCAGCGCTTCCACTGCCGTCTTCACGAAGCGGTGATAGACGCACACCGCACCCGTGGTCAGCCCGCGTGCCTGCATGCCCAGCGCCTCCAGCAGATCGGCGCGCACCGGATTGGCCGCCTTGGCGCACAGGCGGCGCACGCGTTGCGGGGTATCGTCGCCGGACAGCGTGGTGAGATCGATGCAGGTGATGGCCTTGAGCAGCCAGGCGGCCTGCGCATCCTTCTTGACCGAGCGGCGGCCCTTCAAGGTGGCGACGCGCTTTTCAGCGGCGCTCAGGTTGATGCGCAAATGTTCGAAGGCGGCAGCATCATAGGGCTGCACGCTGTTGCGCGGATGGCCGGCGGGCGCGCTATCCTCGCGCACGATGTCGGCCTCGCCCTGCGCACGGCGCAGGGAAGGGGTCTTGCTGGTCATGTTCATGGCTGCGTAACTTTTAGTTAATTACCGTAGGCTGGTGCCGACGGGCAGGTCTCTTCCATGTGCTGCTTGCGCTGGGTCAGGCTTGGCTCTTGCATGCATCGACGCCGTCCGCCGGCCTCGCTACAATGTGGCCCAACGCGCTAAATGTTTTGCAAATAACATTTAATGGCTGTAACGTTACATCCATAACTTTTAAGGCGCAACCTTTTTTTATCTGCAACATTTCCCGATCAGGAAAACGCCTCATGGCATCGATGACCCCGACGTCGACCGGAAAGCCGGTCCCTCAACCCACGCTGGGCGAACGCGCGCGCGCCCAGCGGCTCTCGCGCATGCAGGACATGATCCGCGAGCAGGGCCCGACACCGCTGGCGCGCATTGCGGAAGTGCTGGGAGTGACGGTGATGACGGTGCGGCGCGACCTGGCCGCCGACGATTCGCCGCTGATCTGCCTCGGCGGCCACGTGCTGGAAAGCAGCCCCGGCGCTGGCGAGAACCGCTACTCGATCGACCGCGAAGCCGACCAGCACGCCCAGCGCAAGCGCCTGGCCTGCCAGCGCGCGGCGCAGCGGGTGCAAGAGGGGGACAGCATTTTCATCGACTGCGGCACCACCATGACGCATCTGGCGGAGGCCTTGCCGGTTGATATCGGCCTGAGCGTGATTTGTTATTCCCTGAACATTGCCAACATCGTCAGCCAGCGTCCCAATACGCAGGTGATCCTGCTGGGCGGGCTGTATCACCCGTCATCGGCCTCGTTCGCGTCCGAAGAGGGCGTGGCCTATCTCAAGCGGCTGGGCGTGAACAAGGCCTTCCTGTCGGCGGGCGGGGTGGATGCGCGGCGTGGCGTGAGCTGTTCCAACTTCCACGAAGTGCCGATCAAGCAGGCAGCCATCGCCAGCGCGGCGGAGTGCTACGTGGTGATCGACCAGAGCAAGCTGGGCCGTTTTCGTCCGGCCTTCTACAGCACGCTGGAAGTGTTTTCGGGGATCGTGGTGGGCGGGACGCCGGAACAGGATCAGCTGGACCTGTTCTCGGACTTTCCCATCGAGGTGGTGGCAGGCTGAGAGCCGCCACCGGATTGATGCGCAGGCAGGTCAGTTGCGGGTGGCGATGGAAGGATAGTCGCCGCAGCCTTCCGGCCAGGGCGTGAGGATTTCATAGCCCTTGGCGGTGACCACCACCATGTGTTCCCACTGGGCCGACAGCGAGCCGTCAGCGGTCAGCACGGTCCAGCCGTCGTCGAGCTGGCGGGTGTGGCGCTTGCCGGCGTTGAGCATCGGTTCGATGGTGAAGATCATGCCTTCCTTGAGCGGCAGGCCGCTGTTGCGCTGGCCGTAGTGCAGCACTTGCGGTTCATCGTGGTAGATGGTGCCGATGCCGTGGCCGCAATATTCACGCACCACCGAGAAGCCGTCGCGCTGGGCCACGGTCTGGATCGCGTGGCCGACATCGCCCAGGGTCGCGCCCGGGCGCACTGCGCGGATGCCCGCGCACATGGCCTCGTAGGTGGTGTTGACCAGCTTGCGCGCGGTGGCGTTGGGGGAGCCGACGAAGTACATGCGGCTGCAGTCGCCGTACCAGCCATCCTTGATGACGGCGACGTCGATGTTGATGATGTCGCCATCCTTGAGTACCTGGCCGCCGGGGATGCCGTGGCAGATCACGTCGTTGACGGAACTGCAGATGGTCTTGGGGAAACCGTGGTAGCCGATGTTGGCCGGGGTGGCCTGTTGCACCTTGACGATGTGGTCATGGCAGATGCGGTCCAGTTCGTCGGTGGTGACACCGGCCTTGACGTGCTCGGCCACGATATGCAGCACTTCGGCCGCCAGTTGCCCGGCCACGCGGGCCTGGGCGATTTCTGCGGCGTTGCGCAGCTTCACTTTTCTCATGCTTGTCTGTTCGGTGGGTGCCGCGCGGTGCGCAGCGGTCGTTCGGGCGACTATTTTAGCCGGGCTGGCAGGCGGCTGCCGCATCGGCATCCGGGAATGGCGATTTTTCGAGGAGCGGCGCAGACTTTTTTCCACAGCCGTGCTGGCGCGGACTTGTCAGTAGAATCGATGCAGCGGGCATGATTCATTCATGGCATCGATCAATCCAACAGCATCACCAACCAACACGAACCCATGGAACTGAGGCAACTGCGCCAATTCATTGCGCTGGCAGAAGAAAAAAGTTTTACCCGGGCGGCCACGCGCTGCCATGTGGTGCAATCGGCGCTGTCGTCCTCGATCCGCCTGCTGGAAGAAGAACTGGCGGCCGCCTTGTTCGTGCGCACCACGCGCCGGGTGGAGCTGACGGCAGCTGGCGAGGCTTTCCTGGAGAGTGCCCGCCGTTCACTGGCGGCGCTGGAACAGGGGGCCACCAACGTGGCCGACGTCAATGCCATGCGGCGTGGCCGGCTGTCCATCGGCACGGTGCAGAGCCTGCCCTCCTTCGTCGATCTGCCGGCGCTGCTGGCGCGTTTCCACCGTCGCCATCCGGCGGTAGAGGTGCGGCTGTGCCAGGGCGCGGCGGGCGAACTGAATGAAAAGATCGATGCCCGCCAGCTGGACCTGGCCATCCTGCCCATCGAGGAGAGCGGGGAGGGTTTGCAGCAACACATCATCGCCTGCGACGAACTGGTGCTGGCCTGCCATCCCAGCCATCGTCTGTCCAAGGCGCGTTCGGTGACACTGGAACAACTGGCCGGCGAGGGCTTCGTCGATTTCGAAACCGGGCTGGGCACGCGTGCGCTGGTGGATCGCGGCTTCGCGGAAGCAGGCTTGCGGCGTCGCGTGGCCTTCGAGGTCAGTGATCTGGTGACCTTGCTTGACCTGGTTGGGCATGGGCTGGGCGTGGCGCGGTTGCCGCGCGATCTGGTGCATGCACGGCGTGGCAAGCTGGCCAGCGTCAAGCTGCGCGGGGTGGAGCTGTGCTGGGAGCTGGTGGTCACGCACAAGGCAGCGGCCCGCAATGGCGTGCTGGTGCTGGATGCAGCACCGGCGGCGTTCCTTGAGTTGTTGATGGAGCAGGCGCAGGCCCGGGAAAACAGCTGAATCAGCGTCCCGGCAGCAGCACCTGTTCCGCCAGCTCTGACCATCCTTCCGGATGTTCGCTGGCCTGCATCGAGCGGGCAATGGCGTGGCAGCGTTGCGCCACGTCAGGCGCTGCCAGCAGGCGCGCCAGCGCTTCTCGCAGGCGTGATGCGGAAAGGCGTTTGGCCGGAATGATCTCGCCCACCCCCAGCCGTCTGACCCGACAGGCATTGTCGAACTGATCGTAGGCAAACGGCACCACCAGCTGTGGTACGCCCGCCCGCAAGGCAGCGGCGGCGGTGCCGATACCGCCGTGATGGACGATGGCGGCCACCTCCGGCAGCAGGGCATCGAAGCTCACATAGGACTGCCACAGCACGCCCTCGGGCAACATCGCCGGCACTTGTTCACGATGCCGGGTCACCAGCAGTGAGCGGCGACCCAGGGCCTGTGCAGTCCGTACAGCGCTGGCGAAGAACTGCGCGGCATGCTGGTGGCCGGAGCCTGGCGTGAATACGATGGGGGCCGGGCCGTCGTCCAGAAACTGCCGCAGCGCAGGTGTCCAGTCCGATGGCGAAGGCGGTGAAGGTGGCGGAAATTGTCCGCTCAGGAAAGGCTGCGGCCAATCCGGCTGGACCGCGCCGAACCAGTCCGGGAACAATCCCAGCGATGCATCCGGTGCCTGCATCACGTGCGCAAAGAAATGCGCCACCGGCGGCAATCCCAGCCTGGCCCGTACGGCATTGAGCGCGGGCAGGGCGGGAGGATCGATCATCCAGCGGTGTGCCAATGACCACAGGGTCTTGCGCCAGGGCAGCGGCAGCCAGCCGGGGACGGGCAGCGATCCCATGGCCAGCAGGTCATGGCTGCTGCACAGGTTGGAGGGGGCGAGATAGGTGGCGACGACGCGCAGTCCGGGGCGCAGCGTGCGTGCAATGTCAGCCGCCGGGACCAGCAAGGGATGGCTGAGGATGACGCACTCTTCCTCGGCAGGCAATTGAGCCACCAGCTGGTGCAGGCAATCGATATAGGGTACGGCGGCCCGGCAGATCACCTGCCAGCCCCGGCGCTCATCCCACAGGTCCGGATTGGCCAGCACGGCCTGGAATTCTTCCACGCTGCCCAGGGGATGGCAGGACAGTCCCGCTTGCTCGAACAAGGCCGCATGAAATCGCGGCACCACCATCAGTACCCGATGTCCCCGCGCTTGCAGGCCGAGACCGAGCGAGAGGAAGGGCAGCATGTCGCCGGTGGTGCCCGTGGTGGCGAGGATCAGCAGGGGAGCAGGGCGGGCAAGCGCTGGCATGGGTGGTTTGGGGGCGAAATGAAGAAGGCTTCAGGGGTGCGCGCCACTGTAGCCGATTTCGCTTGCCCTCGCCGTCGTCAGATGAAGCGTTTGACCGCTCGAGGCCCGAACAGCGCCACCACCATCATCACCAGCGCCACCCCCACGAAGCTCACCCGCAGCCCCAGGTGCTCGGCCACGCCACCGATGCACACCGGCCCCAGCAGCATGCCGACGTAGGCGAAGCGCGCCACGGCGGCGATGCTCTCGGCAGCCGGCATGCCCGGTACGCGCGCAGCGGCCAGGAAGAAGATCGGCATCAGGTTGGCAATGCCCAGCCCGGCCAGCAGCAGGCCGGCCATGGTCGCCAGCGGTGTCGGCAAGGCCGCCGCCAACGCGATCCCGGCAGCCCCCGCCACCCCGCTCCAGAGCAGCGTACGCAGGCCACCGATGCGTGCACGGATGCGGTCGCCCGTCAGCCGCCCGGCCGCCATGCCGGTAGAAAACGCGGCGTAGCTGTAGCTGACCCAGGCGGCGGGCGACTGGGCGATGTCGCGCATGTACACGGCGGCCCAGTCATACATGCCGCCTTCGCACATGAGTGCGAGGAAGGAGATCACGCCCAGCACCAGCACCATGCGGCGGGCGGATTTGTCAGCACCGGGTGTGCTCGCGGTTTCATCATGGACATCGTCTGGCAAGGCGAAGGGGCCGATGGACAAGGCCACCGACAACGTCACCGCCGCCACCAGCGCGGCATGCGCCAGGGGCGACAGGCCGGGCAGGGCGCCCAGCGCCGAGCCGGCAATGCCGCCGATGCTGAACATGGCGTGCAGGGTGGACATGATGGGCCGGCTGCGGCCGCCTTCCACCAGCGCGGCCTGGACCGACATGGCCACGTCGAAGGCGGCCATGGCGCTGCCGAACACCAGCAGCAGCGCCACCAGCATCCAGAACTGCGGGGCCAGCGGGATCAGCAGCAGCGTGGCCGCGTAGAGGATGCCGGCCTGGCGCAGGGCGCGCGCGCTGCCCACGCGTGCGATCCACTTGCCGGACTGGCCCATGGTCAGCAGGGCGCCTCCTGCGACGGCCAGCATGGCCAGCGACAGCACCGCATCCGACAGGGCGAAGCGATCCTTCACCGAGGGAATCAGGATGCCCCAGGTGGCAAAGGTGGCCCCGTTGACGAAGAACTGCGCCATGGTGGCACGGGTGGCGTTGCGGATGCGGTGCGGGTGGAAAGCGGGTGCGGATGAGCTGCCTGAATGCATGGAGAGGTCTGGCGAAAGTCAAAGATCGTCACTTTGCCAGTTTTTGATTCATTCGTTAAATGGATTATTCAGATCAGCTTGATCGATTCCACAGATGAATCACGCTGGCCCTCTGATGCCGAGCGCCCTCAGCCAGAGATCAATCTGGCCATAGGCATCTTGTTGCCATTGTTCAGGTGTGCGTTCGCCAAGGACCTGCGACTGCTCGACGAAGCGGCGCACGCAGGTGGGTCCAAAACCGTCGACGCTGTCGAATTTGCGGTCAATGTAAGCGTAACCGGCTACCGCGCTGGGGTGATGCAAGAGGGCGCGGCACTCTTCGGCAAGCCCATCTGCACCGCCCGGATAGTTACGGATGCAATAGTAGATGTCGTAGGCATCCTTCTGCTTGTAGCGCCCTGCGATGGCGTGCCCTTTCATGGCCAGCAGGGCGGGGATCGAGCACACCGCGATCTCGACCCGATTCGTCCCGCCGGCCGGCATGGGTCCGCTGATGGCGACCCATTGATAGAAACGCAGAGCAAGGTCCGCTCCATCGGCGCGCTGCACGGCGAAGTCGCTGATGAGCGGCGGGACGTTCTTGACGATCTCTGCATCGCGCGGCATGAGGAAGTCGACAATGATATCGATGGACGCGCCTTCGTCTTCGGTGGGAACTTGCCGTAGCAACTGGAAGCGGCGCAGGTCGCGGCGCTGCTGATATCCGTGTTCCTGCAAGGCTTCTACCAGCGTTGCGTATTCACCGTCACCCAGCGCTTCGGCATCAAGACTCAGGTCAACGTCCACCGTACCCACGTGCGGCATATCGTCATTTCCCAGCAGCAGCCACGGAACCGCACCGCCGACGATGGCGAATTGCCTTTGAAACTCCCCAGGATCTGACCGATTTCGATCAGGACTTTTTTGACTGCAGTACTTGTACGATCATCGTAATCAGTGGCGGATTGCGGTTCGCCGGGCGTCAGCTTTTCCATGTGAGCAATGTCTTTCTGAGATGGTCTGCGGCCTCCCGTCCGCGTTCGCCTGCGTGGTGCAGGTCTAGATAGGTTTGAATGGGACTGGTGCAGACCGCGCCGGGCGCGGGTTCCTGCGTGTCACGAAGAAGATCGGCGTCGTCAAGCAGGTTCACCATGACGTTCTCGCCTTTGGCCGCAGAGGACAGCTTCAGGGCGGACTGCAGTGATTCCAACCCGGCTTCGGTCGCCTGGAAATAATGGGTTCCGGTCCTGGCGTAGGGGGCCAGCCATTGCGCCGCCGAGAACGAGGAAAATGCGGCTGCGGGGAGTTCGTCCTCCCGGTGACGGCGCATGGCGTGCCGTGCCGCCTGTTCAAAGGCGCTTCCGTGCAGGGGCGTGTAGAAAGCCAGACGCTCACCGGCCGGTGGTGTATAGGCGTCCTGCCATTCATCCAGCAAGGCATCCGGTTCTGACAGGAACAGGCCACCCTCCGCCACCTGGGCCCATTCGCGCTCCAGTAGAGCCGTGCGCACATTGCTGACGTGGCCGAGGCTGACCGCCGCTGCCTGAGCCAATTCCATGACGCGCCAGACGCGCTGCGGGTCGCGCAGCAACACCCGCAACACTTGCGCTGATTTCGGTCTGAACAAGGAGCGCAGTGCCCGTCGGTCGGCAACGGGTTTGCTGGCCACCTGCCGTTCGATGAAGATGCCGTCAAAGACCAGGCGGGCATTGCCTTCCAAATCCAGGAAACCGGCTTCATGTTCACGGCACAGCGCCTGGGCATCGGGAGACAGGTAAGGGGCGATCAGGACGGGCGTGGCGTCCTTTGCGTGGTGCGACATGTAATCGCGCAGGGTCAGCAAGGCATGGCGCACATGGCGCGGTTGCCCCGAGGAATTGGCTTCGCACACCAATGCATGGCGTTTGCCTGCGACCTTGATCCGCGCAGTGAAATCGATGCCTGAATCCGCCCTGGCGGTCTCGCGCTCGATGTCCAGCAACTTGAGCGCAGGCACCTGCAGCAGCAACGAGCGCAGGGCATGGGCTGCTTGGGTCTCGAAGGATTTCATTGAATGGCGTGTTTTCAGCATATGCTGAAAATAGCATTATTGATGAAATTGTCAATCCATATTTTCACTAAAATAGCCTATTTCAACATATGTTGAAATGGGTATTTATGGTGAAATATGCGCTGCTCATGTTAGGGCAGGATTATTGTTTGGCATTTCGCCAAACGCAAAAAAACCCGGCCAGCTTGCGCCGGACCGGGTTGAGGGACTACCGAGGAGGAGGTTCAGGCTTGTCGCTTTACCATTCGGCAAAGCTGCCATCCTTGTGGCGCCAGATCGGGTTGCGCCAGCGGTGGCCGACTTCGGCGCGCTGACGGACATACTCTTCATTGATCTCGACGCCCAGGCCAGGGCCTTGCGGGATCTTGACGTAGCCGTCTTCATACGCGAACACGTTCTTGTCGCGGATGTAGTCCAGCAGGTCATTGCTTTCGTTGTAGTGAATGCCCAGGCTCTGCTCCTGGATGAAAGCGTTGTAGCTGCCGGCATCGACCTGCAGGCAGGAGGCCAGCGCGATCGGGCCCAGCGGGCAGTGCAGCGCCAGCGCCACGTCGTAGGCTTCGGCCATCATGGCGATCTTGCGGGTCTCGGTGATGCCGCCGGCGTGCGAGACGTCCGGCTGGATGATGTCCACATAGCCCTCGGAGAGGATGCGCTTGAAATCCCAGCGCGAATACAGGCGCTCGCCCAGGGCGATCGGGGTCGAGGTCAGGTGCGCGATTTCCTTCAGGGCTTCCGAATTTTCCGACAGCACCGGCTCTTCGATGAACATCAGCTTGTACGGCTCCAGTTCCTTGATCAGGACCTTGGCCATGGGCTTGTGCACGCGGCCGTGGAAGTCCACGCCGATACCCACGTTCGGGCCCACGGCTTCACGCACCGCTTGCACGTTGGCCAGGGTCAGTTCGATCTTGTCGTGGCTGTCGATGAATTGCAGTTCTTCGGTGCCGTTCATCTTCACGGCGGTGAAGCCACGTGCCACGGCGTTCTTGGCCGCCGCTGCAGTATCGGCCGGACGGTCGCCGCCGATCCAGGAATAGACGCGAATCGAGTTGCGCACCGCGCCACCGAGCAGCTGGTGCACCGGCACGCCCAGGGCCTTGCCCTTGATGTCCCACAGGGCCTGGTCGATACCGGCCAGGGCGCTCATGTGGATGGCGCCGCCACGGTAGAAGCCGCCGCGATAGAGCACGGTCCAGTGGTCTTCGATGTTGCGCGGGTCCTTGCCGACCAGGTAGTCGGCCAGTTCGTCCACGGCTGCCGCGACAGTGTGGGCGCGGCCTTCCACGATGGGCTCGCCCCAGCCGACGATGCCTTCGTCAGTCTCGATCTTGAGGAAGCACCAGCGCGGGGGCACGATGAAGGTGGAGATCTTGGTGATTTTCATTGTTCGGTCCGGTTATGCGTTTAATCTGTTCTGTAGATGAATGATCGCTGTGCGATCGGTGACAACGATGAATCTGGTGTGCGGGAAATCAGCCCAGCGCCTTCCAGGCCGCCACGAAGGCCTCTGCACGCTGGCGCACTGCGTCGGCGGACAGGCCCGGCGTGTAGAGCGCCGATCCCAGGCCGAAGCCGGAAGCACCGGCCGCGCGGAAGACGGCCATGCCCTCGGGCGTGATGCCACCGACCGGCAGCAGCGCGATGTCGCGGGCGATCACGGCACGCCAGGCCTTGACCACCTGCGGACCCAGCTGTTCGGCCGGGAACATCTTGAGTACGTCAGCGCCGTTGTCCAGCGCCGCAAAGGCTTCGGTCACGGTGGCCACGCCCGGTGCGCTGTACAGGCCGGCATCGCGTGCGGCACGAATCACGGCGCCATCGCTGTGGGGCATGACGATCAGCTCGCCGCCGGCATTCTTGACGTCTTGCACCAGCGCGGGCTTCAAGACCGTACCGGCACCGACGATGCAGTCCGCCGGCAGGCTCTTGCGCAGGATGCTGATGCTGGCCAGCGGTTCGGGCGAATTCAGCGGGACTTCGATGATGCGAAAGCCGCTCTCGTAGAGGGCCGCGCCGATGGCTTCGGCTTCCTCATTGCGCACGCCGCGCAGGATGGCAATCATGCCGGTGCTGCGCAGGGCGTCGTGGAATCGTTGGGAATGGGTGCTCATGGTCTTTTGTCCGGGTGCGTCGTAGGTGGTGCAGTAAAGGGGGCGATCAGGCCAGCAGGCCGGCGTGCTGCGCCAGGATCCACAGGCCCGCTTCGGTGGCGGCACCGGCCTCGGCGGCCGGGCCCAGTCCATACAGGTCCAGCGCCAGCTGGTAGCGGCGGCACAGGCCGGGGTCGCCGATCAGGACGATGCCCGGCGTGCTCGGATACAGGTTCTTCAGCGCGGCGATCTCGTGGCCGATCAACAGGCCCGAGAGATAGTCAGGCTGCGCCTCGGCCGCCAGTTCACCGGTCAGGCCCAGGGTGCGGCTGCTGAAGATGTTGGAGAGCACGCCGCTCTTGCCTTGTGCGGTCCTGGCCACGCCGGCGCCGCGCAGGAAGGCTTCGTCATCGGCCACCTCCGGTTTTTGCATGGTGCGGCCCAGGATGGTGTGGCCGCACAGCGCGCCATAGACTTCGCCGGTCATGAAGGTATCGAAATGTTCGATGCGGCCCTCGATCACGCGCACCCACTTCGAGTGGGTGCCGGGCAGGCCGATCAGCAGCTCGCGCTCGGTACGGGTCTGCAGGGCACCGATGACCTGGGTCTCTTCGCCGCGCATCACATTGGGCAGGGCACCGGCTTCCAGCAGGCCCGGCACGATCCACAGCGGACGGCCGAGGCCGGTGTCGACTTCGGTCAGCTGGCTGCCGATCAGCGCGGGGGCCAGCGGCACGTTCAGATAGGCGGCTTCACGCCAGCCCTGCTTGCTGCCGACCATGCCGGCGGCGATCAGCGGGGCGGCGGGCGCGGCCTTGAGCCAGTCGCCGCAGGCGGCTTCCAGCGCGGCGCGGTAGGGGGCGTGGGCATCTTCGCCGTGGCCCACGGCCGGCAGGTTCATGATGCCCCAGGGATGGGCGCGGCGCTCCACCACCTGGCCGCTGCGATCGAAACGATAGCAGCGCAGCGAGGACGTCCCCCAGTCGAGGGCAATCAGGGCGCAGTCTTGATTCAGTGCTTGGTTCATCGTCATTCTTTGCCGGCGTCAGCGCGCCAGGCTTGTCTGTTGGGTGGTGGCACGGACTGGCTCCTGGGCGATCTCGCAGACCGTGAAGCGGGTCAGCAGCACCATGTCTTCTCCGGGGGCCAGCGCGATCAGGCCGGGCTGGTTCGGCTGGTGGAAGGCATCGATGGGATGCGTGACCGGTTCCAGGCAGAAATACGGCAGGCCATTGGGGCGGAACATCAGCACATAGCCGCTGCGATCCGTGGTGTGCATCTGCAGGCGCAGGCCGCGTGCCGGATCCTCGATCATGGCCAGACCGTCCCAGCCTTCGAAGCAGTTGTCGATCAGGCCGCCTTGCAGCGAGGCGGCGCGGTTGTAGTCCCAGCCGCTCGGCAGTTCCCGCGAGAAACCGGTAGGGATGCGGTCCGGCCCGGAGAGCCACACACCGCGCGAACGGAATTGCAGGCGGGTTTGCGCGTCATGCAGGAAATACGGATGGAGGCCCAGGCCGTAGGGCAGGGTCTCTTCGCCCGTATTGGTCACGCGCAGTTCGATTTCCAGCGCGTTCTCGCGCAGGGTCAGCACCTGCCGCGCACGATAGACATAGGGGTTGCCGTCACAGCGATGCGAATCCAGTTCCAGCGCCATGCGGTCGTCGGCCTGGGACACGATGGTCCAGGCCTGGCGCCAGCTGTCGCCATGGATGGGATAGGGTTCGCCGGGACGATTGGGGCTCAGCGGATAATGCTTGCCGTTGAAATCGAAGCCGCCGCCGGTGATGCGGTTGGACCAGGGCAGCAGCGGGAAGCACGCGGTCGCGTACAGCGCGGCCGGGTCGGCACTCCAGGGACGCAGCAGCGGCAGCCACTTGCGGTCACGCTGCCATTCCCAGCCGGCCAGTGCGCCGCCCAGCGTCGGCAGCACGTGCAGACGCTGGCGCCCTGATTGCAGGGTATGGATTTCCGGCAGCCCCTGGGAGCCTGCACGTTGGGCATCGCTTGCTCGGTATGGCATGGTGTCTCGTATCTTGTTATGGAGTGCTGCGTGCATCGTGGGCACGGGAACGCGTTGTCCGTCGCGTCGTCCCCCTTGGGGCTGTCTGAAGTCGTCGGCAGGAAGAAGGAGTTGGCTCACGTGGGTTCGCGCCCGGTCTTCATGCAGTGCGCTTCAAAAAAATCTGGCTGATCCTATCACCGCACTCCGATAGGGAATAATGAAAAAATCATCGCAAACGATATCAAAAATGCGCGTCGCCCGCAGTGAGGCAGGCAGTGAGGCAGCATGCGTGGCCGGCATGCGCCAGCACGATGCACAGGCAGGGCGCGCTGCCCCAACGATGTGCGAAACGATATCGAGAAACATTAAAAATTCATTGGATGCGAATTGGTCGCTTGCCTAATATGGAGCGCGAATCAAAGACGATCAGGGCTGTCCGCGATTCCAACCGCACCGCGCCGCTTCCAATTCATACCTACAAGTCAAACGCATTCCGGCGCAGCGCACCCCACACATAGAACAAAGGGAAGTCCACAATTCCCTGTCAACGGAGACTGACAATGAATTCGAAGAGAAGAGCGCTTCTGGGCGCAGCCATTTGCATGAGCCTGGGCAGCGCCGTGAGCTTCCCCGCCTTTGCCGCCGACAAACCACTGACCATGGGCTTCTCCCAGGTGGGTGCCGAAAGTGAATGGCGCACCGCCAATACCGTATCGATCAAGGATGCCGCCAAGCAGGCCGGCGTCAACCTCAAATTCGCCGACGCCCAGCAGAAGCAGGAAAACCAGGTCAAGGCAATCCGCTCCTTCATCGCGCAAAAGGTCGACGTGATCGCCTTCTCGCCGGTGGTGGAGTCGGGCTGGGAAACCGTGCTGCGTGAAGCCAAGGCCGCCAAGATTCCGGTCATCCTGACCGACCGCGCCGTCAACGTTTCTGACAAGTCGCTGTATGTCACCTTCATCGGTTCGGACTTCGTGGAAGAAGGCCGCCGCGCTGGTCGCTGGCTGCTGGACAAGGCCAAGTCCATGCCCGCCGGCGACATCAACATCGTCGAACTGCAAGGCACCGTCGGTTCGGCACCAGCCATCGACCGCAAGGCCGGTTTCGAGGAAGTCATCAAGAGCGAACCGCGCCTGAAGATCATCCGCTCGCAGACCGGCGACTTCACCCGCGCCAAGGGCAAGGAAGTGATGGAAGCCTTCCTCAAGGCCGAGGGCAAGAAGATCAACGTGCTCTACGCCCACAATGACGACATGGCCATCGGCGCCATCCAGGCCATCGAAGAAGCCGGGCTGAAGCCGGGCAAGGACATCACCATCATCTCCATTGATGGCGTCAAGGGTGCCTTCGAAGCCATGATGGCCGGCAAGCTCAATGTCACCGTCGAATGCAGCCCGCTGCTGGGCCCGCAACTGATGCAGATCGCCAAGGACATCAAGGCCGGCAAGGAAGTCCCCAAGCGCATCACTACCGAGGAAGGCATCTTCCCGGCGGAAGTGGCGGCCAAGGAATTCCCGAACCGCAAGTATTGATGCCTGCATGACGGCAGCGCGCGCGCACTGGATTGCCCAGGGCGCGCGCGGTGCTGGTGTGGCCCGATGGGAGTGCGCGAGACGGCGCGCGGCCATCAGGATTCCGATGCTTCTGATGGAGTTGCGATGACGATGTCTGTCGGGACGCAGGCGCGTCCCATGCTGGAATTGAGCGGTATCCACAAGGCATTCGCGGGCGTGAAGGCGCTCACCGATGTCGGCCTGCGGCTGTTCCCGGGGGAAGTGCATACCCTGATGGGACAGAATGGCGCAGGCAAATCCACGCTGATCAAGGTCTTGACCGGCGTGCATGAACCCGATGCAGGCAAGATCGAACTGGATGGCCGCGCCATTGCGCCGGCCTCTACCCTGGAGGCGCAGTCGCTGGGCATCAGCACGGTCTACCAGGAAGTCAACCTGTGTCCCAATCTTTCCGTGGCCGAGAACATCTTCGTCGGCCGCTATCCCCGCCGTTTCGGCCGCATCGACTGGAAGAGCGTGCATGCACAGTCGAAGCAATTGCTGCAGCAGCTGCAGATCGACATCGATGTCGGCGCGCTGCTGTCGTCCTATCCGCTGGCGATCCAGCAGATGGTGGCGATCTCGCGTGCGCTCTCGGTCTCGGCCAAGGTGCTCATTCTCGATGAGCCGACCTCCAGCCTGGACGAAGCCGAGGTCCAGCAACTCTTCAAGGTGCTGCGCCGCCTGCGCGAGCAGGGCATGGCGATTCTTTTCGTGACCCACTTCCTGGACCAGACCTACGACATCTCGGATCGCATTACCGTGCTGCGCAATGGCGTGCGCGAAGGAGAATATCTGGTCGGCGATTTGTCGCGCCTGGATCTGGTCAACAAGATGGTCGGCGTGACGGCGGTCGATCATCGCAAGGTGGAAGCGGGCGCCGAGGCGCTGGCTGCCGGGCTGTCGGCCGATGAAGCTGGCAAGGGCGAGGTGTTCCTGCAGGCTGATGGTTTCGGCCGGCGTGGCGTGCTGTCCCCGCAGGACCTGGAATTGCGGCGCGGTGAAGTCTTCGGCCTGTGCGGTCTGCTCGGTTCCGGACGGACCGAGATGGCGCGCCTGCTGTTCGGTGCCGACCGCGCCGATTGCGGGCAATTGCGCATCGAAGGCCGCAGCGTGAAGCTCGACAATCCGCGCGATGCGATTGCGGCGGGCATCGGTTTCTGTTCGGAGGATCGCAAGAAGGAGGGCGCGATCCTCGAACTCTCCGTGCGCGAAAACATCATCCTGGCGCTGCAGGCAAGGCAAGGGTTGTTCCGCGTGCTGCCGCGCAAGCGCCAGAACCAGATCGCCGCCGATTACGTCAAGTGGCTCGGCATCAAGACCGCCGACCTCGAAACCCCGATCGGCCTGCTCTCCGGCGGCAACCAGCAGAAGGCCTTGCTGGCGCGCTGGCTGGCCACCGACCCGGGCATGCTGATCCTGGATGAACCCACGCGCGGCATCGATGTGCGGGCCAAGCAGGAGATCATGGATTTCGTCATTGCCATGTGCCGCAAGGGCATGTCCATTCTTTTCATTTCCTCGGAGATTCCCGAGGTTCTGCGCTGCAGCGACCGCATGCTGGTGCTGCGCGACCGCCGAGCCTGTGGCGAGTACCGTCGCGGCGAGCTCGATGAGCAATCGGTCTTGCAGGTGATCGCGGGAGAGGCCGCATGAGTGCATCCATGGATTCCAAACTGATTCCCGACAGCGCCGCCAGCGGCAGCGCGCCGGCTTTTGCAGCAATGCTGCGTCACCCGCTGGTGCGTCCCCTGGCAGCGCTGGCCTTGCTGCTGCTGATCGATTTCCTGCTGGTGCCGGGCTTCTTCAAGCTGGAGATCAAGGACGGCCACCTGTATGGCGCACTGATCGACATCATCAACCGTGCCGCCCCGCTGATGCTGGCGGCGCTCGGCATGACGCTGGTGATCGCCACGCGCGGGGTGGACATTTCGGTGGGCGCGGTGGTGGCCATCTCGGGTGCCGTCGCGGCCGTTCTCATCGGCGGCAAGATGGTGGTGGTCAATGGTGTCTCCGAATACGTCAGCAACGTACCGATGGTGTGGGCACTGTGCGCGGCGATGGGTGCGGCACTGCTGTGCGGAGCGTGGAACGGCTTGCTGGTGGCCGGTCTCGGGCTGCAGCCCATCATCGCCACGCTGATCCTGATGGTAGCCGGACGCGGGCTGGCGCAGCTGCTCACCGATGGCCAGATCGTGACGGTGTATTACAAGCCCTTCTTCTTCCTGGGCGGTGGCTACCTGTTCGGCTTGCCGTTCTCGCTCTACATCGCCGGTGCCATGTTCCTGCTGCTGGCATTGCTGATGAAGAAGACCGCGCTGGGGCTGTTCATCCAGTCGGTCGGCATCAATCCGGTGGCCTCGCGCCTGGCCGGCATCCGTACTGCCGCGCTGATCTTCTTCGTCTACATGTTCTGCAGCGCCTGCGCCGGGTTGGCGGGACTGATGATCGCCTCCAACATCAAGAGTGCCGACGCCAACAACGCCGGCCTGTTGCTGGAACTGGATGCGATCCTGGCCGTGACCCTGGGCGGCACCTCGCTGGCCGGCGGCAAGTTCAGCCTGGTGGGCAGCGTCATCGGTGCGCTCATCATCCAGACGCTGACTTATACGATCTATTCGCTGGGGGTGCCGCCGGAAGTCAATATGGTGGTCAAGTCCATCGTGGTGTTCCTGGTCTGCCTGTCGCAGTCGCCGGAATTCCGCCGCATGTTGAGGATGTCCAAATCATGATGCTTGCTTCTTCCTTGCGGCGCGCTTCGCACGCGCCGTGGTTCACCTCCATGGTTACGGTGGCGCTGCTGGTGCTGATGCTGGTCATCGGGGCGTTTGGCTACGATGGCTTCCTGTCGCCGCAGGTGATGCTGAACCTGCTGATCGACAATGCCTTCCTGCTGGTAGTGGCCATCGGCATGACTTTCGTCATCCTCTCCGGCGGCATTGACCTCTCCGTCGGGTCGGTGCTGGCGCTGACCACCATGGTGGCGGCCTTCCTGCTGCAGAGCTGGCACTGGCCGCCGCTGCTGGTGATTGCAACCGTCCTGCTGATGGGCGCGGGCTTCGGTGCGGCGATGGGCGCGATGATCCATTACTTCAAACTGCAGGCTTTCATCGTCACGTTGGCCGGGATGTTCCTGGCGCGCGGGCTGTGCTACCTCATCAGCATCAATTCCATCACCATCGATGAACCGCTGTTCGTCGAACTGTCGCAGTCGCGGCTGGAGTTCGGCGGTCTGTTCATCTCGCCCAGCGTGGTCATCGCCCTGATCGTGCTGGCCGTGGCGATCTGGATGGCCCATGGCACCCGTTTCGGCCGTGCCGTCTACGCCATCGGCGGTAGCGAGAGCTCGGCGCTGCTGATGGGCTTGCCGGTCGGACGCACCAAGGTTCTGGTATATGCCTTCAGCGGATTCTGTGCATCGGTGGCGGGTGTGCTGTTCTCCTTCTACATGCTTTCGGGGTACGGGTTGCATGCGCAGGGCGTGGAACTGGACGCGATTGCCGCCGTGGTCATCGGCGGCACGCTCCTCACCGGCGGCTATGGTTACGTGGCGGGAACACTGACCGGCGTGCTCATCCTAGGCGTGATCCAGACCCTCATTGCCTTCGATGGCAGCCTCAGTTCCTGGTGGACCAAGATCTTCATTGGTGCGCTGCTGTTCGTCTTTTGCGTCGCGCAGCGTGTCATTTCCTTGGGAGCCCTGCGCGGCAAATCGGCTGGATCGGCGAAAGCCGCGCCAGCCGTGGCTTAGGCGGGATTTTTTAAGCTTAATTAAGATAACTTTACATAGAGGGAGTTATACCGAAAAACATATCCATTACGCTCAAAAAATCATTAGAAATGTA
>Ga0207695_10000427_pt1 | contig 93089 bp, 89 predicted proteins | sample KBSC54metaG_FD_184354 | JGI IMG/M metagenome (GOLD analysis project Ga0207695, IMG submission 184354) | Corn rhizosphere microbial communities from Kellogg Biological Station, Michigan, USA - KBS C5-4 metaG (SPAdes) (version 2) | ecosystem: Host-associated > Plants > Roots > Rhizosphere > Soil... | reverse complement strand
GGTTCAATCACCGACCATTCGAAATCCGTCAAATCAAAGCGAGCCATCACTGCCTCCAAATCAACGGAAGCAGTGAATCACAATCCATTAAAAACAAAAACTATTTTATGGGTATGTGACCTAGAGTGCCCCTTGGGTCGCTGCAATCAAGAGCGGCGAGGAGGGAAAGGCAAGGATGCCGCCGATGGCAATCGCAATGCCGTAGGGGATTTTTTTGGCGACCATCAATGAATTTGGCACGGGCAGACCAATGGCCATGATGATGCTGGCTTGCGACCGGAGCAGAACAATCAGAACCGTCACTACCCCGCCAATAAACGCGACATAGACGAGAAATACCACCAGGGAAGAATCGAAGCCGAACCAGAGTGCTGCAGCAGCCAAGAGCTTCGCGTCGCCGCCGCCCATGACATTCAACGCAAAGAGTGCGAAGCAGGCAAAAAAGACAACGCTGGCGCTGGCAAAGTGCATGCCGATTTCCGTCACTGATAGTCCGAAAACGGGTGCTAATACCAAGAAAGAGACCGCGAGCGCCAAGGATACACGATTTGGGATCGTCATTGTCAGCAGATCGGAGATTGCCGCGATCGACATGCAGAGCGGAAATATAAGTAACGCTGCAGCGTCGAACATGCCATATCCCCTTTGTAAATATAAATATCGGAAACCGCCCATTTATTGAGCGGCTTCCGGGAAATGTTATGCCCTCAAGGCAAATATTTTACTTGGTACCAACACCGGTGCCAGACTTGTTCATCTGGGTGGAGATGTTGTTGAAGGTCGTGCTGAGCGTGTTGCCCAGGGTGGTTGCGCCGGCAATGATGGCGACCGAGATCAGAGCAGCGATCAGGCCGTATTCGATTGCGGTCGCACCGGATTCATCCTTCAGGAAGCGCGAAAAAAGCTTGGACATTGATTTACTCCACTCACTTTGTTGACAGCACGTCCGCCAACTGTTTGCCGTTGATCGGATGCGTTGAACCCTAGTCGCGCGCCGTTTCCATCGCTTTAAGGAAGTGGGTTAACGCAGTGTAAATTCCAAAGCGAAAATAGAATAGTTAACTCCAATTCATGTCTTTCCAAGCATTTTTAAAGAAAACTTTTAGGTTAAAAGAAATTATTAGGTACATGTATATTAGAATAATATGCGACTTGCCTCGTAATGACACGTATTTCTCGTGAAAAACGAAGAACGGAAGTCAGATGAGGGACACCAGCATCATAATCACGCTATCGAGCGACGCCTTAATCGTTCATTCACCATTCTTTCTCATTCTGTGCGGTAAACATTTTCGACATCAACTCCAAGAGGCAAAGCCATGCCAATCGGCGGCAAAACCGCATTCCTTGCCGGCGTCGTCGCCCTGGCCAGCATGACACCACAGCTTTCCCAGGCTGCGGGAGAAAGCATGCTGCGCGTCTACATGGATCACGCGCGCGTATTGAAGCTTGACCGTCCCGTCGCCAAAGTCATCGTCGGAAATTCCCAGGTCGCCGATGCGACTGTCGCGGATCCGAAGACCATCGTGCTGACCGGCCGCAATTTTGGCACCACGAATATCATCCTGCTCGATGCTGACGACAATGCGATCGTGGACGAACAGATCCTGGTCTCGATCGATGAAGGCAATACAGTGCGCGTCTTTCGCCAGACGGATCGCGCCGTACTGTCGTGCACACCCAATTGCGAACAGCACGCCCAGCAGAGCAATACCGCGACAGCCGCGCCAACTGGCCAGTAAGACGCTTTTGTTGATGCAAATATTCGAAAGAAATATTTAGGAATTACCCTCCAATCGATAATTCTGGTTTCCTTTAAATATGAAGGGAGAAGAGAAACGGATTATCAAGAAAGCATCTCTAGTTTCACCCGCAGGCAAATCGCCGCGGATACTCAACGATGCCAGACGATGATCTTCTCGGAAACAAGAGCCCAGCACGGCGGCGTGCCCGAGGTCGTTTGCGCGAATTCGTGCGCTCTCGCGACGGAACCGCGGCGATCGAATTCGCTTTGCTTGCCATTCCCTATTTCCTGATCGTCTTCGCGATCCTGGAGACCTTCGTCGCCTTCACCGCCGAGCAGGTCATTTCCAATGCCGTCGACACCCTGTCGCGCCAGATCAGAACCGGACAAATCACCGCAAGCAATACAACTCAGCAGCAATTTCGCCAGGCCTTCTGCAATGAGATCTCGGTGCTGATCACCTGCTCGTCATCGGAAGCGACGACGCCATCGAGCCTCTATCTCGATGTTGAAAACTACACCAGCTTCGCAGCCATGCCGACGACAGTTCCGCGCCAATCGTCGACGGATCCCTATTCCGATCTCAAGACCACCGGCTTTGCATTCGCACCTGGCGGCGCCAAATCCATGAACATGGTGCGCGCCTATTATCGATGGCAGATCATGACGGACCTCATGCGGCCCTATCTCACCAACATACGGCCGTCCGACGGCTCGATGCCGACGACCTACCTCATCGTCGCTACCGCTGCTTTCCAGAATGAGAACTATCCTTGAGCGGGCAAGCGAACATAATAGAGAAGGAGGGCACGTCCTTCGGTCTCCTGCGGCGCTTTGCACGCGACCGGCGCGGCGTCGGCGCGATCGAATTCGCCATTCTCTTTCCCGTGCTGCTAATGCTCTACCTCGGCGCTTTCGAGCTTACCGTCGGCCTCAGCTTCTCGAAGCGCGCCAGCCGCTCGGCCGGCTCGATCGCGGATATCGTCTCGCAGCAGTCGAGCGTCACGAAGTCGGTGCTTGCCACCATGCCGTCCGTGGCCAGTGCTATTTTCGCGCCCTATGTCACGACCGGCCTGACATTGAAGATTACCGGCATTGCGATCGACGCTACAGGAAATGCGACGGTGGCCTGGTCTTGGGCACAAGACGGGACGCGGCCCTATTCGGCCGGCACCGCGGTCACGATCCCCAGCAGCCTGAACCAGGCGAGCACGTTCCTCGTCCGCAGCGAGCTTGCCATCCCTTACCAGCTCATCAGTTTCGGCGCCAACTTCCTGCCGAGCGGCACCAACCAGATCACCATAAGCCGGCAGTATTACTATCGCCAGCGCGTCGGCACGTCGATCAGCTGCAGCGACTGCTGAGCGCGATCATCAAGACCAAGCTCGGCATTCCCAACCGAAACGGAAAATTGCCAAGTCGGTGGCTCCGTTATATGGGTGACGTCCAATGCACCCGGCGGAACCGCTGGGCGGCGATGATCTTTATCGGGTGATCCATGGCGCGCGCCTTTCTCTTCGTTCTGGACTCTTTTGGCGTCGGCGGCGGCCCGGATGCGGCAAGCTATGGTGACGAGGGCGCCGACACGCTCGGCCATATCGCCGAATTCTGTGCCGCCGGTGCCGCCGACCGCGAAGGCCTGCGCCAGGGACCTTTGGTATTGCCGACCATGTCCGCCTTCGGGCTGCTGGAGATCGCCAAGGCGGCGACAGGCAGCTATCCCGCCGGAATGCCGCAGCCTGAGAAGCTTTATGGGGTCTACGGCTGCGCCAGCGAGGTTTCACGCGGCAAGGACACGCCATCAGGCCATTGGGAGATCGCCGGAACGCCTGTTATGTTCGATTGGGGTTACTTTCCGGTCGAGGGCGACGCCTTTCCGCCGGAGCTGGTGAAAGCCATCTGCGAGGCGGCCGATCTGCCCGGTATTCTCGGCAATTGCCATGCGTCCGGCACGGATATCATCGCCAGGCTCGGGGAAGAGCATATTCGCAGTGGCAAGCCGATCTGCTACACCTCGTCCGATTCCGTCTTCCAGATCGCCGCACATGAGCAGCATTTCGGGCTGGATCGGCTGATCGGCCTCTGCAAGATCGTGCGCACCCTGCTCGATCCCTATAATATCGGCCGCGTCATTGCCCGCCCCTTCGTCGGCGAGACGGCGGCAACATTCGAGCGGACCGGAAACCGCCGCGACTTCTCCGTGCTGCCGCCGGAACCGACCCTGCTCGACCGCCTCGTCAAGGCCGAACGCACCGTGCATGCGGTGGGCAAGATCGGCGATATCTTCGCCCATCAGGGCGTTTCCAAAGTCATCAAGGCCAATGGCAACATGGCTTTGATGGATGCCACGTTGAAGGCCATGGACGAAGCTGCCGACGGCGATCTGGTTTTCACCAATTTCGTCGATTTCGACATGGTCTACGGCCATCGCCGCGATGTGCCGGGCTATGCTGCGGCGCTCGAGGCCTTCGACGCGCGGCTGCCGGAAGTGCTTAAGAAAATGAAGGCAGGCGATCTCGTCATACTGACCGCCGATCACGGTTGCGACCCGACTTGGCGCGGCACGGATCACACGCGCGAGCGCGTACCGGTCATCGCCTATGGACCGGGCATCCGCTCGCGCTCCATCGGCATCCGCCAAACCTATGCCGACATCGGCGAGACGATCGCACAACATCTGGGCGTTGCGGCAGGACCGCATGGAAGGAGTTTCCTTTGACATCGCATTTGAAGAAGGTGGAGCTGCATTGCCATCTGGAAGGCGCGGCTCCGCCAGCGCTGACGCTCGCGCAGGCACGGAAATACGGCGTCGACACCAGCGCTTTCCTCAAGGATGGCATCTATCTCTGGAAGGATTTCGCCGAATTCCTCGTCTGCTACGACAAGGTTTCCGAGGTCTATCGCACGGAGGAAGATTATGCGCTGCTGACGGAAACCTATCTGGAAGAGCTTGCCGGCATCGGCACCATCTATAGCGAGCTCATCGTCTCGCCCGATCATGGGGACCGCATCGGCCTCGGCGCCGACGCCTATATGGCCGGGGTTTCTGCTGGTATTCGGGCCGCCAAGGCAAAGACCGGCATCGAGGCCCGGCTGATCGTGACAGGCGAACGCCATTTCGGCCCGGACCGGGTGGTGAAGGCGGCCGAATATGCGGCCAGGAGCGACAATCCGCTGATATCAGGTTTCAACATGGCGGGCGAAGAACGTATGGGCCGCGTCGCCGATTACGCCCGCGCCTTCGACATCGCCCGCGAGGCCGGTCTTGGCATCACCATCCATGCCGGCGAAGTCTGCGGCGCCTTCAGCGTTGCCGATGCCGTCGAGCTGGTCCGCCCCGATCGGATCGGCCATGGCGTGCGCGCCGTCGAGGATGCAGACCTCGTCAAGCGCCTCGCCGATCTCGGCACGGTGCTGGAGGTCTGCCCGGGCTCCAACGTCGCACTCAATGTCTTCCCGGATTTCCCATCGCATCCACTGCGCAAGCTGCGCGAGGCCGGCGTGCGGGTGACGATCAACTCCGACGATCCGCCCTTCTTCCATACGTCGCTCAAGCGTGAATATGAACTCGCTTCAACCGCTTTCGGCTTCAGCGACGACGAGATCGACGCCATGACACGCACGGCAATCGAAGCTGCCTTCGTGGACGAGGCGACCCGGGCGGCGTTGCTGGCGAGGCTGTAAAGGCTGGATTCCAGGCCGCAGACTGGGGATGAAATTTCCCAAAGCGGCCTATTTTCTTGCACCAAAGACGATTTCCGTGAAAGAAACATCTCATATCGCGGAATTACTGGAAGGCTGAAACCATGGACGGCGTCACTGTCATCGATCACCCGCTTGTGCAACACAAGCTCACAATCATGCGCAAGAAGGAGACGTCGACAGGGAGCTTCCGCCGACTGCTGCGCGAGATCTCGACGCTGCTTTGTTACGAAGTGACGCGCGACCTGGAATTGACCATCGAGACGATCGAAACGCCGCTTCAGCCGATGGACGCGCCGATCCTCGAAGGCAAGAAGCTGGTCTTCGCTTCGATCCTGCGCGCCGGCAACGGCCTGCTGGAAGGCATGCTCGACCTCGTACCCTCGGCCCGTGTCTCGCATATCGGCGTCTACCGCGATCACGAGACGCTGCAGCCCGTCGAATATTACTTCAAGGCACCGGAGGATATCGCCGAGCGCCTGATCATCGTCGTCGACCCGATGCTGGCGACCGGCAATTCCTCGATTGCGGCGATCGACAAGCTGAAGGAACGTGGTGCCCACAATATCCGCTTCCTCTGCCTGCTGGCCGCTCCCGAAGGCATTGCCAATTTCCGCAACGCGCATCCGGACGTGCCGGTCTTCACCGCCGCGATCGACAGCCATCTGAACGAGAAGGGCTATATCGTGCCCGGCCTCGGCGATGCCGGCGACCGTATGTACGGCACGAAGTAGATTTCGCCGTTATATTTGCTTTTTACCCGGCGGTGTCCAACTGCCGGGCTTTTTATTGATTGCCTTAGCGGCCCTTCAGTAAAGTTGACTTACATATGGCGATGCCCGCAGGAGGGGCCTCGCTGATGCTTGTTCGCGTTCTTGTCTTTGCCGGCATCATCGCCGTTGCGGCCACCCAAGTGCCACCGCTCTTGACCGGGATCGCAAACAGAGAAAAGCCCGCGCCGGTGGAAACCGTTTCCGTTCCGCCGCAGAAGGCCGAACCGCCCAGCCTCTATGGCAGCGTATTGCTGCACGCCGATGCGAGCGGCCACTATCAGGGCGATTTCAACCTTAACGGCCGGCCGGTGCATGGGATGATCGATACCGGTGCAACCTATGTCGCGATCAACGAAAGCACAGCACGCAGCATCGGCTTCAGCAGCGTCGATCTGGACTATCGTTATCCGATGCAAACCGCAAACGGCACTTCCAAGGTAGCTCTCGTCAAGCTCGGGCGCCTGGAGATCGGCGGGATCAGGGTCCGCGATATCGACGCCATCGTGGCGAAGGACAGCGCGTTATCCACGACACTGATCGGCATGAGCTTCCTGAAAAGGCTGAATTCCTATGGTGTCCAGAACAGCACATTGCGCCTGACGCAATAGGGCGGCCAAGCGTTTCGCAGAATCGCTCAACCGCTCCACTCTATTGTTTTGACGTCATATCCTGGTGACGATAACGGGCGGCAAGACAGGCACAGTCTCAACGATGCGATAGCTGGCAGCCAGATCGGCCGTGGCCTTTTCCGCAGTTACCTCATCGACGGCGTGAACGGTTGCGATGCGGTCGCCTTTGCTGACCCTCGTGCCGAGCGGCAGGATATCGCTGAAGCCAACGCGATGATCGATCTTGTCCTGCGGATGACGTCGTCCGCCGCCGAGATCGATCACACTCATGCCGATCGCGCGGGCATCGCAGGCGCCGAGCCATCCATCGGAGGAGGCAAGAACGGGCTTTTGCACCGGCGCGGCTGTCAGATACCGATCGGGATTCTCAAGCAGATCGGTCGGACCGCCGAGACCATGCACCATGCGGCCGAACACGTCGACCGCCCTGCCGGAAGCAATGGCGTCTCGCGCCCTGCCCTCCGCCTCGGCGCTGTCCGCAGCAATGCCGGACTGAACCAACATCTCCACAGCGAAGGCCAGCACGATTGTTTCAAGCCGCGTGCCCGCCTTGTTGCCCTTCAGGAAATCCAGGCAGTTGCGAAGCTCGACCACATTGCCGGCGGCATCGGCCAGTGGCTCATTCATATCGGTGATCAGGGCGGAGGTTTTCACGCCGGCGCCGTTGGCGACATCCACCAGCGAGCGCGCCAGTGCCTCCGCCTCCTCCTGCGAGGTCATGAAGGCGCCATTGCCGATCTTGACGTCAAGCACCAAGGTTTCCAGCCCCGCCGCCAGTTTCTTCGACAGGATCGAAGCGGTGATCAAGGGTACGGAGTCGACGGTTGCGGTGACATCACGCACCGCATAGAGCTTGCCGTCGGCGGGTGCCAAAGCGCCGGTCTGGCCGATGATGGCGCAGCCCACCTCGTCCACCACCTTGCGAAAGCGCGCCGCATCCGGGGTGATCCCGTAGCCGGGAATGGATTCCAGCTTGTCGAGCGTGCCGCCGGTGTGGCCGAGGCCGCGACCGGAGATCATGGGCACGGCGAGGCCGCATGCGGCGGCGATGGGGGCCAGCATCAGCGAGACGTTGTCGCCCACGCCGCCAGTCGAATGCTTGTCGGCGATCGGCCTGCCGATGCCGGACCAGGAGAGCGTATCACCGGAGCGGGCCATGGCGAGCGTCAAGGCAACGGTCTCATCGCGCGTCATGCCGCGAAACCACACGGCCATAGCAAAAGCGCCGATCTGGCTTTCCGCCAGTTCGCCACGCGCCAATGCACCGATGAAATCGTCGATATCGGCAGCCGACAGGGCGGCGCCGTTACGCTTCAGCCGGATGATTTCCTGCGGGATCATGAGTTCAATAGCCTGAGGAGGCCGTCTTCGACTCTCCGCCGGCCAATACGTTCAGGATATCGTCAAGCAGGCTCGACGCACCGAAACGGAAGGTCGATGGCATGGCCCAGTCGGGCGCCATGATGGTCTCGGCAAGGCTCAGGTAAAGCGCCGCGTCGGCGACGGAGCCGATGCCGCCGGCCGGCTTGAAGCCGACCTTGCGGCCGCTGGCGCGGATCGCCCGCAGCATGATGTCGGCCGCTTCGAGCGTCGCATTGACGGCAACCTTGCCGGTTGAGGTCTTGATGAAATCCGAGCCGGCGTCGATGGCGAGTTCGGAGGCGCGCCTGATCAGCGCGGCGTCCTTCAATTCGCCGGTTTCGAGAATGGTCTTCAAGATGACTGGCCCCTTGCACTCGGCCTTGACGGCAGCCACCATGTCGGTGACGGCCTGTTCATTGCCGGCCAGAAATGCGTGATAGGGAATGACCAGATCGATCTCGTCGGCGCCGTCGGCAATGGCTTCGCGGGCCTCGGCTGATACGTCGGCCACCTCCATGTCGCCGGCCGGGAAGTTCACGACAGTCGCGATCTTCACGACATGGTCGGTTCCGAGAATGCTGCGGGCCTGGGCGACGAAGCGCGGCCAGATGCAGATCGCGGCGGTATTGCCATAGGGGGATTGCGCGCGGGCACAGAGCGTCTCGATCTGGGCGGGCGTGCAATCATCCTTGAGATTGGTGAGATCGAGAAGGGAAAGCGCAACGGCCGCCGTTTCTCTAAGGGAATGGCTCGTCATTGGGGATCTCCTCCGTCGGCAATCATTTCTTTCAAGATGGCGGCAAGACGGGCGCCGCCGACCGGAGCCATGTCCTTGGTCTCGTCATGCGAGAGTTCGCCGCCGGTCATGCCAGCACCATAGTTAGTGATGACTGAGGCAGCGGCAACCCTCAGGCCGAAAAGACGTGCCAGAATGACTTCCGGCACGGTCGACATGCCCACGGCATCGGCACCGAGGATGCGCGCCATGCGGATCTCCGCCGGCGTTTCGAAGCTCGGTCCGGAAAACCACATATAGACGCCGTGCGACAGCTTGATCTCAGCCTTTTCCGCGGCCTTGCGCATGCGCATGATCAGGTCGGTATCATAGGCGCTGGTCATGCCGACGAAGCGCTTGTCGCTTTCTTCGCCGATCAGCGGGTTCATGCCGGAATAGTTGATGTGATCGGTGATCTGCATCACCGATCCGGGCGCCATCTCCTCCCGCAACGATCCGGCCGAGTTGGTGAGAATCAGCGTCTCGACGCCGAGCGCCTTCAGCGTCTCGATCGGCACGCGCATGGCATTGGCGTCGCCCTTTTCGTAGTAGTGCACGCGGCCGGACAGCATGATAACAGGCACGTCGCCGAGCTGGCCCGCGACCAAAGTGCCGGCATGACCGGAAACGGCGCTGACGGGGAAACCAGGCAGATCGGCATAGGGAATGCGCACGGCATCGCCAACCTCATCAACGAGAGAGCCGAGGCCGGAGCCCAAAACGACGCCGTAGCGCGGCTTCAGATCACCGAGCTTTTTGGTGAGGATTTCGACGGCGGCGCTCATCCCAGCATCTCGGTTTCAAAGCTGAAGGGCAGCATCTCGTCCATGGTCATGGTCTTCTTCACGCCGGCCTCGTCGCAAAGATAGATGCGTGTCTCCTTGCTGGCGAATTCGGCGATCTTCTGCCGGCAGCCGCCGCAGGGCGGGCAGAGCGGCAGCTTTTCCGCAATCACGGCCATCTCGACGATCTTCTTGGCGCCACCCATGATCATGTGGCTGATCGCTGTGGGTTCAGCGCACCAGCCCTGCGGGAAGGACAGGTTCTCGATATTGGCGCCGGTATAGATCTTGCCGTCCTCGGCGCGGATAGCCGCTCCAACGGGAAATTTCGAATAGGGAGCATGGGCGAAAGCCATCGCCCCGCGGGCGGCCTCGAACAGATCATGCGACATGGACTAGCGCTCCTTGGTATAGGGCACGCCACCGGCCTTGGGAGGCTTGGCGACACCGATAAAGCCTGCGAGCAGGATGCAGGTGAGGATATAGGGCAGCGCCTGGAAAATCTGTACCGGCACTTCGCCGATACCCGGAACCGCCTTGCCCTGCATGAAATTGGCGAAGGCATCGAGGAAGCCGAACAGAAGGCAAGTGAACATGACCGGCACCGGCTTCCACTTGGCGAAGATCAGCGCCGCAAGTGCAATATAGCCCTTGCCCGCCGACATGTTGTTGATGAAGGCGGCGGACTGGGCGATGGCAAGATAGGTGCCGGAGAAGCCGCAGAGAATGCCGGCGACGATCAGCGAACGATAGCGCAGCCACTCGACGGAGATACCGGCCGTATCGACGGCACCCGGATTTTCCCCGACGGCACGCAGCCGCAGGCCGAACCGGGTGCGATAGAGGATCCACCAGGAAATCGGCACGGCGAGGAAGGCGAGATAGGTGAGGATATTGTTGCCGGAAATGACGTTGGCATAGAGCGGCCCAATGAACGGCACGTCACGCATGGCATCGACGCCGGGCAGCGTGATCGAGGCGAAGCGCGCCGAGCCCGGCAGCGTCGGCGTGCGGCCGCCCTGGCCGAACCAGGCCTGTCCGAGCACAATGGTCAAGCCGGCGGTCAGGAAGTTGATGGCGACGCCGGAGACGATCTGGTTGCCGCGATTGGTGATCGAAGCGAAGCCATGAAGCAGGCCGAGGACGACCGATATCGCAATGCCGGCGCCAAGCCCGGCCCAGGCCGAACCGGTGACGGAGGCGACACAGGCCGCAGCGAAGGCCGATGCCAGCATCTTGCCTTCGAGGCCGATGTCGAAAATGCCGGCACGCTCGGAAAACAGGCCCGCAAGCGCGGTAAAGATCAGCGGAATCGACAGGCGGATGGTCGAGCCAAGTATGCTGATGAGAAGATCATAATAGTCCATCATCCGATCCTCACGCCCTGGCAAATTTTTGATAGATGCGCGCAAGCGCAGGTCGGAACATATATTCCAGGGCGCCGGCGAACAGGATGACGAGGCCCTGGATCACAACGATCATGTCACGCGTGATGTTCGGCATATCAAAAGAGAGCGCGTCGCCGCCCTGATAGAGAATACCGAACAGGATCGCCGCCAGAATGATGCCGAACGGATGGTTGCGTCCCATCAACGACACGGCGATACCGACGAAACCGGCGCCGAGCACGAACTCCACCTGCAGGCGCGCGGAGGCTCCCATGACCGGATTAAGTGCCATCATACCGGCGAGACCGCCTGATATCAGCATGGCGATGACGACCGTGCGTGCATAGGGGATGCCGGCATAGACCGCGGCCGTCGGGCTGAGGCCGAGCGTGCGCATTTCATAGCCGAGCTTGGTGCGCCAGACGAGAACCCAGACCAGAAAACACATGACCAGCGCGATGAGAAAGGACACGTTGAGCGGCGCTGCCCCAATGGTCGAGCCGAAGATGCCCATCAGCCAATCAAGCTTCGGAAGTTGGCCGCCCTCGAGAAAGGTGCGGGTTTCCGGTGCCATCTTGCCCGGCACGATCAACACATGCACCAGGATGAAATTCATCATCGCCGAGGCGATGAAGTTGAACATGATGGTGGTGATGACGACGTGGCTGCCGCGCTTGGCTTGCAGCCAGGCGGGAATGAGAGCCCAGAGCGCACCGAAGATGGCCGCGCCGATCACCGCGAAGGGCATCGTCACATACCAGGGCACGTATCTGTCCAGCGCCAGCGCCACCAGGGCGCAACCGAGACCACCGACATAAGCCTGGCCTTCGGAGCCGATGTTGAACAGACCTGCATGGATGGCGACGGCGACGGAAAGGCCTGTGAAGATGAAGCTGGTGGCATAGTACAGAGTAAAGCCGATACCCTCACCGCTGCCGAGAGCACCCTGCAGCAGCAGCACAAGGGCATCGAGCGGGCTCTCGCCGATGAACCAGACCACGAGGCCGGAAATCAGAAAAGCAACGATCAGGTTGAGGATGGGGATCAGGCCGTAATTGATCCAATTTGGAAGTGGAACGGAAGCAGTACTCATCAAGGCCTCATGCCGCAATGCCGGCCATCATCAGGCCGAGCGTTTGTTCACCGGCCTCAGCCGTTTTTTCACCGACGATATGCCCGGCGAACATGACAAGGATGCGGTCCGACAGCGCGCGGATTTCATCCAGCTCCACCGAAACCAGCAGGATCGCCTTGCCGGCATCGCGCATCTCGATGATGCGCCGATGGATGAACTCGATGGCGCCGATGTCGACGCCGCGCGTCGGCTGACCGATCAGCAGCGCTTTCGGATCGCGCTCGATCTCGCGGGCGACAACGATCTTCTGCTGGTTGCCGCCGGAGAAGTTGGCGGTCTTCAGCCGCGCGTTCGGCGGGCGGATATCGTATTTCTCGATCTTCTCGACGGCATCCTTGCGCATGGCTTCGAGATCGAGCATTCCGCCCCGGCCGTATTTGACGTCGCGGTGATAGCCGAGCATCGAGTTCTCGTATTCCTCGAACTTGAGGACGAGTCCCATGTGATGGCGGTCCTCGGGGATATGGGCAAGGCCCAGGTCGCGCAGGGCGGCAGGATCGGCCATGCCGATCGGCTTGCCGTGCAGATGGATCTCGCCTGAGGCCGGCTTGCGGATGCCGGCGATCGCCTCCAGCAATTCGGACTGACCGTTTCCGGCCACGCCGGCGATCCCGACGATTTCTCCCGCACGGACATCGAAGGAGACGTTGTCGACCATGGTGACGCCGCGGCCATCCTTGACGGTCAGATTGCGTACCGACAGCAGGACGTCGCCGGGATTGGAAGCACCCTTCTCGACGCGCAACAACACGCGGCGGCCGACCATCAGCTCCGCGAGTTCCTCCACCGTGGTTTCCGCCGTCTTGCGGGTGGCGACCATCTCGCCGCGGCGCATCACCGATACCGTGTCGGTGATTGCCATGATCTCGCGCAGTTTGTGGGTGATCAGGATGATCGTCTTGCCCTGATCGCGCAGCACGCGGAGAATACGGAACAGATTGTCTGCCTCGGCTGGCGTCAGAACGCCTGTGGGCTCATCGAGGATGAGGATCTCGGCGCCGCGAAACATTGCCTTCAGGATCTCGACGCGCTGCTGCTGGCCGACGGGAAGCTCCTCGATCAATGTGTCTGGATCGACCTCCAGGCCGTAATCCTTCTCCAGCCGGCCAAGCTCAGCACGCGCGGCTGCGACGCCCTTGGCGAGCAACGCGCCGCCTTCGGCACCCAGCATCACGTTTTCGAGCACGGTGAAATTATCGACCAGCATGAAATGCTGGTGCACCATGCCGATGCCGGCGGCGATTGCCGCCTGGCTATCACGGATGGCGATGGGATTGCCGTTGATGCGGATCTCGCCGCTGTCGGCGTGATAGAATCCGTAGATGATCGACATGAGCGTCGATTTCCCGGCACCGTTTTCGCCGATGATCCCGTGGATCGAGCCTTTGGCGACGGTCAGGTTGATATCTTTATTGGCGTGGACAGCACCGAATTTTTTGTCGATGCCCACGAGCTCGATGGCAGGTGTTTGGCTCACTATAGGGGGCTCCAGAAACCAGATTCCGGATAAGAAAAGGGCGTATGACGTTTTGATCCGTCATACGCCCTTGTTTCATATCAGCTCTTCGGGCAGGCGTTGTCGGTCGTATAGTCGTGGACCTTGACGGTGCCGCCGATGATATCGGCCTTTGCCTTGTCGACTGCAGCCTTGATTTCCGGCGTCACGAGCGGCTTGTTGTTGTCGTCCATGGCGACGCCGACGCCCTCTTCCTTCAGGCCGAGCTCCTGCGTGCCGGGCGTGAACTTGCCGTTCTTGGCATCGCTGAACGCGTTGTAGACGGCGAGGTCGACGCGCTTGACGACGGAGGTCAGAACGGAGCCCGGATGCAGGTAGTTCTGGTTGCTATCGACGCCGATCGACAGCTTCTTGTTGTCGGCGGCCGTCTGCAGCACGCCGAGGCCGGTCGCGCCGGCAGCCGCGTAAACAACGTCGGCGCCCTGGTCGATCTGGTTCTTGGTGAGCTCGCCGCCGCGGACCGGGTCATTCCAGGCAGCGCCCGTCGTGCCGGTCATGTTCTGGAATACTTCGATCTTCGGGTTGGCGGCGCGTGCGCCCTGCTCGTAGCCACACTCGAACTTGCGGATCAGCGGGATGTCCATGCCGCCGACGAAGCCGACCTTGCCGCTCTTCGAAGACAGCGCAGCCATGACGCCGGCGAGATAGGAGCCTTCGTTTTCCTTGAACTTGACGGAGCGGACGTTCGGCAGATCAAGACTGTCGTCGATCAGCACGAATTCGGTCTTCGGATATTCAGCAGCAACCTTCTGGAGAGCAGAGGTCCACGCGAAAGAAACGGCGATGACCGGATTGAAGCCCTTGCTGGCAAAGTTGCGCAGCGCCTGTTCGCCCTGGGTGTCGCCCGTCGGCTCGAAGTCGCGATAGGCGATGCCGGTTTCCTTCTTGAACTTTTCAGCGCCATTGTAGGCAGCTTCGTTGAAGGACTTGTCGAACTTGCCGCCAGTTCCGTAGACGATTGCCGGCTTGATATCGGCCGCAAGCGCCGTTGCCGACATGGCAGCCAAGGCGAAAAGGGTCAGAAGGGATTTTTTCATGAGTTGCAGCCCTGTTGTTGCTATCTTTGTTGGGTCCTCCCGCAAGCCCGTTGGCCGGACATGTCTGCGGAACCGCCGGCCTCCCCCGAGGCCAAGCTGGCGCATCCTTGCATGGCTGCACGAAAAATTCACGAGAAATTTTTCAGTTGGTAAAGATTTGTGGGAATTGCCAAAAACCCGTCCAAAGGGGCCGATTTTTGAACAATTTCGCTCTCAAACTGCGATTTTATTAGCCAGCGAGGCGGTCGTCGAACGTCCGGCAGCCGTTGGTTTGGCGCTTCGCATTCCCCTTGCAAGACCGCCCGAGGGCGTCCCCGTCGCTGCCAAACTCCCCAAAATGGCACAGGTCCCGACGGCTCTTGCATAGCGCTTCAGACACTGAAGCGACCGGCAACCGGCGGCCGCTTGTAGGCGACCATCCAAAGGAGCAGCGCGAGCACCAGGAAAACGGCAAAGGCCGGCTGGAACAGCAACCATTGCATCGCCAGATCATAGAATTGCGGATGGACATAATAGGAGATCATCGAGCGGAGCGTCGCCAGCGACGATGGGCTGACATCGTTCCAGGCATCGCCCATCGGGGTCATCACCACAGCCGATGCCGCGACCGACTGGATGGAATCGATGGTGCCGGCGATAACAGCAACCACCAGCGCGACAAGGCTGGCGAAACGCAGCAGGAAACGCATGAACCCCTCCGGATACTCAATTATCCTCGGCCATACACGTTTGGCCGGTCGCGTTCTTTTTCCGTCCTCATCTTTAGATAGGTTGAGAATGGCACAAACGCAATGGAGGAGAAGTGTGTAGTTTTTTGTCCAGAAGTCAAAAAACTGTCAGATTCAGGTTGATCCCAGAAAATTCATCGGTATATATCGCGCCGTTCCCACGATAGCTCCTTTATCGGACGCGAAGTGCAGATGGACAGGTGGCCGAGTGGTTTAAGGCGCACGCCTGGAACGCGTGTGTACGTGAAAGCGTACCGTGGGTTCGAATCCCACCTTGTCCGCCATCCAACGCTACAGCGTGATGTAACTCTCTATCCTCCGCAATAACCGGCGATCAGCGTGCGCTCGAGAGCGTGCTCCGCATGGACCTGCGCAGCAGGAGCACCCCGCAAAATTGGAGGGCGCCAATGACCAGGGGCCCCACGGATCAGCAGATCATGCACGCCGAACGCTGTAAGAATGGCATCGAGATCGGTGCCGTCGAAACCGTCATCCCTCGTCTTTGATGACCGTTTCCTCGCGGCCGGGTGCAAAATGCAGTTCCCATCCAGCCTGAAACGGCAGCGCTGCGGCCGCTCCGCAAAGATCGCGGCATTGCGCCTCACCGACGATTGGGCCACGCGCCAACCCTCGGAATGCACGCGTTCCGCCGAGGAGTTGGCACCGCCGGCACGGGATCTTTTCGAGCGTCTGGCAGTAAAGTAACCGCAGCGCCCTCTTGGAAAAACGAAGCAGGATCGACTAGGTTCGTTCGCGTTGCTGCCTGGAGGAGGCAGCGCGTTGGGAGGTCAGCATGGAATTTCAGGACGACGGTCTCGATCGATTCGAGGCGGAGGGCGCAGCGCCCTTGCCGCACGCGGAGACGGAAGGACACGTCGATCACGACGGCGCTCGCATATGGTATGCGGCCTACGGCAGCGGCGCCCCGGTGATCCTCCTTCATGGCGGGCTCGGAAACAGCGGTAATTGGGGCTATCAGGTGCCGGCGCTGATCGACGCCGGCCATCGCGTCATCGTCATCGACAGCCGTGGCCACGGTCGCAGTACGCGCGACATGCGACCCTACACCTACGAGCTGATGGCTACCGACGTTCTGGCCGTGATGGACAGGCTGGGGGTCCGAAAAGCCGCCATCGTCGGATGGAGCGACGGCGCCTGTACGGGTCTCATTCTCGCAAGAACCCATCCGGAGCGCGTTGCCGGTGTCTTCTTCTTTGCCTGCAACATGGACCCGAGCGGTACGAAGGAATTCGTGGCCACGCCGGTCATCGACCGCTGCTTTTCCCGCCACACCAAGGATTACACGGCTCTGTCGTCAACACCAGATCAGTTCGATAGCTTCGTTGAGGCTGTCGGCCTGATGCAACGAACGGAGCCGAACTATACCGCCACCGATCTCGCCGATATCGATGTGCCCGTTGCCATCGTGCATAGCGAGCATGACGAGTTCATCAAGCGCGAGCACGCCGATCACCTCGCGCGGCACATCCCCGGCGCGGAATTGATCCTTCTGGCCGGCGTCAGTCATTTCGCCCCATTACAGCGACCAGCGCAGTTCAACGGCGTCCTGCTCCCCTTCCTTGCGAGGATTTCGGCCTGATATCAGATTCAGTTGCGCACGTCCGATTGTTGGAATAAATGATGATCATCATCTTATTCGAGACTCCCGAGACCGAATCGCCGCCGACAGGCCCTTCCGCCCCGGGGGAGCAACATCAGCTCCAGGCAGGATAATTTTATGACAGCGACCTTATTTTCACCACTTGCCGTCGGCCCCTATGAACTCGCGCATCGCATCGTCATGGCGCCGCTGACGCGCATGCGGGCAAGCCAGCCGGGCAACGTGCCTTCCGCACTGAACGCCGAATATTATGCGCAGCGTGCCACCCAGGGCGGGCTGATCATTTCCGAAGGCTCGCAGATTTCTCTTGCCGGACAAGGCATGCCGGCAACGCCCGGCATTCACACGGCCGAACAGATCGCCGGCTGGAAGGCGGTAACGGAGGCGGTCCATCGCAAGGGCGGCAGGATCTTCCTGCAGCTCTGGCATGTCGGCCGCATCTCCCATTCCTCGCACCAGCCGGGCGGTGCTCTGCCCATCGCCCCTTCCGCCATCGCCGCCAAGGGACAGGCTTTCACCGCTTCGTTCGAACGCGTGCCCTTCGAGACGCCGCAGGCGATCGACATCGATCTCATGCCGCTGCTGATCGACGTCTATGCGCAGGCGGCTGCCAATGCCAAGCAAGCCGGCTTCGACGGCGTCGAGATCCACGGCGCCAACGGCTATCTGATCGAGCAATTCCTGCAGGCGCGCACCAACCAGCGCGCCGACCAATATGGCGGCTCGATCGAGAATCGCACGCGGCTGCTGCTCGAAGTGGTCGAGGCGGTTTCCGGCGTATGGGGCTCGAACCGTGTCGGCGTCCGCCTTTCGCCCTTCGGCATCGCCAACGATAGCGGCGAGGATGACCCCTTGCGTCTCTACGGCCATGTCATTCGCGAGCTGGACCGGCTGCATCTTGCCTATCTGCATCTGATCGAACCGCGTGCCAGCGGGGCGGGCTTCGCTGAGGTCGACCACAAGAATGTGCCATCGGCGGCGGAGCTGTTTCGCCCTGCCTGGTCGGGCACATTGATCGCAGCCGGAAACTTCCGGCCGGAGACCGCCGAAGCAGCACTTGCCGCCGGGCATGCAGACGCCATCGCCTTCGGCCGGCTGTTTATCGCCAATCCCGACCTGCCGGAACGCATCCGTCGCGGGGCTCCGCTCAATCCCTATCATCGCCCGACCTTCTACGGCGGCGGTGCCGAGGGCTATACCGACTATCCAACGTTCGATGCCAGGGAGGCCGCCGAATGAGCACGCCAAGCGCCGTCATCGTCGGAGTGGGAGCAGAACAGGGATTGGGTGCCGCGCTTTGCCGGCTTCTGGCCGGCAAGGGCTATCATGTCATCATCGCCGGCCGCACACCGGCGAAGATCGACAAGGTCGCCGAGACCATCAAGGCATCCGGCGGCAGCGCCGAGGCCATCGAAACGGACGCAACGGACGAAGCCGCCGTCGTGCGGCTCTTCGAACATGCCTTTGCGCCGCGGGACGGCATCGCGGCGCCCGATTTCATCGTCTTCAACGCCGGCATCAACCGCCCGATCGGCTTTCGCGATCTGACAGCCGCCCAGTTCGAGGAGTTCTGGCGCATCTGCTGCTTCGGCGGCTTCCTCGTCGGGCGCGAGGCGGCCCGCCACCTCGTGCCGCTCGGCCGCGGCACCGTGATCTTCACCGGCGCTTCCGCCAGCCTGCGCGGCAAGGTGGGCTATGCGCAATTCGCCGCCGCCAAGGCGGGCTTAAGAATGATCAGCCAGAGCATGGCGCGGGAATTCGGGCCGCTCGGCCTGCATGTCGCCCACACCATCATCGATGGCGGCATAGACGGAGAGCGGCTGCGTTCCCGGCGGCCTGATATGGACGCCAGCGGCTTGCTCAATATCGACGCCATCGCCGAGAGCTACTGGCATATCCACCGCCAGCATCCCTCGGCCTGGACACAGGAGCTCGACCTGCGTCCCTACAAGGAAAATTTCTGAGGCCGGCAATCGAGGCACAGGCTAGCAATTCCGCGAGAGCGCTTTCGCGATGTTGAGAAATTTCGGCTGCGTGGCATCGCACTCGTTGCGACGCCACGCACTTGTTTCACTTTCAGCGTCAGGGGTTTCGCTGGGGATCGTGAAGGACCATGGAGACGGGCGGGACGGGCTACCGCGATACAGGCGACGAAGTCGGCCGAAAATGCCCCTCGCAGCAGCTCGATCCTTGTCCGCGCCCGAAGGCGGCTCGATCGCCTTCAGGTTTGCCGGATCACCCCAACGATCATTGTAAAGATCCCTGAAGAAATAGTTGGTCAGCATTTGGGTTTGCCTTTTTGAACCGATTCAATCCTATATCGGATTCATTGACTTGAATCGGTTCAATCCTACGCTTGAATGCTCCGTTGTCAAGCGGAATTGAACCGATACAATTTCCTGCTACTGTGCACGGGAACGAAAATGGAGAGGCTATTGGTCAAGGGTACGATCAAGCTTGCGGATGTCGCCAAGGCGGCAGGGGTATCGCAGGGAACCGCATCGAATGTCTTCAGCCGGCCCGACGTGGTGCGCGAGGAGGTGCGCGAGCATGTCCTTAAGACCGCCAGACAGCTCGGTTATGCCGGCCCGAGCCTCACGGGGCGGTTGTTGCGGGCAGGAAAGGTCAATGCGATCGGCGTCGCCGCCGTGGAGCCGCTCGCCTATTTCTTCGACGACCCATGGGCGAGAGCCCTGTTGGCGGCCGTGGCCCAGGTCTGCGATGCCAGCGGCACCGGGCTGGCGCTCGTTTCGGCCAAGGACCGGCAGAAGCTGGACTGGAACATCAAGAGCGCCCTCGTGGACGGCTTCATCCTGTTATGCGTGGAGGGCGGCGAAAAGCTGGTGCAGCTGACGCGCGAGCGGCAATTGCCCTTCATTGCCCTGGCATTGAACGACGATGATCCGTCGGTCGCGTCGATCGGCGTCAACAATGTCGCCGGGGCTGCGACAGCCGCGACGCATCTGGCGGAACTGGGCCACCGGCGCTTTGCCGTGCTTGCCACCGAATTCTCTTACGATCATGTCGGGCCGGTGGGCCTCGGCGAGATCGAGCGGGCTGTTTATTCGACCTCGCGCGATCGTGCCACCGGCTATTGGCAGGCGCTTGAGACATTCGGCATCCGACGCCAGGATGTTCCGATCTACGAGACGGATAACCACAAGACGAGCGTCGAGACGGGTCTCGAATATCTGTTCTCGGCGCCTGAGCCGCCGACCGCCCTCCTCGCAATGTCCGACCATATCGCACTGCTGGCCATGAACTGGCTGCAGGCACGGGGACTTTCCGTTCCAAGGGATGTCTCCATCATCGGCTTCGATGGCGTTCCGGAGGGCGGCATGGTGGAGCCGGGCCTCACGACGATGGCGCAGCCCTTTGACCAGATCGCGCAACGCGCGGTAAGGGCGGTTCTGGACGATGCCATGCCGATCGAGCGCGAGATGATCGACGTCACGCTCATCGTCCGTGGCAGCACGGCGGCGCCGAAGCTATGATGCCGCGACACTATCCGACACAGCGTCTCAGCCCGCTTGCTGCGCGCCGTCGACGGCTGCAGTACGCATCTCCATGAGCTGCCGGGCAGCGGCGGCGGAAGCGTCCCTGTCGCTTGCCACCTGTACGGTCGGGAAGGCGAACTGGATGCCGTTTTCATCGAAGGCCTGCTTGATCAGCGCCAGCGCGCTGCGGCGGATGACCGAGACGTCGTTGGGCTTGGCGGTGAGCGCCAGCCTGATTTCGATCGCGAAATCGCCGAACTGTTCCACGCCCTTCATCTTCAGCGTCTGGATGATGCTCGGCGCCAGTTCAGGATCGTCGAGCAGGCGCTGGCCGATATCCCTGATGATCCGCTTCATCTTCACCAGATCGGTATCATAGGTGACCTTGACGATGATCTTGTCGATCGCCCAGTCACGATTCATGTTGTTGACCGCGCCGAGCGAACCGAACGGAATGGTCGCCAGCGGTCCGCGCTGGTGACGCAGCTTGACCGAGCGCAGGCTGAATGACTCCACCACGCCCTTGTGGTTGCCGCTTTCTATGTATTCGCCGACCCGGAAGGCATCGTCCCACAGATAGAAGACGCCGCTGATGACGTCCTTGACGATGGTCTGCGCGCCAAAGCCGACCGCGACGCCGACGACACCGGCACCGGCGATCAGCGGCCCGATCTGGATGCCGAGCCCCGACAACACCATCATGATGGCGATGATGCCGATGGCAACCGCAAGGATATTGCGGAAGATCGGCAGCAGCGTCTGCAGCCGGGCGCGGCTCGCCTTCATCTCCTCGGAGTCGCTGTCGGCGGGCAAGGATTCCATCAGCTTGGCGTCGATATAGGTTTTCATCAGGTGCCAGACGAGATCTGCGACCAGCAGGATGACGATGCCACTGAGAACACCGCGCGCGATTCGCCCGATGATTGATTCGCTGCTGCTCATCATCGCGTGGGCCTCGACACCCAGCATCCGCCCCAGCCAGAGGGCCGCGAAGGTGATGATCAGTGCCCGCACGCCGCGATCGAGAAGCACGGCTGCCAACTTGCCGGCGCCGAAAATGCCGTCGGCCGCATCATGCAGCGCCTCGATGGCACGCGTGGATACCGAGAGAACGCGCGGCAACAGGATCGCATAGATGCCGAGCCAGAGAAGGCCGTCGAAACCGGCGACCCACAGGCACCAGAGGGCCACGAAGAAAATCGTCAATAGCCAGGAAATCGTCTTCGCCCCACGTTCCTCCGGCGCGACGGGTCTTGACCACACGGCCGTCACGGCGATCAGAAACAGGCCGATGCCGAGTGCATAGCTGATGAGATCCCGGGCGCCGACGGAAAATTCGAGAGACGTGACGGCCTGCAGAACTGCCCAACCGCAGGCAAAATAGACAGCAAACAGCGTGCATCGCCGATACCAGTATCTCGCCACACGCCGCCGTTCGGCAATGCGGGCGGTACCGCTGTCCTCGTCCAGAACATCGTTCGTTCGGCGCATGGCGATCAACTCCATCAGCAGTTTGCCGATGGAAATCACGAGCCTGATGGAAACCAGCGCAATGACACAGGCGATGGCGAAGCTTTCGATGGCCGGCGGCCAGTCGAAAGCGAGCAGCGGAACCAGCGTCACCAGGGCGTGAATGATCGCAGGCACCACCCCGCCCAAAAACTGGAACCGGGCAGCCTGCAACTCGGTCTCGATGCCGGCAGCCCTTTCGGTGCGACGCATGTGCTTGGTATTGATGAAGCGCGCAACGGCGAGCTCTGCCACAAGTCCCATGAAAAAGAGGATCACGACCTGGATGATAATACGCAGGATACCAACCGCCCTGCCTTCTCTTTCGAGCTTTTCGGATGCCGTCATCACCTCGTAAGGCAACGTCATCGCCGCGCCGGATACGACCTCCAGGTGATGCCGCGTATGACCAAGCATGCCGGAGAGGACGGACATCTGGTCACCGTCGGACGTTCCGGGAGCGCTGGCGGCGGATTGATTGTTCAGCTGGACACCAAGCCATTGCTTGACCTCCGGTTCGTTCATCAGCTGAATGAGTTCGCGAACCTTTTCGGGCGGCGGCGCCGGCTGTGGTGCAGCCGTGTTTTGTGCGAGCGCCGCAAGAGGCGCGGCCAATGCAAAAAGACATAAAAGCAGTGTCCTGATCGACAGGCTGCTACCCCCGACATTCTTCATATGCGCTGCCCTTCCCGCAATCGGGCCGCCGGCCCGTTTTTGCAGACTATACGCCTTTTTTATGCGGGCAAGCAGGCACTTACGCCCATGGCGCGATCGGCGCCGGCGGCATTGCCCCGGAGCGGTTGCCGCGCTAGGTTCTGCGGCAATACCGTTCGGTGCTCGGGGACGCGCGTGTTCAATTTCCTGAAAAAGCTCTTCGGTAAAGGCAAGCAACCCGAGCAGCGGCTCACGGCAACCGAACCGGTGACCTCCACACCAGTCAAGACGCTCGATCTGAACATTCCAGACGAAGCTTTGCAGGACGAAGCCTGCTTTGCGGCCTATCTGCAAGAACGGCTGCCGTTTTTCGGCGACCTGATCGGGATCGACTACGATGCCGCGGCCGGCAGCCTGACGCTGCACAGCCGCAATGGCGACACGATGACGAAATTCCTGAGCAATGCGTTGCTGGCGCTGCGCGAGAAGCGCGGACAAGCCCGCGCGCAGGCGCTGATGAACTATCTCAACATGACCGAAGCCATTGATGACGGCGACGAGCTCGCCAAGGTCCTGCCGGTCTTGAAGGCGCGCGACTTCGTTGACGTGGCGCGGCAACAGATAATCCAGGCCGTCAAGGACGAACCTGACCCGCCGCAATTCGTCTATCTCGACGAGGCGGAAAACCTGATCAAGCTCTTCGCCGTGAACGGCGAAACCACGGTCAGCTACGTGATGTCGACGGCGCTGGAAAGCTGGGGCATCGACGCCGAGGAACTTGCCGTGCTGGCACAGGCCAACCTGCAGAAATTCCTCGACAAGACCGGCGTACAGATCGCCAAGCGCAGCCAGTTTCAATATGTCGAGGTGGACGGCCAGTTCGAATCCAGCATCGCTTTCCTGCCGAATTTCTGGGCGCAGGTGCAGGAGCAATCCGGCGGAGCGGCGCCGATTGCGGCCTTTCTTTCACGCGACAAGGTCTTCTTCACCCATGAAAACGACACCCTGGGCCTGCAGCTGCTGGAGCTGATCGGCGCCGATCTCAGCGAGGTGCCTTACGTTATTTCGCCGGATCAGTATCGTTGGGAGAACGGCAGGTGGACGCTGTTCAAGCGGGTGGCGCCGATAGCGGCAGCTAAGCTCCACTAAAGCGATCAAGCTTTGAACGGAATCGCGCGATCATTCTAGAAGCGTTATTTTCACGCAATTCACGCAATTGCGGACGGAAAACGCTCTACACCAGCACTTCGTGATCGATGCGATCTTCTGCGCCGAAGAACTTCAGATAGCGCTCGACTTCCGCTGGTTCGCCTGTCGCCTTCTGCGGATTGTCCGAGAGCTTGACGGCCGGGCGGCCGTTGGCCTCGATGACCTTGCAGACGATGGAAATGGGGTTGAGGCCCTTGAGTTCGGTCGGCGCGCAGCCAGCGAAATCATTGGTAAGATTGGTGCCCCAGCCGAAGCTCATGCGGACGCGGCCGTCGAAATGCTTGTAGGTATCGATGATCGCATTGACATCGAGGCCGTCGGAGAAGATCAGCAGCTTCTGGCGCGGATCGCGGCCCATCTTCTTCCACCAGTCGATGATCTTCTCGCCGCCTTCGATAGGCGGCGCGCTGTCGGGACGGAAGCCGGTCCAGTCGGCCACCCATTCCGGTGCATCGCGCAGGAACGAGGCGGTGCCGAAGGCATCGGGCAGAACCACCAGAAGGTTGCCGCCATAGAGGCGGTTCCAGTCGCGCAGCACCTTGTAGGGCGCCTTGCCGAGCTCTTCGTCATTCTTGGCGAGAGCGGCTGCGACCATCGGCAGCTCATGCGCGTTGGTACCGACGGCTTCGAGATCGGAATCCATGGCGAGCAGCACGTTGCTCGTGCCGGTGAAAGCATGGGGCACGCCTTCCTTCAGCGCCTCGACGCACCAGCGCTGCCAGAGAAAGCTATGACGACGGCGCGTACCGAAATCGGAGATGCGCAGGTGCGGCAGCTCCCTCAACCGCTCGACCTTTTCCCACATCTTCGCCTTGGCGCGCGCATAGAGCACATCGAGCGTGAATGGACCGAGCGCCTTCAGCGCCGTGCGCGAGCGAAGCTCGTTGATGATGGCGAGCGCCGGGATTTCCCACATGGTCGTTTCCTTCCACGAACCGTGGAAGTCGAGAATATACTGGCCATCGCGCTTCGACAGCTCATAGTCCGGCAGCTGGAAATTCGACAGCCAGGCGAGGAATTCCGGCTCGAAGATCTGGGCGCGGCCGTAGAAGCTGTTACCCGCGAGCCAGATCATCTCCTTCTTGGAGAGCCTGAGCGTGCGGGCGTGATCAAGCTGTTCGCGCAGTTCCCTCTCATCGATCACCTCGGCAAGCCGGACGCTCTTGGTGCGATTGATCAAGGAGAAGGTGGCGTCGACATCCGGATAGAGCTTCCAGATCATCTGGAGCATGAGAAGCTTATAGAAATCCGTATCGATCAGGCTGCGGATGATCGGATCGAGCTTCCAGGTATGGTTATAGACGCGGGTGGCGATATCCGTCTTCGTCATGTCGTTCCTGCCCCGTCTCCTGCGCTCCGGACGTCATGCTTGCCGCCCGCCGACGCGTCGGCACGCGTATGTGGTGCCTGTTATCAAAAAATGTTGAGCGAAAGTCCAGTCATTGAAAGAAAATTGATGCCAAAGCGACCGCACCGCTTTTGAACATGCACGGGCACGGCTGAACTGTGCCCATAGCTGCCCATCCCGAACGATATAGTGGTCGGCAGAGGTCATTCCAGCGGGGCTTAGAGCGGTTTAGCGATTCATGGAATCGCCGAACCGCTCTATCTGTTTATTTTTACGCAATTCCGGACGGAAAACCGCTGCGCACTTTTCCTGGAGTTGCTCTAGTAACCCCGGCCGCGATCCACCAGATGCAGCAGCGGCTCACCGCGTTCGAAGCGGGCGATCTGTTCCTCGACATAGCGGAACAGCGCTCTTTCCTCCGACATGGCGGAATCATGCGGCGTGATGATGACATTTTCCAGACCCCAGAGGGGATCGTCCGCCGCCAAAGGCTCGACTGTAAAGACGTCGAGCGACGCGCCGCCAAGCACGCCAGTCCCGATCGCCGAGGCGATATCGGCCTGGACCTGGCTCTTGCCGCGGCCGGCATTGATGAACACCGGTTTGCCGAGCGCACCGTCGCGTCGGAGCCCGGAAAAGAGCGAGGCGTCGTATAGCCCCGTTGTTTCCGGCGTCAGCGGCAGCAGCCCGACCAGAATATCGGTCCGCGCGAGAAAGGCATCCAGCTCGCCGGCATCGAAGGTTTCCATGCCATCGATCTGTTTCTTGTTGCGGGACCAGCCGATGACGTTGAAACCCATGACCTTCAGCTTGGCGGCGGCATCGCAGCCGAGAACGCCAAGGCCCATGACGCCGACGGTGACATCACCTGCCTCGGGGCCATGCTGCGGAACCCAGACGCTCTGGCGCTGGTTCCTGAAATGCCCCGGAACATCGCGCAGGTGCATAAGGCATTGCATCACGACCCATTCGCTCATACGCACCGTCAGGCTGCGATCGACGAAGCGGACGATCGGTATGTCCGGCAGGCCGGCAATCGACATCATCGAATCGACACCGGCGCCCCCCGAGAAAATGACCTTGAGATTGGGCGCACGCTCAAAAAGGTCGGCATCCGGCTTCCACAGAAGCGCATAGTCGACATGGCTCAGATCCACACCCTTGCTCGCGGGATCGGCGAGATTGATGCTGCCGCGATCGGCAAAGGCGGTCTTCAGCACTTTGGCGATCATAGCGGGATCGAATTTGAGGTCGACGAGAACGGGGCTTTTGGCCGGCATGGCGATTGTCTTTATTGCTGGATAGTGGCGGTGGGCACCGCCTCGATGTTGAAGGCGGCGGCGAGAAGCGCCTTGGTATAATCCTCTTTCGGCGCGCGGAAAATATCGGCCGAGGTGCCCTGCTCCACGACCTTGCCGAAGCGCATGACGATCAGCTCGTTGGCGAGCGCCTTGACCACCTTCAGGTCGTGGCTGATGAAGAGGTAGGCAAGGTCATGCCGCTTCTGAAGGTCGCGCAGAAGGTCGACCACCTGCGCCTGCACGCTCATGTCGAGCGCCGAGGTCGGCTCGTCGAGCATGACGAAGCGCGGCTTCAGCACCATGGCGCGGGCAATGGCGATGCGCTGACGCTGGCCGCCGGAGAATTCATGCGGGAAACGCCAGCGGGTCAACGGATCGAGGCCGACTTCCTCCAGCGCCCAGCAGACGCGCTTGTCCCGCTCGTCCGCCGAAAGCGACCGCTCATGCACCTTGAGCCCCTCGGCGATGATTTCGCCCACCGACATGCGTGGGCTCAGAGAACCGTAGGGGTCCTGGAAGACGACCTGCAACTGGTTGCGGAGCGGCCGCATCTCGCGGAAGGAATAGCCGGCTATGTCCTTGCCGACGAAGGCGATGCGCCCCTGGGAAGAAATGAGCCGGGCCAGTGCCAGGCCGAGGGTCGTCTTGCCGGAGCCGGATTCGCCGACGACGCCGAGCGTCTGGCCGGCCCGGAGCTTGAGATCGATGCCGTCGACGGCTTTGACGTGATCGACGACCTTGCGCATGAAGCCCGCCTTGATCGGGAACCAGACGCGGATATCGCTGCCTTCCATGACCACGGGCTTGCTGGCATCGCCAAGCGGCGGCTCGCCGCGCGGCTCGGCGGCAAGCAGGTGACGGGTGTATTCATGCTGCGGCCGGGTGAAGACATCCTCCACCGGACCGGTCTCGACGATGTGGCCCTTGGTCATCACGCAGACGCGGTCGGCGAACTTGCGGACGATGCCGAGGTCATGGGTAATAAACAGCATCGACATGCCGTGCGCGCCCTTGAGATCCCGCAGCAGCTCTAGGATCTGCGCCTGCACCGTCACATCGAGCGCCGTCGTCGGCTCGTCGGCGATCAGCAGCTCGGGACGGTTGGCGAGCGCCATGGCGATCATCACGCGCTGGCGCTGGCCGCCGGACAGCTCGTGCGGATAGGCCTTGAGACGCTTCTCCGGCTCACGGATACCGACCTGGTTCAGGAGCTCCAGCGTGCGGCTGCGGGCGGCCTGGCCGCCCATGCCCTGATGCAAGGCCAGGATCTCGCCGATCTGCCGTTCGATCGAATGGAGCGGATTGAGCGAGGTCATCGGCTCCTGAAAGATCATCGTGATGTCGTTGCCGCGCACGGCGCGCAGCTCGTTATCCGACGCCTTCAGCATATCCTTGCCCTTGAACAGGATCTCGCCCGAGGGGTGGCTGGCGGCCGGATAGGGCAGCAGCTTCAGGATGGAATTGGCCGACACGGATTTGCCTGAGCCGGATTCGCCGACCAGCGCTAGGACCTCGCCCTTTCTTATATCGAACGAGATGCCATCGACCGCGGTCGAGGTATTTCCGCCCTGGTGGAAGGCGACGGACAGATTGCGGACGGACAGCAGGGGAGTGGAATTCTCGCTCATCGGAACGTCTTCCTCGGATCGAAGGCGTCACGCACGGCCTCGCCGATGAAAATCAGCAGCGACAGCATGATCGACATGGTGAAGAAGGCCGACAGCCCGAGCCATGGAGCCTGCAGGTTGGATTTGCCTTGGGCGATCATCTCACCCAGCGACGGCGAGCCGGGCGGCATGCCAAAGCCTAAGAAATCGAGCGAGGTCAAGGTAGAAATCGAGCCTGACAGGATGAAGGGGACGAAGGTGAGCGTCGCGACCATGGCATTCGGCAGCAGGTGCCGATACATGATGGTGAGGTTGTCGACGCCGAGCGCCCGGGCGGCACGAACATATTCGAAATTGCGCGCCCGCAGGAATTCGGCGCGCACGACGCCGACGAGACCGACCCAGGAAAACAGCAGCAATATGCCGAGAAGGATGAAGAAGCCGGGCGGCAGGACGGACGCGATGATCAGCAGGATATAGAGCACCGGCATCGACGACCAGATCTCGATGAAGCGCTGCATCAACAGGTCGGTCCATCCGCCGAAATAGCCCTGCATCGCGCCGGCGCAGACGCCGACGACAGCCGAGCAGATGGTGAGCACCAGACCGAACAGCACCGATATGCGGAAGCCGTAGATCAGCCGGGCCAGCACATCGCGCGCCTGGTCATCGGTGCCGAGCCAGTTGAAATTGCTCCAGTTGCAGTTCGGGTCGGCAACGCCTCCCGCATAGCCTGAGCAGCGCTGCTCCTTGCTCATCATCCAGAACGGCGGGGTCGGCGCCGACTTTCCTTGGGGAAGGTTGGAATTTGCCGTCTGATAGGAATAGTGGATCGGCGGCCAGAGCATCCAGCCATTGGCATTGATCTCGTCCTGAATGTCCTGCGCGCGGTAATCCGTCTGCGCCAGGAAGCCGCCGAACTTCTCTTCGGGATAATCGACAAAGATCGGCGTCAGGATCTCGCCCTTGTAGGAGACCAGGATCGGCCGGTCGTTGGCGATGAACTCGGCGCCGAGGGTGAGGACGAACAGAACGAGGAAGATCCAGAGCGACCAGTAGCCACGGCGGTTCGCCTTGAAATTCTCCCAGCGGCGCACGTTGGTCGGCGAGAACAGCCCCTTGCGCGGCGGCTTTACCGTCGTCGGGGTTGCCGGAGGGTTGGCTGCATCCATCACACATCCCTCCGTTCGAAGTCGATGCGAGGATCGATCCAGGTGTAGATCAGGTCGGAAACGAGGCCGACGACGAGGCCGAGCAGCGAAAAGATGAAGAGCGTCGCAAACACCACTGGATAGTCGCGCTGGACGACGGAGAGATAGCTGAGGCGGCCGAGGCCATCCAGCGAGAAGATGTTCTCGATCAGCAGCGAACCGGTGAAGAAGGCGGAAATGAAGGCGCCGGGAAAGCCGGCGATGACGATCAGCATGGCGTTGCGGAAGACATGGCCATAGAGCACGCGCCGCTCGCTCAACCCCTTGGCGCGAGCGGTGGTGACATATTGCTTCTTGATTTCCTCGATAAAGGAATTCTTGGTGAGCAGCGTCGTGGTGGCAAAGGCGGCGAGCGACAGCGAAATCAGCGGCAGCACCAGATGCCAGAGATAATCGAGGATCTTCTGCCACCAGTTGAGATCGGCGAAATTGTCGGAGACGAGACCACGCAGCGGGAACCAATCGAAGAAGGAGCCGCCGGCAAACAGCACGATCAGCATGATGCCGAACAGGAAGCTCGGGACGGCATAGCCGATGATGATGATGCCCGAGGTCCAGACATCGAAGGTCGATCCATCCTGCACCGCCTTGCGGATGCCCAGCGGGATTGAGATCGCGTAAGAGAAGATCAGGATCCAGATGCCAAGCGAGATCGACACCGGCAGTTTTTGGCCAATGAGGTCGATGACCGACGTGTTGCGGAAGAAGCTTTCGCCGAAATCGAAGCGGATATAGTTCCACATCATCTGGCCGAAGCGCTCAAGCGGTGGCTTGTCGAAACCGAACTGTTTGTCGAGCTTGGCGATCAGCTCGGGATCGAGCCCCTGCGCGCCGCGATATTTCGAGCCGCTGTCCTCAACCGCCTGCTGCGCGAGCATGTCCGTGCCGCCCGAAAGCCGGCCGGTGGCGTTGTCGCCCTGGCCGGTCAATTGCGCGATGACCTGCTCGACCGGACCGCCCGGCGCAAACTGTACGATGGTGAAGGAAATCGCCATGATGCCGACGATGGTCGGGATCATCAGCAGCAGGCGTCTGAGGATATAGGCGCCCATCAGCCCATTGCTCCCTCGCAGAGGGACATGTCCCGCCTCGCCTCAATCCGTCCGTCGTTCAATTCACATTCCCTTCCGCCGCATACAGACCGGCGCAGTCATTTCAGTTTGAAACTTGCGAATCAGCCTTCGCATTTGGAGGCAGCAAGCCCCCTATTGCAAGAGAGCCTCACTTTCCGGCGCTTTTCGACCACCATACGTCCGGGAAGCCGATGGAGTAGTAAGGAAGTTCCGGAAGATGTTCGAACTTGTCCCAATAGGCGATCCTGGTCGTCGTCCCGTAGAAAGTGGGCAAAACATAGTGGTGGGCGAGCAGCACGCGATCGAGTGCCTTGGTCGTCGCTTCCTTCTCCGCCACGTCCTTCGCGAGGATCACTTTCTGGATGAGGTCGTCGATGCCCGGGTCGGCTATTCCGGCGTAGTTGCGCGATCCCTGGCGGGCGGCGGAGGCGGAGCCCCAGTATTCGGCCTGCTCGTTGCCGGGGTTCAGCGTCTCCGCCCAGACGACCCAGATCATATCATAGTCGAAGCTGCGGATGCGGTTGATGTACTGCGAGGGATCGACCGTCCTGACGCTGGCATCGATGCCGATGCGCTTCAGGTTCTGTACATAAGGCAGCACCGATCTTTCCAGCGAAGGATTGTTCAGCAAGAGTTCCAGCGAAAACGGCTGGCCGCTCTGCGCGTTCACCATTTTATTGCCCTTGAGAATCCAGCCCGCGTCCTTGAACAAGCCAATAGCCTTGCGAAAATTATCGCGCGCCTTTTGCGGGTCGCCGCCGACGGGATTGGCATAGGGCACGGTAAAGACATCGGCGGGCACCTTGTCCTTGACGCTGTTCAGAACATTGAGCTCCTCGCCTTGCGGGAGACCGGAGGAGGCGAATTTCGTACCGAAAAAGAAGCTGTCGACACGCGTCAACTTCCCGAAGGAAAGGGTTCGGTTGAGCTCCTCGAAATCGTAAACGTAGTTCAGCGCCTCGCGGACACGCTCGTCCTTGAATTGCGCGCGTCGCATATTGGGAACGAGCGCCTGCATGATGCCGACCGAGCGCAGCGTGTTGGGTAGTTCCTCCCGCTTGATGCGGCCGTCCTTGGCAGCTGGAAAATCGTAGCCGGTCACCCAATGGCTTGTGGAATTGTCCTGCCAGTAATCGATGACGCCGCTACGAAACGCCTCGAACGCGACGTCGTAGTCGGAAAAATAGACATAATTTATCGCGCCGAAGTTGTTCGTGCCGATATTGACCGGCAGGTTCTTGCCCCAATAATCGTCGCGCAGTTCGTAGCGGATCGAAGAGCCAGGCTGGAAGGAAGCAATCTTATAGGGACCCGACCCCATGACGGGCTCGAGCGTGGTGCGCGAGATATCGCGCGGCTTGCCATCGGGGCCATTTGCTTCCCACCAGTGTTTCGGCAGAATGGTCAGTTGGCCCAGGATCGAGGGAAGTTCGCGGTTGCCCTTCTCATTAAAACGGAAGGTAACGTCGCGCTCACCGGTTTTCTCGGCGCCCACGACATGGGCGTAGTAGCTTGTGACCATCAGATTGAGTTCTTTGGTTTTCTCAAAACTGAAGATCACATCCTCGGGCGTTACCGGCGTGCCGTCGGGCCACTTCGCTTCGGCGCGCAGCCGAAACGTGGCGCTCGAAACGTCATCCGGATAAGAGACGCCCTCGGCAAGCAAACCATAGGAAGAATTGGCCTCGTCATCGGCTTTCTTCAGCAACGTATCATAGATCAGCTCTGTCCCCTCGGCGATATTGCCCTTCGACAGGACAGGATTGAAGGTGTCAAACGTGCCGCTGCTCGACAGCTTCACCTCGCCGCCCTTCGGCGCATTCGGATTGACGTAATCGAAATGCTTGAAACCGGGCTGGTATTTGAGATCGCCGAGAATGGCCGTGCCGATGCGGAATTGCGGCTCTTCGGCTTTCGAGGACGCTGGCAGGGCCAGCAGGCACATGAGAGAAACAACCAAGCCTGCTTTCAACCGCGTCAATGCCATTCATCATCTCCTGATGCTTTTCCTAGAATCAGCATAAGCCAAATGAGGGCAAAAAACAGGACGCAATTGCTCACCTCTTCCCTCCGCAATCGTTTGGCAGCTCTCGAAATCAGGTTTTGGAGGTGGCTTCTTCGAGACGCCGGCGCAGCATCAGGCGCAATTCGCTGACGACGCGTTGGTCCTCTTTGGCGTCGGGTTCGTTGGCGACGGCCGCGGCGATGCGCAACAGTTCGAGGACGATACCCGACATCAGCGTGATATCGTCCGATATCGACGGCTCCGCTCGCCGCAAGACGGCGGCGATCAACTCTTTCAATTCCGCACGCGAGCGCATCTTCCGGTCTTTAGGGATATCGCGGCGCGCGGCAAGCACAGGAAATTCCGGAAATTCTTCGATAAATGCGCCAAGCGCATCGAAGATCGCTTCGCCGCTATCGGCTGCGGAGAGGCCGGAACTGCGTTCCGCCAGGTTCTGAAGACCCGCCTTCAGCCGCTCCAGGCGATCGATATGCAGCGCCTCGGCAAGCAAAGGCTTGGTCGGAAAGAATTGATAGAGCGAGCCGATGGAGGATTGCGCCTCGGCCGCGATCTCAGTCATCGTTGCGGCTTCATAACCCTTCCGCGCAAAGACCCTTGCGGCCGCTTCCAGCAGGACGACGACACGATCATGGCCGCGCTGCCGCTTCGGGGTGCGCGTCTTCAATTCTTCACTTGATTTTTGTGAGGTCATCCTCATATTTCCATTGTGAGGATGCCCTCATGTTTCTCTCGGAGCCCCAAATGCCTCTTTACGACCCCCGGACCACCGCGCTTGTTTCCATCGACCTGCAAGGCCTCGTTCTCAGCCTGCCGCTTGCCCCCTATTCCGCTCAACAGATCGTTGCGAATACAGTTGCGATCGCGAACAAACTGAAGGCCGATGGCGGAACCACCGTTTTTGTAACTGTTGGATTTTCCTCGGACTATACCGACGCTGTCAATCAGCCCACCGACGAAACCTTCGCCCTTCCCGCCGGAGTCTTGTCGCCGGCCGCCCTGGCGGCACCCATCGAAATCGCCGCGCTGACGCCGGATGTCGCGATCGTCAAACGCCAATGGAGCGCCTTCTACGGCACCGAACTCGATCTGCAGCTTCGTCGCCGCGGCATCAAAACGCTGATCCTGACCGGTGTCGCCACCAATTTCGGCGTCGAATCGACGGTGCGCGATGCCCATGCGGCAAATTATGCCGTCATCGTCGCTGAGGACGCGGTGACGACTTTTTCCCAGGAAATGCAGGATTTCGCCTGCACGAAGGTATTGCCGCGACTGTCGCGCATTCGCAAGACGGAAGAAATTCTAGCAAATTGATCCGTCAGAGGTGACGGCCTAAGCGGGCGGCGGGCGGTCGCTCATCAGCCAGCGGCGATTGAACGTGGATTACCCTCGCTTCCTTTTCAAGGTAATCTCGCCGCAAATCACCTCGGCTGACGCCGACCGCCTTTCAAGGATATGCATGGTTTCGCTCCTGGTTCGCACTTTCCAAACTATCGGCCGAACTATCGGCAAATTTTCCCTCATCGCCACGATCAGCACGGGTCTCATTGCCGGCGATGCGCTGGCGCAGCAGGCGGGGCCGACGCCCGGCAGTGCCAAGGCGATCTTCGGGGCTGTGACGCTGCCGACGCAGGGACCGACGCAATCGATCGGCTTTTATGCCAAGGGCTGCCTTGCCGGTGCCGTGGCGCTGCCCACCGACGGGCCGACCTGGCAGGCCATGCGCTTGTCGCGCAACCGTCGCTGGGGCCGGCCTGACATGATCGGCCTTCTCGAGCGCCTGTCACGCGATGCGGCAAAGCATGACGGCTGGCCGGGCCTGCTTGTCGGCGACATCTCGCAGCCGCGCGGCGGCCCGATGTTCAACGGCCATGCCTCGCACCAGATCGGCCTCGATGCCGATGTCTGGCTGACGCCCATGCCTCCGCGCAAGCTGACGGTCGCGGAGCGCGAGACCCTGCCCTTCACCTCGATGCTGGCGAAGGACAAGTTCCTGACCATCAACGACAGGGTCTGGACGCCGGCGCATGCCCGCCTGCTGATGCGCGCGGCCAGCTACCCCGAGGTCGAGCGCATCTTCGTCAATCCGGCCATCAAGAAAAAGATGTGCGATACATGGACCGGCGACCGCAGCAATCTCGGCAAGCTGCGCCCGGAATATGGACATGACTCGCATTTCCATATCCGTATCCGCTGCCCGGCCGGCTCGGTCGGCTGCACGCCGCAGGCGCCTGTTGCGGCCGGCGACGGCTGCGACAAGACGCTCGCCTGGTGGCTTGGCCCCGAACCGTGGGCAAAGCCGAAGCCCGACACGAAGCCGCCGGCAAAGCCCCGCGAGATCATGGTTTCGGATCTGCCCAGGGCCTGCCAGGCCGTGGTGGCCGCGCCGCCGGTCGCTTCGGTTCGTGCTGCCACCTATGGCGCCACGGGTATCGGCGCGTCCGCGGAAACGGAGACGATGCCGATCTCCGGCAATACGCCGCCCGGCCAGATCCCGCAGCAGTGAGGCTCGGATGGTCCTTGCCGGAGCGGCCTTTCAAAACGCCTCCCCTTGGTATAGAAGGCGGATAAATCGATTGAAAGTACTGGGTGGAGCAAGAGTTTCATGGCCGGCGGCAAAAGCATCGCGCTGATCGCGCACGATCAGAAAAAGGATGCGATGGCGGAGTTTGCGCGGCGTAACCAAGCCGCCCTTGCCGATTGGCATATCGTCGCGACCGGCACGACCGGCGGCCGCGTGCTCGACGCCTGCCCTGATCTCAAGGTCACCCGCCTGAAAAGCGGGCCGCTTGGCGGCGACCAGCAGATCGGTGCGCTGATCGCCACCGGCGAGATTGACATGCTCGTCTTCTTCATCGACCCCCTCACCCCGCTGCCGCACGATGTCGACGTGAAGGCATTGACGCGGCTTGCCGTTGTCTACGACATTCCGATGGCGCTCAACGAATCCACCGCCGAGCGGCTGATCAAAACACTGAACCTTTAATCCGCCTTGCCGGCGGCAGACCACGGACCTGGCCATGCCCGAGCTCAATCACAGCGATGCCCCCCTGCCTTTTCCGATTCTCATCGGCGATATCGGCGGAACCAATGCGCGTTTCTCGATCCTTGCCGATGCGAATTCCGAACAGGAGCATTTTCCTGTCGTGCAGACGGCGAATTTCGAGACGATCGACGATGCGATCAGGCTGATCCTCGAAAAGAGCAAGGTCCAGCCCCGCGCCGCGATCCTTGCCATGGCCGGCCCCGTGCAGGGCGATGAAATTCCGCTGACCAATTGCGACTGGGTGATCCGCCCGAAGACCATGATCGCCAATCTCGGCATCGAGGACGTGCTGGTCATCAATGACTTCGAGGCGCAGGCGCTGGCAATCGCCGACGTTGCCGACGAGCATCGCGAAACCATCGGTGAGACAGGGGACAGCATGGCCGCCTCGCGCGCCGTGCTCGGACCGGGCACCGGGCTTGGCGTCGCCGGCCTGATCCACACCCAACATCAGTGGATACCGGTGCCGGGCGAAGGCGGCCATATCGATCTTGGGCCGCGCACGGAACGAGACCTGCAGATCTGGCCGCATCTGGAAGCCATTGAAGGCCGCATCTCGGCCGAGCAGATCATTTGCGGTCGCGGGCTGCAGAACCTCTATCATGCCATCTGCAAGGTCGACGGCGTCGAGCCGAGCCTGAAGGAGCCGGCCGATATCACCACCCATGCGCTTGCCGGCACCAATGCGCAGGCCGAGGAGACGCTGACGCTCTTCGTCACCTATCTCGGTCGCCTTGCCGGCGATATCGCCATGATCTTCATGGCGCGCGGCGGCGTCTATCTTTCCGGCGGCATCTCGCAAAAGATCCTACCGGCGCTGCAGAAGCCGGAATTCCGCGCGGCCTTTGAAGACAAGGCGCCGCATACCGAAATGATGAAGACGATCCCGACCTATGTCGTCGTCAATCCGCTGGCTGCGCTTTCCGGCCTTGCGGCCTACGCCCGCAAGCCGTCGAGCTTCGGGCTTGCGACCGACGGCCGCCGCTGGCGGCCTTGATCGCTTCCAACAGCCGATGGCGCATCGAAACTACCGGCGCGTTGTGCCTTTTTGAAGAAGCCGCCTTCCTCTATAATAAGGTCGGCTCCGAGATCGGCCTTAACCAGTGCCGCAGGCCCTCCCTAGCCAAAGCCGTCCTAACTCTTTATAGAGCCGCGGCAGCATGTGCCGTGCGCGGCTCACTTGGTTTGAGACAGGAAACCGATTTTTGAAGTCGCCCAACACGAAAAAGACCGATATCGACAGCGAAGCCATTACCGTTGTCCTGAAGCGCGTTATAGCTGAAAACGGCCGTGATCATGTCTGGGGCTATTCGGTCGCAATCTTTTGCCTCGTTGTCGTCGCAGCATCCACAGCAATGATGGCCTTTGTGATGAGGCCGATCGTCAACGGAGCCTTCTACGAGCGCCGCGCCGAAGTCATGTGGCTGATTTGTCTTGCCATATTTGCGGCTTTTATAGCGCGTGGTTTTGCCGGCTATTTTCAATCGGTCATTCTGTCCAAGATCGGCAATGACATCATTGCTCGCTATCAACGGCGCCTCTATGCGCATCTGATGACGCTGTCGGTCGGTTTTTTCAGTGAAGCGCGCTCGGCTCAGATTGCCGCGCGGGTCAGCCAGAACGTTTCCGGCATCCGCGATGTGATGAACCTCGTTATCACGTCTACGGCGCGCGACTTTCTGTCATTCGTCTTTCTGCTCGGCAACATGGTCTATCAGGACCCATTGCTCAGCCTTATCTTTTTCGTCATTGCCCCACCTGTCTTTCTGGCCTTGCGCCACATCTCCAGGCGCCTGCGCGCCGTCACGCGCGAGGCGGTCGTTCTCAACAGCCGCGTGCTCGGCGCTATGCAGGAAACCATTCAAGGCATTTCCATCGTCAAAGCCTTCACGATGGAGCCCGAACTCGACCGCAAGATCAACAAGCTGATTACGGCAGCAGAGAATCGGCAAAACCGTATTGTTCGCATTTCCGAGCGTAACGGCCCGCTGATCGAAACGGTTGCCGGCTTTGCCGTCGCCGGTGTTTTTGCCTATGCCGCCTACCGTTCGATTTATGAAAATGTGCCGCCAGGCGCAGTGTTTTCCTTCATCGTGTCACTGCTTTTGGCTTATGATCCGGCCCGCCGCCTCGCGAAATTGCAGACGCAGCTTGAACGCGCGGTCGTCAATGCACGGATGATCTACGAACTGCTCGACATGGAGCCGCGCCAGCGCGATCTGCCCGAAGCCAAGGCGCTGGTTGTCACCGAGGCCCGCATCGAATTTCGCGGCGTCCATTTCGCCTATGGCGACGATACTGTTCTGGACGACGTGAGCTTCGTTGCCGAAGGCGGACAGACGACGGCGCTCGTCGGCCCTTCCGGCGCCGGCAAGTCCACCGTCATCAATCTCATTCCGCGCTTCTACGACCCGAAGGCCGGTAGCATCTTCATCGACGGGCAGGATATCAGCCATATCACCAAGCAGTCGCTACGCCAGCATCTCGCCTACGTCTCGCAGCAGCCCTATCTCTTCGAAGGCTCGATCCGCGACAACATCCGTTATGGCCGCCCTGACGCGACCGACGCGGAGATCGAAGAGGCAGCCCGCCTCGCTTACGCCCATGATTTCATCATGGCGCAGTCGCAGGGCTACGACACGCCCGTCGGCGAAAACGGCGTGACGCTTTCCGGCGGCCAGCGGCAGCGCCTGTCGATCGCCCGCGCGCTGGTGCGCAACGCGCCGATCCTCCTGCTCGACGAGGCGACCTCCGCGCTCGACACGGAATCGGAAGCGGCCGTGCAGAAGGCGCTGGACGAAGCCATGAGCGGCCGCACGGTCGTCGTCATCGCTCACCGCCTGTCGACCGTCGTTCGAGCCGAGAAGATCATCGTCATGCAGAATGGGCGTGTCGTCGAAGAGGGCAACCACGAGACGCTTGCGGAGGCCGACAATGGCCTTTACGCTCGCCTCAACAACCTTCAGCGGCCGGCCGTTTCCGGCAACTCCCGCAAATAAGACGATAGAGACGACATGAGCGACGATGCGATGAAGCTGGTGGTGGTTGGCGCAGCGGGCCGCATGGGGCAGGCTCTGATCCGCCTCATTCACGCCACCGAGGGCCTGACCTTGCATGCCGCCGTCGCGCGTCCCGGCTCCGTTTTCATCGGCAAGGATGCCGGCGAGATTGCCGGGTTGGGGCCGATCGGCGTTCCCGTCACCGACGATCCGCTTTCCGCCTTTCTGCATGCCGAAGGCGTCATCGATTTCACGACGCCGGCAACCAGCGTCACCTTCGCCGGGCTTGCCGCGCAGGCGCGCATCGTCCACATCATCGGCACGACGGGATGCACGGCCGAAGACGAAGCCAAGTTCCAGGCGGCGGCGCGCCACGCCCGCATCGTCAAATCGGGCAATATGGGCCTCGGCATCAACCTTTTGAGCGTGCTCGTCGAGCAGGCGGCACGCGCCCTTCCCTCCGCCGATTGGGATATCGAAGTGCTGGAGATGCATCACCGGCACAAGGTGGATGCGCCCTCGGGCACCGCACTTCTGCTCGGCCAGGCCGCAGCCAAGGGGCGCGGCATCGATCTCGACGACAATTCCGTGCGCGTGCGCGATGGCCATACCGGCCCGCGTCCGGCTGGCACGATCGGCTTTGCGACCCTGCGCGGCGGCGGCGTGGTCGGCGATCACTCGATCATCTTCGCCGGCGAGAGCGAGCGGCTGACCCTGTCCCACAGCGCCGGCGACCGTTCGCTGTTTGCCCGGGGCGCGCTGCAAGCCGCTCTCTGGGCGCGCGACAGGAAACCCGGCTTCTATTCCATGCTCGATGTTCTCGGGCTCTCCACACGTTGACCTGATCCTGGCCTTTTATTGTCTCGCAATTCCGGACGGAAAACCGCTACACACTTTTCCTGGAATTGCTTCATTAAGGAGAAATTTTATGAGCGGTACTCTCGTCCTCGTTCGCCATGGCCAGAGCGACTGGAATTTGAAGAATCTCTTTACCGGCTGGAAGGATCCCGATCTGACCGCCCTCGGCATCGAGGAAGCCAAGACGGGCGGCAAGGCGCTTGCCGACTACGGCATCAAATACGACATCGCCTTCACGTCGGCCCTCGTCCGCGCCCAGCACACGCTGAAGATCATCCTTGATGAAATCGGCCAGCCCGGGCTCGAGACCATCAAGGATCAGGCACTGAACGAGCGCGACTACGGCGATCTCTCCGGCCTCAACAAGGATGACGCCCGCGCCAAATGGGGTGAGGAACAGGTGCACATCTGGCGCCGCTCATACGACGTGCCCCCGCCCGGCGGCGAAAGCCTGCGCGACACGGGCGCCCGCGTCTGGCCCTATTATCTGACGGAAATCCTGCCGCGCGTGCTTGCCGGCAAGAACGTGCTGGTCGCCGCCCACGGCAACTCGCTGCGCTCTCTCGTCATGGTTCTCGACCGATTGAGCAAGGAACAGATCCTGGCGCTCAACCTCGCGACCGGCGTGCCGATGGTCTACAAGCTCAAGGCCGACTCCACCGTCGCCTCGAAGGAAGTCCTTGGCGACATGTCCGGCGCGCATTGAGCGTCATCTAAACTAGCTATCTCCGAAAAGCCCCTCACCCTAGCCCTCTCCCCGTTTGGCGGGGAGAGGGGACGACCTCTCTTGCGGCAAATTCTTGACTCTTATTAGGTTGAGAAGCGACGGAGGGTGCGTCTTTCCCCTTCTCCCCGCCGGCAGGGAGAAGGTGGCCGACAGGCCGGATGACGGGCCGCGCCCCAACCTCAATTCTCGATCGTGAAACGCACCCTGTCGGCGGCGAAGCGGGAGATCGAGTATTGCACCGGCACGTTGTCGAGATCGGTGTTCAGCGCCTGTGTGATCAGGACGATGGCGCCGGGAGATAGCTGAAGATCGGCGAGATCGCTCTCGTCGGCATGGGTCGCGGTAATCTCGGTGATGACGCGCACATAGTCCGGCACGCCAAGCTCCCGAAACGCCTTGGTGATCGATCCGGTCGCCCGGTAGATCTCGGCGATATTGCCAAACCGATCCGCCGGGAACCAACTGGTGGCGCGCGATACCGGACGGTGATCCGCTTGACCGAGCGTTTCCAGGCGCACGAGTGGCGTACCGGTCTTGATCTTGAGGTGCCGGGCCACCTCCGCGCTCGCTGCCTCGTCGCTCGTCGCAAGCAGGACGCTGCGGGTCTCGCGCACCTGATCGCCGATGCCCTGCGAGAAACGTGTCCGCTTCGAAATCGGGAAGCTCAGCCGCTCCTTGCGCTCGATCAGCGTTCCCCGCCCCTGCACAGCCCTGACGATGCCTTCCTGCGCCAGCGCGGCGAGCGCGCTGCGAATGGTATGCCGGTTGACCCCGAACTGCAGCGCCAGCGTCGTTTCCGGCGGCACCATGCCGTTTTCGTCGAAGTCGCCGTGATTGATCGACATCCGTATTCGGTCGGCGATCTGCCGCCAGAGCGCCACGCCTGTCTGCCTTTGTATCCTCTGCCCTGCCATTTCGCCCACTCGCCCTGTCACACGCTTGTCACGACTCACTAATAGATATAAATCTATCTTGTATGGTTGTCTATATCAATAGACATTTAGAGGAAGGCGCGATGAATTCAGCACAAAGGCAGGAAGCAGCCGCACAGGAGCGTCGGGAGCGCAAACGTGTTGCCGATCTTCTGGCACAGGCCCAGCGCGACGAGCTCGACGCAGCCTGGGAAGCATTGCCGAGCAAGCCGGCGGTACAGCCGGTGCGCGGACCGGAAACGGGGCTCGTCATGGTGCGCGGCCGCATCGGCGGCGGTGGTTCCCCCTTCAATCTCGGCGAGGTCACGGTGACCCGCGCCACCATCCGGCTGGCATCCGGCACCATAGGCCATGCGCATGCACTCGGCACGGATCGCGAAAAGGCACGGCTTTCGGCCATATTCGATGCCCTCTGGCAGCAGTCGGCCACCAAGGAATTCGTCGAGAAGGCGATCCTGCAGCCGGTCACCGAGCGCATCGCAGACTATGATCGCAAGCGCGCGGAGGAAACGGCCGCTACCCGCGTCGATTTCTTCACCATGGTTCGCGGAGAAGACTGATGAGCTTCACTACCTCCACCTTCGGCAATGATGCATTGATCGGCGGCTTCACCGACCCGGTTTTCGATGCGCAGAGCGTCTTCAAGATGACGATGGACGCGATGGCGCGGCCGGGCATCCTGCAGACCGTGACAGCCGATATCGCTCCGCCTGCCCCGCTTGGCATCGCTGCCGGCGCGATCGGGCTGACGCTTTGCGACCATGATACGCCGGTCTGGCTCTCCACCAGCCTTGGACGGTCGAGCCTGCCGGAATGGCTGAGCTTTCACACCGGCGCGCCCATCATCCAGGAACGGCTGGAAGCGATGTTTGCCTTCATCGAGGCAGGCATGGCGCTTTCCTCCTTCAACCAGTTCGGCATCGGCACCCAGGAATATCCCGACCGTTCGACGACGCTCGTGCTGGAAGTCGAAAGCCTTGAAGGCGGCAAGGATCTGGCACTTTCGGGTCCCGGCATCAACGGCGTCCATATGATCGCGCCCAGGGGCCTGCCGGATGCATTCCTGCGTATCTGGACCGACAATCGCGCGCTCTTCCCGCGCGGCGTCGATCTCGTTCTGACGGCCGGCCGGCAATTCCTTTGCCTGCCGCGCACCACCAAGATCACCGCGACGGAGATGTGACATATGTATGTTGCCGTAAAGGGTGGCGAAGCCGCCATCGCCAATGCTCACCGGCTACTGGCCGACCGTCGCCGCGGCGACCGTTCGCTGCCGGCTGTTGGCATCGACCAGATCGTCGCGCAGCTGGCGCTCGCCGTCGATCGCGTCATGGCCGAAGCCTCGCTCTATGACCGCACCTTGGCAGCCCTCGCCGTCCGCCAGGCACGCGGCGACATGATCGAGGCGATCTTCCTGCTGCGCGCCTATCGCACGACGCTGCCGCGCTTCGGCTATTCCCAGCCGCTGGACACGGTGGCGATGAAGATCGAGCGCCGCATCTCCGCCACCTACAAGGATCTGCCGGGTGGCCAGCTTCTCGGCCCGACCTTCGACTATACGCACCGCCTGCTCGATCCGAGCCTTCTGACCGACGAGCAAGTGGACGAGCCGATGCAGCGGCCGGCCGAAGAGGGCCGCGTCATGCGCGTTTCCGAAATTCTCAATCAGGAAGGGCTGATCGAAGGCGACGGCGTCATGCCGGTCGATCATGAAATCGGCGACCTGACGCGCGAGCCACTGGAGTTCCCGATGACCCGCGACCTGCGCCTGCAGGCGCTCGCCCGCGGCGACGAAGGATTCCTGCTGGCGCTCGGTTATTCGACGCAGCGCGGCTACGGCCGCACACATCCCTTCACCGGTGAAATCCGTATCGGCGAAGTTGAAGTGGAATTCGAGGTGCCGGAACTCGGCTTTGCCGTGTCGCTCGGCCGCATCCAGGTGACCGAATGCCAGATGGTCAACCAGTTCAAGGGCTCCGCCAAGGTGCCGCCGCAGTTCACCCGTGGCTACGGGCTGGTCTTCGGCCAGAGCGAGCGCAAGGCCATGGCCATGTCGCTCGTCGACCGGGCGCTGCGCGCCGAAGAGCTTGGCGAAGACATCACGGCGCCGGCACAGGACGAGGAATTCGTCATCTCGCACTCTGACAACGTGCAGGCGACCGGCTTCGTCGAACATCTGAAGCTGCCGCACTATGTCGACTTCCAGGCCGAACTCGACCTGGTGCGGCGCATGCGCCGCGAATTCGAAGCCGCCCGTGACAGCGGCATGGACCCGATGACGGAGGCAGCCGAATGACCGAACTCGCCACCTATAATTTCGCCTATCTCGACGAACAAACCAAGCGGATGATCCGCCGCGCCATCCTGAAAGCGATCGCCATACCAGGTTATCAGGTGCCCTTCGCCTCGCGCGAAATGCCGATGCCCTACGGCTGGGGCACCGGCGGCGTGCAGCTGACGGCGGCCATCATCGGCCCGCAGGACGTGCTGAAGGTCATCGACCAGGGGGCTGACGACACGACAAACGCCGTCTCCATCCGCGCCTTCTTCCAGAAGGTTGCCAATGTCGCGGTGACCACCCGCACCGATGAGGCGACCATCATCCAGACGCGCCACCGCATCCCGGAAGCCAAGCTCGGCCCCAATCAGGTGCTGGTGTATCAGGTGCCGATCCCCGAGCCGCTGCGTTATCTGGAGCCGCGCGAGACCGAGACGCGCAAGATGCATGCGCTCGAGGAATACGGCCTTATGCATGTGAAGCTCTACGAGGATATCGCCCGCAACGGCCGCATCGCCACCACCTACGCCTATCCGGTCAAGGTCGCCGGACGCTATGTGATGGACCCGTCGCCGACGCCGAAATTCGACAATCCGAAAATGCATCTGTCGGATGCGCTGCAGCTTTTCGGCGCCGGTCGTGAGAAGCGTATCTATGCCGTGCCGCCCTATACCGAAGTCGTCAGCCTCGACTTCGAGGACCATCCTTTCGAGGTGCAGCGTTTCGACAAGCCCTGCGCCCTTTGCGGCGCCGAGCAGGTCTATCTCGACGAGGTGATCCTCGACGACAAGGGTGGGCGCATGTTCGTCTGCTCCGATACCGATTTCTGCGAGGACCGCCGCGCCCATGGCCATGTTGGCCCTATGCTGGCGCCAAATGGGCTCGCAGCCGATGGATTGCCTGATAGCAAGGAGGCCGCCGAATGAGCGACACACCGCTTCTGAAAGTCAAGGACATCTCGAAATTCTACGGCAGCCGCATCGGGTGCCGCGACGTGTCCTTCGATCTCTGGCCCGGCGAAGTGCTGGCCATCGTCGGCGAATCCGGCTCCGGCAAGACGACGCTGCTCAACTGCATCTCGACGCGGCTGCTGCCGACAACCGGCAGTGTCGAATATCATATGCGCGACGAGACCTATCGCGACCTGTTCCGCATGAGCGAGGCCGAACGGCGCTTCCTGATGCGTACCGACTGGGGCTTCGTGCATCAGAACCCCGCCGACGGCCTGCGCATGACGGTTTCGGCCGGCGCCAATGTCGGCGAACGGCTGATGGCGATCGGCAACCGCCACTACGGCAACATCCGCAACACGGCCATCGACTGGCTGGAGCGGGTCGAAATCGATGCCGACCGCATCGATGACCAGCCGCGTGCCTTCTCCGGCGGCATGCGCCAGCGCCTGCAGATCGCCCGCAATCTGGTGACCGGGCCGCGCCTGGTGTTCATGGACGAACCGACCGGCGGCCTCGACGTTTCGGTGCAGGCACGCCTGCTCGATCTCGTCCGCGGCCTCGTCAACGATCTCGGCCTGTCGGCGATCATCGTCACGCATGATCTCGCCGTCGCCCGGCTTCTGTCGCATCGCATGATGGTGATGAAGGATGGGTACGTCATCGAGCAGGGCTTGACCGACCGCGTGCTCGACGATCCGCGTGAACCCTATACGCAACTGCTCGTCTCTTCGATCCTGCAGGTCTGAGGAAGTATCATGGCAACCCCACTCGTCGTTTCCGAAGTCTTCAAAAGCTTCATCATGCACCTGCGCGACGGCATCTGCCTGCCTGTCGTCGCCGACGTCTCCTTCTCTGTCGCCTCTGGCGAATGTGTCGTGCTCGGCGGCCCCTCCGGCATCGGCAAGAGCTCGCTACTGAAGATGATCTATGGCAACTATGCCGTCGACAACGGCCAGATCCTCGTTACGCACAACGGCAAGATCGTCGATCTCGCCACCGCCGATCCCCGCACCGTGCTCGAGGTGCGCCGGCAGACCATGGGCTATGTCAGCCAGTTCCTGCGCACGGTGCCGCGCGTCCCCGCCCTCGATGTCGTCGCCGAGCCGCTGCTGGCCCGCGGCGTCGCACCCGCTGACGCCCGCGAAAAGGCGGCCGGCCTGCTTGCGCAGCTAAACCTGCCGAAAGAGCTTTGGCAGTTGCCGCCTGCCACCTTCTCAGGCGGCGAGCAGCAGCGCGTCAATATCGCGCGCGGCTTCATTACCGACCACGCCATCCTTCTGCTCGACGAACCCACAGCCTCGCTCGACGCCAAAAACCGAGCCGTCGTGGTCGACATGATCGAACAGAAGAAACAAGCGGGCGTCGCCCTTCTCGGCATCTTCCACGACGAAGAGGTGCGCGAAGCCGTCGGCAGCCGCATCCTCGATGTTTCACAATTTTCGCCGAGAAAGGCCGCCGCATGAGCCGCAAGCTGGGCGAAACGCCCTTCATCAGTGCCTCGGCCAGCGTTAGCAAATCGACGCTCGGCCGCTATACCGAAGTGTCCGACCGCTGCCGCATCGATGAAACCGAGCTCGGCGACTATTCCTACATCATGCAGGACGGCGCCGTCTGGTGCACGACCATCGGCAAATTCGTCAACATCGCCGCTGCCGTGCGCATCAATGCCACCAATCATCCGACATGGCGGGCAACGCTGCACCATTTCACCTACCGTGCCGCCGACTATTGGCCGGATGCCGATATGGAAACGGACTTCTTCACCTGGCGGCGCGATCATCGCGTCGTCATCGGCAACGATGTCTGGATCGGCCATGGCGCCACCATCCTGCCTGGTGTCAAGGTCGGCAACGGCGCTGTTATCGGCGCGGGTGCTGTTGTCTCCAAGGATGTCGCTCCCTATGCGATCGTCGGCGGCGTGCCCGCCAAGCTGATCCGCGAGCGCTTCACCGCCGAGGTCGGAGCGCGTATGGATAAGCTATCCTGGTGGGATTGGGATCACGATCGCCTGCGCACGGCGCTTGCCGACTTCCGCGCCCTTTCCGGCGAAGAATTTCTGGATCGCTACGGCGCCTGAGGACGTTTTCTGCCCACATCGGGCTTGCATGGGGCCGACAGGCGATCCAGCCTCGGGCGATCTGTCCAGCCCGAGACCAAGGGAGGCTTCTCTTCATGGCAAAGCAGTTTTCCAGCATCGATGACCGGCTGCGCGATTTCATCGCGCGGCAACACATCTTCTTCACGGCATCCGCGACCGCGAATTCCCGTGTCAATGTTTCGCCGCGCGAAACGCTGTGCCTGCGCATCATTTCCCCGAACACGGCCATCTACCTCGATCGCACGGGCAGCGGCAACGAAACGTCAGCCCACATGAAGGCCGACGGCCGGCTGACCATCATGTTCTGTGCGATGGAAGGGCCACCGATGATCCTGCGTCTCTACGGCCGCGGCAGGATCATCCATCGGGCATCGCCAGAATACCGGGAATTGCTGCATGACCACTACGCCGGAGACGAGCCGCTGGGCGCACGGCAGATCGTTTGGCTGGACATCGATCTCGTGCAGACGTCCTGCGGTTTCGGCGTGCCGCTGTTTTCCTATGAAGGCGAAAGACCAAGCCTCGATCAGTGGGCCAAGGCCAAGGGGCCTGATGGTATTGAGGAATACCGGCGCGAGAAGAATGCCCTCAGTATGGATGGTTTGCCGACGGGTTTGTTTGACGGCTAAAAGTAACCAAAGCCTTCAGCCGGCTAATCATATCGAATAGCCGCCGATTGTAACAGCACTTACACAAAACTGACATTGGAGCTTCACGAAGCGAGACTAATGCGTTGCCTTGTGCTTGGCGCGCGCCCCTTGAAACTCCCTTCGAGGCAAGGGTGTGCGCCCGTTCATAGCGTCGGATCGAATGCATTTTGCCGATCCAGGGCAGCCGCGAAAGGGAAGCTTCATGTTCGAACTCAGGAATGTCTCACGCCGGTTTGGCAACAAGCTCGCTGTCGATTCCGTGACTTTGGACATTCCGCAGGGACAGATGGTCGGCGTCATCGGCCGCTCCGGCGCCGGCAAGTCGACGCTGCTGCGCATGATCAACCGCTTGGCCGACCCGAGCTCCGGCTCCATCCATTTCTCCGGCGTCGAGGTCTCCAAGCTCAGAGGCAGTGCGCTGCGCAACTGGCAGCGCGACTGCGCCATGATCTTCCAGCAGTTCAATCTCGTTCCCCGCCTCGACGTGCTCACCAACGTCATGCTCGGCCGCCTCAATCAGCGCTCGACCGTCATGAGCCTCCTTTCCGTCTTCACCCGCGAAGAGCGCATCGAAGCCATCGCGGCGCTGGAGCGCCTCGGCATCGAGCAGACGGCACTGCAGATGGCCGGCACGCTTTCCGGCGGCCAGCAGCAGCGCGTGGCCATCTGCCGCGCCCTCATGCAGCAGCCGAAGATGATGCTGGCCGACGAGCCGATCGCCTCGCTCGACCCACTCAATGCCAAAATCGTCATGGACGCGCTGCGCGACATCAACGAGCGCGAAGGCATCACCGTCATCACCAACCTGCATACGTTGGATACGGCCCGCAACTATTGCGAACGCATCATCGGCATGGCAGCCGGCCGCGTCGTCTTCGACGGCAAGGCGGCTGATCTCACGGCTGCAGCCGTCAAAGAAATCTACGGAACCGACAAGGACGGCGCCGGCATCGACGAAACCATGACGTCGACATCAATCAATTTCGCCGATCCGGCCGCGCAAGCCGCGGCCAGCGAATCTGCCGGCCCGCAACCGCTGGCACTGGCCGGTCTCTGAGAGAGGCAGCCGGGATCGAGAGCCCGCGTCAAGGGCACATTTTTCTAGACCGAAGGCATCCGGGGACACCGGTTAATCAGGAGACGAACCCAATGTTGAAGAAGACCCTTCTCGCAGCCACGGCGCTTCTCGCGCTCGTTGGCGGCGCTGCCGCTCAAGACCTCAAGGAATTCCGAGTCGGCATTCTCGGTGGCGAAAACGAAGCCGACCGCCTGCGCAACTATGCCTGCCTCTCCGACCACCTGAAGAAGGAATTCGGTTTCGAGAAGGTATCGCTGTTCCCGGCCGCCGACTATGACGGCGTTATCCAGGGCCTGCTCGGCGGCACGCTCGACTTCGCCGAACTCGGTGCTTCCGGCTACGCAGCCGTCGCCATCAAGGACCCGAAGGCCGTCACCCCGATCCTGACCACGCAGCAGGCAGACGGCTCGACCGGCTACTACTCGATCGGTCTCGCCCTCAAGTCTTCCGGCATCAAGACCATCAAGGATGCCAAAGGCAAGAAGCTCGGCTACGCCGATCCGGACTCGACCTCTGGCTATCTCGTTCCGCTGACGCAGATCCCGAAGGATACCGGCGCTCCGAACGACAAGTTCTTCGCCTCGACGCAGTTCAACGGCGGCCACGAGAACAACCTGCTCGCCGCTTATGACGGCAAGGTCGACGTCGCCGTCGACGACTCCTCGGGCCTCGGCGATTTCAAGGACGGCTACACCTCCGGCACTTTCCGCAAGGAAGTCGACAAGGGCGCCGTCGACCCGAACAAGCTCGTCGAAGTCTGGCGTTCGCCGCTGATCCCGAACGGCCCGCTCGTTGTCCGCAACGCGCTCGGCGACGCATGGAAGACCAAGCTGACCGACTTCTTCCTGAAGCTCCCGACGACCGACGCCAAGTGCTTCTCGGCTATCGAAGGCGGCGACTTCAAGGGTTACGTCAAGGTCACCCCGGACTTCTACAACGCCGTTATCGACGTTCGTAAGGCTGCCATCGGCGGTTGATCCGCATTCTGAATACGGGGCGGCCGGCAACGGCCGCCCTTTTGCTATCACAAGGGCAGAATTCATGACGATTGCCGATACGCAGCTGAAGATGCAAGCAGCGCCGCAGAGCGCTCGGGATATCGGCGACGCCTGGAGCAAGATGGTGGCGCGGCGGCGCCTCTATACCGGCATCGGCCTGCTCATTCTGCTTGTTGCCTTCGTCAGTTCCGTCCGCTTTGCGGACGAAAGCAATGCCGGCCACTTCTTCGACCGTCTGCCGCACCTCTTCGACTTCCTGAGCTGGCTCATCCCCAAAGACTGGGCCGATGTCTACCGCGCGCTCTTCGATCTGCCGAGCCCCAACGGCGCCAATGGCGTCGGCGGCGAGGAATTCAACTTTCCGCTTGGCCGAGTCTATGTCTGGGGCGATTTCTATATTCCCGAATATTTCGAGCTGATGATCATCACGATCAACGTGGCGCTTGTGTCGACCATCATCGGTTTCGTCTTCGCGCTGCCGCTCAGCTTCCTTGCCGCGCGCAACCTGTCGCCTTCCAATCCCGTCCGCCTGGTGACGAAGCGGGTCATGGAATTCCTGCGTGCCTTTCCGGAGATCGTCATCGCCGGCCTGTTTTCGGCGATCCTGTCGATCGGGCCGATCGCCGCCATCATCGCCGTCGGCCTGCACACGATCGGCGCGCTCGGCAAGCTGTTCTACGAAGTCGCCGAGAATATCGACATGAAGCCCGACGAGGGCATGCGGGCCGTCGGCGCGAGTTGGACGGAGCGCGTCCGGTTCGGCGCCCTGCCGCAAGTGATGCCGAACTTCATGTCCTATGCGCTGCTGCGCCTCGAGATCAACGTTCGCGCCTCCACCATCATCGGCGCCGTCGGCGGTGGCGGTATCGGCGAGGAGCTGAAACTCTCGATCTCGCGCGGCTTCGGCGCCAAGACCGTGGCGCTCGTGCTGCTGCTCTTCGTGACCATCATCGCCGTCGACCAGTTTTCCGCATGGCTCCGCCGCCGTCTCGTCGGCGAACATGCCTTCCTTTTGCAGCATTGAGGTTCCCATGTCCGTCATCGACGCCGGCCGTATGCAGGAAATCGAAGCGCGCTACCCGGAGATCCTTCACCGGTCGTTCCGCCAGCGCTTCGGCGCGCTGATGATCTTCATAGGCGTGATCCTCTATGGCTTCTATGCGGTATGGTTCTTCGACCTGCCGAAAGTCATCGCGGAAGCGCATTGGGAACGCGTCGGCATCTATCTCAGCGAATGGATCAGCTACGACGTCCAGCCGGAATTCCGCATTTCCGGCGACAAGATCACCATCAAATATCCGCGCTTTTCGCCTCTGGGCGACAACCCCAACCCGGATTGGGTGAAGACCGCGCCCGACGGCAGCATGACCGTTTCGGTCAGCGGCACCAGCCGCATGGTCACGATCACCAAGACGCAGGCCATCGTGACGGCGCATGGCGTGACCATCCCGATCGATATCACCGGCGACATGCCGAAGATCGTCGGCTCACAACCCGTTCCCAGCTGGATGACCGTCTATGACGATAATATCCTCGCGAACATGGGTTTTGCCGGCGACGTCAGCATTTCCACGGACCGCGTGAAGATCCGCAAGCGTTTCATCGGCTGGGCCAATTTCGTCTTCGATACGCACTCGCCCTTCTTCGACAAGCCGGCCAGCGAAGTCATCAGCCTGATCGTTTCCGGCCCGCGGCTGGAGCCGGACCAGTCCAACCTCTCGCTGGCCTTCGACAATATCTGGAACAACGGCGCCTGGCAGCACGGCGATGTCTGGACCAAGCTGTTCCAGACCATCGTCATGGCCTTCCTCGGCACGTTGCTCGGTTCGCTCGCGGCCTTCCCGCTCGCATTCCTGGCCGCCCGCAACATTACGCCGAACCGGCTGCTCAATCAGGTGCTGAAGCGCTTCTTCGATTTCCTGCGCTCGGTCGACATGCTGATCTGGGCGCTGTTCCTGACCCGCGCCTTCGGCCCTGGCCCGCTCGCCGGCAGCGGCGCGATCTTCCTCACGGAGACCGGCACGCTCGGCAAGCTCTATTCCGAAGGTCTCGAAAACATCGACAACAAGCCGCGTGAAGGCGTGAAGTCCACCGGCTCGTCGACGATCCTCGTGCATCGCTACGGCATCGTACCGCAGATCGTCCCCGTCATCGTCAGCCAGACGCTCTATCAATGGGAATCCAACGTGCGCGGCGCGACCATCATCGGCGCCGTCGGCGCGGGCGGTATCGGCCTGAAGCTCTGGGAAGCGATGCGCACCAACGCCAACTGGGAAAACGTCGCCTACATGGTGTTGTTGATCCTGCTCGTAGTCTTCCTGTTCGACGCCGCGTCCAACGCTCTGCGCTCGCGCCTGATGGGCACACGCGTCAAATAAAAAGCCCGATATAAATCGAAACGCATCATCATTTTGTCACGGGAATCCGATAGCGCAGGCGCGGCAAGATCGCATCGATCGAGCCGGGTTTAGCCGGATTCGATAGGTTGCTGCCTTGCCGCTCTTGCGGTTTGTCGCAAATCACCCAACAGTGTCGCGCGCAGCCAATTTTTCCAAGGAATACAGCCTTGCGCTATGCTCTCTATTTCACGCCGCCCAAAGACGATCCGTTGACGTCGCTTGCTGCCCTCTGGCTGGGTCGCGATGCTTTTTCCGACGAGATTTTTTCCGACAAGGCCATCGGCCCGGTGCCGGAAGGCCATGCCGAACTGACGGCCGATCCGCGCCGCTACGGCTTCCATGCTACGTTGAAGGCGCCCTTCGAACTCGCCGCCTCGGTGAACGAGCGCGATCTGCTTGAGGTTGCCGCCGAATTCGTGGCCCGCACGAAGGCCTTCGTCATTCCCGAGCTGGTTCTTGGCCAGCTCGGCCATTTCTTCGCCCTCGTGCCCGGCTCGCTTTACCAGCCCCTGCAGGATTTCGCCTCGCGGGTGGTCAAGACCTTCGAGCCGTTCCGCGCGCCGCTTTCGCAATATGATATCGCCCGACGCAACCCGGAAGGAATGACCGAGGCGCAGCGCGCCAATCTGCTGCGTTGGGGCTATCCTTATGTTAACGACGAGTTTCGTTTCCATATGACATTGACGGGGCGCGTCCCCGCCGAGCGCCAGGCTGAAATGCACGAAGTGCTGCGCGAACGCTTTGCCGACCATACCGGCAAGCCGCTCGACATTTCCGGTCTCGCCATCTTCGTCGAAGAAGAGCGCGGGGCACCCTTTACCGTCCGTTCCTGGCTGCCGCTTGCCGGCGCCTAAAAGTGAAAGACCTGACATGACCAAAGAAACCGTCCTCTCCAATGCCCGCATCGTCCTTGAAGACAAGATCGTCCAGGGCTCCGTGCTGATCCGCGACGGTCGCATCGCCGGCATTTCCCAAGGCAAGTCCGATATCGGCGAGGATTTCGAGGGCGATTTTCTGATCCCGGGCCTGGTCGAGCTGCATACGGATCATCTGGAAGCCCACTATTCGCCGCGCCCCGGCGTACGCTGGAACAAGACGGCGGCCATCCAGGCGCATGACGCCCAGATCGTCACCTCAGGCATCACGACGGTGTTCGACTGCCTGCGCATGGGCTCCGACGAGGACGGCGGTTTCGAAAAGGGCGAGATGCGCGATATGGCCGACGCCATCCAGGCGGCACAGCGCGAGGACCGGCTGCGCGCCGATCACCTGATCCACCTGCGTTGCGAAGTCTCCTCCGACAACGTCCTCGATCACTTCCAGGATTTCGAGAAGGATGACTATGTCCGTCTGGTCTCGCTGATGGACCATGCGCCGGGCCAGCGCCAGTTCCAGACCATGGATCAATATATCTTCTACTACCAGAAGAAGCGCGGCCTGAGCGACGAGGCCTTTGCCCGCTTCGTCGCCAAGCGCCAGGAGGAATCGGCCAGATACGCGACACCGAACCGCGACGCGATCTCCAAGGTCTGCTCCGAGCGCGGCATTACCGTTGCCAGCCATGACGACGCTACGCTCGCCCATGTCGACGAAGCCATTGCCTATGGTGTTCGCCTGGCGGAGTTCCCGACCAGCGTCGATGCGGCGAAGGCGTCGCATGGCGCCGGCATGAGCGTGCTGATGGGTGCACCGAACATCGTGCGCGGCAAGTCGCATTCCGGCAACATCGCCGCCCGCGATCTGGCTGAACTCGGCGTACTGGACGTGCTTTCCTCCGATTACGTGCCGCTCAGCCTGCTGCATGCACCGTTCATCCTGGCCGATGAAGTCGAAGGTATTTCGCTGCCGCAGGCCATTGCCATGGTGACGGCAACGCCAGCGAAAACCGTCAGCCTGAGCGATCGCGGACGCATCGCCGAAGGCCTGCGCGCCGATCTGGTGCGCGTTCGTCGCGATCACGGCGTGCCGGTCACGCGTTCGGTGTGGCGGGAAGGACGCCGGGTCGCATGAGCGCTGACGCCAACATCAAGCCGGCTAATGACCGTCTGCCGGATAACGCAGCTGGTATCATGGCCGTTGTCGTTGGCCCGAGCGGCGCTGGCAAGGATACGCTGATGAACCTCGCCGCCCGGCATTTCGCCGGCCGGCCGGACGTTCATTTCGTTCGCCGCGTCATCACCCGCGAGGGGGATGCCGGCAATGAAGACCACAGAAGCGTTTCCGAAGCAGATTTCGACGCCATGGAGCAGACCGGTGCTTTCGCTGTCTCCTGGGAAGCGCATGGCCTGAAATACGGTATTCCTGCCGACGTCACCGACGAGCTGGCGCGTGGCAATCTGGTCATCGCCAACGGCTCCCGTTCGGTCCTGCATCGTTTCCAGGCGGCCTTTCCAAGACTGAAGATCATCAACGTCACGGCGCGGCGTGAGGTGCTGGCGGAACGGCTGATGGCGCGCGGGCGCGAAAGCCGTGAGGATGTGTTGAAGCGCCTGGATCGCAGTTCGCTCACCGTTGAGGGCAGCTACGACGTGACCGATATCGACAATAGCGGCACACTTGGCGATGCCGAGCGCGCGATCATCTCCGCGCTGGAAGTGCTGATTGGGAAATAACCGTTCGGTGTTCTGCTCGGATCATCCCAACGCTTATACGTAGCAATACCCCACCCGCCCTCGTGGTTCGAGGCTCCGGCCTTTCAGGCCTCCGCACCATGAGGACTAGAGCGGTTCATGACTTATGGGAATCCGTTCTGGATTCCCAAATCAGCGGAATTGTGATTCATGATGGATGCTGGAATGGAGGCCAGCATCCATGACGCGACCTTATTCGAATGATCTTCGTGAACGCGTAGTGGCTGCAGTTGCGGCCGGTCAGAACTGTCGGGTGGTGGCGGAGCGGTTCGACATAGCCGTCTCCTCTGTGGTGAAGTGGTCACAGCGCTATCGCAGGACCGGCAGCGTGTCGCCCGGTAAGATGGGCGGCCATCGTCGGCGTATTTTGGAACCGCATCGGACTTTCATCGTCGAGCGGATCGAGCAGACCTCACACTTGACGCTGCACCGACTGAAGGACGAACTGGCTGCCCGCGGTGTGACCGTCTCCCATAATGCCATCTGGCAGTTCATGCGCCGAGAAGGTCTGAGCTTCAAAAAAAACGCTGTTCGCCCTTGAGCAAAGCCGTACCGACGTTGCCAGGCACAGAGCACGCTGGAAGGCTTGGCAGGGGCGTTTCGATCCGAGACGGCTGGTCTTCATCGACGAAACGTGGATCCGCACCAACATGGCACCGTTACGCGGTTGGGGGCCGAGGGGCAAAAGGCTGCGCGGCTTTGCCCCGCATGGCCGCTGGCGCACCCTGACCTTTCTCGGCGCGCTGCGCTGCGACCGGCTCACCGCACCCTGCGTCTTCGATGGCCCCATCAATGGTGAATGTTTCGGAGCCTATGTCCGACAACAGTTGATCCCGACCCTCAAACCCGGCGACATCGTTATCCTCGACAATCTTGGCTCCCACAAAGCCAAGGCCACTCGCGATGCCATCAAGGCAGTCGGCGCCAGATTATGGTTCCTGCCGAAATATTCGCCCGACCTCAATCCGATCGAGCAGGCCTTCGCCAAGATCAAACATTGGATGCGCCAAGCCCAAATGAGAACCAGCGACGACACTTGGCGGCAGCTCGGATACCTTGCCGACACCATCAAGTCGGACGAATGCGCAAACTACTTCACAAACGCAGGATACGCTTCCGTCAAAACTTGAAACGCTCTAATCTCTTCGCCGGGCCGGACATTGCCTCAGTGCGCTTCGTCCCAATTGTTGGCGGCGCGTGCATCGACCTTCAGAGGCACAGCCATGTCCACGGCCGGCATGGCGGCATTTTCCATGACCGAGACGATGATCGGCGTCGTGCGCTCGACATCTGCATCCTCGACTTCGAAAATCAGTTCGTCATGCACCTGCAGCAGCATGCGCACACGATCGCCGAGGCCGGCTGCGGTCAGCGCCGGCTCCATCTTGATCATCGCGCGACGAATGACATCGGCGGCCGAGCCCTGGATCGGTGCGTTGATCGAGGCGCGTTCGTTGAAGGCACGCACGGAAGGATTGGAGGAGCGGATCTCCGGGAAATGGATGCGACGACCGAAGATCGTCTCGACATAGCCCTTGTCGCGCGCGGTTTGCTTCGTGCCGTCCATGTAATCGCGAATGCCCGGGAAGCGCTCGAAATACTTCTTGATATAGTCGCCCGCTTCCGAGCGCTCGATGGAAAGCTGGTTGGCCAACCCGAAAGCCGAGATGCCGTAGATGATGCCGAAGTTGATCGCCTTGGCGCGGCGGCGCACATCGCTCGGCATGCCCTCCACCGGCACGCCGAACATCTCCGACGCCGTCATGGCGTGAATGTCGATACCATCCTCGAAGGCCTGCTTCAGCTGCGGAATATTGGCGACATGCGCGAGCACGCGCAGCTCGATCTGGCTGTAATCGGCCGAAACCAGCTTATGGCCGGGGGTCGAGATGAAGGCCGTACGGATCTTGCGGCCTTCCGCCGTGCGCACCGGAATATTCTGCAGGTTCGGCTCGGACGAGGACAGGCGCCCGGTCGTGGTCGATGCCAGCGAATAGGAGGTGTGGACGCGCTTCGTTTCCGGATGGACATAGCCCGGCAGCGCGTCTGTATAGGTCGATTTCAGCTTGGTGAGCTGACGCCAGTCGACGATCTTGCGCGGCAGCTCGAAACCGGCCGCCGCCAGGTCTTCCAGCACCTGCGCCGAGGTCGACCATTGGCCTGTTTTGGTCTTGCTGCCGCCGGCCAATCCCATTTTGCCGAAGAGGATATCGCCAAGCTGTTTCGGAGAGCCGATATTGAAGCGTTCGCCGGCCAGCGTGTAGATCTCGTCCTCCAGCCGCGCGGCACCCTGCGCCAGCTCGCCGGAAAGCCGCGACAGGATCTGCCGGTCGATGGTGATGCCGCGCTCTTCCATATGGGCGAGCACGGGCACCAGAGGCCGCTCCAGTCGCTCATAGACGGCTGAGAGCTTTTCCGCCGTAAGCCGCGGCTTCAGCACCAGCCAGAGGCGCAGCGTCACGTCGGCATCCTCGGCGGCATAAGCCGTCGCGCGGTCGATATCGACAAGGTCGAAGGTGATGTTGGATTTGCCGCTGCCGGCCACATCCTTATAAGCAATCGGCTTATGGCCGAGCCAGCGTTCGGACAGGCTGTCCATGCCGTGCGCGGCGTTGGAGCCGCCGTCGAGCACATAGGAGAGCAGCATCGTGTCGTCGAAGGCCTTGGTCTCGATGCCATAGCGCTTCATCAATAGGTAGTCGTATTTCAGGTTCTGCGCGATCTTGAGGATGGAGACATCCTCCAGCAGATCCTTCAATCTCGCCAGGGCATCGCGCAACGGAATCTGATTGTCGGCGAGCCCGCCGCCGAGCAGGTCGCCAACGCCGGTCTTGTGGCTGAGGGGCACATAAGCGGCGCGGATGGAGGCACCCGAAGGGTCGTTGCGGTTGTCGGCGATCGCCAGCGAAAAGCCGACGATTTCGGCCTGCATGACATCGAGCGACGTCGTCTCCGTATCGAAGGCGACGATGCCGGTCTCGCGCGCATCCGCGATCCATTGGTCGAGGGTGGCAATATCGCGGATGGTGACATATTTCGAATGATCGATCGGCGCGGTGGCGAAACCTGCCGCGCGCGCATTGGCAAGTTCGGTCGGCTCGGTCAGCCCCTCGACAGCTAAACGCGGCTTGACCGCCGGCGCCGGTACGGAGGAACCCTCGACCATAACCGTGCTGCCGGCAACGAGCTCGACATTGTCTGCGACATCGAGATCCGGGCCATGCGCGGTGTCACCAAGTTCGACCTTGACCTCGGACGGTTCGATCGCGGCGGGATCGCAATCGCAGGCGTCGGCGACGCGGCGCGTCAGCGAGGTGAACTCCATCGCCTTCAGGAAGCCGATCAGCTTCGGGCCGTTCTGCGGCTCGAGGACGAGTGCGTCGAGCTCAAGGTCCAGCGGCACATCGGTCCTGAGCGTCACCAGCCGGCGGGAGATCCTAGCCAAATCGGCATTGGCAATGATGTTCTCGCGGCGCTTCTGCTGTTTGATTTCCTCGGCACGGGCAAGCAGCGTATCGAGATCGCCGAATTCTTCCAGAAGCTGCGCCGCCGTCTTCGGGCCGATGCCGGGGATGCCGGGGACGTTGTCGACCGAATCGCCGGTCATGGCCTGCAGGTCGATCATCTTGTCCGGCGTCACGCCCCATTTCTCGATGACATCGGGAATGCCGATCTGCTTGTCCTTCATGCTGTCATACATGTGGACCGCAGGAGTGACGAGCTGCATCAGGTCCTTGTCGGACGAGATGATGGTGACATCGGCGCCGGTGGTCTCGGCCTGGCGCGCATAGGTGGCGATGATGTCGTCGGCCTCGAAGCCGTCAGTCTCGATGCAGGGCAGGTTAAAGGCGCGGGTCGCCTGGCGGATGAGGCCAAATTGTGGGATCAGCTCTTCCGGCGGGGCCGAGCGGTTTGCCTTGTAGTCCGGGAAAATTTCCTTGCGAAAGGTCTTCGAGGAATAATCGAAGATCACGGCGAAATGCGTCGGGGTGACGCCCACCGATGTATCGCGCGCCGAGGTCAAAAGCTTCCACAGCATGTTGCAGAAACCGGAGACGGCGCCGACAGGCAATCCGTCGGACTTACGGGTCAGCGGCGGCAGGGCGTGAAAGGCCCGGAAAATGAAGCCGGAACCGTCGACGAGGAAGAGATGATCACCTTTTTTCATGGAAGCATGGATAGCGTGGCGCACCTGGAACGTCCATATAAACTTCTATTTCGAAAGGTCGCGAGGGACCAAATCTCTCACCGAAACGTTACTAAGTTTTAATCAATCTAATCTGCAGATTCCCTTGAAAAACCATATTTGAAATCACAAATCATACTCACCGGCGATTGTTACGCCGAGGGTCTGACACCCGGCCTGTCCCCCGCCATGTCAGACTTGGACAAAGGCCTATCCCCTCTCCGGGCCTTTGTCCGCCCTTTTCTAAGCCGCCATGGTGCCCTCCAGGCCATGGCGGCTTTTTCGTTAAGAAAACTGCGCCTAAAGCGTGTAAAAAGCTTCGGCGAAGTTGCCGATCTCAGACCCGTCCCCACCCAAGATTTGCTGATTGTCTTGGTTTTGAATTATCGGCATACTTGCAATCATGGGATTTAATCGGATGGACTCCGCGGCCTACCTCGCCAGTCAAATGGCAAAGGGATTCGCTCGCGCGTTACAACAACGCGCGGCTAAGCTTGGTTTTTCTCCCGGCCAGTTTCCGATCCTTCTTGAATTGTGGTCCGAGGACGGCCTGACACAGAAACAATTGCTGGAGAGGGTCGATATCGAGCAGGCGACCATGGCCAATACGCTGTCCCGCATGGAGCGCGACGGATTGGTGGAACGTCGGCCGCATCCCTCCGACAAACGGGCGCAATTGATCTTTCTGACCGACAAGGCCGCCGCCATACAGGCTGAGGCCATCGAGGCCGCAATGGCTGCCGACACGGACCTTCTAAAGGATTTCCGCAGTTTCGAGCGCGAGCTGCTCCTGGAATATATCCGGCGGATCCTGGAAAACTCCAGGCATCTCTAGGCTTGGGCTTCGACTTTTTCCAGGGCCAGAGGCCGGCTGCTCGGCCCGAGGAGGAGCATGGTGGCGAGGCTGCCTATCAGGCAGACAGCGACGAAAATCAGCCCGATTTCATGATCGTCGCGAATGCATGCAGGTACTGAAAACATCTCGCTCTCTGGAATACTCTTCCGGATTGAGATTAATTTCAACCATCTAAAAAACTTGTAAACTACATACACAACCAATCAGATAAGAACGGCGCCGACAGACACGGGAATGTGCGGGAAATTTTCGGTCTTACCGCCTCGAAACCGGCTGGGCTTTGGTCTATCGTCCGGCGAATTCTCATGTAAGGAGTCGGATATGACCGATCTAACGCCCGTTCTCGATCACGCGGACCAAAACCTCCCATCCAGCCTCAACAATCTTTTCGAGCTGCTGCGCATCAAATCCATCTCGACGGATCCGGCCTTCAAGGCGGAATGCCGCAAGGCGGCGGAATGGCTGGTCACCTATCTTAACTCTCTCGGCTTCACCGCCTCGCTACGCGACACCCCCGGCCATCCAATGGTGGTGGCCCATCACGATGCAGGCAGCGCCGACGCGCCGCATGTGCTTTTCTACGGCCATTACGACGTGCAGCCGGTCGATCCCATCGAGCTGTGGGAGAGCGACCCCTTCGCGCCTGAGATCAAGGACATGGGCAACGGCCGCAAGATCCTGACCGGCCGCGGCACGTCCGACGACAAGGGTCAGCTCATGACCTTCGTCGAAGCCGTGCGCGCCTACAAGGAGACCAAGGGCGGAATTCCGGTGCGCATCACCATTCTATTCGAAGGTGAAGAAGAATCCGGTTCGCCCTCGCTCAAGCCCTTCCTCGAGGCCAATGCCGCCGAGTTGAAGGCGGATTTTGCCCTGGTCTGCGACACCGGCATGTGGGACGGCGATACGCCGGCGATTTCGGCCGGCTTGCGCGGGCTGGTGGGCGAAGAGATCACCATCACCGCAGCCGACCGCGACCTGCATTCGGGTCTCTTTGGCGGCGCTGCCGCCAATCCGATCCATATCCTCACCGATATCCTCGCCGGCCTGCATGACGAGACCGGGCGCATAACGCTCCCAGGCTTTTACGACGGCGTCGAGGAGACGCCCTCCAACATCAAGGCCTCCTGGGAAAAGCTGGGGCTTTCAGCCGAAGATTTTCTCGGCGAAGTGGGCCTTTCGATCCCCTCGGGCGAAAAGGGCCGTTCGGTGATGGAACTCACCTGGGCGCGGCCAACGGCCGAGGTCAACGGCATTTGGGGCGGCTATACCGGTGCCGGCTTCAAGACGGTGATCGCCGCGAAGGCATCGGCGAAGGTTTCGTTCCGTCTCGTCGGCCAGCAAAATCCGGCTGCGATCCGCGAAAGCTTCCGGGCCTATGTGCGCTCCAAGATCCCGGCAGACTGCTCGGTGGAGTTCCACGAGCATGGCGGCTCGCCGGCCATCCAGCTCTCCTACGACTCACCGGCTTTGACCAAGGCGAAGACTGCACTTTCAAACGAATGGCCGAAGCCGGCCATCGTCATCGGCATGGGCGGCTCCATCCCGATCGTCGGCGATTTCCAGAAGATGCTCGGCATGGAATCGCTGCTCATCGGCTTCGGTCTTTCCGACGATCGCATCCATTCGCCGAACGAGAAATACGAGCTGCGCTCCTACCACAAGGGCATCCGCTCCTGGATCCGCATCCTCGAGGCGCTCGCCGTTTGATCAATCGACCGGGACGCGCATGCCACCTTGCGCGTCCCGCACCCATTCCCGCCTCGAGGGCGTTTACGCCATCATCCAAGGACGAACGGCAGCAAGCCTGCCCTCGCGTCCTTTGGCCACGATCGATGAGATAGAACATGGGAATCTGGATCGATACCGACATGGGGTTCGATGACATCGCCGCCATTCTGGTGGTGGCGCGTTCGGATCTCGTCATCGACGGCGTTTCGCTGGTAAGCGGCAATGCGCCGCTATCCCATGTCCGTGCCAATGCCGCGAGTGCGGCCGCCGCCTTCGGCTGGGAATTCCCTATCCATACCGGCCGCGAATTGCCTGTGCTGTGCAAGCTGGAAACGGCGCAAGGCATCCTCGGCCAAAGCGGCATCCCTACATCAGGCCGGAGCCTGCCGCCGGCCGATCCATTTCCGATCAGCAATGCCTTTGCCGCGCTCTGCGATTGGCTTGCCGATGGCGCGGGGCCGAAACGCATCCTCGCGCTTGGTCCGCTGACGAATATCGCCGCCGTGGCGCTCGCCCGGCCGGAGCTCGCCGCACGCATCGATGAGCTGACGTGGATGGGCGGTGGCGTCACATCGGGCAATCACACCGCCTCTGCCGAGTTCAACGCCTTTGCCGATCCCGAGGCGCTGGCGATCGTGCTGGCACATGATATGCCGCTTCGGATGATCGATCTCGACATCTGCCGGAAGGTGCTGGCCTGGCCCGCGGACGTCGCCCGTCTCAGACAGACGGCCGGCGAAAAGGCGCAGCTGCTCGCCGATCTTCTGGAAGGCTACGTCAACATCGCCATCAGCCGCGGGCGGCCGGCCATGGCACTATACGACCCGACGGCGGCGGCCATTTTCGTTGCGCCCGAGATGGCAACGCTTCGGCATGCACGGATCGACGTCGAATTGCAGGGACAGCATACGCGCGGGCGCACCGTCGTCGAAACGCGTGCCTCGCATGCTGAGTTCAATGCCCATTTCGCCGCCGAGATCGACGCCGACAAGGCACGCTCCATCATATTCGACGCCCTGTTTCAGGAGGCCGGCCGATGATCAACGATTTAGCGAACGAGCCTGCCGATCTGAACGTCCCCGAGCTGCGAGCCCGGGCGGTCGCCGCCGCCCGAGGCGATCAACCCTTCGATCTGCTGATCACCGGCGGCCGCCTTGTCGATATGGTGACCGGCCGCATCCGCGCTGCCGATATCGGCATCGTCGGCCCACTGATTGCAAGCGTGCATGTGCCGGCCAGCCGTACCGAGACGGCGCGGACGATCGACGCTGAAGGATGCTTCCTGTCGCCCGGCCTGATCGACACGCATATGCACATCGAAAGCTCCATGGTGACGCCGGCTATCTACACCGAGGCCGTGTTGCCGCGGGGTGTGACGACCATCGTCTGGGATCCGCACGAACTCGGCAATGTGCACGGGCTGGAAGGCGTGCGCTGGGCGATCGACGCGAGCCGACAATTGCCGATCCGTGTGATACCGCTGGCGCCGTCCTGCGTGCCTTCGGCGCCGGGGCTCGAGCTGGCGGGCGCCGATTTCGACGGCACCGACATGGCCGAGATGCTGGCATGGCCTGAGATCGGCGGCATCGCGGAAGTCATGACCATGCGCGAAGTGATCAACGGCGATCCGCGTGCCAGCGCGATCGTCAATGCCGGGCTGCATTCGGGCAAAATGATCTGCGGCCATGCCCGCAACCTCGAGGGCGCGGATCTCAACGCTTTCATGTCGGCCGGCATTACCTCGGACCATGAGCTCACATCCGGGGCCGATCTGCTGGCCAAGCTGTCGGCGGGCCTGACGATCGAGCTGCGCGGTTCGCATGACCATCTGATGCCGCAATTCGTCGAAGCGATCAACGAGCTGGGGTTTCTGCCGCAGACCGTGACGCTCTGCACCGATGATGTCTTTCCCGACGAACTCCATGACGACGGCGGCCTCGATGACGTCATGCGCCGTCTGGTGCGCTATGGGCTGAAGCCCGAATGGGCGCTGAGGGCCGCGACCTTGAATGGCGCCATGCGGCTCGGACGGAACGACCTCGGCCTGATCGCGGCCGGACGCCGCGCCGATATCGTGCTGTTCGAAGACTTAGAGAGCTTCAAGGCACGGCTTGTGATCACCAACGGCACGCTGGCCGCCGAGGCGGGCCGGATTGTCGGCGCGACGGCCGAGATCGATCCCGAGCTGCTGCGCGATTCCATCAAGCTGACGCCACTTGGCGAGGACGATTTCCGCGTCCCGGCGACGGGCAGCCGCATACGGCTTGCGACCATCGATCGGCCGCGCTTCACGCAATGGGGTGAGATCGAGGTCGATGTGGAAGACGGCTTCGTCGTGCCTCCGACTGGCACCACCATGCTCGCCGTCGCCCACCGCCACGGAAAAGCCGACGGTCAGCCACGTATCGGCTTCCTCACCGGCTGGGGCGAATGGCGCGGTGCCTTCTGCACGACGGTTTCGCACGACAGCCATAACCTGACGGTTTTCGGCGGCAATGTCCGCGACATGACAATTGCCGCCAATGCCGTCATCTCTGCCGGCGGCGGCCTGGCGGTCGCACGCGACGGCAGGATCGAGGCGCTGTTGCCGCTGCCGCTCTCCGGGCTGGTGAGCGATGCGCCGCTCGAGGAAACCGCCAACGCCTTCCGCGCCATCCGCGAGGCGATCGACGCCATCGTCGACTGGAGCCCGCCCTACCTCGTCTTCAAGGCCTGCTTCGGCGCAACGCTCGCCTGCAATGCCGGACCGCATCAGACGGATCGTGGGATTGCTGACGTTGCGACTGGACGGGTGTTGGAGACGCCGGTGCTTGGGGCGGTTTAGGCTCGATCCATCAGATGAGAGCCGGCACCAGCTAAGCGTTTGCGGAGGGGTATCAGAGGCGCGTCAAACTCGGCATTTCAGTTGGAACAAAGACCCTCGCCTTGCTCTCCCAACTCCTGCTGCACCAGCGTCGTCCAAAATGCCACGCCCGACGCGATCGCATCATCGCTGAAATCATAAGCCGTGTTGTGATGCAGCGCGCCATCGACCGCCGGGCCGTTGCCGAGCCAGACGTAGCAGCCCGGAGCATTCTGGCCGAAGAAAGCGAAATCATCGCCGGCGGTCGAAGGCGGGAAGCGCGTCAACACCTTCTCGCCGAAGACGGCAGTCGCGGCTTTCAGCGCCCGCGCGGTGGCATCAGCATTGTTGACGACTGGGGGAATGCGGTGCTCGAACTGATAATCGACCGCGATCCCGTACATGGCCGCCGTGCCCTGCGCCAGGCGCCCGATCTCCTGCTCGAGCTGATCGCGAACCTCTGGCGTATAGGCGCGCGCGGTGCCGCCGATCTCGACCGTATCGGGAATGACGTTCAGCGCCTTGGGGTCGCCCGCCTGCAGCGAGCAGGCGCTGACGACGGCCGGCTGAAGCGGATCGACGACGCGGCCGACGATGGTCTGCAGCGAAGACAGAAATGTTGCGGCGGCCGTGATCGGATCCTTGCCGAGATGCGGCTTGGCGCCGTGAGTGCCGGTGCCGCGAAAGGTGATGCGCCAGCTATCCGAAGACGCGAGCTGAGGGCCCTCGACGACAGCCATTTCATCGACGTCGAGACCGGGCATATTATGAAGGCCATAGACGGCATCGCAGGGGAAGAGATCGAAGAGGCCTTCGTCCACCATGCGCTTGGCGCCGCCACGGCCTTCCTCGGCCGGCTGAAAGATGAAATGCACCGTGCCGGAAAAGCCGCGCTTGGCGGCCAGATGGCGGGCGGCACCGATCAGCATGGTCGTATGGCCGTCATGCCCGCAGGCATGCATCTTGCCGGGAATGGTGGACTTGTAAGCTCGGTTGCCCTTTTCCGGCATGGCCAGCGCATCCATATCGGCGCGCAGGCCGATGCGGCGGGTGCCGTTGCCGACCTGCAGCGTGCCGACCACACCGGTCTTGCCGAGGCCGCGATGCACCGTCAGACCCGCCTCCTCCAGCAAAGTGGCGACGATGCTGCTGGTGCGTTCCTCCTCGAAGCCAAGCTCGGGATGGGCGTGAAGGTTATGACGAAGCGACGTCAGGAATGGGAGATCCTGAGCGATCTCATCGAGCAAAGACATGAGCGTTCCTTCGGCATAGGGGCGCTCTATCTTCCCCAAAGCTCCCGCGACTTCAACTCAAATGATGCTCAAGCGCCGAGCTTGTCGAAGATGTGCGCCTTGCCGAGGACAGTAACGGAGACCACGCTGCCGATCTCTGGCAAGCCGACACCAGAACTTTTGATGTTCAACGTCTCCAAGCCATTGGCGTTGGAAAGGACAACCGTCACCGTGCAGATCGCGCCACCGAATTCAATGTCGGTGACTTTGCCGATGCAAACGGCTTCCGTGCCGGCATCAGCGACAACACTGAGGCGCAATTGTTCCGGTCGCAGCATAATGTCTGCACGCCCCTGCCGACCATTGGTATCAGCCGGAATACGCCCCAAGACGCACGAGACAGCGTCATTGCCAAGGTCCGCCGGCAACACGATGGCGTCACCGAGAAAGATAGCGGTCTCGCGGTCTTTTGGATTGAGGTAGAGCGTCTGCGGGGTTCCCGCCTGTATCAGCCTGCCGTCGCGCAGAACCGCTACCTGGTTGGCGAAGGATAGCGCCTCCACCTGATCGTGCGTCACCAGAACCGCGGTGATGCCCGCAATCTGCAGCACGCGGGCGACCGCTTTTCGCATGTTTTCACGCAAACCCGTGTCGAGCGCAGAAAAGGGCTCATCGAGCAGCATCAGCCTCGGCTTACGGCCAAGGGCGCGCGCGAGAGCGACACGCTGTTGCTGGCCGCCGGAGAGCTGATGCGGGCGGCGATCGAGCATGCCGCGATCGAGCTCCACCATGTCGATGAGCGCATTGATCCGCTGATCACGGTCTTGCGCGCCGCGCTCCATGCCGAAGCCGACATTCTCGGCCACGCTCAGATGCGGAAACAGGGCGCCATCCTGTGACACGATACCGATGCCGCGGCGATGCGCTGGTACGATGGCCGGCCCGTCCGCCAGCGTCTGGTCCTCCAGCATCACCTGGCCCTCATCCGGAATCTCGAAGCCGGCGATGATGCGCAGCAGCGTCGTCTTGCCGGAGCCGGAGGGACCGACGATCGCCGTGCGGCTGCCGGCGGCCACCGAAAGTTCGATGCCGTCGAGCGCATGCACCGGACCATAACGCTTGCTGATATTCTTGATCGCCAGAAAGGTCATTGTCCGGCCGTCCGCTTGGATTGCACATAGAGGAGAAGAGTGAGAGGCAGCGACAGCACGACCATCATGAAGGCGTAGGGCGCGGCCGAGACATAATCGATTTCGCTGGTCAACGACCAGAACTTCGTCGCCAACGTTTCAGTACCGTTGGGCGACAGCATGAGCGTCGCCGTCAGCTCGTTGGTGATGCCGAGCGCCACAAGCGCGACGCTGGCAGCAAAGCCGGGCGCGGCCAGGCGCATGGTGATCTGCCGCACGGCTTGGGCAGGCGTGCGGCCGAGCGCCATGGCTGCGCGCTCAAGCTCGACCGGCGCCTGGGCGATGCTGGCGCGCAGGCCGACCAACGCACGCGGCAGGAACAGCAGGACATAGGCGAGCAACAGCGTGGCGAATGTCTGGTAGAGCGGCAGGATCAACCGGACAGTGATCGAGACCAGAGCCAAGGCAACGACGACGCCCGGCAGCGAGCCGACATAGTAGTGGCAGGCTTCGAGGATGCGCTGCAGCCGTCCGGGCGCCCGCACCGACAGCCACGCCATGGGGACCGCAGCTATCGTGGCCAGCAGGCCGCCTGCAATCGCCAAAACGATTGTCTGCAGCAAGGCAGAGCCGACGGTATCGATCCGCCAGATGCCGGCACCACCGAGATAGAGCCAGCGCCCCAGCGTCACAAAGGGAACACCGAGCGTCAACGCGGCGGTCAAGACCGGGAGCACGATGGCCGGAATGACGAACCAGCCCAGACGACGACGATCGGCTGGGCGCGCGGCGCCGGAACCGACGCGCGCATAACGCTCGTTGCCGCGCACCAACACCTCGATGCCGAGCAACAGCAGGCAGCAGAAAACGAGAACGCCGCCCAGCATATTGGCGGCAGGGCTATTATAGGCAGACTGGAACTGATCGACGATCGCGGTCGAGAAGGTGTCGAAGCGGATCATCACGTAGAGGCCGTATTCCGCCAGGAGATGCAGCCCGATCAGCAGCGAGCCGCCGCAGATGGCAAGGCGAAGCTGCGGCAGGACCGCGCGGAAGAAGACGCGCCAAGGGCCGAGACCGAGCGAGGCGGCAGCATCCTCGATCGCCGGATCCAGCCGGCGCAGGGCTGCCGCGACCGGCAAATAGAGGAACGGAAAATAGGCAAGCACCGATACCAGCACGCCGCTCCACAGCCCGTGCATGCTCGGCACGAGGCTGACCCAGGCATAGCTGTGCACGAAGGCGGGCACCGCAAGCGGCGCGACAGCCAGCCAGGACCAGATGCGGGCACCGGGGATATCGGTGCGCTCCGTCAGCCAGGCGAGCGTTACCGCCAGCAGGATGCATAGCGGGATGGTGCAGAGCTCGAGCAGGACGGTATTGACGAGCAGTTCGCCGACACGATTGCGGAAAATCAGCGCGATGACTTCGGCCCAGCCGGTATCGATCGTGATCCAGACGATAAAGCCGAGCGGCACCAGGCTCATGAGGGCAACGACGGATGCGAAAGCGACGACGGAAGCATGCCGAACGCGACTGCGGGGAGCAGCCGTCAACTGGGGCATTCGCGTGGCGGCGGCCTCACCGGCCGGCGCGGCATATGTGTTCTTCTGCAGCAAGTCCTAGCTGCCTTTCACGCCCTGAAATGGGAAGGCAACCGCCGTTGAAAGGCGATTGCCAGATCGACCGGCCTGAAGGCCATCGCATGCCCCTAGCAGGGCATGCGACGGTGATGCAAGAGCCAAGGTCGGGATAGGCCTATCCGAAAACCGCGGAAAGGCGTCTCGATCCGGGCATTTGCCTTAGATGAGCCCGGCTTCCGTCATCAGGTCGGTGACCTTCTTGCTGTTCAGCTTGGAGGGCTCGACCTTCGGTGCCTGCAGGTCCGTCAGCGGCACCAGCTTCGGATTGGAAGCGTCGCCAATGCCGACGGCATATTCATAGGAGTCGCCGTCGCGCAGTACGGCCTGACCGCCCTTGCCGGTGATCCACTTCAGGAATGCCTGGGCTTCCTTCTGATGCTGGCTGGAGGCCAGAACCGCACCGCCGGAGATGCTGACGAATGCGCCCGGATCCTGGTTCTTGAAATAATGCAGGGCAACGTTCTTGCTGTTTTCGCCGGTCTTGGCCTGATCGCCGAACCAATAGTAGTGATAGATCACCGCGCCTTCGATCTCGCCCGCATTGACGGCCTTCATCGCGACGCTGTTGCCCTTGTAGAAGCTGGCGTTTGCCTTCATCGCCTTCAGCCATGCGCGCGTGGCATCCTCGCCCTTCAGCTCGAGAAACGCACTGACGATCGCCTGGAAATCGGCACCGGCCGGCGAAGCGCCCCAGCGGCCCTTCCACTTGGCATCGGCCAGATCGAGCATCGACTTCGGCAGGTCGCCTTCCTTCAGCTTGGTCTTGTCATAGGCAAAAACCGTCGAGCGGGCGGCAACGCCGACCCAATTGCCATCGGCGGATTTGAAGGTGTCCGGCACCTGGCCGAGCGTTGCGGCATCGACCGGGGCAAAGAGCTTGTTGGCGTCGACCAGCGTCATGCCCGGAGAGTTCTCGGTCAGATAAACGTCTGCGGGGGAAGCAGCGCCTTCCTGGATGATCTGGTTGGCGAACTGCATGTCGCTGCCGTTGCGGATCGTGACCTTGATGCCGGTTTCCTTGGTGAAGCCGTCCGCCCAGGCCTGCGTCAGCGTCTCGTGCTGGGCATTGTAGACCACGATGCCTTCGGAATCGGCGGCATTCGCCACCATCGGAGCAACGGCAAGGCCTGCTGCAAGCGCCAGCGCGCTGGTGAGGTGAGAAAAGGAAAAAGCCATAAGTCCTCTCGCTTGAAAGTCGCCGCCCCCGGCAGCGATGCGCTAGCGTATATTTTTCCTGAGAATTATTTTCAAGTTTACACTCGCGCCCTGCTTATCACAAAAGTTTTACAACGGAGTCAAGTTTTCACTGACACCTCTGCGGCAAGCTCGAGCCAAGCACGGCCGGCATGCGACAGGTAACCGCCGCGCCGCCAAATCCATGCCATGTGCCACTGCATGTCAGGCTCGACGACGAGCGCGTGGCTGATGCCGGGGCGCAGGCGTTGCTCGGCGATCAGCCGGGGCAGGAAGCCGACACCGAGACCAGCGGCGACCAACTCGACGATGAAATTGATCTGGCTTGAGCGTGCGACGATATCGGGCGCGAAGCCGGCGATGCGACAGGCATCGAGAATGATGCCATTAAGGGCAAAGCTGGTTTCGAACAGAATGAAGGGATTGCCTTGCAGCGCCGCGAGCGAAACCGTCTCATGGCCGGCAAGCGGATGCGCTGATGGCAGCAGGACATGCATCGGCTCGCAACGCACGCTCTGCCACTCGAACGCATCGAGCGTCGGCAGAAGCGAGGCGCCGAGATCGACCTCATCGGAAAGCACCATCTCCTCCAGCCGCTTGGCGCCCTGCTCCGCCAGCTTGATCTCGATGCCGGGATAGCGGCTACGGAAGACGGCAAATACCGGCGCGAACAGCGCATCGTTGCCGATCGGCGGCAGGCCGAGCCGCAGAGTGCCGCGCGCAAGGCCACGCAATTCGGCGAGTTCGGCGAGAAGATCGTCGCGCCCGGCAAGGAGCGTTACCGCCCGGCGATAGACGACCTCGCCGGCATCCGTCAGCGTCGTGCGGTGGCCGATGCGATTGAGCAGCAGCAGACCAAGCTCGTCCTCGAGCTGTCGCACGGCCTTGCTTACGGCGGACTGGGTTGCGAACACCACCTTGGCCGCTTCCGAAAAGCCGCCCTGGCGCACCACCTCGACAAAGGCTCGCAGCGTTCGAAGTTCCATCACTATTCCATACAGGACTGAATTTAATGAAATCAATTCATTTTATTCATGGGCGGGATACGACTATCTTCAGGCCATCCGATTTCCCCGAGTTTTCCCATGCGCATCGACCTGCAAGACCGTCCGAAACTGAGCCGCCTCGCTCAGATCCTGCTGCTATTGGCCTTCTGGCAGGCGGGTGAGGCCATCGTGCGCGTTGCGCATCTGCCCATACCCGGCGCCATCGCCGGCATGCTGCTGGTGCTGGCATTGTTTGCGAGCGGCAAGGTGGGGGTCGCAAGCATGCAGCGTGGAGCGGAATGGTTTCTGGCCGAAATGCTGCTGTTCTTCGTGCCGGCCGTGCTCGCGGTGCTAGACCATGGCGAATTCATCGGGATCGTCGGGCTGAAAGTGCTGGCCGTCATTCTGGTCGGCACCATCATCGTCATGGGTGTCACTGCGATTGCGATCGATATCGGTTGCCGCCTGATGATGCGCCAGGGAGTATCCCGTCATGTCCGCAATTGAAGCGACTGCATCCGGTCTGTTCTGGCCATTGGCGACGATCGGCCTCTACTATCTTTCCAAAGCGCTCTATCGCCGCCGACCTTTGCTGTGGCTGTCGCCGCTGATCGCAGCGCCGACGGTTCTGATCCTCATCGCCCTCGTCCTGCATGCGAGCTATCAGGACTATATGCATGACAGCCGTTGGCTGCTTGCCTTGCTGGGGCCGGCGACCGTTGCCTTCGCAGTGCCGATCTACGAGCAGCGGAATCTTATCAAGCGCTATTGGCCCGTGCTTTTGTTCGGGGTAACGGTCGGCAGCACCACGGCCATGGTCTCGGCCTGGGGGTTTGCCAGCCTTCTCGGCCTTGATGAAAGCCTGCGTCTTAGCCTGATGCCGCGCTCGATCAGCACGCCTTTCGCCATGGTCGTATCGGGCGACATCGGCGGCGTGCCAAATCTCACCGCCGTCTTCGTGGTCATCACCGGCCTGTTTGGCGCCGTCATCGGCCAGACGCTCTTACGGCTGCTGCCGCTCCGGTCCGGTATCGCCCGCGGCGCGCTGTTCGGCATGGGGGCGCATGGTGTCGGCGTCGCGAAGGCCAACGAGATCGGCCGCGAAGAAGGATCAATCGCCGGGCTGGTCATGGTGCTGGTAGGGCTGACCAATGTGCTGGCGGCACCGTTGATCGCATGGCTGATGCATTCTGCCTGAACGAAAAAGGCCGCGACGCTCGCACGCCGCGGCCTTTTTCAATTCGAAAAATCCGGCTCAGCTGTCCTTCGTCTCCAGCGTCTTGCTGAAGAAGATCGCGACCAGCGTGCAGACGACGCCGGACAGCAGATAGAGGCTGGTATAGACGAGGCCGAACTGGCTGGAGAGGCTCAGCGCCACGAAGGGCGCAAAGCCCGCGCCGATCAGCCAGGACAGATCCGACGTCAAGGCCGAGCCGCTATAGCGATAATTGCGGCTGAAGCGGGAGGCACTGGCGCCCGCCGCCTGACCGAAAGAAAGGCCGAGCAGCGTGAAGCCAAGGACCACATAGATGTGACGGCCGGTGACACCGCCATCGAGCAGCCATGGCGCGACGAAGGCAAAGCAGGCGATCAACACTGCGGCGACGGCCAGCTGATTGCGACGGCCGATCCGGTCGGCAATGAGGCCGGAACAGATGATGGAGACGATGCCGCAAATGGCGCCGAGGAACTCCATCAACAGGAATGAGCCGGGAGTTTGCTCGCTGTAAAGCGTCACCCAGCTGAGCGGGAAGACGGTGACCAGATGGAAGGTCGCGAAGCTTGTGAGCGGCACGAAGGCGCCGATCAGCACGTCGCGGCCATGCACGCGCAGCAGTTCCGTCATCTTCACGGGCTCGAGCTCATGGCGCTCCAGCAGAGTGCCGAATTCTTCGGTCGCTACCAGACGCAGGCGGGCAAACAGCGCGACCACGTTGACCGCGAAGGCGCAGAAGAACGGGTAACGCCAACCCCAATCGAGGAAGTCCGCCGTCGTCAGGCTCGTGATCAAATAGGCAAACAGCGCACTCGCCAGCATGAAGCCGATGGGGGCGCCGAGCTGCGGGATCATCGCATACCAGCCACGGCGATTGGCGGGTGCATTCAGCGCCAGCAGCGAGGCCAGGCCGTCCCAGGCGCCGCCGAGCGCAAGGCCTTGGCCGATGCGGAAGGTGGCGAGCAGGACGATCGCATAGACACCGACCTCGGAGTAGCCCGGCAGAAAGCTCATCGCCGCCGTCGAGCCGCCAAGCAGGAACAGTGCGATCGTAAGCTTGACGCCGCGACCGTATCTCCGGTCGATCGCCATGAAAATGAACGATCCGATCGGGCGGGCGATGAACGCCAGCGCGAAGACCAGGAAGGAGAGCAACGTGCCACGCAGCGGGTCTGCGAAGGGAAAGAAAAGCTTCGGAAAAACCAGCACCGAGGCAATGGCATAGATGAAGAAATCGAAAAACTCGGACGTGCGACCGATGATCACGCCGATGGCAATGTTGCCCGGGGCGACCGCACCACCGGCATGCATACTGCGGGCATCGCTCTCGAGAGTTGAAGATGTAGGGTTCAGTGTTTCATGTGTCACGCTGACCATGTACGGGAGCCTCCCACTCCGAGCGCGAACTCCTCCACGAATTCGCGCGTAATGAAAATGTCGATCAAACGCGCGAACATATCAAGACTGGAGCATGAAATAATTCGCAAATTAGAGGCAAGTGACACGATTTCCGCCTTTGTCGCCGCATTCCCGATAGCCGGGGAACTACCATCGGTAGCCATTTGTTCCGATCCGGGTATATTGGCCGCCATAAAAAGCGATGGCCGCCGGAGAACCTTCTAGATTTCTCAGGATTTCCCCGATAGGGGGGAACGGCATTTCATGCCGCACCGCACTTGCGCTTGTTGCGGTGCGACGAAACACCTCATATCGTTCATGACCGCCGTCCTTTAGTCGCGGTACGGTCGAAACAAAAAGAGCTTTAAGACGTGCTAAGACTAGCGAAGATTTTCAGCCGCTTATTTGTCCTCCCCCTGATTTTGCTGCTGTCAGGCTGCAACATGGTGGTGATGACCCCCTCCGGCGACATCGCCGTACAGCAACGCAACCTGATCATCGTCTCGGTCGTCCTGATGCTGGTCATCATCATACCGGTGATCTTCCTCACGCTGTTCTTCGCCTGGAAATATCGCCAGTCGAACAAAGAGGCAGCCTACGAGCCGGATTGGCATCATTCGACACGTCTCGAACTGGTCATCTGGTCCGCCCCGCTCGCCATCATCATCGCGCTCGGCGCCGTCACCTGGATCAGCACCCACCAGCTGGACCCCTACAGACCGCTCGACCGCATCGCCGCCGACAAGCCGATCAGCGCCGACGTGAAGCCGCTGACGGTCGAGGTCGTCGCGCTCGACTGGAAATGGCTGTTCTTCTATCCGGACTACGGCATCGCCACGGTCAACGAAATGGCCGCCCCGGTCGACAGGCCGATCAACTTCAAGATCACGGCTTCCTCGGTGATGAACTCCTTCTTCATCCCGGCACTGGCAGGCCAGATCTACGCCATGCCGGGCATGGAGACGAAGCTGCACGCCGTCATCAATCATCCCGGCGAATTCCAGGGCCTGTCCGCCAACTATAGCGGCGCCGGCTTCTCGCACATGCGCTTCAAGTTCCATGGCCTGAACCAGGCGGATTTCGACCAGTGGATCCAGAAGGCCAAGAGCCAGGGCACGGCGCTCGGCCGCCCGGAATATCTGAGCCTCGCTCAGCCGAGCGAACGCAATCCGGTGCAGTACTTCAACGCCGTCGATGATGGTCTCTACAACGCCATCCTCAACATGTGCGCCGATCCGAGCAAGATGTGCATGAGCGAAATGATGCATATCGATGCCAAGGGCGGCGCCGGCAAGGAAAGCCAGGAAAACCGCGAGCGTCTGATCTACGACAACCGCGGCGCCGGTCACGCGGACGCAACGCCCGTCAAGGCAGACGGCTCCGCGACCAACACCATGCAGCATGGCGACACGGCGATGCAGGGCATGGGCTCCATGCAAGGCATGGATATGGGCAACGGCTCTTCTTCAGATTCGTCGACCGGTTCGGCGCAGCACCAGGGTCACTGATCCGGTGCGCTTAGTAACAAGACATTTATAAGGACAGAGGCAATCCATGTTTTCCAACCCGGACCTCTATAAATTCATCTTCGGTCGGCTGACGCTCGAGTCCATCCCCTATCACGAGCCGATCCTCGTCGTGACCTTCATCGGTGTCGCCATCGGCGGCATCGCTCTTCTGGGCGTGCTCACCTATTTCCGCCTCTGGGGCTATCTCTGGAAGGAATGGTTCACCAGCATCGACCACAAGAAGATCGGTATCATGTACATCGTGCTGGCGCTGATCATGCTGCTGCGCGGCTTTTCCGACGCGCTGATGATGCGTGCCCAGCAGGCCTTCGCCTTCAACGGATCGGACGGCTTCCTGCCGCCGCACCACTACGACCAGGTATTCACCGCCCATGGCGTCATCATGATCTTTTTCGTGGCGATGCCGATGGTGACGGGTCTGATGAACTTCGTCGTGCCGCTGCAGATCGGCGCACGCGACGTTTCGTTTCCGTTCCTCAACAACTTCTCCTTCTGGATGACGACGGCCGGCGCGATCATCATCATGATCTCGCTGTTCATCGGCGAGTTCGCAAAGACCGGTTGGCTCGCCTACCCGCCGCTATCGGAAAGCGCCTATAGTCCCGACGTCGGCGTCGACTATTACATCTGGGGCCTGCAGGTCGCCGGCATCGGCACGCTGCTGTCGGGCGTCAACCTCGTCGCGACCATTGTCAAGATGCGTGCGCCGGGCATGACGATGATGAAAATGCCCGTCTTCACCTGGACCGCGCTCTGCACCAACGTGCTGATCGTCGCCGCCTTCCCGGTCCTGACTGCCGTTCTCGCCCTGCTGTCGCTCGACCGCTACGCCGGCACGAACTTCTTCACCAACGACCTTGGCGGCAACCCGATGATGTATATCAACCTCATCTGGATCTGGGGTCACCCGGAAGTCTACATCCTGATCCTGCCGGCCTTCGGCGTGTTCTCGGAAGTCGTTGCCACCTTCTCCGGCAAGCGCCTCTTCGGTTATGCCTCGATGGTGTACGCCACCGTCGTCATCACCATCCTGTCGTACCTGGTCTGGCTCCACCACTTCTTCACCATGGGCTCGGGTGCCAGCGTCAACTCCTTCTTCGGCATCACGACGATGATCATCTCGATCCCGACGGGTGCGAAGCTGTTCAACTGGCTCTTCACCATGTATCGCGGCCGCATCCGCTATGAAGTGCCGATGCTGTGGACCGTGGCCTTCATGGTCACCTTCACGATCGGCGGCATGACCGGCGTCATGCTTGCGGTTCCGCCGGCAGACTTCGTGCTGCACAATTCCTTGTTCCTGATCGCCCACTTCCACAACGTCATCATCGGCGGCGTGCTGTTCGGCATGTTCGCCGGCATCGCCTACTGGTTCCCGAAGGCCTTCGGCTTCAAGCTCGATCCGTTCTGGGGCAAGATGTCCTTCTGGTTCTGGGTCGTCGGCTTCTACTTCGCCTTCATGCCGCTCTACGTGCTCGGCCTGATGGGCGTCACCCGCCGCGTCTCGCAGTTCGACGATCCCTCGCTGCAGATCTACTTCATCGTCGCCGCGCTCGGCGCCGTGATGATCGCCATCGGCATCGCCTCCTTCATCATCCAGCTCGTCGTCAGCTTCATCAAGCGCGAAGAGCTTCGCGACGTGACCGGCGACCCGTGGAACGGCCGCACGCTGGAATGGTCCACGTCCTCGCCGCCGCCGGAATACAATTTCGCGCTGACGCCGATCGTTCACGACAACGACGCCTGGTGGGACATGAAGAGCCGCGGCTACGTCAGGCCGACCGAAGGCTTCATACCGATCCACATGCCGAAGAGCACGGGGACGGGCATCATCCTCGGCGTTCTCTCGATCGCCTTCGCATTCGGCATGATCTGGTACATCTGGTGGCTCGCCGCCATCACCTTCGCCGCGATGATCATCATTACGATCGGCCATACCTTCAACTATAAGCGCGACTTCCACATTCCCGCCGAGGAGGTCGTGAAGACCGAGAACGAGCGTACGAAGCTGCTCGCAGGACAGGTATAAGACCCATGACGACCCAAACCGCACATGCTCCCAAGGGCGGCGAAACGCCCGCCTTCTACATGACGGAAGAGTATCATCCGGAAGGCAGCACCATGCTGGGCTTCTGGATCTACATCATGAGCGACTGCCTGATCTTCGCAGTCCTCTTCGCGACCTATGCCGTGCTCGGCCATAACTACGCGGCAGGCCCTTCTCCGGCCGACCTCTTCGAGCTGCCGCTCGTCGCCCTCAACACGGCGATGCTGCTTTTCTCCTCCATCACCTATGGCTTCGCCATGCTGGCGATGGAGAAGGACAATAAGTCGGCAACGATGATGTGGCTGGCGATCACCGGCCTGTTCGGCGCAGCCTTCATCTTCTTCGAACTCTACGAGTTCTATCACCTGATCCTCGACGGCGCCGGCCCGCAGCGCAGCGCCTTCCTGTCGGCCTTCTTCACCCTGGTCGGCACGCACGGGCTGCACGTCACCGTCGGCATCGTCTGGCTGATCACGCTGATGGTGCAGACCGGCCAGCATGGCCTCATCCCCGAGAACAAGCGCCGCCTGATGTGCCTTTCGATGTTCTGGCATTTCCTCGACGTCGTCTGGATCGGCGTGTTTTCCTTCGTCTACCTCATGGGAGTTCTCGGATGAGCTCGAACACCGACCATTCGCATCATTCCGCCGACGCCCACGGTCACGACCACCATGGCGGTCACGAGGCCGCTCACGGCACCTTCAAGAGCTACATGACGGGGTTCGTTCTTTCCGTCATCCTGACCGCCATTCCCTTCTGGCTGGTCATGGCAAAGGTCTTCTCCGATCCCGTCGTGACAGCCGCCCTGATCATGGTGCTCGGCGCGATCCAGATCATCGTGCACATGATCTACTTCCTGCACATGAACACCCGTTCGGAAGGCGGCTGGAACATGATGGCGCTGATCTTCACCATCGTGCTTGTCATCATCGCCCTTTCCGGCTCGCTCTGGGTCATGCATCACCTCAACTCGAACATGATGCCCATGTCGCCCGAGATGATGCGCAACATGCCTTGATCAACAAGCGGCGGGCCTTCGACAGGAGGCCCGCCCTCTTTCCGGCGCGAGAGTTCCGCCGGATGCTGCGTGGCACAGCCCTCGGGACGCACAAGGTTCGCAGCCCAATTTCCCCGACGACGCATGATATTCCGCGAAGGCCGTTTCGCACCTCCCGAAATCATGCGGCAGCGCGTCCCCCGGAGACCAGCGCATGACCGATACTCCTTCGACAACGTCTCCCGATAAGCCTCGCTCGATGCTCAAGCTCGCCATCTGGGTGCTGCTGCTCCTGCTGCTGACCGCACTCCTGATCGGCCTCGGCACCTGGCAGGTGCAGCGGCTGCATTGGAAGCTCGATCTGATCGCCAGGGTCGATGCCCGCGTGCACGCACCGGCGGTTCCGGCGCCGGGACCAGCGCAATGGGCTGACGTGACAGCCGAAAACTCCGAATACAAGCGTGTCCAGGTGAGCGGCACTTTCCTCAACGACAAGGAAACGCAGGTCTATGCCTCGACCGTGCTCGGCCCCGGCTATTGGGTGCTGACACCGCTGAGGGAAGCCGACGGGACGATCGTCATTGTCAATCGCGGCTTTGTTCCCACAGAGAAGCGCAAGCCGGCGACGCGTCCGGCCGACCAGATCAGCGACGAGACGACCGTCACCGGCTTGCTGCGGATCAACGAGCCCAAGGGCACACTGCTGCGTTCCAATGTGCCGGCGGAGGAGCGCTGGTATTCACGCGACGTGAACGCGATAGCCGACGTGCGCGGCCTGCAGAACGTGGCGCCCTACTTCATCGACGCGGACGATACGAAAAATCCGGGCGACCTGCCGGTTGGAGGATTGACGCAGATCGTCTTCCACAACAGCCATATCGTCTATGCCATTACCTGGTACGGGCTGGCTGTCATGACGCTCGGCCTCGCAGTATTCCTCGTCTATTTCGAACGGCAGCGGGCGAAGGCGGTCCGCTGATCCCCATGGTATTGTTTTCCGCAATTCCGGACAGAACCGCTAGGCACTTTTCCTGGAATCGCTCTATTCCACCATCCGCGGGAAGCGAAGCTGCCAGCGCCGGCCGTCGCTCGTCATCTCGACCATGCCGAACGGCTCGACGTCGATCGTCCAGAATGCCGCAAGCGGGGCCTGCAACACGTGCAGGACGGCGGCGCGGATGACGCTGGCATGGGTGACGGCGACGGTGTGACCGGCATCATGAAGATGATGCCCCATCCATTCGCCAATGCGCAACACGACCGACGACAGAGATTCGCCGCCATGCGGTGCGGCGTCCAAATCTGTCATCCACAGCGCCAGGGATTCCGGGTCACTTTCATGAAGTTCGGCAAGCGATTTTCCACACCACTCGCCGTAGTCACATTCGCGCAAGGCAGTTTCAAGGATGGCGTCAGGACCGAGGATAGCGGCCGTCTGACGCGCGCGCAGCGCCGGGGCCGTCCAGACCCGATCGATCGTTGCGAGCCTGGCAACGGGCAACTTGGCTCGCTGCGCCGCTTTCGCTTCCAACGGCTCGTCGTCCGGAAAACAGCCCTTTCGATTGGCTTCCGTCGGCCCATGACAAATCCAGCTCAGGCGTGCCTTCATGACACTCGATATCCCCATGCCTTGTCGCGATTTAACATCGCAACAGCGTTTGATTGACAATCATCTTTGTGGACAGATATAAACTTGCACTTACGGGTGTGGAAGCCGGTGAAATCCCGGCGCGGTCGCGCCACTGTAATCGATGACGGAAGCTTCGCCCTCGAGAGCCAGACCCTTCCCGTAAAGAACCCTTCCGCAAATGGAACGCGCTTTTCTTAAAGAGGGAACGACAATGTCTGACACCGCTTTCGCACCATCCGCAATCCCCCAGCCGATCCCGCTCGGCCAAATCCTGCCTTGGGCTGTTTTCGCCGGCCTGTTGATGCTGCTGGCGATCTATTTCGTCGGCGCCGAGGAAGGCGCAACCTCGCTGATATCAGGCATGTATGTGCACGAATTCGTGCATGATGCCCGTCACCTGCTCGGTTTCCCCTGCCACTAAGGGACCAGGCACATGGTTGGACGTCTTTTGCTCCGCGGCATGATCGTCGGGGCCCTTGCCGGCATTCTCGTTTTTGCCTTCGCCCACACTTTCGGCGAGCCGCTGGTCGATTGGGCGATCGGCTTTGAAGAAAAGGCCGCGCAGGCAGCCGGCGAAGCGCCGGAACCGGAAATCGTCAGCCGCGCCACACAGTCAGGCGTCGGTCTTTTCACCGGCACCGTGATCTTTTCGACGGCAATCGGCGGGTTGTTCGCGCTGGTCTTCTCCTTCGTCTACGGCCGCATCAGCCCGCTCGGCGCGCGTGGCACGGCAGCATTGCTCGCAATCGCGGCTTTCGTGACGATTTCGCTCGTCCCCGATATCAAGTACCCGGCAAACCCGCCAGCGGTCGGCAATTCCGACACGATCGGCGCCAGGACCGAGCTGTTCTTCATCATGATCGTTGCTTCGATCGTCGGCATGATCGTCGCGGTCGGGCTGGGTCGCCGGCTGGCGGCACGTTACGGATCATGGAACGGGGCGATCCTTGCCGGCATCGGCTACATCGTCTTCATCGCACTGATCCAGTACCTGCTTCCGTCGATCAACGAAGTGCCGGAACAGTTCTCGGCCGTTGTGCTCTGGCGGTTCCGGATTGCATCGCTCGGTATGCACGCGATCCTGTGGGCCACCCTCGGGCTTGCCTTCGGAGCCTGGGCGGAGCGAGAGCTACCGCAGACACGCTACCGCAACCCGGCGCTGCGCCGAGCCTAGCATGGCAAATCCATCCCATCCCGCGCATGATCTCGTGCGCGGGAAACGCCTGCATAGAAGCGGCGCCTTGCTCGCCGCGCTCTGCCTCATGCTGTCGTGTTGGCCGACAGTGCTTGCCGCCCATGGCGGCAGCTCATCGGGAAGCCAAACCGGCATCCCGATACCAAGCCTCCCACATGGCGAAATGGCTGTCATCGCACCCTATTACGGGCGGATCGTCGCGCTTGCGGAAAACGCATCGGATACCGACGAAACCTTCCGCCGCCTGCTGAATTTCGCGCAGATCCAGCGCGCCTATTGTCTCTGGGGGATGATGCCCGGCAGTGTGAGCGACGAGGAAAGTCCGTTCAACGAATGCTCGCACGCCTATCTCGCGGCAGCCAAGGCGGTGCTGCTTCATATGCGGACGATGAAGAATGAAACGGCGCCCGTCGGCAATCTCGTCTCGGAGATCGACGCTACGCTCGTGCGCAACAATCTATCGCTTATCCTGTGCAAATTCAGCGGCGAAAGCTTCAATACGGCCGACATGATCCGGCCGAAACTCACCGACATCATTCTGCACGCCAGAAGCCTCTTGGCCATCCTGTCGGCCTTGCTGGCAACCGTCGCCGGACTGTGGCTGACGGCGCGGGCGCTGCGGACAGAACCCCGTCTTTAGAGAGGTTACACGTTTCGGGGAACTGCATAGCCGCTCTATATTGTTGTTTTTGCGCAATTCCGGACGGAAAACCGCTACGCGCTTTTCCTGGAATCGCTTTAAAAAACACCGCCGCAGAGCTTGCGGCGGTGTTTTTAATTTCACCAGTCGCGATGACGGCGCCAGCGGCCGTCTCCGTGCCAGCCATCGCGGTAGTCGCGATGACCGTACCAGCCCCATGGCGGTGGCGGCCTATGCCCCCAGCCATAACGCGGCGGCGGCGGTCCCCACCGGTTCGGGCGGCATTCGCCCCAGCGGGTCACATGCCAGCCACGACCGCAGGCATAGTCAACTTTCACGACCGGCACGGCAGCCGTTGTCCCGACAGCGGGAACAGGCATTGCTTCTGCCGAAGATACAGCCAGGCCACCAAGTAAAGCAGCGATGGCAAACACGGACGATCTCATTTTGGTGGTCCTCTATTCAAGTCCCTTACATGCGGGATTTAAAACCCAAGCGGATGAACACGGGCTGAACCGAAAAAGGCGTTTTGGCGGCGAAATCGAGAGCCGCCAGGATTGCCCTCCGGAGCAAGGATTTCTTCCGCCGCATCGTCATCTTTCCATAAGGAAATCCCGGCCCATCCGCAAAACGCCTATCGGTCTTTACAGGCGTCACGAGAGTTTCATGAACGGCGCTTAAATCAGGGATATCATTTGCCATAAGGGAGTTTGAGATGGTGGACGTCGTTTCAAACAACGTGGAGGGTGGCAACACCAATCACCCAATTCACGGCGCCAGCGGTTCGGCGAAATGGTTTCTGCCGCTCTTCGGCGTCGTCGTGCTCGGCGGCCTCGCTTATGTCGGCTACGCTCTCGGCAACGATCTTGCCGAGGCAGCTGCGGTTCCGTGGATCCTGCTCGGTCTCGCGCTGCTGATCGCGCTGGGTTTCGAATTCGTCAACGGTTTCCACGATACGGCCAATGCGGTCGCCACCGTCATCTACACCCGCTCGCTGCCGGCCGAATTCGCCGTCATCTGGTCCGGGTTCTTCAATTTCCTCGGTGTGTTGACGTCTTCCGGCGCCGTCGCTTTCGGCATACTGGCGCTTCTGCCCGTCGAACTGATCCTGCAGGTCGGCTCCGGCTCGGGCCTTGCGATGGTCTTCGCCCTGCTCACTGCCGCCATCATATGGAACCTCGGTACCTGGTATCTGGGCCTGCCGGCGTCGAGCTCGCACACGCTCGTCGGCTCCATCATCGGCGTCGGCCTTGCCAATCAGTTTCTGGCACCCACAGGCTCCGCCACCAGCGGCGTCGACTGGTCGCAGGCCAGCAGCGTCGGCATGTCGCTGCTGCTGTCGCCGATCATCGGCTTCGGTGCGGCCGCTTTACTGCTGCTGGTTTCCAAGGTTCTGATCCGCAACAAGGAGCTTTATGAAGCGCCGAAGGGCAACGCGCCGCCGCCGCGGTGGATTCGCGCATTGCTGATCTTCACCTGCACCGGCGTCAGCTTTGCCCACGGCTCGAATGACGGCCAGAAGGGCATGGGCCTGATCATGCTCATCCTCATCGGTCTCGTCCCGACCGCCTTCGCTCTCAACAAGACGCCCGACATCAACTATCTCGAGGCCTACAAGGCCGCTTCGGCGCAGGTCGAAACCGTGCTCGGCAAGTATGTGAAGCCCGGTGTGACCGCGCCTGCCGATCCGAAGGCCGCCGTCAGCGATGCCGTCAAGAGCAAGACATGGTCGGATGCAACGACGCCTGCACTTCAGGCCTATATCCACACCACCAGCGCCGAGATCGCCGCCTATCCGAGCGTCGAAAAGCTGCCGAACGAGCTCGTCGGCAACGTGCGCAACGACATCTATCTGATCGGTGAATCGCTGAAGCTGATCGACAAGCAGAAGCTGCTGCCGATGAGCGCCGACGATCTGAAGGCCGTTACCAACTATCACGCCGCCGTCGACCATGCGACGAAGTTCATCCCGCTCTGGGTGAAGGTTGCCGTGGCGCTGGCACTCGGTCTCGGCACCATGGTCGGCTGGAAGCGTATCGTCGTCACCGTCGGCGAAAAGATCGGCAAGACCCATCTGACCTACGGCCAGGGTGCGGCCGCCGAAGTCGTCGCCATGCTGACGATCGGGGCGGCTGACCACCTCGGCTTGCCGGTTTCCACCACGCACGTCCTGTCCTCGGGCGTCGCCGGCACCATGGCGGCGAATGGCTCCGGCCTGCAGTGGTCGACCGTGCGGAACATGCTGATGGCCTGGATCCTGACGCTGCCGGCCTCGATCGCGCTCGCCTTCATGCTGTTCCTTGTGCTCCGTCAGGTCTTCTGATCGACACGTTTCATCGGCCCTGCCGATTTTGCCCGACAAATGGCCCAAAAAGATAATGGCGCCCCCTCGTAGGGCGCCATTATCCTTGCAGCGTAGCGCCGCACAGCTGGTACGGCGAAACGTCCGCAATCCCCTCGTCGTGATCCGCACGCTTTCTCACGCGGACGTGCTCGAGCGGTTACGCGTTTCACGGAATCGCCTGACCGCTCTATGCTATTGTTTTTACGCAATTCCGGACGGAAAACCGCTACGCACTTTTCCGGGAATTGCTCTAGCGAACAGTTTCCTTTCTGTTGCCATTGGCGCCAAGACCGGAAAGCTTGGCGAGTTCCGACCGACGGTTCGCATAATTTTGTGCGACCATCGGATAGTTTGGCGCCAAACCCCATTTCTGGCGATATTCCTCAGGTGTCATGCCGTAGTGCACGCGCAAATGGCGTTTCAGCGTTTTGAAGCGTTTGCCGTCCTCGAGGCAGACGATATAGTCGTTCGTCACCGATTTCTTCAAATCCACCGCCGGCACCAGATTGCTACGTGCGGCAACGGGAGCAGAGCTGCGCAAAGCTTGCAGCGCGCCGTGGATATCCTTGATCAGCTTGGGAAGGCTGGCGGCCGAAATGGCGTTGTGAGCGACATAGGCCGAAACAATCTTCACACAGCCTTCGAATAGAAAATGCGATTGCGGTGGTGGTGCGGGGTTTTTTCTCTCACTGAAAGAATCCATGATCTTTTCCCGGATCTCATTTGGTTCCTCGTGCGCCGCCCAGCGCGATTGGGTCATATGCGAAGCCCGTTCCAAGCCCCGCACCGGTTCGAATTGCGCCGTCTTCCTGGCGCAGGTTTCCCCGGCATTGTCGCCGGGATAGAATACGTTCGCATCAGGTGCGCCCGTGATCATGGTCGGCCGCCCACCGCTCTCCGGCCTGCACCGGTGGGTGCTTCCGGCAGTCTCCTGGCGGAGTCCGCAAAATAGACCGCCAGTTTGTTACAGAGGACAACGAGTGGCATTCCGAGCATGAATGCCGTGTGAGTGGGGTCTCCATCGCAGTGATGAAGCGTCTGCAGGATAAGCTTGCGCTCGACATCTTCGGTCGTCTGGCCGACGAGAACGCTGACGGCGGTGTCGATCGTTTGCGGCACCGGACTGTCGCCGCCAAGGTGGAGGGCGATCTCTTCGATCAATCGATTTTCATTCGCCGTCGCCAGGACAATAACGGTTGCGCGACAGCCAAGTTCGTAAAAGACATACAGGCCGCTTTCGGCGTCGATCGCTATACGCGCGGAGATTCCCGCCGTTTCATCGCGGATGGTGACATGAGGCTCGGTGCCGCCCGTGAAGATGACGGACAGCGGAAAGCCTGCATCGGAGAACAAATCGCGAAGACGACACACCAAGGCACGCAACAATGTCTTGGTCTTGAGATCACACGTGGCGCTGGCGGAGGCGGCTTCATAATCGGCGGCAGAGAGCGGATGCTTGATCATGGCAGCACCCGCTTGGCGAACATGAAGGCCTCTGTGATACGAACCGCGCATGAATTCCGGATATGGCGTATCCGGATTCCGACGCCGCACGGCCGGGCAACAGCAGGAATGCTCATCCTACCCCCCTCATGCCAGCCGTGCCCTCGGGCCGCCGAAGCTGCGTCAGCGAAACCGGCTTCGACAACAGGAAGCCCTGCACATGCGTTGCGCCGGCCATTCGCGCGGCCTCCAGCTGCGACTCCGTCTCGACGCCTTCGACGACGACCGATGGGGCGAAACATGCGGCAAAACCGACAATATATGAAAGACTGTTGCGGCCCTCGCGGCTTGGCCTATTGTCGCGGATGAAGCAGGCGTCGATTTTGACGATATCGCTAGCGACCTGAAGCAGGGATTCCGGCGTGGCAAAACCGGAACCGAAATCGTCGATCGCGATGCGACAACCGAGTGCGCGGATCATCTTCACGCACTCTATGGCAGCACCAGTGAGCGGATAGGTTTCGGTGATCTCCACGACAAGCCGGGGGGTAAGCTCTGGCTGGCGGGCGATTCGGCTGACGATGCCGGCAAAGCATTCGGGATGGGATAGGCTGGCCACGGACAAATTACAGCCGAGTACAAGGGTCGCGTCCGCCGCCAAGGCTGATAACACCATGTCGAGCATGCGCAAATCGAGATCGAACCAGCGATCCTGTTGCTCGAGAAGCGAAACGAACGTTCCTGCCGTATGAACGATGCCATCGGAATCCGTTACGCGCGCCAGGCTTTCCGCATAGGCGATCTCCTCGATATTCTCGACGTCATGGATCCATTGCGCCGCAAAGCTCAGGCCACCGTCGGCGATCGCCTGTAAAATCAGGGCGCTATGTCCCTCCTCGCTGCGAATCCCATTACCGATCATCAAACCTCCCTTGGCCAGGGACATGACCGCAAGCGGAAATCCGGAACCAAAGAACGATGATTGAAAGCCGCGCATGCGCCTGCGATGCATCAGATTTCTGGTGCCTAGAATCCGCTCCTCCCATCTTCCAGACACCTTTAAACCCCATGTCACCGAGGTTCCCTTCAATGAGCCGGAGATATTGCGCCGAAGACGATAGTCAACCCAACGCGATGCGCCGATAATATTTATAGTTACTTTATGCTAATACACTAATTAACAAACCATTGCAAAAGTCAAACACCGCGCGTTTTTCTTATTTCTAATTCAACTAAATTATTAACGAACTTCGCCAGTCACTTTCCGGCCGCCGCCGGCGGCCACCAGCCGCTTCGCCTTGCCGCCTGAAGAGCCAGATCCAACGACGGCAGTTCGACGTGCCACAGCTTCTCCCATTCGAGGCTCATGACACCGTCATAACCATCGGCGGCGAGCGCGGAACGCAGCGCAGCCATGGGAAATTCGCCGCTGCCCGGCAGCACATAGCTATATGGCAGCTTCGGCCCCGGCTTGGAGATACTGTCCTTCACATGAAGATGCCGCGTATTGCCCCGCACCTGTTTCCAGGTCTCGACAGGATCCCGCCCTCCCTTGCGCCAGGTGTGGTGGGTATCCCAGAGAAGCGCGCAATCGGGCGCTCCTTCCAGAAGACGAGCGATGGCATCCGGCTGCACGAGAAAATCATGTGTTTCCACGATCATCTCCGCGCTGAAACCCTCGCGGACGGCCGTTTCCCGCCACCATTGCAGTGTCGACAGAGCCTCCGCCACTTCTCCGGCATCTCCGCTATCGCCGCCATCGAAAACCCGCAGGGATCTGACGCCGACCGCCTCCGCCCAAGGCAGATAGCGCAGGAACTCTTCCTTTGCCTGGTATGTCGCGCCGACGAGCCGCAGCGAGGTGTTGAAGGCGCAAACGCGCACGGCGGAGGCTTCCAGCGCACGCGCGAGGCCGGCAGGCGAACCGAATCTTTCGGTAAAATGAGTCGCCAGATCGATCGTGCCGCCAAGCGCGCGAATTTCGATGGCATCGAGACCGTAGCGCGCCGCCAAGGCAAGGGCTTCGTCCAATTCGAGGTCGGCGCATCCGAGCGTCGAAAATGCCAACGTCATGTGCGGCCCATCATTGTCAACGGCAATCACCACGGCCTCCTCCGCCTTGTCTCATCGCCCGCAGCGCGGCGTAAGTAACCAAACGGATAATTATGAAACGATGTTCGGCCGTCAAGAGCCGGCGGAGTTGATATCCCGTCGCCTGATAAAGGATATCCAATGCGTGAGATATAGCTATCCCTTACCAGACGACGGGATGCGTCTCTCCAGTCGCGACATTGACAAAACCTTCCGGCGCATGCTCAGACGGCGCCACAAGAACCCAGCGCCATGGCGCACAGGTCAGCGTCGCAAAGGAGAGGCGCTCGGGGAAACCCGGCCACCAGCGGGGCGAGAAAGTCGGCTCGTACATCCAATCGATCTCAGCGCCGGCAGCATAAAGCCTCTGCATTTCCACATCGAGTTCCTCCGCCGATCGCGCCGTCATCAGGCCACCGACCTCATAGTGGACGCGGGCGACGACCTTCCCACCTGAAACCAGTACCCAGCCGCCCTGCTGCTCATTGAGCGCATTGGCGACCATTGCCATGGCTTCGTCGGAGGAACCGACGACCCAGATATTGTGCTTGTCGTGGCCGAGCGTCGCTCCGAGCGCCGTATCCGGCGTGCGCGGCCCGGTGCCCAGCCAGAACATGCGGGAAACCTTGGCCTCGCCCGAAAACCGGTCGACGATCGCAAATTTGGTGACATTGCGATCCGGATCGCGCTGGACGGCGCCATCCCGGACCGGCAGATCCATGGTGATGAAATCGTCGGCCCAATGGAATGGCCGCAGCAGCGCCGCCTTCGCCGTCGCGGCATCCGAGGGCGCGGCGATGCGAAAATCCTGTGGCGCGACGACCCTGTCGATCCGCACCGTCTTCGTCGCCCAATCCGGCCAGTCGATCTCGGGGCGGACGCCGACGAAACTCGTGCCTTCGGAAGCCTGCTTACCATCAGCCCACACCTTGGCGATCGACAGCCTCTCCACATCGTCCAGAAGCACGATATCGGCAAAGCGGCCGGGCGCGATCGAGCCGACCCAGGGCGTAAGCCGCATATGCCGCGCCGGATTGATCGTCACGCATTGAATGGCGATCTCGGGAGCCAATCCATTCTCGATCGCAAGCCGGACATTGTGATCGGTCGCTCCGATTTTCAGCGTATCGGAGGCGCTGCGGTCATCCGTGACGAAAGCGATCTGCGACCAGTCGGACAGGCTTTTTTCGATCAGCCCCTGAATGACCTCGGGCAAGGAATGCGGCCGAAGCTCGATGAACAGGCCGTGCGTCAGCTTCTCCCAGATCTCATCGAGGAACCAGCCTTCATGATCCGAGGCGAGGCCCGCGCCGGCGAAGGCATTGATCGAAGCCAGATCGCGCAGGCCGGCGCCATGGCCCTCGACGACGCCACGCTGCTCGAAAGTGGCGCGGATCATGCCCCATAGACGGTCATAAGCCGGATTCTCCGGATTGCTGACCGAAGGCCAATCCATCACCTCGTCGAGCCCGGCGACCATCAGGCTTTCGCCGAGAAAGGCTTTCTGCTCGTCATAGCCGAAGTATCCGCCGCCCCATTCATAGGCCGTTGGCGGCACGGCCGAGCCCGGCAAGGGGAAGATCTTCATCGGCGATCCGCGACGGCGCGCCTCAAGCCAAAATTCGAGATTGCGGGCGCCGTTCACATTGGAAAACTCGTGACTCGCCTCGCAGGTCCAGGTGACACCGTGCGGCATGACCAGAGCGGCCTCCCATTCCGGCGTCAAATGCGAGCTCTCGATATGCTTGTGCGCCTCACCGAAACCTGGAACGGCCACAAGATGCGGCTCGTGGACACGCTCGCCGACCTCGCCCTCATAGCTGCCGGCCGGGCCGACATAGGCGATGCGCCTGCCCTTGATGACGATCTCCTGATCCTCGAGCCAGGTGCGGCTATGCACGTCAAGCAGTCGACCGACCCGCAGCAAGTGGTCGGCAGGACGGCGACCAAGTGCGGTGAGCGTCAGATCCTGGCGGATCAACACCTCGTCAGCCGCGTTCACCAGCAGATCGTCGGGGAGATTTGTCGTCGGAGACGTCATGATAGGTATGCCTGCGAGAATTCGATCCGCCGAGGGTAGAGATGGCGATCCGGTGTGTAAAGCGGTCTGTCTTACTTGAAAGAAACCAAATTATCTCAAAGGGTTGCATTTCCGGCTATCACGCGCGCCGAAATACGTGGCCTGCCGATGCAGCGGCGGAAAAACTGTCCCGTGCTCAATTGTTGGGCTTGTAAAGCCGGTGCTCGAAAAATAGTATCCTGCAAGCTTGAAGCATATGCCTGATTTCATTGACCAAAGGATTTCGATAATGAAAGGCCTCACTCTTGCCCATGTCGCGGGCTTTGCAATTCTTGCTGCCACTGCCGCCCTGCCGGCCTATGCCCAGGCAAAAACGCTGACCATTTCCTGGTGGGGCTACAACGGCGAGAAGATGAAGGCGAACATTATCGAGCCTTTCAAGAAGATCTGCGGCTGCGACGTCGTCTTCGAAACGGGCAACAATGCCGACCGCCTCAACAAGCTGAAGCTGCGCGGCGGCAAGGGCGTCGATGTGATCTACCTGACGGACAGCTATTCGCAGGTCGGCATTCAGCAGGGTCTCTTTCAGGAGCTCGATCGCAGCAAGATTCCGAACCTTGCCGATCTCTACGATCTCGCCAAGGCACCGCAGGGCAATTACGGCCCCGCCTATACGATCGGCCGCGTAGGCATCGTCTACGATACGGCGAAGGTCGTCACGCCGATCACCTCCTGGAATGATCTCTGGCGCAGCGACTTGAAGGGAGCCGTCACGCTTCCGGGCATCACCACGACGGCCGGACCACTGACGGTGCTTCAGGCCGGCAAGCATGCAGGTGCCGATCCCTATGACGATGCCGACAAGGCCTTCGAAGCGATCAGCGCACTGAAGCCGAATGTCGTCAAGAACTACAATACCGGCTCCGAGCTCGTGAACCTGATCTCGACGGGCGAGGCCAAGGTGGCTCTGGCACAGGACTTCACCCTGGCATCGATGCAATCAGCCGTTCCCACGATGGCCTGGGCCACTCTCAAGGAAGGCGATGTCGCCACCCTCAATACGGTCAACATTCCCAAGGGCTCGGAAAATGTCGAGCTCGCCCACCAGTTCATCAATTTCATCCTGTCGAAGGACGTCCAGCAGGCAGAGGCCGAGCAGGGCGTGGATGCGCCTGTTTCCACCAAGGTCGTGCTGACGCCCGACAAGGCCAAGCTCTGGACCTACGGCCCCGACATGATCGCCAAGCTCACCCGCATCGATTATGCCAAGCTGAATGAAGCGCAATCGGACTGGATCGATCGCTGGAACGAGATCTTCGGCATGTAACAGGGCGTGCCGCGGCGACCCGGCGGCATCCCTTACGGAATTCGTTTGATGAAGCATCTTGCAAAATGGGGTTTGACGGCGCCGGCGATGACAGCCGTGGTGCTCTTCCTTCTCGTCCCCGTAATCATAACGATCGCGGCGACATTCGGTGAGCACAAGGGTATGTTTTCTCCCTATGTCGCCTTCTTCACCAGCGGCTTTCGCCGCACGGTGCTCTACCGAACGATAGAAGTCGCCCTTATGACGACGGCGATCTCCCTCGTCGTCGGGTTCATCGCCGCCTATGTCATCGCGCAAATGCCGGGTCGCACGAAAAGCCTGATGATCATCGCCGCGGTCTTTCCCCTGTTGACCGGGGTCGTCGTGCGCTCCTTCGCCTGGCTGATCATTCTCGGCAAGAACGGCATTCTCAACACCATGCTGCTCTCGGTCGGCGTCATCAGCGAGCCGTTCTCGATGCTCTATACCGAAGGTTCGGTCATCGTCGCGATGGTCTATCTTTTCGTGCCGCTGATGATCCTCACCCTCGTCGGTGTGCTCGAAGGCATACCGCAGGATCTGATCCAGGCGGCAACTTCACTCGGCGCGACGCCGGCGGCGACATTTAGACAGGTCATCCTGCCGCTCGCCACGCCCGGCCTCATCATCGGCGCCGTGCTGGTCTTTACCGGCAGCTTCACCTCCTATGCCACGCCGCAGCTGCTCGGCGGCGAAAAGCAGATGATGATGGGCACCTTCCTCTACCAGCGCGCCATGGTCACCTTCGACTGGGTCGGAGCCTCGACGATTGCCGCCATCATGGTCGTCGTGACGATCGGTATCGTGGCGATCATGAGCCGCATCGCCCGACGGCTGAACCCGATGGCAGTGTGACGATATGGCAAGATCCGTCCACCCAGCGCTCATCGCTTTCACGGCTTGCGTCTTCCTGTTCCTTTTGGCGCCGCTCGTCATCATCATCGGCTCCGCCTTCAGCGACACCAGCTACCTCACCTTCCCGCCGCAGGGCCTGACGCTGCACTGGTTCTGGAACATCTTCGAGATCGAGGCCTTTCGCACGACTGCCATTACCAGCCTCGAACTCGCCTTGCTTGGAACAGCGCTTTCGCTGCTGATCGGCATCCCCGCCGCCTATGCCATCAGCCGATACAGAGTGGAGTTGCCGAGCTGGCTTTCGACGCTCTTCGTCCTTCCGATCCTTGTTCCGGAGATCGTCTTCGGTTTTTCGCTGATGAAATCGGTCACCATCGGCCTCGGGCTTCCGATCTTCCCGAGCCTGCTGATCGGCCACGCGCTGCTGGTACTGCCCTATTCCGTGCGCGTTGTCAGCGCCAGCCTCGCCAGCTTCGACTTCTCCATAGAAGAGGCGGCGATCAGCCTGGGCTGCCCGCCACTGAAGACCTTCCTGACGGTGGTGCTGCCGAATATCCGCGCCGGCGTCATCGCCGCCTTCATTCTCGCCTTCATTACCTCTATCAACGACGTCTCCGTCTCTGTCTTCCTGACCGGACCCGGTATCTCCACTCTTCCGATCCAGATCCTCGCCCATATGGAACAGTTCTTCGACCCGACCATCGCCTCGGTCTCCGTGCTGCTGATGCTCGTGACAGTCGCCGTCATGGCGGTCGTCGAAGCGACCCTGGGCCTCACCTTCCTGACAAAGTAGCCGCCCGTGACCGTATCGCTTACCATCCAATCCATCAGCGCCCATTACGGCAAGACGCCGGTGCTGCAAGACCTGTCGCTGTCCGTCGCAGCCGGGGAGCTTGTCTCGCTGCTCGGCTCCAGCGGCTGCGGCAAGACGACGACGCTGCGGCTCGTCGCCGGATTCCTGCAACCGACGAGCGGCGCGATAAGACTGGGTGACCGCGATCTGACCACGCTTCCGGCGCATGCCCGGGATATCGGCCTGGTGTTCCAGAACTATGCGCTGTTTCCACATCTGACGGTCCTTGAAAACGTTGCCTTCGGCCTGAAGCAACGCCGCATCGCGGCACAGGAGCGCCGGCAGAAAGCCGCGGCCATGCTGGAACGCGTCGGCCTTTCCGGCCTTGGCGACCGTCTTCCTGCCGCGCTCTCCGGCGGCCAGAAGCAGCGCGTCGCGCTGGCGCGCGCCCTCGTCATCGAGCCGCCGCTGTTGATGTTCGACGAACCGCTTTCCAATCTCGACGCCAAGCTGAGGATCGACATGCGCGTCGAAATCCGGCAGCTGCAGCGCGTAAACGGCACGACCTCGCTTTACGTGACGCATGACCAGGAGGAAGCCTTCTCCATCTCGGATCGCGTCGCCATCATGAATGCCGGCCGCATCATGCAGCTCGATACGCCGGAAGTCCTTTATCGCAAACCGGCCAATGCCTTCGTTGCCCGTTTCGTCGGCTTCGAGAACCTGCTGTCGTTGCGGACTATCGCGCGCGATGGGGCGCTGGTCACGGCAGAAGGCGCCGGTGGCGCGAAGATCACGCTGTCGCAGGATGATTTCGGACTGATTCCCGATGATTTCATCCTCGGTTGCCGCGCCGACGGCCTTTCGGTGCAGCAGGAAGGCAATGGCTTGCCGGCGGTCTTGGGAACGAGAACCTATCTCGGCCGCGCCTATCAATATCAATGCACGACGCCGGCCGGCGATATCGTCGCCAACGGGGCATTGTCCGAACCGATGGCGGCGGGGAGTGCGGCCGTGCTCGTGCCGGCGCCCGAGCAATGCTGCATTCTCACTCCGGAGCTGTAACAGCCAGGCTTCCAGGCTGGCTGTTTGCTTTTTCGGTTCTGCTGGTGAGTTTGGCGGCCATCAGCTTAACCTTAAACGCCGAAAGCCCGCGAGAAGCGGGCTATTTTATTGGTCTGCGGTGGCGGTCTTATCGCCGTTTTGAAGTATATGCATTTGGGGGATTTGGTTGCGTGTGCAGGATTTGACGCTGCGGCCATCAGGTTATGGTCGGTAGGCCGACGAGCTGACATTGCCAGGGAAGATGAAGTCTTCGCGCGAGCGACATTTTGTTTTGCGAGGGATCGTTGGTTGCGGGGGCAGGATTTGAACCTGCGGCCTTCAGGTTATGAGCCTGACGAGCTACCGGGCTGCTCCACCCCGCGTTACCAGCGTAAGCCGCTTTTCGGCTTATCGCGTCCAGCGTAAGCCGCT
>Ga0207695_10000426_pt1 | contig 93260 bp, 72 predicted proteins | sample KBSC54metaG_FD_184354 | JGI IMG/M metagenome (GOLD analysis project Ga0207695, IMG submission 184354) | Corn rhizosphere microbial communities from Kellogg Biological Station, Michigan, USA - KBS C5-4 metaG (SPAdes) (version 2) | ecosystem: Host-associated > Plants > Roots > Rhizosphere > Soil... | reverse complement strand
TGGACCGAATAGCCGGCAGATATCTCGGGTGGGTACAGCTCGCTTGCTGCCTGATCTACCTTAGAAGAGGTTTTTTCCCTTAGCCCTTAGTTCGTGCGCGGCTCTTTCATTGCTGCTTCAATCGCGGCATCTACACCGCATCATACGACCACGGCTCGCGCATGGTCCGCGACACCCATTTCTGCGCTTCCTCATCCCCCACCATCTGCTGCGCAGCTGGATCCCATTGAAGCTTGCGCCCCAGCCGCATCGAGATGACGCCCAGATGACAGACCGAAGCCGCGCGATGCCCCACTTCCGCATCGCAGATCGGATCCTTCCGTGTTCGCACGCAGTCGAAGAAATTGCCCATGTGATCGTTGCTGACATACAGCCGCGTTGCATTCGACGGCAACGGCTCATTGATCAGCTCCGGCTTGCTCGCTTCGATTTTGCCACGCGTGACGAAGATCCAGCCGTCGGTTCCGCTGAACTTGATGCCGTTATGCAGGCTGTTTGGGCCGGTGTGACCGGGGAGCGGTGCGCCGTACCACTGATCGTCGTTGGTGGTGATGCAATGATGGCGCACGCCATTCGCGTAAGTGTATTCGACACGATACTCGCTGAAGGCGTCGAAGCCATTGGGAATCATCTTTACCAGCGGCTTGCCTTCGATGCTCACCGGGCCGCTCGGATCGAGACCAAGACCCCATAGCGCGATGTCATTGTGATGCGCGCCCCAGTCGGTCATGGTGCCGCCGGAGTAGTCGTACCAATAGCGGAAGGTCACGTGCGTGCGCTCCGGGACGTAAGAAACCTTCGGCGCTTGGCCGAGCCAGAAATCCCAGTTGAAACCGGGCGGAACTTCCTTGGCTTCAAACGGACCTTCGCGTCGGCCAACTGGGAGAATCACCGTAATCTCCTCCAACTTCCCAACGCGTCCATTTCGCACCAGTTCGCACGCAAGCCGGAAGCGCCGATCGGAGCGCTGCTGGCTGCCGGTCTGGAGAATGCGCTTCTGCTTTTTTACTTCCGCGACGACGTGCTTGCCTTCGTCGATGGTCAGCGTCAGCGGCTTCTCGCCATAAATATCTTTTCCTCGTCGGAGCGCATGAATGTTCACCAGCGTATGCCAATGGTCCGGCGTGGCATTGATGATGATTGGAATGTCATCGCGGTCGAGGATCTTGCGGAAATCATCGTAAACCTTCGCGTTGTGGAATCTCTGCGAAGCTTCCCGCGCGTGATTGGCATCGACATCGCAGACGGCGACGATATTGCCGAACTTCGATGCGGTCCTGGCATCATCCTGGCCCCGCCCGCCGCAACCAATGAGGGCAAGATTGGGTTTGTCGTTGGCCGACGTCGGAACGGGAGCCGACTGGGCATCCAGTGTCTCCTCCACAAACCACTTCGGCAGAGCCGCTCCCGCCGCTACCACGCCCGCTACCTTAATCAGCCTCCGCCGGGAAAATGAATGCGATGCCATGATTTTCTCCTGACAAATAGTGAGGAAACGGATAGGTCTTTGCGCTGGGAAGGATGATAACCAAACCCGTCGTGAATTACAGGTGCATCGCTTTGCCGCGGATCTTTTGCGCCAAGAGCGCCAAGGAAGCCAAAGGCGACAAGAAAGGCCATTCCTGTATTTTCTTCAAGCCGTTCTTGGCCTCCTTGGCGCAGAAGCATGTTAGAGATTGAAGCCACGGTTTACCTCGCGAATAATCCTGCATTCGCATGACCGACATTGATCGAGCTGCAGAGATTCTCCGCGCAGGCGGCCTCGTGGCGTTTCCGACGGAAACGGTTTACGGACTGGGCGCAGACGCGACGCGCTCAGACGCGGTCTTGCGCATCTTCGAGGCCAAAGGTCGGCCGGCGGATAATCCGCTGATCGCTCACGTGGCGGATGAGGCGATGGCTCGCCGGTATGCGTCGCAGTGGCCGGATTCTGCTGAACACCTGACGCGGAAATTCTGGCCGGGACCACTGACACTGGTGGTGCCGGCATCTTCGATCATTGCAAAAGAAGTGACGGCAGGCGGGCCAACCGTTGGATTGCGAGCACCGGATCATCCAATCGCGCAGGCATTGCTGCGAGCGTTTGATGGACCGATTGCCGCGCCGAGTGCTAATCGTTCGGAGCGCATCAGCCCTACGACTGCCGAGCATGTGCGCGCGGAGCTTGGCGATCACGTGGACCTGATTCTGAATGGCGGCCCGTGTCGGGTGGGGATTGAATCGACTGTGCTGGATCTGAGTGGCGGCATGCCCACGATCCTGCGGCCGGGAGCGATCACGCTGGAGCAGATTGCCGCAGAAATTGGCGAAGTTCGATTGGGCGTCAAGCAAGCGGGAAAAGTTGCCGCCAGTCCCGGCCAGCGGCCGATCCATTACGCGCCACGATTGCCATCGTTTCGCGCCCGCCGGACAGAATTTGTGAGCGCCGTGCAGCAATTGTTGCAGAGGCAGCAGAAACTGGCGGTCTTATGTCTCGGGCCACTCGAACATGCTCCGCGCGAACCGATTCATTTTATTGTCCAACTCTCTGAACTGGCTGAGTCTTATGCGCATGAACTCTACGCAGCGCTCCGGAGCGCCGATGAATCAGGCGCTGACGCGATTCTGATTGAGATGCCGCCGGAAGAGCCGCAATGGCTTGCCGTTCGCGATCGGCTGATGCGCGCGACCAAGCCATTTGTACTCCCTGATCGAAGATAATTCCTGGCGCGAAGCAATTTGTAACGTTCTCTCTGCACGCAGCCTGCGTACAATCCCCGCCCATGCGGATGATGCACGAACTGCGGCTGGTTGTTGCTGGATTATTAATCATCGGTGGTTGCAGTTACCCCAACCGCCAATTGAATGACCCGAGCCTGCTGCTGGAGCAGCGGCAAAAGAACCACACGCGATCGGCAGTGTTTGCCGACGTAACTGCTCCGCAGGAAACCCAGACATCGCCTCTTCGCACCGATCGCATCGTTCGTGCATCAAAGCCGGATTTTTCCATGCCGCCCGATCAGGACGGCACCTTCGTCGGCCTGGCGATCAGCGGAGGCGGTTCGCGGTCGGCAAATTTCTCCGCCGCCTGCATGTTCCAACTCGAGCGCGTCGGGCTTTTGCAGCGCGTCGACTATATCTCATCGGTCAGCGGCGGTTCGGTCGTCGCCGCCTTCTACTGCACAAAGGGCAGCGAGTGGAATCCGAAGGATGTGCAATACAATCTGACCCGCCCCTTCGCGTCGATGCTGCTGGGGCGCACGCTTTTGCCCTGGAACCAGATCGCGTTTTACTTCGGCGATTACGACCGCAGCGATGTACTGGCCGGCGTGTTCAGCGATACGCTGTTCAACCGCTACGGAAAGCCGCTGACTTATGCGAATCTTCGCCACGATCGCCCGCGATTGCTGATCAATGCGACCGATCTCCAATCCGGCAGGCGGTTTGTCTTCTGCAATGAGAGTTTTGATTTGCTCAACTCAAATCTGTCGCAGCTTCCAATTTCGTATGCGGTGGCCGCTAGCGCGGCGGTGCCGGTCGTGCTGCATCCGGTAACGTTGCGCGACTTTTCGACGACGTTTCATCAATACCGCCATCTGATCGACGGCGGTGTGAGCGACAATCTTGGCGTACAAACGCTGATTGAAACTTATTCGGCACAGATCCGCACCGCTCAGCGAAGCGGGCAGGCTGACCCTTATCCAAATGGCGCTGTTCTGATCGTGCTCGATGCCAGCACGCGCTTCAACCCGGAGATCTCATCCGAAAGCGACGTGGGAATCATCGAGAGCATCAAGGCCGCGGTCGGCCTCAGCACAGCTTTGGTCAATCGCACCAGTTCAGCGACCATGGCCGAAACCATCGTCAACAGCGCACAGGATCAGGAGACGGCAGCGCAATTGCGAGATCAGATCCGACAACTGAACGATGATGGATTTCTGCGTATGACCGACCGCACCGGTCACCCCGTTCGCATCATTTATATGACCATATCGCAGGTAAATAAGCTGCCCAACCTGCCCTTTGTCGGCTTCAGCGAATCGCTCAACAGCATCGCGACTTATTTCAATATTTCACCCACGGAAAGCTATCACCTCTATGAGGCAGCCGATTTATTGATGCGGGAGAAGTTTGAGCCTCACGCCCGCGAGGTCGTCAATGAAATCGAGCATCGCCAAAAATCTTCGACACGTCCCGCATCTCCTTGAGCCTCGACATTTCCTGCAACGAGCCCGACATTTCATGTGATCGATTTCGCTGCTATGTCGCGAGATAGAGAAATGTATGCCGGTGGAATCGGTGAAATCCCTAATATGATTCCGCAAAAAAGTGGTATAGGATTTGTCGTTGGATTCCCGTGATTGTCAGGGCTTTGGGAATCATCGAATTCGGCTCTACAAAGCGAGGCTCTTATGTCATCCATTTGGCGCTATCGTTACCTTTTGGCTTCCCTGGCCGTCGTGGCCACCTGCATCGGCTGCTACACGTCGCAGTACGCCCTTGATACAGAGGAGCATGCGAAGTTTGACCAGGCCTTCGTTGGCGACTGGCAGGTCGAGGGCGGGGACCAGAACAATCCTCAGAAGCTGATCATTCGAAATCTCGATTACAAGCACTATTACGTCGAACTGGATCACCCAGGCGATAAGCCCATGCGCATGAGCGGCTATATCACCAAGGTGAAGAACGTGCCGTTTGCGAATCTTCATGAGCTCACCACTGATGGCACGATTCCCGACGCCTTTTACATCACGCGGATCGAACTGCTGAATGGCAAGGTTTCGGTCCGCCAGCTCGACGACAAATTCTTCAAGGATAAAAAGATCGAATCGTCCGAGGATCTGAGAAAGCTCATTGGCGATAATCTTGAAAATCCCGCGATGTATGACAAAGACGGATCGTTCACCGCGGTGAAAGCGGAATCGTAAGTTGTCGCTTTCGCATGTGGGCATACCGGCGGTTTTGTACATAATCGCTGGACATGGACGAACTGCTTCTTTATCCGATCGAGCGCGTTTTTTCGGTGACCATGTCTCCGCCGGGCTCAAAGAGCCTGACGAATCGGGCATTGGTTTTATCCGCGCTGGCGGCAGGTCCGTGCGAGTTGAGTAATGTGCTGTTTTCGGATGACACGCTGGTCATGCTGGAGTGTCTCGGCCGGCTCGGATTCTTCCCAAAGATCGATCGACAGAACAAAACGGTTGGGATTCAAGGTAGATCGGGCGCGATTCCCTCAGGTTCGGCAGAGCTTTTCTGCGGAAACAGTGGAACCACGATTCGTTTTCTTGCCGCACTCTGCGCCCTCGGTCGTGGCACGTATACCCTTGACGGAATTCCCCGCATGCGGCAACGCCCGATCGGGCCGCTGGTCGAATTGCTGCGCAACCTGGGCGCGCGGGTTGAATACGTGATGGAAGAAGGCTTTCCGCCCGTGCGCGTGCTGGCTGACACACTGCCCGGCGGGCGCTGCCGATTCGGGGCCTCGACTTCATCGCAATTTCTTTCGGCGATTCTGCAAGTCGCCCCCTACACGCGCCATGAAACGCGCATCGATCTAGATCCCAACCAGACGAGCTGGCCCTATGTCGCCATGACGATGCGGCTGATGGACGAGTTTCATCACACGCCTGAATTGATCCGCGATCCGAAAACCAGTGAGCCGCGACAAATCATCATCTCACAAGGCGCATATGGCCCAACTCATTACGCGGTCGAGCCGGACGCAAGCAACGCGACCTATTTCCTGGCGATTGCCGCGATTCATCCCAATTCCAGCGTCACCATAAGCGGACTTGGAAAAAACAGCCTTCAGGGCGATGTCGGGTTTGCCAATCTCCTTCGACAGATGGGCGCGGACGTGCAGCTCAAAGCCGACTCAATCACCGCGACCGGCACCGACATTCTCGAAGGCATCGAAGCCGACATGTCGTCGATGCCCGACACGGCGCAGACGCTCGCCGTTGTCGCGCTGTTTGCCCAGGGACCAACGACGCTTCGCGGAATTCACACGCTTCGCGTGAAGGAAACGGACCGGGTTGCCGCGCTAGCCAGCGAATTGGAGAAGCTGGGCGCGAAGGTGGATGTTGAAGGCGACGATCTGACCATCCACCCGCCGGAAAAAGTCCTGCCGGCCTCGATTGCCACGTATGACGACCATCGCATGGCCATGAGCTTCGCCATTGCCGGGACCAAAGCGGCCGGCGTCCGCATCCAGGACCCGGGCTGCGTGAACAAAACCTATCCGAATTTTTTTGACGATCTAAAAAAACTCGGAAACGCGTAAAAGCTGCTGTGACGGGGTCGAGAAAGGAAGATCGAGCCATGGCTATTCGCGTTGTTGTCTGGAACGAGTTTCGGCACGAAAAATCAAACCCAAAGGTGGCGGAGATTTATCCCGATGGGATGCATGAAGCCATCGCGGCTCACCTTCGAAAGAGCAATGACTTTTCAGTCGAAACCGCAACGCTTGATCAGCCAGAACATGGTCTGAGCGCCGATCGTCTGGAAAAGACGGACGTTCTGCTCTGGTGGGGACACATCGCACACGACGAGGTGCGCGACGAAATCGTGGACCGAGTCCACGAGCGCGTGCTGGCAGGCATGGGCCTGATCGTTCTTCACAGCGGCCACTTTTCCAAGATCTTCAAGAAGCTGATGGGAGCCACCTGCAATCTGAAATGGCGCGACGTCGGCGAGCGAGAGATTCTCTGGGTCACCCGCCCGGGCCATCCAATCCTGGACGGCATCGACGATCATTTCATTCTTGAAAAAGAAGAAATGTACGGCGAGTTTTTCGATATCCCCGAGCCCCAGGAAACGATCTTGATCAGCAGCTTTGCCGGCGGCGAAGTCTTCCGCAGCGGCTGCACCTGGACGCGCGGAGCCGGGCGAATCTTCTATTTCCGCCCCGGCCACGAAACCTTCCCCTCCTATCACGACCGCAATGTCCTGCGAATCATCGAAAACGCGGTGCGATGGGCCGCGCCAAGTGCGCATCATCCCATCGCTTTCGGAAAGCGCGACTCAGGTTGGATCAATAACGGTAATAGATAGCCTGATCAGTTGGCCAAGCGGCATCGCAACTCATTTGCGTGCACTTGGATCGCCTGTCGGTTCCGGCGCGTGATCCGTCGCCGCGGGCGGTCCCAGTAGCTCGGTCAGCATCGGCTTCAGTCCATCCGCCCAAACCTGATATCCCTTCAGGCCGGGATGAAGATGATCGGGATTCATCATGCCTTCAAAAAGCTGACCGTTGGAATCGGCAAGCTTGTTATTCACATTGAGGAAGCGAACGGATTTGCCATTGGCGAGCTTGGCGACGTTGTCGTTGATCAGGTTGATCACTTTCATCGCTGCTGGGTTGTCATTTCGCGGAAAGATTGCGGTGAGAATGATGGTGGCATGCGGAGCTTTGGAATGAAGCGTCGAGAGTATCGCTTCGATGCCATGCGTGACGTCGGCAGCCTTAGCCTCCGGGTCGCGCGCCGCTCGGCCCCCAATATTATTAGTGCCGGCAAGAAGGACGATCACTTTCGGATTGACAGTATCGAGCTCGCCATTCTGCAAGCGCCAGAGAATGTTTTGCGTCGTGTCGCCGCCCCATCCGAAATCGCCGGCATTCCAACCAAAAAAGTTTTGCTTCCAGTTGGCCAGATATTGGGGATAGTCGGTTGCGCCCCACCGGCGGGTGATCGAGTCGCCTTCGAAATAAACATCGATGCCACCCTTATGTGCTTTGGCCAGCAACTGCTGATGGGCGAGCTGTGAATTGGGATCTCTGCGCTCGACCGGCTGATCTGCCGACACAGGGGCAAATCCGCGCGCCGGGAATCCTGCCGCCGCTGCAGGCGCGGCTGAAGCTTGCGGCGCTGCGGCTGCGGGCGGTGTCGGCGGAGCCGGGTGGTATGTCCGATTGAAGAACTTGTCGGCCCAGGGAATGAAATACTTCCAGTTGGGCCCATCGGTGTGGCCGCCATCGTGTTGTCGCCAGGCGAGCTGACTATCCAGCAGCCCTGTATTGACCGGCGGCATCTTCGCATCTTTGTAATCGTCGCCGACGCCCAAGTCTTTTGCTCCCAGCAATCGGAAGACTTTGCCCGCGGCAACGGCCGCCATATAGCTGCCTTCATGATCGAGCCACTTGGCATCGCCGCGCTCGGGAATGCCGTAGCTGATGAAGGTGAGACGCGGGGCGCAGAGAGCGATGAGGTCATGTGCATCGACCGACAAATCGCCCGGCGTCTTGCTGCCAAAGGTGGCGTCGGAAGCTCCATACTTGAGGAAGTTGCCGGCCATCCAGTGGTATTCGCCGGTGCCGGTGAGATTCTCGACCGCTTCGCCCCAGTTTCGTCGGCTGAGCTTCGCGCCGCCTTCGCCGGACGATCCGACCAAAACCAGTGCAAAGCGCTGATCGAAAGCCATCGTCACGAGGGCTGCTTTGCCATAACGTGAAACGCCTTCGATGCCGAAATGCTTGGCATCCACCGCAGGGTCGGTCTCGAGATAATCCAACCCGCGCGAAGCGCCCCATCCCCAAGCTCGCAGCGCGCCCCAGTCATCAGGCTTGCGCGGCTGCCCCTTATTCACCAAACCGATGATGCCTTTAGTGAGGCCTGCGCCGTTGTCGGCCTGGATGCTGTTGGGAAGAATCAGTACATACCCCCAGCCATCGGCGATGAGCTGCGTCGTGGAAGGCGGATCGGAACCGGCCGGTGGACCGAATCCACGCCCGCCAAATCCACCCCGGCCACCGCGCGCGCCAAATCCACCGCGACCTGCCGGCTGCGTCGCGCCCGGCGCAGGCGGAAGCCCGCCGAAGAATCCGAACATCATCATCACCGGCACCGGCCCTTTTGCATCAGCCGGAACGACCACCGTCATTGAGATGTCCACTTTGATTTCCGGGCAGGCGGAATTATCGACCTGACCGTCGAGCTGCTTGCCGGTGACCGGATGGCCGCCGATCGTCCAATTGGCGGTGCGCACGACCGACCAGGTGACCTTCGGCACGTTCTTGGGAATCCGCCCGTACATCTCGCGCTCGAGATCCTCGACAATCTCCGGCCGGCGCTGATCCCACCACATCTGTGGCGTCGTCACCTTCTGGCCATTCTTGAGCGTCAACGGATCAGGAAGATCGGGAAACGGATTGGCCTTGGATTCATCATAGTTCGCGTGGTTGGGCTGATTTTCGTTGCCGCTTGGGCCAGGGCGAAGCGCCTTGATCCCAAGCTGGTCCATCATGTTCTGATGGTCCTGATTCGCGTTCCAGTTCAGCGGCGCGGGTGTTTGGCCTCCATCCGAAGAGGACTGCGCCACCACTTTTGTTGTTGTCGCGAACAATATCAACCCGACCAACACGAGCCCTGAACCGGGCCACATCCGATTCGCTGTCATCGCGGTCCATCCCTTCGATATAAAACGTGTGGAAAATCGAGTGAGCAAAGTTTAGCGAATGGAACTTGGGCGGGCAATCTTTATCAGTCGTTGCACCTTAATGGGGCAGGCACCCAAAATCGCTTCTTAAAACCAACGATATCGTGCGGTTCGCCGAATCCGTCGTCCACGTCGCTTTCGCATTCGCGGACGGAAGTGCTCCGGTCCGCGAATGCGCAAGCGAGTATCGGTCGGTTGTCGGCGGCCCGATGCGACTTGCACTTCTCAGACTGCTCCTACTTCGGCCCGGACAACCCTTTAAGCTGCGTCGAGATCTCCTGCAGGCGCATGTTCACTTGGCGCAACGTCGCGCGGCGAGAGAGGACGATCAATGACACGGTGCAGACAGCCGCCAGGAACATCGAGGCGATGCTTCCAAGGAACGTCGCCATAGTTCCTTTCTTTACGATCATGAGCAATGCGACCGACTGCGCTCTGTCTTCGACTGCTGTCGGAGCCGTCGCCGCGACGGACTGCGCGTGGTACTGGCCGATCTTGGCCAGCATCGGCAACACCGTTGACCAGGGCAGCATCACAACGAGCATCCAGGCGATGACACAGCCGATGGCCAGCATCCAGATGCGCGTACGGTCGCGCCTAAGCACATAACTGGTCAGCCCATCCAGATCGATTGGACCTTCGCCGCGTAGAAATGCCTTGCTGAGATCTTTCTCACTCATACAATGTTCCTTTCAACCGAGATTCGGTTCTAGCTTTGCGCGCAGAGCCTGCTTGGCATAAAAGAGCCGCGATCGCACGGTGCCCAGCGGGCAGCCAATAACTTCCGCGATCTGCTGGTAACTCATCGATTCGACGAAACGCAAAATGAGCATCTCGCGCTGATCGATCGGCAATTCATCCAGCGCCAGGCGCACGTGCTCGGCTTCCTCCGCCGTGAAATCCTCTTCGGGCTCCGCGATCTGATCAGGGCAACGTTCATCCGATTCCTGACTTGGAATGGGGCGTCGGCGCATTTCACGAAACGCCTTGTCGCGGGCAATGCGATAGAGCCACGCCACGAAGGCGTCGGGATTCTCGAGTCGATTGATCTTTTGGTAGACGTCGACCCAGGTTTCCTGGAGCAGGTCGTCGGCCGACGAGCGCCTATCACATATTTTCGCAAGAAACAATCGCAAGCCCGGCGAATACCGCTCGATCAGCTCCCGCAATGCCGACTCGTCGCCGCCCTGGCAACGAAGGACCAACAGACGCTCATAAATCTGTCCCGCGCCATCGCTCACTGCCCATTACGTTGCGCGCGGGGCGGAAAAGGTTCAAATGAATTTCGAGTGGTTGGGATGGTGGCTTTTGAAAACATGCTGCCACGGCGCCCATTGCCCCGGGTACCAACTAACGGGCGCAAGAGCGAGGAGTTGCTGTTGAATCGAAGGCTGAAAGTCTTCCTGTTGGTGCTGGTTGCAGTGCTCGCTGCATCGGCGACTTTCGCTCTGCTCGAGCGCCGCCCTCTTGAACTGGCGTGGGCCAAGGCCTCCGCGAGGCGGGCGATCGGTAAGTTTTCGCCTCAAGTGCGGAAGAACTTGAACATCATACCCGTCCAAGTTGATTTGCCGCCGCCTGATGATGAACTGAATCCGGCTCAAACGATTAAACTTGGAGAATATGTAATCAGAGTGCCGCGGCCGGATTCCTCGGCCCAGCAGGGAAGATCCGTTCTGCTGACATATTCACGTCATCAAGTACGGATTCTCATTCCGCGTGCCACGGTGCGCGCGGATGCGGCCGCCAGGCAATTTGGATTCAAGAGTATGTTTGATTTCGAATCGGCTATTTATCACACGCGATTGGATGACCTCAATGCTCAACCTGACCTCACCTCATTGAAGCGGTATTTGATGCTCCTCATGGAAAAGGCCAGCGAGACATACGCGCGCGAGCAGTTTCGCTGCGGCGACTTACGAGGGTTTATTCTCAATCCTCTGCCGGGCAAGGCGCGAACGACGATAGAGGTGGATGATCCCACGCTCCAAACTGGATTTGGTGTATGGATTACAGACAACGGCGGACTTTCTGACGACGAGCTGCATCGATTCCTTCAAGTCTTGCGGGTCGATCTGAAACGATCAGCGCCGGCAACGACCATCAAGACCACACTTCCGACAAGCGAACGTTAAGGACTGAATGAGCAACGTTCCCATCGATGATCAAAAAGAGCCGCGGACGAAGTAAGCGGATTGCGCGCAACGGCGCGCTCCGCGCAAGGCGCGTCTCGCTCTCGAATCCGCTTACTTCGTGCGCGGCTCTTTTCGAACTTTCAATTTCTAAGGCATATTCCGGTCGGCTGTTGTAATCACTACGATTACACCGTGACGGATGCACCCCTGACAAGACGAGTGATCATTGCCGGCGGCTCGGGATTTCTGGGGACTTCGCTGGCGCATCACCTTACCGCAAGCGGAGCTGCTGTGGTCGTGCTGTCGCGCGGCACGCCGAGGGTCGCGGGGCCATGGCGGCATGTGAATTGGGATGCGCGATCAATTGGCGACTGGAAGCGCGAGCTGGATGGCGCGGCGGGCGTCGTCAATCTTGTGGGGCGCAGCGTCGATTGCGTGAAGACGCCAGATCATCAGGACGAGATTTTGCGGTCGCGCGTGGAGGCGACGAACGTGTTGGGACAGGCGATGCGCGCGATCGATAACCCGCCGTCGGTCTGGGTGCAGATGAGCACTGCACATATTTATGGCGATCCGCCAAGCGTTGTGTGCAGCGAAGACAGTCCGTTCGGTTGCGGATTTGCGCCGTTCATTGGCAAAGCGTGGGAGAAGGCATTTGAAGCCAGTGCGCTGCCCGGTCAGCGAAAGGTAATTTTTCGTACGAGCTTTGTCATTGGACGCGATCGCGGCGCGGGCGGCGGCGCGCTGGCCCGCCTTCGCTCGCTCGTTCGTTTTGGTCTGGGCGGGACAGTCGGCCGGGGCACGCAAGGCATGAGTTGGATTCATGAACTGGATATGAATCGCCTGTTCGAGCGAGCATTCACCGACCAGAAGATGTCCGGCGTCTACATCGCCACCGCGCCTAATCCGGTTTCGCAACGGGAATTCATGGCCGAGCTTCGGCGCGCGATGAAGATGCCCATTGGATTGCCGGCATTTGAATGGATGGTCCGATTTGCCGCGCCGCGGTTGCTGCATACCGATCCTGAGCTGGCGCTGTATGGGCGATACCTGGTCTCGAAGCGATTGCGGGATGAGGGATTTGAATTCCGCTTTCCGGAGCTCCGCGGTGCGCTGGCCGACCTGTTGGCGTCTGGTTGAAAGGCTCGCATTCGCATTCTTACCCCCGTAGTGGAATTCTCGCCGGCCTCCTGCTAGCATGGCTGATCTCAGGGTGTAGCTCAGTTTGGTAGAGCACCAGCATGGGGTGCTGGGGGTCGCAGGTTCGAATCCTGTCACCCTGACTCGGGCAGCGCAGGCTGCCCGGTTTCGTTTTAGCGAATCTTCGCTTTCCACCTCCTCTGCAATTCCCGGCGGATTTGATCTGAATTCCCGCGCGATCGTTCTGGTAGAATTTTGCGAAATCCAACCGGAGGTTCTCCATGCGCGGCTTCGATCTCAAAAGCGGAATCATCGGCGCGTTGTCGGTCGCATGCGTGGCCTTAGCACTGGGCGCGGGACGTGAGCAAGCAACCCCGCCGCGGTATCAAATATCAGTCGGCCCCACGAATTCCCTATTCGTGCTGAACAACGAAACAGGCGTCGTCAGCTCAGTTGTCCGCAGTGGCACGCTGACGGGCCAGCCTTGGATGGTCGATTACCAGTTTTCCCTCAACGATGCCCTGACCCAGCGCGGCGGCGCTGCGGTCTTTGCGGGGCCGGTCAGAGCCCGATAGGGCAAGGTGGCCCGTCACTCAGATATCCGTGCCCAGGCGTCGAGATAAATCTGCTCGATTCGGCGCGTCAGCCCCATTTCGTCCATAAGTGCCGAATAGCGCATTCTTTCGCGCAGGCTGGCCCGAAGCTTCTGAAGACGCGGAATGTCTTGTGCCATCGCTACCGCGATTTCGATATATCGCTGTGGCGTGCAAGCAACGAGTTGTAGCAGATTCAGGTTGGCCAGGAGATCAAGTCCAACACGCGAAACATGGGCCTTACCGGCAAGCGTCACGAGCGGCACGCCCATCCATAGAAGATCGTACGAAGTGGTGTGGCCGTTATATGGAAATGGATCGAGCGCGATGTCTGTCTGGTGACACAGGCGAAGGAAATCATCGTGCGCGCGGCGCACCGGCGTGTCGATCCGACTTCGCTCGATACCCATCTGTTCGAATTGATCTCTAATCCATTCTCCCCGCTCGGACTGCTCGACGAGTAGCAGCAGCCTGGATTTGGGCACCTGCCGAAGAATCTCGGCCATCGCTGAAAGTACGCCGGAGTTGATTTTCAACAGACGGTTGAACGAGCCGAATGTGACATAGCCTTTGGCCGTTGCGGGTAGCGCGTTAATCGGCACGGCGGTATCGGGTGGGCGATAACACCAGGCGGTCGGGCCTACGCGCGCAATGGATTCGGCGCTGTATTTTTCAGCGCCGGGTGGATCGACCCAGTGATCGGCCAGACGAAGATCGATCTGGTTCAGTCCAGTCGTATGCGGATAAAGATAGCTGACCTGGAGCGGCGCCGGCTTCCGGGCCAAGGCGAGCATTCGATTCTCAGCCATGTGACCCGTGAGATCGACAAGGATATCGATGCCGTCGTTACCGATCATTTCGCAAAGCTGGGCGTCGGATAATCCGTGGGTCTGACACCAATGATCGGCTTTGGATTGCAGGCGTCGTGTCGTCTGATCGGTTATTCGGCCATCGCAATAACAGGTAACGTCAAATCGCTGCCGGTCATGCGTATCCAAAACCGGCTCGAAAAATCGCGGCACTGGCGTGGCGTGAAAATTGGACGAGAGGTAGCCGATGCGAAGCTTGCCCCTTTCCCGATGATTGCTCGCGACGGGTTGAGAAGCGGTGCCAAGATCGGTCGATGCAACGTGATGCTCGGCCCATTGCTGATGTGCTTTGAAGAGGCTTTGTTGCGATTGAGCTGGGTCGTGAAGCATGCCATAGAGCAACGCACTATGGGCCTTGGCGGACGTTGGCTGAATCTCAACAAGACGGCGCTGGGACGCAAGACAACCTTGGAGATCGCCGACCAGTTCCTGATATTGGCAAAGCGTTTCGAGAACCTCGGTGTCGCTTGAATGCTGGACCAATTCCTCTTGCACCGCGATGGCCCGATCGAATTGGCCGATTCGAGAGAGTCCGCGGGCTATCTGGGAGCGGGCGCTAATGCCAGACTCCGATTGCGGATCCGGTGCCAGGCGCTGGGCCTCAAGATAATGCGACAAGGCTTCGGATTTCTTCCCACAATGCTCCAGGGCAACGGCGAGGTTCATCCGTGCTTCCAACACTTGCGGGCCGAGCCGAACGGCATCGGCCAGTGCACTGGCGGCCGCATCGTGTTGACCGAGCAATCCATAAACAGCGCCGAGATTGGCGTGAAATGCGGGCGTATTCGGCTTGAGCCGAATGGAACGGAGGATCAACTCGATGCCCTGCTCATTATTGCCGGCCTGGCAATTCAGCATTCCCAGAAAATGGGTTGCCGGCGCATGTGCGGGATCAGTGGAAAGGAGCTTTCGATAACCTGCTTCTGCTTCAGTCGTGTTTCCTGCCTGATGACAGGCCAGAGCCTCGCGCATGATTGGCTCGTCGCTTTCGCTCGGTATTGCAGGCTGAAGTAATCGTGTGATTCTTTTCAGCATATTACTTCCTCCTGAACTGACGCCTTCCTAGCGCACCAACGATGCCATTCGGCACGGAAGACTTTTTCGATTTCTCGCGCCAGGCCTGCCGCATCTCCGAGCGGCGAGGCTTGGAGGCGACTCCGCAGCGATTGGCGAAGGTCCGTAAGGCGACTGCGATCGTTGGCGAGGTAAGTTGCGATTTGGAGATATTGCTCGGGCGAATTGGCGACGAGGTTGGATAGGCCAACGGCCGATAGCACGCTGTAGCCGGCGCGCTGAACGTGCGTGGCGCCTGCCATGCTGACGGTTGGCACGCCCATCCAGAGCGCATCGCAGGTGGTTGTATGGCCGTTATATGGGAATGTATCCAGATGCACCCAGATGCCACCGAAGCTGGCAAGATATGAAGAACGCTTGCCGCGATAAACCATCTCCAGACGTGATGGATCGATCCCATATCTCGAAAAGCGTGCGGCGACGGCGGTGCTGAAAGCCCTATCCACCAAGAGGCGCAGCCGCGAATCGGGAACAGCAGAAAGAATTTGTGCCCAGAGCTCAAGGCATCGCGGCGTGACTTTCGCCATCCGGTTCATGCAACCAAAAACAGGCGGACCCTCCGGAACGGGCGTAATCGGCGCGGCTAGGCTGATTGGGTCAATGGGCTGATAGCACCAGCAGCACCGCGGAAGACGAATCAACCGCTCGGTGTATAGCGCATCGGCATCGGATGTTGGATCATGTAACGAATCGGTGATTCGGCAATCGATGGTCGGAAACGCAGTGGTATTGGGGTAGCCAAGATATGAAATCTGGATCGGAGCAGGCTTTCGTGCGAAAACCAGGAGACGTTGCATCTGCATATGACCTGTTAGATCCACCAGAATGTCGATTTGGTCGTCTCTGATGCGCCGAGCAAGGGCCTCGTCCGATAGAGGGTGAACTTCATGCCAGGCCCTGGCTGATGGCCAGATTTTTGCGGTCATCTCATCGGGCTTCGTGACGTCTGAGTAGCAGATGATTTCAAACTGCTCTGGATCATGCGCGGCCAGAATGGGAGCGACGAGCCGACCAATCGGGTGTTCGCGGAAATCGCCGGATATGTAGCCGATACGAAGGCGCCGATCGGGCGAAGGATCGTTGCAATGTGGTTGTGATGAAGAAGGATACAGCGGCCGGGCGAACCGCTCGGCCCATTCACGGGACTGGTCAAGAATCTCCGATGGCTCGATGGTGTCAAGATAATGCATGGAAAGGATTAGTTCACTTTGGAGTCGGGCATCGGAAGGCTTTGCCTCCATAAGCTTCCGCACCGAAGCCATGGCCGATCCGACTTCACCTGTCACAAGATTGGCTACAATGATGTCCTGCCAATTCAAAAGATCGTCCGGTGCGAGGCGGGCAGTTTCGTAGAACGCGTGCAAAGCTTCATCAGCACGACCGGCACGGCGAAATGCAAGGCCGAGGTTTCGCCACGCGGTGGGTAAATTGGGATTGAGCTGCACTGCGCGCCGAAGCGATCGAATCGATTCAGGAAGCCGGCCGCATTCGGCCAAAATCATGCCAAAGTTTGCATGAAAATCAGCGACCTCCGGCCGAAGATCCACCGACTGCTTGATGAGACTCAGGGCCTCGCGCTTCTTTCCAAGCTTGGCGGCAATGAGGCCGCGCAGGTGCATCCATCGTGGCTCACCGGGGAATATTGATACGGCGATTTCGCAGGCTTGGCGGGCCTCGCCGATCTGTCCATTCATAAATAGATCGAATGTGGTTTTCAAGCTGGGCTGACGCGGGCGCGAGGAGGTTTCAATGGTCGCGGAGTTCATCAGCGAGTCTCCAGAATTAAACTACCGAAAGAAGCCTCACTCCAGCGGTTGGGCTGGAGCGAGGAGGAATAGGGCAAGTCGATCAGGGCGTGTAGGTGTAGGTGATGATGTACAAACCACCCAGGCCGGCCTGAAGCGATGCATCGGTTGTATGACAGATGTTGACCACCTCGTGGAAATACATGGTTGACGTTCCGAATCCGCCTGTTAGCGGAGACGTCTTGCTATAAGGGGTAGGAAGCCCCGTGCCGGAATTATTCAGGCTGATGCTATCCAGCGTTGTCCCGCCCCCGCCATGGCCTGACGAATTGTTGACCGAGAACGTGGCGGTGGCAGGCCCACCATTTGGGTCCATATACAACGCGCTGTCGTTGAAGCCGAACATGGCGCTTGTGTTGGTAACCGTGCCAGTGAGGCCGAAAGGCGCTGGCACCAGCTCCTCGTCGCAATATGCGACGCCGACACCGGCAACCGGCACCTGCGCCTCGAGGACGACGTTTTGTGAATAGCTGATCTGGTCGGATTCGGGAATGATGGCGCCTACGCCGCCGCCAGATCCCTCGCCGCCATTCCCATGGCCTGAAACCGCAGGGTATTTGGGAACAAGCTCATAACGGAATCGTTTTCCCGCGTGTTTCAGGAAGACCGAAGAATCTGTAAAGGTCGTGGTCGTGACGCCAGATGCCACAAGAACCGAGTTGTCGGAATTCGCTCCATCGGATCGATAGATCGAATAGGTGGTGCCACTGGGCGCTCCCGCATCGGGAGTCCACGACAACTTAACAGAGCCAAGCTGAGCGGCTGCGATGAGATTTGACGGTGCTGGCGACGCCTCGGGGTTGGCCAGATTGGAGTAGGCCGAGTTACCGTTAGAGTCGTTGGTCGTCACGACGTATGCATAGGAATTCGATGTGCTCAGGCTTGAATCGGTATAAGAGGTCAATCCAGAAGAAACCGTTGCAACAAGAGAAAAAGCGCCGCCGTTGGTAGAACGATACACGTGGAAATCATACGAGCTGGCGGCCCCGTTCACGGTGTCGTCCCAATCAACAGTGATGGTCTTCGAGCTGCCGGAAACGCTTTCACTTGCCGTCACATTGGCCGGCGATGGAAGGACGCGCTGCAACGCAAAGTCGGCGGTCTGGAAGTCACCGTTTCCAAGTGAAATCGATGGGCTGGTGGTGGCTTCGGCCACAAAGCCAGCTGGCGGACTGCTCAGGCCAGCTTCGACTTCATAGGGATCGCCGCCGGTGGACAGATTTCGAAATGAATAGTTGCCACTCGAATCGGTCGTGGTGGTGGCAACCGTCGAAAGCGTGGTCGCGTCGATCAGCGTCATCGTGACGCTGCTTACACTTGGATTGCTCAGCAGCGGGCTGACCTGAGCATTCATATCCTCGAACACGGATCCGCTGATCATGCCCTTTTCGGTGACTCCAAAATCATAACTTGCGAACGTTGTAGTCCCGCAGTGGCAGGCCGAATTCGGAATGATCTCGATATCGTTGGCGGGGCTGGTTACGCGCCAGTCGGCCGGCGGAATGAGCATGACGTGATGGCAACTTATTGAGCCTGAGGTATTGAGAGTGTAAGTGCCGTCCGAAGCAACGGTCGTCGTGGGCTCACCGGAGTCGAGTTGGCCATTTTCGTTGACGTCATCGAATACGGTCCAACTGCTGTCGCCGGTGACAGCATTTTCACCTGTGTTTTGCGTTCCGTTGTCGTTTGAGTCGTTCCAAACCGTACCCGTGATTGAAATGGGTCCCTGCACTCCAAAGTTATCGCCAGTTTCATCGGCACTGCTGACCAAGTACCCACCCCCGTCGCAAGATGCTCCTGGATAATCGATGGACCAGGACGAATTTGGCGGCAACACGCGGACGCTCTGATCCAAATAACCGCCTGTCAACGTGTAGTTGCCGCTACTGTCGGTAGTCGTAGTGGGCTCGCCACTGTCGTAAGATCCATTTCCGTTGCTGTCGACGTAAACAGTCCATCCCGAGAGCGAAAAATCATCGGTGTCCTGCACGCCGTTTCCATTGAAGTCTTCGAAGACTTTGCCGCTCACGCTGGAGATCGGTCCAATGGCGAATTCATAGCTGTTGCCGTCCTCAGTACCATCAGCGGTAAAATCAATGGAATGATCACCACCCCACTCAAACTCATTGCTGGGGATTTGGGCGCGCAGATGGACCGTGTGGCTGTCATCTGTGATGGTGAGCGTTCCTGTTGCCGATGTGTTGTCCCATCCGGGATCAGGAGTCAAGCTCGTCGAATTTTCGCCGAAATCTAGAGCGCCATTGTTGTTTGCGTCTTCATAGATAACGACGCTGCTTACGTCTGCACCTCCATAGCTACCGGTCGAGTTGGCATTGACCGTAATGGTGGAATCAAAAAGAATGCGATGCTCAAGGTTCTCATAGATTGACCGTGCGCAGCTTCGTGCGGCATCGCTCAATCGCTTACGACGAGTAGATGCATTGATTGCAGACATGGATGCTCCTTCACATAGTTAGACGTTTGTCATCCTTTCAACGCCGAGTTCGAACGGATCCCATGGGTTAGGCCGAGACAGCGCATCGCCGACAGGCGATAGATGTGGGTTTAGACAAACCTAGCGATCTGGACAATTCACCTGAACGAGGGAGTGAAACTGGTTCCCCTGTTCAGGGGATTGTCAGATGATGCCACTCTGGCAGATCGAGCGAGGGAGTACCTATGTCGCAGTTGAACCGATTGCTGCGGTGGTGGCTGCAGTCTGCGGCCTGGCTTCTTTGGAGGGATCGTAGCCTTCTACATTGCGCACCAGCGCAATAAGCGATTCCACATGGCTGCGGATCGATTCAAGATCGGCTTCAGCCTTGATCTGCTCTTCGGCGCGGCCGGCGCTTTCGGTGATCTGGGGGAATCCGTAGCCGCCGCCGGCGCCTTTAAGTTGATGAACGGCTTGGCGAAGCTCGTTCAGGTTGCGCTCTTGCAATGACGAACTGATGACGGCGACGCGCTCAGGAAGACGCTCGACGAATTTCTCCAGCAGCTTGGCTAGGCGAGGCTCGCTGGTCATTTCACTGCGAATCCTTCCGGCCGGCGCAGACGATGGGGCCGACGCCAGTTTTTCAATCGTTGATTGCGCCTGCTCGGGCGAAGCACCTGACGTTCGCCCGAACCGGGCGGCCATCCGCAAAAGCTGGAATCGCGTGAGTGGCTTGGGTAAATAATCGCTGCATCCGGCGTCGATGCATTTTACGCGGTCTTCGGCCATAGCGTTGGCGGTCAGCGCGATGATCGGCGTGGTGATGTTCATCTGCCGCAGCAAGCGCGTGGCGCTGTATCCATCCAGCTCCGGCATCTGCATGTCCATGAAGACCATGTCGAAAGGCTTTTCGTTTGCCGCGGCGGCCTTGACTGCTTCCACCGCTTCGCGGCCATTGGAGGCAATCTCCACTTCCAGGCCCGCGCGGCGCAGATGCGATGCAATAAGGTTCTGGTTGTCTTCGCCGTCCTCGGCAAGAAGCACGCGACCGTGGAGGTACAATTCTTCATCCGGCGCTGCCGCATCATCCAGCGACAACTGTTCGGCCGTCATGTCGTAAATCAGTTCGATGCCTTCGCGCGGTCCGCCGTCGAGATGGAAGGTGAAGACGCTGCCTTCGCCGGCAGTTGAAGTCACCGAAATGTCACCACCCAGGAGCTTGGCCAAACGCTTGCTGATCGTCAGACCGAGGCCCGTTCCACCGAAGCGACGAGTCGTTGACGCATCAGCTTGCGTGAAGGGCTGGAAGAGCCGGCCGATCTGTTGCGAGGTCATGCCGATGCCGCTGTCGCTGACTTCAAAATGCAGGCTATGCCGGAAGTAGGTGATTTCCCGCCAGACGCGGAGCCTGACCTTTCCAGCCTCAGTGAACTTGATCGCATTGCTGAGGAGATTGACCAGCACCTGCTTGGCGCGGAGCGGGTCGGTTTCAATGCGCGCGGGGATCTCCTTGTCGAATTCGATCTCAAATTCCAGGCCTTTCTTTTGCGCCCACGGGCGCGTGAGCCCGACGGCATCGGCGATGAGCTGCGGCAGGCCGCACATCAGCTTTTCGACCGTGACCTTCTGAGCCTCGATTTTCGAAATGTCCAGGAGATCATTGATGATCGCGAGCAGATGCTCGCCATTTCGGCGAATGGTCTGCACGCAGAGCCTTCGCTCTTCGGGCGTTTGCTGGGGCTCCAGCAGCATTTCGGAATAGCCGAGAATCGCGGTCATCGGCGTGCGAAGCTCGTGGCTCGTATTGGCCAGGAAAGCGCTCTTGGAAAGGTTCGCAAACTCTGCCTGCTCCTTGGCCTTATTCAGCTCCTCGTCAGCCAGCTTGCGGGCGGTGATGTTGTCATGAGAAACGACGCAGCGCGCGAAGTCATCGCCGCCGGGGAATTGCGTGACCCGTGCGAGATACCAGCGCCGCTCGTGCGGCGTATGAGCGGGGTATTCGATGGTGCACTCGCTTTGCTTGCCGGCCAGCACGGCGCGAATGCCGGAGGCGAAGGCGGCCGCTTCGGGAATCTGCCGCCCCGCACCCGCATCGCAAGTGGTCAGATAATTAGAGCCTTCCAGCGTTGGCTCGGGAAAACCTTGTCCGGACTCAGCGAAGTCGCGCCAAGATCGGTTCATCGCGATGATGACGCCCGATTCATCGAGAATGGCAATTTGAGTGGGCAGCGCATCGACCGTCGCGCGGGCGAATTGTTCGTTGCGCCTCAGCCGCTCTTCGGTGCTGTAGCGGCGCTTCATGAAACGGTGGAAGGCGTAGTTGGCTGCCACCAGCACTGCCAGGTCCAGCAGCATCAAAACCAGCGATCCCAGGTGTAATGAAAGGCTTAGCTCGGAGACATGTGCAGGGAAACCGCCATCGAGAAGTCCAAAGTAAGAGGCCAGCCGCAGAACCACCAGGCTTGCCAGAAAGAGCCGGAAGCACAAGGCGATCGTCTGCTCCCGCGCGCCATTGCGCGGCGGCGGCGACTTTAGGCGTCGATTCACGGCTTCTCCATCCTTGCGAGTTGTCCGGAACCCAGAACCTTTCAGGCTGAGCTCGATTTGTCCTAGTCGAGGCACGAACGATTACCTTGTTTTCATCGGCCCCGCAGTGCAGGCGGATTACCAGCAGGCGCGGTCTGTCCGATGCGATGCGCATAAGTGGCCGAAGAAGGCTCCGATAATCCGCCAACTTGCGACCAATTCGCCAAAATCGGGGTCTTGTGACCGTTAAGTGGACGTGAATATCCCCGCGCGAACCTTGCCGTTTTCCTGACTTAATGTCAGGCATGAGAATTGTTCCTGTAGCGCTTCAGATCGCGGTTGACGGATCGGTCGCGCGTGGCATAATCGCTCTTGCACCGATGCGTCGATCTGGTGCGATCAGCAGGCCATAGAAAGGCGGTATCTCGTCATGGCGGGTCCCCAGTTTTTCACGCCTCGATCCGTCCGTCCGTCGCGTCCGCGGCGTCATTTCACAGTCGACCAGGCCAACAAGGCGCTGCCGCTGGTCCGCCGAGTCACCGCCGACATCATTAAAACTCATGCTGGTGCCGTCTCGCTTCAGCAGCAACTGGAAAAGGCGGCATCGAAAGATCGCGGCCTCCTTCAGACCCAGCTCGAAACGACCATGCACAGCCTGGAAGATTACGTTGATGAACTTTCAGAAATCGGTTGCGATCTGAAAGACTACCAGATGGGGCTGATCGATTTCACTGGCCGCCACGAGGGGCGCGATGTCTGCCTCTGCTGGAAAATGGGTGAAGAGCAGATTGGTTTCTGGCACGAGATGGATGCCGGTTACACAGGAAGACAGCCAATCGCGACGCTGAAGGAGACTGAGTAAGCCGGGCGCTCGGAGCTGCCGCCTTCGTTCAATTTCCTAATGGCGCATTTGCCGTTTTCGCATTCTTCGCTGTGCCGCCATATCGCAGCGATTCAAGAAACGCATCGATTGCCTTCGTGTTTGCCCGCGTCTGCGTGACGACCAGTACGTCGCCTGCGCCATGAATCCTGCCGCGAATGGGGCCCTGGGCCCCATTATCCATCCAAGAGTCGGGATCGATTTTCGCTTCAATCATTTGCATCAGTTCCCCGCGACGATCCGAATATCGTGTGAATGGGCTTTCGTGTTCGATCCCGGAAATCTCGGAATCGATAGTCGGAAGTTGTTCCCGTTCCAACAGATCGCCGACGCGGAAAACCGTCGTCGGGAGTTCCGCATGCTCGGCTGAATTGCTCATCTTTGGCGTTTGCCATATCTGGCGCGGAGGAACGATCAGCTTGGCCGCACCTAATCCGGCGGCCAACCAGAAGAGGGCAAGGAAGATTTTTCGAAGCCGCCTCATGGTTGGTGGCTTACCTCTTTGGACGTTTGGCCCTTGGGCCATTCCGTCACGTCGTCTCGCAGATCGTCAAGGAGCAGATGGACCTGTCGCAGATTCTGCGGAGTCTGAACGACGATCAGGGTTCCATCGCTAACAGAGATCACGCCGATCGTGCTTCCGAAGTCCATCCATGAGTCGGGTGCGACCGAGCCTTCGATTGTGCTGACCAGCCCTCGCTCCAAGGATTGAGGATCCAATCGGATGACATAATCCCGGTTCGATGTTTCAGGGTAAGTAATCGTCTCATCGACGCGTGCGCGCCAGGAGGGATGCCGAAGGCCGTAGTCATGCTGGGCGGCGAGTAAATCGCGAACATCGAAGTTTTCGACGACTGCGATGTCGGTGGAACTTGCCTCGATGGGCCGATGGATTACCGGCTTTCCGAACCGGATGAACAACAGTCCAATTAGAAAACCATCCAGGAAGAACAGCGCAGACGATCGCCATGTGCTCCTGCGACTGGACATAATGGCCGAACCCGAGGATTTCACTCACCGCCTGCTGCCGCAAATTGTAACCTCGGCGAACGAAAACATGGCCAAAGGGATCAACGTAAAGCAATAGGAAGCCGGAACTGCTGGAGTACATGTCGCGCGGAAGAGCGACGGCCATGCGATTGCGCTTAAAAGCATGCAGTGTCTATGCTTATCTGTATTTTCTGGCACGTAACAATGTGCGACTGCGGCGATTTGGCGCATAGATTGGGGCGTATGCAGTTGTAGAACCGGCATGCCGACTTTGCTAGGATATCCCATTCGGCCCCGCGCGGGAGTTTCAACTAAATAGATTTGGGCTGATACATTCGTACGCAACGATTCAAGGAAGACATGAAAGCGATAACTGATGATCCGGCGGCGCCACCTGCCGGCGGACGTAAACCAATCCAAGCCCTTCCCTCGGCAACGATCCGTTTTGCCGGTGACAGCGGCGACGGCATGCAGTTGGCCGGCACGCAGTTCACCGATACGTCGGCCATCGTCGGCAATGACATCAGCACGCTGCCCGACTTCCCCGCCGAGATCCGTGCCCCCGCCGGCACGCTCGCGGGCGTCAGCGGATTTCAGATCCAGTTTTCCAGCACCGACATCTTTACGCCCGGGGATGATGTCGATGCGCTGATCGCCATGAACCCCGCCGCCCTCAAGACCAATCTGAAGGCGGTGAAGAAATCCGGCATCGTCATCCTCAATGAAGATGCCTTCACCGCGACCGACTTGAAGAAGGCTGGCTACGAGAACAATCCGCTCGATGACAGCACGCTGACCGGCTACCGCGTCATCCGCGTGCCGATCAATAAGCTCACCAGCGCCGCCGCCAAAGACACCGGTCTTGGCGTGAAGGACATCGATCGCTGCAAGAACATGTTCGCGCTGGGCCTGACCTATTGGCTCTTTGGTCGGCCGCTCGATACGACCATCCAGCACATTAAGGACAAGTTTGCAAAGAAGCCGATCGTTGCGGATGCCAACACCCTCGTACTCAAGGCCGGCTATCACTACGGCGAAACCGCCGAACTCTTTTCCGAGCAATACGATGTGCCCAAGGCCAAGCTGCCGGCGGGCACCTATCGCAAAATCACCGGTAACGAAGCGACTGCGCTGGGCATGATCACCGCTGGACATTTGGCCGGCAAAGAGGTGGTCTATTGCAGCTATCCGATCACGCCTGCCAGCGACATTCTCCATGCCCTGTCGGCCCAAAAGCATTTTGGAGTCATTACATTCCAGGCCGAGGATGAAATCGCTGCGGTCGGCGCAGCGATCGGCGTCAGCTTCGGCGGATCACTCGGTGTCACCGGCACCAGTGGGCCGGGCATGGCGCTGAAGTCTGAAGCCATCGGCCTTGCGGTAATGACGGAACTGCCGCTGGTCATCATCGACGTTCAGCGCGGCGGGCCGAGCACCGGCCTTCCGACTAAGACCGAGCAGGCCGACCTGCTTCAATCGATTTATGGCCGAAATGGCGAATGCCCCGTCGCGGTCATCGCGGCGGCAACGCCTTCCGATTGCTTCAATGCGATCATTGAGGCCTTCACGATTGCCACGCAATATATGACGCCGGTCATCTTCCTGAGCGACGGATATCTGGCCAACGGCGCCGAGCCCTGGCTGATTCCGGACATCAAAAAGCTGCCGAAAATCGAGATCAAGCATCCGACGGAAAAGAATGACGCGAAGGGGTTCATGCCTTACAAGCGCGATTCGCGGCGCGTGCGGCCCTGGTCAATCCCCGGCACCCCCGGCCTCGAGCATCGCATCGGCGGCATCGAAAAGCAGGATGTCACCGGCGCGGTCAGCTATGACCCGGCCAATCACGAGCACATGGTTCGCACCCGTGCCGCCAAGATCGCGAATCTCACGCCGGTCGGTCCCGATCTTCTGTGGACCGGACCGGAAAAGGGAGACGTGCTGGTTCTGGGCTGGGGCGGAACGTATGGCGCGATCAAGGCCGCCACGCTCGACCTTCGCAAGCAAGGCGTGCAGGTTTCCGCATGTCATCTGCGATATCTCAACCCGCTGCCCAAGCGGCTGGGGAGCCTGCTGAAGGAATTCAAGCATGTGCTGATTCCCGAGTTGAACCTCGGCCAGTTGCGCACGTTGATTCGCAATCGATATCTCGTGGATGCCAAGGGCTTCAATAAAGTGAAAGGTCAGCCGTTCACGATTCATGAAATCATCGATGGCGTCCGCGCGATTCTGGAAGGCCGAGTCGGGCCATATGAAGTGAACGTCAGTACCTCTTCCACGGCTTACGACATGGAAGTCGCCGCCGCGGGTGAATAGATCGCTGTATTCGATGGAATTGAAATAGACATTCGTCAAGGTTCGCAGTTATGAGCATCGCTCCTTCTTCTCAGCCGTTGAACGTTCTTAAGCCTGCCGACTACGGCACCGACCAGGATGTGCGCTGGTGCCCCGGCTGCGGCGACTATTCGATCCTCGCGCAGATGAAAAAGGTCTGCGCCAAGCTCGGCATGGATCGTGCCAACACCGTGTTCATCTCCGGCATCGGTTGCTCGAGCCGGTTCCCGTATTACATGAACACCTACGGCTTCCATTCCATCCATGGCCGCGCGCCGACCCTGGTGACGGGCCTGAAGCTGGCCCGGCCCGACCTGAATGTCTGGATGGTCACCGGTGATGGCGATGCGCTCTCGATCGGCGGCAATCACTTCATTCATCTCATGCGCCGCAATGCCGATGTGAAGGTGCTTCTGTTCAACAATCGCATTTATGGCCTGACCAAAGGCCAATACTCGCCCACCAGCGAGCATGGCAAGAAAACCAAGAGCACGCCGATGGGATCGCCCGAGCAACCCATTCGCCCGGCCACGCTCGCGCTGGCTGCCGGCGCGACTTTCGTCGCCCGCTCGATGGATGTGGATGTGAAGCATCTGGAATATGTGCTGGAGCGGGCCGCCAAGCATCGCGGCACGGCCCTCGTCGAGATTTACCAGAACTGCAACATCTTCAACGACGGCGCTTACGAGCACCTGACCGACAAGCTGGTGAAGAACGATCGCGTCGTCTACCTCGAGTCCGGGAAGCCGATGGTCTTCGGCAAGGACTCGGCCAAGGCGATTCGCCTGAATGGTTTTGTTCCGGAAGTTGTCGATCGCGCCGCCTGCAAAGCGGATGATCTGCTCATTCACGATGAGAAGCTGACCGACCCAACGCTGGGCTCCATCCTGAGCCGGATGTCGTATCCGGAATTCCCTGAGCCCATGGGTGTCTTGCGTGCGATCGAGCAGCCGATCTACGAAGACCTCGTCCGCCGACAGAACCGCGATGCGATCACCGCCCGGGGCGCGGGAGATATCCAGGCCCTGATCACAGGCGACGAAACCTGGACGGTCGGCTAGCGCGACTTCCATCCATCGGGATCAATTACGCTCGCTTCATCGCACCGTCGATGCTGATGCGCCCGGGCCCCCACGCCACGAGCATGAGCAGTCCGCCCATGATCGCGAGGTTCTTTTCGAAGTTCATCAGTTGATCCACGTACTTGTCCGGCGTCGCTGCCCAGAAATTGTGGAAGAGCAGCGTCGTCGGAATCAGGAACAGGAACATCACCGCCGCCGCCCAGCGCGCTTTCAGGCCAAACAGCAGCATCAATCCGCCGCCCAGTTCAATCACGACCGCCACCCAAACTCCAACCTGCGGCAGCGGAAGATGCTTGCTGGCCATGAAGGGAATGTACATCTGCGGATGCGTGGCCTTGCCGAAACCGGCCAGGACGAAGATCACGCAGATCAGCACTCGGCCGATCAACGATAAAAGATCGCGTCCGCCGGATCGGGACGTACTGGTAACAGTCGGTTCCATGGTGGTCATGCAAACCTCCGGTACAAAGCAACAGGTTCACTTCGCGGACATTCTCGCGGCAAATTCCGCGACGTGTTTTCCCTGCGCGCGGGCGATGGCCAGTTCGTTGGCACTTGGCTGGCGCTCGCCGCGCGGGCCAGCGATGGTCGTGGCGCCATAAGGGGTGCCGCCGCTCATATTCGACAGGTCCAGGAGTTCCTTGGAGCTGTAAGGGACCCCAAGGATCGCCATCCCCTGATGGAAAAAGAAGGTTGACAATGAAAGGAGCGTGGTCTCCTGTCCGCCATGCTGGCTGGCGGTGGAGGTGAACGCGCTGCCGATCTTTCCGATCAATGCTCCTTGCGCCCAGAGGCTTGGCGTGGAATCGAGAAACGCCTGCATCTGTGCCGTCGCGCTGCCATAGCGCGTGGGCGTGCCAAGGATGATCGCATCCGCTTCGGCCAATCTCTTCGAATCGGCAATCGGAATATGCGCGAAAGCCTGCTTGGCCTGCACGGCGCCCATCTTTTCCAGCACTTCTTTGGGTAAGGTTTCCGCCACCTGGAAAAGCTGCACATCCGCGCCGCTGACGGCCTTGGCTCCCTCGACGATCGCCTCGGCCAGTCTCCAGACGTGCCCGTACATGCTGTAAAAAATCACTTGAACTTTGACGGCCATGAAATGCCTCCTTCGCAAAAACCTGCTCTGAATCAACTCCTCATAGTGTAGGCCTCTATAATTGGATCATGGACCTCTTTCATGAGACCCGCCAGAAAAACCTGAGCCAGGTCGCGCCGCTGGCGGTGCGCATGCGCCCGCGCACGCTCGATGAGTTCGTCGGCCAGCAGCATTTCCTGGGCAAGGGCAAACTGCTTCGACGGATGCTCGAGGCCGACCGCATCACCAGCGTGATTTTTTATGGTCCGCCCGGCACCGGAAAGACGACGCTCGCGAGTCTGATCGCCAGCTACAGCAAGCGACATTTCGAGCAGGTCAACGCCGCCGCGGTTGGGGTCAAGGAAGTGCGCGCCATTCTCGACGCTGCCAAAGAGCGCCTCTCCAATGGCGGGCAGCGCACGGCTCTCTTTCTCGATGAAATCCATCGCTTCAATCGCGCGCAGCAGGACATTCTGCTGCCCGATGTGGAAGCCGGTTATATCGTGCTGATTGGCGCGACGACGGAGAATCCATTTTTTGCAGTCAACGCGCCGCTGGTCAGCCGAAGCCAGATCTTTCAATTCTCCCCGCTGACGGAAGATGAAATTCGCTCGCTGATCCAGCGCGCGATAACCGATCGCGAGCGCGGCCTGGGCGCGATGAACATCACCCTCGATCGCGAAGCGCTGGATCTGTGGGCGACCATGTCCGATGGCGATGGCCGACGCGCGCTGATGGCGCTGGAAGTGGCCGCGCTCTCGATGGCCTCGGAACAGGGGTCGAAGGCGGGCGAAAAAAGTTCGCTGCACATCACGCTCGACATCGCCGAGCAGTCGATGCAGCGCAAAGCGATCGTTTACGACGGCACCGGCGACGAACATTACGATGCCGCCAGCGCGCTGATCAAATCCATGCGCGGGAGTGACCCTGATGCTGCCGTCTATTGGGTGGCTCGCATGCTGGAAGCCGGCGAAGACCCCCGCTTCATCGCCCGGCGCATCGCCATTCTCGCCAGTGAAGACATTGGCAATGCGGACCCGCAGGCCCTCATTGTTGCCGCGGCGGCTTACGATGTCGTCGAGCGCATCGGCATGCCCGAAGCGCAGCTTACTCTCGGCCAGGCAGCCATTTACATGGCCACCGCGCCCAAATCCAATGCCTCGGCCATGGCCATCTGGGATGCCATGAAAGACGTCCGCGAAGGGCGCACGCTCCCCGTCCCACTCCACCTCAAAGACACACACTACAAGGGCGCCAAGCGGCTCGGCCACGGTGCCAACTACAAGTACGCCCATGACTTCGAAGGCGGATTTGTTGGACAGGACTACCTCGGAGTCGATAAAACCTATTACGAACCAACCGAGCGAGGCTACGAGGCGGTATTGAACAAACGGCTGGTGGAGTGGCGTGCCCGCAAAGGCGCGCAAGCCGCTGTGTCGCCCCCGACAGATGCCATAAATCCTACAGACGGCCCGCAAGGCTCGGAATCCAAGCGCACTCAGGCGTGAAAGATTATCCCCGTCAAAGGCCGAAAGTAGAATAGCGGCCCGGTGTGGAGCGGGGGTCGGGAAAACCGCCGACGAGGAAGCGACGTAATGATGGATATGAACAGTAAGGCAGCCGTTCGCCGACAGTTGCGGGATGTTTTGGCGGCGATGAGCGATGAGCAGCGCCATGCGCAGAGCTTGGCCGCTTGTTCGCTTCTGGCCGCGAGTCCCGAATTCCGCGCCGCGCGCGTGGTGATGCTTTACCTCTCGACGCCCACCGAAACCGACACCGCCCCGCTCGCCCTTAAATGTTGGCAGCAGAATAAAACGGTCGTGGTCCCCAAGGTGAGCTGGGACCAGCGCCGAATGCTGCCCGTCGAAATCACCAGCCTTCAGGCCGGCATGACAATCACCGGCCCCAATATTCGCGAACCCATCTCCGGCAAGCCCATTCCTGTCGATTTGATTGACCTTGTTGTTGTCCCCGGCATGGGCTTCACGCGCAAAGGCTATCGCATCGGGCGCGGCATGGGCTTCTACGATCGCTTCCTGGCCCAGAGCGAATTTATCGGACTCTCGTGCGGGTTGGCCTTCGAAGAGCAGGTCCTCGATAACATCCCCGTGCTTGACCATGACATGCCCCTGAGTATGCTGGTGACCAACCGAGGGATCCTGCGCTTCGCGTCGCATTGCATCGAGCAGACTTGAGTGGAGAATTGACGGCAGCGGGAACCTTCTGGTTTGCGGGCCGTATCTCATTCAAAGTCGAATCACCCCGATAAAGAGAACACGGAGGTTCTCATGAGCCGCTACACAGCACGTCGAATCAGCCGACCCTTGATCGCCGCCCTGGGCGTAACGATCGTCATTGGCGCAGCCGTCTACATTCACAAGCATCACAAGCCAAAAACGGTGGCCGCTGCCGTCCCGGCGGTTGCGCAGGCAAGCAAGCCTTCCACCTCGACGCCGATCGAGGTGAAGCCGACGAATGCCAAACCGGCCGAGGCGAAGCCCGCGCCGGCCAAACAGCCGTCGCCTGTCGTCGAGAAACCCTCGACTAACTCCGGTGGCCTGCTCGATTCGACTCCTAACACCGGCCTTGTGACGCAGACCCCCACTGCCGCGGTCAACACCGCGACCGGCAGCCGGAGCGTCGCCAACGCCGGCTCGACGACGTCTGCATCTCCGACGACTCAACCTGATTCGCACGATCCTTCCAACGACACCGCCGTCGCTTCGGTTAACGATGCGCCGCTCATTCCCGACAACAGCAAAGGCGGAAATGCCTTCCCCGTGTCGGCTGACGACCTGTCGAAGGGACGCAAGGAAAAGGAGGCCGGCCATCTGCTGACGGCGCGCGAGCTGATCAACAACTCGCTGATGTCCGGCCAACTGAGCGATAGCGACGCCGAAGCGGCCCGCAGCATGCTCAGCGAGCTTTCGCAGGAGATGCTCTTTACGCGCAAGCAGGTTCCCGGCGACCCCTATACCGATCTCTATCAGATTCAGAACGGCGATCGTCTTTCGCGCATCGCCGATCATCACAGCATCCCTTGGCCCCTCTTGCTCCGCATTAATGGCATGAGCGACGCCCGTCGCATCCAGGCTGGCCGAACGCTCAAGGTAATCAATGGCCCATTCCATGCGGTCGTGACCAAGAGCAAATTCCGGCTCGATCTTTACTTGGGCAACCCTGGCGGCGCGGGCTCGATGTTTGTCCGCTCGTTTGCGGTGGGCCTGGGTCGCGATAATTCCACGCCGACCGGACTTTGGGTGGTGCAGCAGGGAAACAAGGCGCACCCCGCCACCTATTACAGCCCGCGCGGCGAAGGCGTCATTGCCGCCAACGATCCGAAGAACCCGCTGGGCGGCTACTGGATGGGCATCACCGGACTTGAAGGCAATGCGGTTGGCAAATCCTCCTACGGAATCCACGGCACCATCGACCCCGATTCCATCGGCAAGCAATCTTCCATGGGCTGCATTCGCCTGGGTCATGAAGACATCGCGTTCCTTTATGACATTCTGGTCGAAGGCAAGAGCAAAGTGATGATCAAGGATTGAAGATCCGTTTTTCACTGTATGTTCTACAATTACCATTCATACAGCCACGCATAGGTCGTGTACGTAGTGGCCTTCGGGTTGCCAAAGGTATGATTGCCTGCTTTTTCGCCGCAACGGCAGGTCAGGCGCAACCCTCTCTGGAAGAAAATCGGATCGTCATCGTGGAAGCGGTAGGCCGAGAAGCTGTGGTCTTTGGGATCAAAATGCGTCAGGCCTGAAATCGGCGTGTGATACCGGCCGCGATCGAAGTAATAGGTCCCCAGGAAATAATCTTCGAGCCCCGATGAAAGCATCACCGGCTCTTTGGCGCCGTTCAGGTAGCCGCGCATCTGCGCTTCGAGGTAGTTGAAATTCCCGTCGGCACATCGTGCCGCGATGACCACCAGATAGAGCGCGCCGCCCTTCGATGTGTTGCACAGATCGAATTCCTCCAGCGGCTGCGCCGTGTAATCCTCCCGCTTATACAGATGCAAGCGCGCTTGCGCCGGCAGCTTCACACCGCCGACAGTGATCGGCAGATTCTCCACCCCGCGTATGATCCACCAAAAATCGGGATTGCCGGCGATTCCATTGCCCATCTGCGCCGTCACGCGGACGCCATTGGAAAAGGGAATACGGAAGGTGTTGTAGATTCCGTTGCCGTGACCGATCTTTCCCATGCGGGCGATGCCCCAGGGCGCATCCTGATCCCCAAAGCCGATGCCGTGGCCCATGCCCAGTTCCATGTCGATGGATGCATTGGCTTCGCCATCGACGTAGACGCGGATGCGGGTCTTTTCCCAGCCATTGAAGTTTCCACCGAACCACATGTGCGTCAGGCAGCCGGCGCCGTCGCGCTGGAACAGCACCCCTTCTTTTCCATCCGCCATCGGCCGCAACTCTTTGCCGGCGGTGCCGAAGGTTTTGAGCAAGGAGAGATCGTCGGCCTGCTGGGCTTGCGCGCTCTGGCAGATCATCATCAGTGCCAACCCAATCACGCCGAGGAAAACCGAGAGCGCCTTCATGAGTGTCCTCCATCCCCAAGCAGCGAGAAATGTTCGCGTGGCGGAACGATCGATCGATGCTGATTGAACCAGACGAAAAAGTCGAAGAGTCGCAGCCGCCAGCGCAACGCAAAAGGCGGCTTGGGAAAGACATGCCCCGCCAGAATCGATAGCACCGCGCGATGCACCTGCATCGGCCCCTGCCCGTTGAGAAACAGCTCGCGGAAGGAATGCTGGTAATACTGGCGGATCAATTTGAAATAAACGCGCGTGCCGCCATCTACGAAACGGATGTATCGCTTGCGTGCCGAGTTAGGTGATGTTTTCCCCTGCAGGATTCCGACGACCGCTTGCGCCGCCTCGCGCGCGGCGAGCATGCTCAAACAGACGCCAGTCGAAAAAATCGGATCCAGAAAAGCGGCCGCGTCCCCTATCAGAAAATATCCCGGCCCCGCATAAGGCCGACACGCATAACTGAAATCGGCGATGACCTGATTGGTGGATGGGCCCGTGGCGTTGCGCATCCGATCCGCAATCGCAGGGCATCGTTTGATGGCCCACTCCAGCATCCGGTCTGCGGGGATGCCAATTTGTTTTGCAAGACCACTATTTGCAACGAATCCGATACTCGTCTGCTTGTCGTTAATCGGAATCGCCCAGAACCATCCCTCTTCGCACATGACAATCAGCGGATACCCCTCTTCTGTGCCCGCGCGCCGCTTCACATTCTCAAAATGCTCGAAATAAGCAACCTTCTGAAAAATCGCATCGGCATAGGTCTTCCTGATGCGAAGATGCCGGGCCACGACGGTCGCCTGCCCACTGGCGTCCAGCAAGTATCGACCGCGGATGATGCCACCATCCGTCTCCACCGTCACATCATTATCCGCGAGAGTTTGAATCGAACGGACGCCCGTCTTTTCCCGCACCTCCGCTCCGCGCGCCTTGGCCTGCTCGATGAGCATCGCGTCAAAACCCGCCCGCTCGACGTTGTAAGTCGGCGCGCCCGGCAGCAATCCCAGATCAAACGGAAAGCAGGTCCCCTTCAACTCATGTCCCATCGAAAACTCAATCCCCAGCTTGCTCACGCAAGGCACCGATTTCATCGCCTCGCCCAGTCCCAGCTCTTCGAGCAGCGATCCATTCCTCGGCAGCAGCGATTCCCCAATCCGAAACCTTGGGAAGCTCGATTTCTCCAGGATTAGCACCCGCAACCCCGCTTGCGCGCAGACCATCCCCGCCGTCGCTCCACCCGGGCCGGCTCCGATCACAATCGTGTCGTAGATGGGGGTTGAAGAATCCAGAAGTCATCCCATTTTCGCGCCGCGTGCATCAAAAATGCACCATGATGCAATCAGATTTCGATGTCCGATGATGCATTTTGGTGCGTTTTTCCTCCGCCTGATCCCCGAAATTCGCTCAATTTCAAGGGTCCGGCCGACCCATGCACCAAAATGCACCATTTTGCACCACTTTTTGAGTTTTTCGCCTGCTCTGGTTTGATGCGATACTTTTGTACCCCACCAAAACGCATCACTTTTTGCAACGTCCTCTCCCCTCGCTGGTCTGAATGCTCGGCAAGTTGGAACGGTTGCTCGCTTGCTGCGACGCCGTTGTCCGCTTTTGCTTGCATAGAGCAACCTCCATAAATAAGACCAATCGACTACTGCCCGATCATACCCAAACATACGCCGTACTTCAACACCTGTTCCTAGAAAATACCAAATTCTCAAAATGGAACACATCTTTAGTATTTCCAAGTGTTTGCGGAATCATTGGTGTCGGGAGAATCTGGAATCTGGCGCAACTTCGCGACTGCCGGGATTTCCACTACCCTTCCGCGCGACTGCTCATCGGGGTTTGGACGACTTGGGCTCAGGGAATTATCCCGATGGTTGGAGTTGTTTAAGGCGGGCAATGATTGGGCGATACGAGGGCTGGAGGCGACTCATCGGCAAACGGAGCCGCGGTGAAACTAATTGCTTCGAATCCCAACATGAATGAGCTCAGGCCGAAGCCTGAGGTCCACCATATCAGTGTGGGGGAATCCGCTCTCTTACTGGGCGCGGACATTGAACGGGGGCTGACTCTGCAAGAAGTGGAAGTCCGCCAGCGTAAGTACGGGCCCAACCGAATTGCTGCGCGTCGTGGAGAGCGAGCCTGGTGGCGACTGCTCAGGCAGTTCATGCAGCCATTCATCTACGTGCTGATCGCGGCCTTTGCGATCACCGCGTGGCTCGGCCAGCACGTTGACGCGCTGATCATCATCGGGGTGGTCGTCGTCAACGCCATCATCGGCTTTATCCAGGAATCCAAGGCAACCGGCGCACTTGAGGCGCTGATGGAGAGAGTGACAACCGAGGCTACCGTACGCCGTGGCGGCCTGCGTCGGCGGGTGCCATCGACGGAACTTGTGCCAGGCGATCTCGTGATGCTGGAGGCCGGAGACAAAGTAGCGGCAGACTTGCGGGTGACGCGGGTGAGGGGATTGATGGTCGATGAATCCGCGCTGACGGGTGAATCAGTGCCGGTGGCAAAACACCCGGATCCTGTGGCGCATGACGCCGTACTCGGCGACCGCAGGAGTGTCGCATTCGCGGGAACGTTGGTAACGGCCGGCCGCGGCGAAGGCGTGGTGTGGGCGATTGGCGACCGAACCGAAAGCGGCCGCATCGCATGGCTGATAGCCGAGGCGAGCGAGTTGTCCACTCCGTTGACACGAAAGCTTTCGCATTTCAGCAACATGGTGCTGTGGGTAACGCTGGCCATGGCTGCGGCGACGTTCACGATCGGGCTCTTGCGCGGACACGGCGCGGGTCAGATGTTTATGGCGGCTGTCGCGCTCGCAGTGGGCATTATCCCCGAAGGCCTGCCGGCCGCGGTGACGGTTGTGCTGGCGATCGGGGTAACCAGAATGGCCCGGCGGAACGCGATCATCCGGAAGCTCCCCGCCGTTGAAACGCTCGGGAGCACAACCGTTATCTGTTCGGATAAGACCGGCACGCTCACCGAAAACGCGATGACGGTGCAGGAGGTGTTCGCCGGCGACACTCTCTACCAGGTCACAGGCACGGGCTACGATGAGGCGGGCGCCATCCTTGCCGACGGAACGTCTGTAAAAGTCGAAACTGACATCGCGCTTGCCGAATGCCTGGAGGCGGGCCTGCTCTGCAACGACTCGCAAATCTCAGTTGAGAATGGGACCTTCAAAATTCAGGGCGATCCGACCGAGGCGGCCCTCATCGTTGTCGCACGCAAGGCTGGCCTGTTCGACGCCGATCTGCACCGCATACATCCTCGCCTCGATGCGATCCCTTTCGAGTCGGAACGGCAGTACATGGCGACGCTGCACAGTGGTGGACACGATTCACCACATGTCATCTACAAGAAGGGCGCACTGGAACGCGTGCTGGAGCGTTGTGATTCCGCCCTGGCGCCGGACGGACGGCGGATCGATCTCGACGCGGCAACGGTGCGCCAAATCGCGGAGCGGATGGCGGCGCGCGGGCTGCGCGTCCTGGCTTTCGCACGCGGACGCGCCCCAGGCGAACAGAGAACGATTGAACATCACCATGTTGCCGGATCACTTACATTCCTTGGCCTCCAGGGGATGATGGACCCGCCTCGGCCCGAAGCAGTTGGCGCAATCAGGAAATGTCAGGAGGCGGGGATCGCCGTGAAGATGATTACCGGCGACCACGCCGCTACGGCGTTCGCCATCGCGCGGCAAATGGGGATCATCGGCGGGAGCCAGTGCGAGGCGGCAGTCACTGGTCGCGAACTCGAGCGGGTGCCCGAAGACCAGTTGCCGGAACTTGCAGAGCGGACGCCGGTCTTCGCACGAGTCGCGCCCGAGCAGAAGCTCCGTCTCGTGCGTGCACTTCAGGCCCGGGGAGAAGTTGTCGCGATGACAGGCGACGGAGTGAATGATGCACCCGCGCTAAAACAGGCAAACATCGGCATCGCGATGGGCATCGCCGGCACCGAGGTGGCAAAAGGCGCCGCCGCGATGGTCCTTACTGATGACAACTTTGCGACCATCGAAGCCGCCGTCGAAGAAGGGCGCGCAGTGTTTGACAATCTGGCCAAGTTCATTGTCTGGACATTACCCACGAGCGGTGGCGAAGCACTGATTCTGCTGTCGTCAATCGTCCTGGGCGTGGCTCTACCGGCGCTACCGATACACCTGCTTTGGGTTAATCTCACAACTGCCATATTCCTCGGCGTGACGCTTGTTTTCGAACCCAAGGAAGACGATCTGATGCGGCGTAAGCCGCGCAATCCGAATCAACCGATTCTCACGTTCCCGCTGATCATGCGCACGGGACTGGTTTCGCTGGTGATGCTCACAGGCGCACTTTGGCTTTTCTATTATGAGCTCAACGTGGAAGGTCATCCCATCGAAATGGCTCGGACAGCGGTGGTCAACGTGGTGGCCATCGTGGAACTGGGCTACCTGTTCAACTGCCGTTCGCTGCACCGCAATTTCAGCAACATCGGAATCTGGAGCAATCGTGCTGCGATTGGCGGAGCCATCGCCATGGTCGCGGCACAATTGGCTTTTACCTATACCCCTTTCATGCAAAGACTGCTCCACACCGCGTCGATCGACTTCGGTGCGTGGATGCGCGTAATAGGTCTGGCGGCGCTATCCTTTGGCATCGTCGAATTTGAGAAGTGGCTTACGAAGGGCGCGTACACGACGTCCCGCCAGTAAGCCGAACTCCATGTGCTGGCAGTAATCGGCAGCGCGGCTTTTCAATTTTAAGTCATGGCAATGCACGATGTGATCGCGGCTTGGCTCAAGGCTCACGCGCTGTGGGTCATGTTGTGGTCCGTGCTTCTCTTTTGCGTGGGAATGGGCATCGCTGTGCTGGTGGCGGTCATGTTGCCGGCGGACTTTTTCATCCGCGACCGATCCGCTGAAATGGCGGGTCGGCGCCACCCAGTCTTGCGCTTCGCGCTGCGCCTGCTGAAGAATTTCGCCGGTCTCGTGCTTGTGATTGCGGGAGGCCTTATGGCGCTGCCAATGGTCCCAGGCCCTGGCCTGTTGCTGTTCATTCTGGGCCTGTCGCTGATCGGTTTCCCGCCTTTGCGGAGGTTAGAGCGTCGGATTTTAGGCAGCCGACTCGTGCTCACCGGCCTGAACGCCTTTCGAGCTCGATGGAATCAGCCGCCGCTCCAGATACCCGCCCCGGCACCTCGCCGCCCCGTCCGAATCCGCAAAAACTCATGACCGACGACTGCATCCTGCGTTAGATTTTTTTAATTTCCTTGTCTTCACGCGGATGCACTGTCAGAACTGGGCACCGAGCTTTTCGAATCACTCGATCGGCGACACTGCCCAGCAATAGGCGAGTCACCGGGCTTCGGCCATGCGTTCCCATCACGATCAGGTCGATCGCATGTTGATCCGCATACTTCACGATCTGATCCGGCGGAAATCCGCGGCCTACCCAGAGCGTCGCGTGGAATTTTTCCCGTTCGGATTCTTTAAGAACCCGGCCGATTGCTTCACGCGCACTTTTCTCAACGGCTTCCCAGTAGTCTTCCAAAGGCACATATTCTCCAAACATGACAGGCTTGGGCTCCTGGAGAATGTGCACGATGTGCAACGAGGCATTCACGGCCTCGGCAAGCGTCTTGGCGTAATCCAGAGCATCGGCTGCAATCTGGCTGAAATCGGTGGGAACCATAATTTGCTTGATGACGGCCATCGTTACCTCGCTCTCTTTTGATTCACAGATGATTAACGCGCAGCGCCGCGTGGATGAATCAGAAAGAGCACTCGTTGCCACATAGGAAGAATTCCGACGGCATGCGGAGAAAATCACTGATCAGTATTTCAAGGACCATCGAGGAGGACCTGACACGATGATCACTGCATAGTCAGTTCCGGCCGTTAGCCAGGCGCGGGCTGACCTTCACGCCGTCGCTGATCTTGTCGCCGGGGAAAAGAACGACCTGAAGGTCGTCTTCGATCTTCTCCAGGATCTCTGCTTCCGCAGCGTTTTGGCGGCCGACTTTCACCGGCCGCAGACGAGCCTTGCCCTCCGAAATGGCGAAGACTGCCCAGCCGTTACCTGCTGGGAACAGGGCGCCCGCGGGAAGCTTCTGCACATCCGTCGCTTCCCACGTGAGGATGTGGGCGTCAACTCGAAAACCGTCTCCAAGAGATGGGCGTGCCTCGGGAGGATCGATGATGTCGATAATCACATTCACGCGCTGCTCCTCAACGCCTAACGCGGAGACTTTCGTGAATGCGGACGGCTCCACCAATCGCACCCGTCCGGAAAGCGGCGTCGGACCGCCCCACCCATCGAGGACTACCCTGGTGCCAGGAGCGATGTGCGCCCCGTCGCTCGAAAGCACATCGACCTCTACTTCCAGGCTTCTTAGATCACCCACTTCGACCAGCCGACTTCCCGCGGCGACCACTGCGGAGCTCTCCTGGAATACACGCAGAACCTTGCCATCCACGGGCGCGGGAATTTCCATCAGCCACTCGGCCAGTGATGTCGTGGTCGAGCCTCGTTGCGTGAGGACCGACCGGGCCTGCTCCATTTCAAACTGTGCGATCTGTCGGGCGAACTGGGCGGCGAGGATTTCCTGAGCTGTGCTGCGCTCGCGCTCTTCGGCGCTGTCGAGTGCCTGATGAGACGTGCTGTGACTCGCGAAGCTCTCTTGCATACGTTTGAGCTCTTCGACGGCATACTCGTGTGCCGTTTGCGCCCGCTGGAGATCGGGGCCGGATTTTTCAAAAGTGGCCTCGGCGGCGCGAAGTCGAGCCTCGGCCCCTGCGCGCTCGCGCGCGTCCAGCGGCGCCGGGTCGGTCGGCTCAATGACTGCGAGGATTGTTTTGCCCGCTTGAATGGAGTCCCCCGGACGAAGCATGATCCGTCGCACGCGGCCTGCAACCGGAGCCGAGACAACGTATCGATCGTGAACCCGGGTTCTTCCGTCTTCGTCGACAGACAACTGCATCGGCCCGCGTGTGGCCCGACCAACGTCCACCGCCACGGGGCGCGGCCAGAACGCGTATGCCAGCCCCATGACGACCACGGCGCCACCAATTAGCCAAAGCACGGGAATTCGTCTTTGTGACATATGCCTACTCCCGACTCTTCAGCACCGCGACCAGGTCCAGCTCATTTAGCCGCCGTCGTACGTAGATCGAGCACGACACAGAAGCCGCGAGCGTGACGGCAAGCGCCAGTCCGTACGTGCGCGGATAAATCACTACAGGAAAGCTGAGCGTTTCGGTGCTGAAAACCGAGACCAGCCATGCCGATTCGCCATAGCCTAGCGCAAGTCCCAAAGGCACGGCTGCCAACGTCAACACGGCCAGCTCGCCCAACAGCATTCGCGCGATCTCCCCGCGCGTGAAGCCAAGCACGCGCAGTGAGGCCAGGTCACGGCTGCGCTCGGACAGCGAGATGCGGGCCGCGTTGTAAATCACGCCCGCGGCAATGATGATCGCGAAAAGCGTGTTGAAGACGCGCATTTTCCGGATGTTCTCCGCCAGTGTCTGGCTGAACGTCTGCAATGCAGCCGTCTTGAGCGTTACTGCCGAAACGCGCGGTGAAGCCTTCAATTTCGAATAGAGTTGATCAGCGTAGCCTGGATCGACGAACAGAAGCGCGCCGGAGACGGCGTCGCCTTCACCCATCATTGCATTCACTTCCGACTGGCGCATGTATGCTGTCGTGCCGGAGTATTCGTCGATCAGCGCGCTGACGATCGCCGGCCGCACGCGGCGTTCGCCTTCCAGCACTTCAACCGTAAGCGCGTCGCCGGCTTTGCAGCTAAGTACCTGCGCCATTTTTTTTGAGAGGACAAGCCCATGTTCAGGCAAGGATACGTCGCGGGCTTGCCGGTCCAACAGTCGCCAGAGCCGGCGCGACGGACCCAGGCCCATGATCGCGGTACGGCGCGACCGGTTCTCAAACCGCAGCCGCACCGGAATTGACCTGAAGGTTTCACAGGCGCGAGCGCCTGGCAGATGACCGAGGTCGTGCGCCACCCGGCCCGAGGTTGGTTCGACGAAGGAGACCGTGACATCCTGCCGTTGCGCGGTAAAGAATTGGAACTCGGTCACGAAATCGAAAAGATCGGCTGAAAAAAGCCCGACAATGACAGTGGAAACGGCTAACGCCGTCCCCAGGATCGTCATCGCCGCCCGAAGCGGCCGGCGTTCGAGGTTGCGAAGCACCATCCGGGCAGATTCGGAGAGCCACCGGTGCAGGCCAAGCCGTTCGACCAGCAACGCACGGTAGACCGGCGGGGCCTCGGGTCGCATCGCCTCGGCCGGAGGCAGTCGCGCAGCGCGTCTCACGGAACCCATCACAGCGGCCATTCCCGCCGCCCCACTCACAAGCATCGCCGCCACGACGATCGTCGGGTCCAACTGGAACTGGAAATATGGGAAACGATAGAACTTCGCGTAGTCCGCAGTCAGGCCCCGTCCGAGGCCCATACCCGCGAAAATGCCAAGCATCGCTCCGGCCAGCATCACGATGATCGCCAGCTTCAGGTAGTGCCAGGCCACTTGAAATTCGCCGTAGCCGAACGCCTTGAGCGCGGCGATCTGCTCTCGTTGGATTTGAATCATTCTCGAGAGCACGATGTTGAGCAGAAACGCCGCAACGAACATGAAAATTGCCCCGCCGGCAAAGCCCATCGTGCGAAGCTGTTTCAATTCGTCGGAGACGTATCGGTCGGAAGGATGCTCGCTACGACCGTAAGCCCCGCGCCCCCCATAAGGAGCGGTCAGATCATCCACAGCCGCGATAACCTGTGCCTCATCGGCATTGGGCGCGAGTGCCAGGGAGACGTCGTTGAATGCTCCGGTCATGTCAAATGCTGCAGCAATCTGGTCGTAGCCGATCCAGAACACGCCGTAGTGTTTGTCGTCCGGCAGCACTTCGCCGGGCCGCACTTGAAAGACATATTCCGGCGAAAGCACGACACCCACGATTCGAAGCAATTGTGCGCGGCCGTTTAGCACAGCGCGGATGCAGTCGCCCGGCTTAAGGTGGTGTGCCTGCGCGAAGGCTTCCCCAACGACGACCTCGCCCGGTTGGCCCGCCACGATCTGCCGGCCGACGCGAAGGTGCAGTTCGTTTAAGGACGGCTGCCCATATCGCGGCAAGGATATCAGCCGACCCGTCGCAGGCTCGGTCAGGTCGGGCATGTTCAATGTGACTTCCGCTACGATCCGCGTCTGCACCCATGACACACCGGGGATCTTCGCGATTTCGCGTTCAAGCGGCTGGGGGGCACGCTTCACATTCGCAAACACATCCGCGAATCGGCGGCGGTCATAGAATTCCTCGCGTGCCCGTTCCAGCGTACGGAGCGTGCAAAGAGAGAGGATGAACGTGGCGATGCCGCAGGAGATCACGAGTCCGATGGCAATCATCTGGCCCTTGAGCTGGACCAAGTCACGCAGAAGTTTGCGATCGAGCGCCGTCATCCAAACCTCACCAGGACAACTGACTTGCGGGCACGCGAGCCTCATTTGCTCGCGCTCCGCTGATCCTGCCGCCAGATAGTGTGACAACGCGATCCGCCATGCCCGCGATCGACGCGTTACGCGTGATGACGGCGGTCGTCGTGCCCAATTCATGATTGATACGTTCGATCGCCTGGAGCACCGTGATGCCTGTCCGAACGTCCAATGCTCCCGTTGGCTCATCGCACAGCAGGACATCAGGACGCTTGGCGATTGCCCGCGCGACGGCCACCCGCTGCTGCTCACCACCCGATAGCTGAGACGGAAAATGATCCTGCCGATCCCGGAGGCCCACCAGGTCTAATGCTTCTTCGGGATTCATTGGGTTTTGCGATATTTCAGTAACCAGCGCCACGTTTTCACGCGCGGTCAGGCTCGGAATCAGGTTATAAAATTGAAAAATGAACCCCACATGCTGGCGGCGATAGCGTGTTAGTGCGCGCTCGCCCATGCGTGTCAAATCGTGGTCGCGGTAATGTACGTTGCCGCTGGTGGGCACATCGAGGCCGCCCAGGATGTTCAGCAGGGTTGATTTGCCGCTGCCGGAGGGGCCCAGCAACACGACAAACTCGCCTTCATATAGATCCAGATCCACACCGGCCAGGGCCTGCACTTCGACGTCGCCCATTTGATAAATTTTGGTGATCTGCCTTGCCTCAAAGACGGCCAGGCGAGCGGGTCGTTCTTTGATCAGATCAGGGCATGGAGCGAGTGCATTTCGCATAGCGATTTCTGGGCGCCTGCGGCCCATTGAGCAAGTTAGACTCATTCGCTGTTGCGGATCTCGGCGCAAGGCAGGGGGAATGTCTCGGGAATTCACCTACATCAGGAATTCAACGATGGGGAAGGATTCTCGGCCCCTTGTCCTCTGATGTCGCATGCGGATGATGAACCGCATGCGGGACGCAAACTTCGGCTATTTCATCATATTTCTGGTTCTGGCTCTATCCTCGGCGGCCCTGGCGCAGGAGCCGGCGGGTCATTATTTCGCGATTCAGGTCGTGGATGACCAGACCGGTCGCGGGGTGCCGCTGGTGCAACTGCAGACCACGAGCATGGTTTCGTATTACACCGATTCCAATGGGCTGGTGGCGTTTGATGAGCCGGGGCTGATGAATCGGAAGGTCTGGTTTGGCATCGATAGTCCGGGATATGAATACCCGGCCGATTTCATCGGCAGCCGGGGGGTTGCGCTGGAAACCAAGCCGGGCGGCAACGCGACGATCAAGATCAAGCGGCTCAACATCGCCGAGCGGCTGTATCGCATGACAGGTCAGGGGATTTATCGCGACACGGTGATGCTGGGTCGCAAAGCGCCGATTGATGAACCGTTGCTCAACGCGCAGGTGACGGGGCAGGACAGCGTTTTGAATGCCATCTATAAGGGGAAGCTTTACTGGTTTTACGGGGATACGGGGCGAATTTCGTATGCATTGGGTAACTTCTCCACGACTGGTGCAACGACCGAACTTCCGGCCGCAATCGATCCGTCGGTTGGGTTCCATTTGCACTACTTTACTGGCAAGGACGGCTTTGTCCGGCCGATGTCGCCCATGAAAGGCGAAGGCGTGGTCTGGGTCGGCGGCATCGTCGTGGTTCCCGATGAATCGGGTCACGAGCGCATGATCGGCTTCTTCCAGCGCCGGCGCGGGATGGGCGCGGTGCTGGAGAATGGGTTTATCATCTTCAATGACCAGAAAGAGCAATTCGAGAAACTCAAAGACGTTCCGATCGATCCGCCCATCGAGCCCACCGGCACTGGAATCCCGCTCCGTGTGAAAGAGAAGGATGGGACCCAATACGTCGTCTTCACCGCGCCCTACCCGGCGTTGCGCGTCAAAGCGGACATGAAGTCATACGTGGACCTGGCTTCTTACGAAGCATTCAGCTGCCTCAAGACCGGAACGCATTTCAAGTCAGTGTCATCGGCCGAGCTGGATCGCGATTCGAGCGGGAAGCTCATCTGGGGCTGGAAGCGCGATACTTCTCCTTTGAACCCGATGGAGCAGGAGAAGTTGATTGCTGCGGGGAAGACGAAGCGCGACGAGTCGCCACAGCGATTACAGGATGTAGAAACCGGCAAGCCGGTGCTGATCAACAATTGCTCCTGCTTCTGGAATGAATATCGCAAGAAGTACGTGATGATCGCGGCTCAGGCGCTGGGGGAGACGATGCTGGGGGAAACCTGGTACAGCGAGTCAGACCATCCGGAGGGGCCGTGGGTGAATGCCCGTAAGATTATCACGCACGTCGATCAGAAGAACGGCCCGCACGATTTTTACAACGTGACGCAGCACCCATTTTTCGATCGTGAGGGTGGCCGGGTGATTTACCTTGAAGGAACGTACGTCAACACGTTTTCGGGAAATCCACGTGTCACGCCGTATTACGAATACAACCAGATCATGTACCGGCTGGATTTGAGCGATCCGCGGTTGAAGCTGACCGATATAGGCGCTGCGGGAAGCAAGTAATCCGGATGATCAGCGCATGCAGACAGGCTCCAAAAAAGTTACGCCTTCCTGATCTTGCGATCAGGAAGGCGCAAGTGATGACGACCATTTCTTAGACTCGACAATTACCTGCGCGGACCGGTGTGTCCGGCGGCAGGGATGGCCTGTGCGCCGGGCATGGTCGGCTCATTGACGGTAATCACTTCTCCGTCGGAGCGGATCCACATATCGACGCGCTGCTGGCCGGCCATTTCGTTGACACGGTAGATGCGGTCTTCGCCACGCTGGAAGGATTCAAATCGGTCAGCATGGAACAGATTCGCCAGGGCCGACTGAACCGTCTGGGGAAGCTCGTTGCGCGGGACACCGACACGATATTGCGGCACGTCGCCGGCGGCGTTCATGATCGCAAATCCTTCGCCGACGCGATTGCGCGACCGGATGAAGTAGTAGCCGGGCGTGTCCGGATCAGGCTCGATCGCCTGGAGCTGATCCTGGTTGAAGACTTTTGCAAACTGCTCGCGGACCTGCTGCTCTTCATTGGGATTGGCAGCGCGGCGCTCTTTTGCCGGAGTCTTGCGCTCGACGCTCTTTTGCTCGGCCGAATTACCGGCGAGGTTCAGTCGCGCATCGCGGATGGCTTCATTCAGGCCATTTTTCTTGGCCTTTGTGGGCTTGGCGTTGGTAGCGCCGGCTTCTTCTTCGCCGACCCATTCGATGTCAAGGATTTTTCCAGTGGTATCCATGTCGATCGTGTAGGGCCGATTACCGATGTTGAAGCGAGCATAATATCGGCGCGAAGAAATCTTATTGACCATCTGCGGCGGGGTTTGGAACAGTTGCTGGACCAGCTCTGCCACTGCCGGCGGAAGCGCGGCTGCAGGTTCGGCGCGGCCGATATCAATCAGATCGCCATTGCCGGTTACGGTGGCGTTGGCTTCACCATTGCGGTCATCAACCGCAGCCGTGAAAACGCGCACGCCGTTGACGTTGCGCTCCTCGTAAATGCGAATCTTGGCAGTGTTGCCGTAGGCTTTGTGCAAAGCCTCTTCGGCGGCAGCGCGTCCAAGATCACTTGCGGGCGGCGGCGCTGCGGCCGCCATTGCACCCAAGGTTCCGATCACCACTGCACTAAAAAGCTTCGTTCTCATGTCTACTCCTTTCCAAATCGGCCGGTGCTTGTGCTGCCGGAAAACCTTCTCAGGTTTTTGGCAAAGCAAGGCCGGCAAGTCCTGCGAGCCAATCGGTTGTCAAGTCGGGTTTATTATGAGGACGTGCCCCGTCGGTGGCAGCGCCGTAAATCCCAAAGAAGCGGCGCAGGCGGCAAAGATCACCTTTCAATGACTTCAAATGGCGTTAGACATACCTGCTGGCGACGCTTAGAATTAGGCGCCAAAAGCAGCCGGGAACCTTAGCATTGAAAACCCGGTATAAGGTTTGTTGAATGGGTGGCATCCCGGCCGATAGTTCTGAAGGCGGGGATCGAGAAAAGACCTCCCGCCCTTCGCGCCGCGGGGCGCCTTTTGGCGCGACGATCGGCGGTTTCCTTCCTCAGATGGATCGCACCGCGCCGACCGTTGGCCGCTCTTTTGCAGTCCGTGTTCAGATCGCCGCGCACTGATTCTGTCGACGCCCCGAATTCTGGAAATTACAGAGTCCCAGCGCGACCTGCTTCGAATTTCGCATTCTGTCTATAAGACTCGCGATACGTTCCGGCAGGTGTCTGATAAGGCATGCGTACAATGGCGCGTCCGCTCGTTTGGCCGCGCGAAAATGGAGTAAAAATGGCTAAGTCCAACGCTCTGGTCAGCATCATCGATCGAAAGCTGGATCAAAACCGCTTTCGCGAACAGCATTGGGAAGGAACCTTCTGGGATTACCTGGAGATCGTCCATGAGAATCCTGCCGTATCGCGCAATTCTTTCCAGCGCGTCTACGACATGGTGCTCAGTTACGGCTCCGAGCCGTTCACGCTTTTCAAGCAGGATTACACGCGCTATCACTTTTTCGCCGACCCGGTGGAAAATGGCGCGGATGCGATCTTTGGCCTCGAACGGCCTTTGATGCAGCTCGTCGATTTCTTCAAATCGGCGGCGCAGGGTTATGGGACCGAGCGGCGCATTCTGCTCCTGCATGGCCCGGTCGGTTCGAGCAAATCGACCATCGCCCGGCTTTTGAAAAAAGGGCTGGAGAGTTATTCCAAAACTGAAGCCGGCCGGCTCTATACGTATTCGTGGCGATTGCCGCATCGGGTGAACAACGATGGCGGCGAGCACTTTATGGATTGCCCGATGCATGAAGAGCCGCTGCTGCTGATCCCGCGCGAAGCGCGAGCGGAAGTGCTCGATGCGGTGAATGAGAAGTTACCCGAAGGTCGGCGCGTGCGCTTGTATGGCGAAGCGTGCCCCTTCTGCCGACGGATTCATGCTGACTTGATGGATCAATACGATGGCGACTGGAAAAAGGTAATGGATCATGTCCGCGTGAAGCGGCTGATTCTTTCGGAAAAAGATCGTCGCGGCATCGGCACGTTCCAGCCCAAAGACGAGAAGAACCAGGATTCGACCGAGCTGACCGGCGATATCAACTACCGAAAGATTGCCGAGTTCGGCTCCGATTCCGATCCGCGCGCCTTCAACTTTGATGGCGAGCTGAACATTGCGAACCGCGGAATTGTTGAATTCATCGAAGTACTGAAGTTGGACGTGGCATTCCTCTATGACCTCCTTGGCGCGAGCCAGGAGCACATGATCAAGCCCAAGAAGTTCGCCCAGACGCATATTGACGAAGTCATCCTCGGCCACACGAATGAGCCGGAATACAAGAAGCTGCAAAGCAACGAGATGATGGAGGCATTCCGCGATCGAACGATCAAGATCGACGTGCCTTACAACATCAAGCTGGATGACGAGGTCAAGATTTATCTAAAGGACTTCGGCACCGACAAAGTCAAAGGCATGCACATCGCGCCGCATACGATCGAAGTGGCGGCGATGTGGGCAGTGCTGACGCGCCTGGCCGAACCAAAGAAGGCTGGCATTACCAAGCTGCAGAAGCTCCAGCTTTATAACGGCAAGAGCATTCCCGGTTTTACCGAAGACAGCATCAAAGAGCTGAAGGAAGAAGCCCCGCGCGAAGGCATGCAGGGCATAAGCCCGCGCTACATCCAGGACAAGATTTCCAACGCCCTGGTGAGCCATCAGGCACAGATCGACAAGGCGATCAATCCTTTCATGGTGATGAACGAGCTGGAGGGCGGCCTGTCGCATCATTCGCTGATCACGGACGAAGAGCTCAAAAAGGAATACAAGGAGCTACTGGCTGTCGTGCGCGAAGAATACGAAAACATCCTCAAGGGCGAGGTGCAGCGCGCCATCAGTGCCGACGAAGACGCGATCAAGCGCCTCGCGACCAACTACATCGAAAGCGTTCGCGCTTACACGCAGCACGAGCGTGTGCGCAATCGGTATACAGGGCGCGACGAGGAGCCGGATGAAAGGCTCATGCGATCGATCGAGGAAAAGATCGACATCCCCGAGAGCCGAAAGGACGATTTCCGTCAGGAAATTATGAACTACATCGGTGCCCTCGCGCTGGATGGCAAGAAGTTTGAGTACAACACGAATGCGCGTTTGCTTAAGGCGCTGGAACTGAAGTTGTTCGAAGATCAGCGAGACACGATCAAGCTGAAGAACCTGGTGTCGAGCGTTGTGGATGATGAGACTCAGCAAAAGATCGACGTGGTCAAGCAGCGTTTGATCAAGTACTTCGGCTACAACGAAACCAGCGCAACCGACGTGCTGAATTACGTCGCCAGCATCTTTGCCCGAGGCGACACCAAGCAGGATGAATAGCGGCGATTTGTTATGAGCATGGCCCGCGCAACTCGGCGATCCGGATTATCCTTAGCTTTGCTGGGGGTGGCCGGGTTGCTGTTTTTTTACGTGACCGACCCGCATTTTGGGCCGGCCGCTTCGGCATCGGCGGCTTCGCATTTGGACTGGCGGCACTGGCTTTTTGTGCTGCGCGGGTCGCCGGACAATGTGGTGGAGGCGGCAAACGAATTGCTGGTCAGCACCATCATCGGATTGGCCGGGTCGCTCGCGGTACTGCTGACGGGAGTCTGGCTGGTCACGCGCCGCTCGCCTTAAGTAAACCGGAGTTGATGTTTTGGGAGATGCGAGCCGAGAGGTGGCTCGAAAGGTGCAATGGTTCTCAAGATTGAAAAAGATCACCAGCGGTTCCGGCAGATCGTCAAGGGCCGCATTCGCGAAGACCTTCGTAAATTTCTCACCAAGGGTGAGCTCATCGGCAAAGAAGGTAAGCACCTGATTTCCATTCCGGTGCGCGGGATCGAACTCCCCCACTTCCGTTACGGCGACAATTCCCAGGGAGTCGGCGCCGGAGACGGCAAGGAAGGTGATGTGGTCGGCAAAGGTCAGCCGGGCCAGGGCAAAAGCCAGGGCGGCACCGAGACCGGCCATCACATGATGGAAGTGGATCTGACGCTCGATGAATTGGCCGACATTCTGGCCGAGGAACTGAAGCTGCCGCGCATCGAGCCGAAGGGTAAACATCGCATCACGACAGTCCGAGAGCGCTATTCGAGCCTGCGGCGCGTGGGGCCGGAATCACTCCGCCATTTCAAGCGATCTTTCAAGGAAGCCTTGAAACGGCAGATCATGAATGGCGATTACGACCCGGATAATCCGGTGATCGTGCCGCAGAAAAAGGACATCCGCTATCGAAGCTGGAAGGAAGTAAAAAGCCCGCAGAGCAATGCGGTCATCGTCTTCATGATGGACGTGTCCGGATCAATGGGCGAAGAACAGAAGGAACTGGTCCGGCTCGAGAGCTTCTGGATTGATACCTGGCTCCGCAAAAATTACGAAGGCATCGAGAGCCGGTATATCGTGCATGACGTCAGCGCCAAAGAAGTAGACAAACACACCTTCTATCACCTGCGCGAAGACGGCGGCACGAAAATCAGCAGCGCGTTTCGCGTCTGCAAGCAGTTGCTCGATTCCCACTACAGCCCCGATGAGTGGAATATCTATCTCTTCCACTTCAGCGACGGCGACAACAGCAGCGAAGCCGACTCGCGCGACTGCGTGAAACTGCTCAAGGAGCAGTTGCTCCCGCTCTGCAACATGTTCGGCTACTGCCAGGTCGCCAGCGCGTATGGCTCAGGCAATTTCATCAACGTTCTGCATGAGCATCTACGCAACCATGAGAAGGTGCTGACGAGCCGGGTGAATTCAAAGGATGATATTTACGATTCGATCAAGACGTTTTTTGGGAAGGGGCATTGACGACAAATTGCACCCATTTGCAGGTGGAGTTGGAGATAAGCAATGTCGCCGCGCAGCAAGATTGATTCGTTCGAAGACGGGTACGCGATACGTCGCGATGGCCATGCGATTACTGGCGGCGCCGATAGACTCTTGACGGTGCCGAAGCTCGAGATGACGGACGGTAAACTGTTCTGTTTCGAAGGCGATCGTCTGCACGTGCTTGCTTTGCTGCTCGAAAGTGTGGGCATCGACGCCGCTGTTCGTCTTGGACCCCCCGAGCTGTGGCGAGCGGCTGTCGCCGACTTGTAACCCGCGAGTGATTTCCCAACTTCAGCCAAGTGCGGAAGGAATGGGATCGATGTTTAGGATTTAGTTATGGCCTCTCATACCCTCGCCCCCTTCCCCGATGAGCTGCTGGCTGCAAAGAAGCAGATTCGCGAGACGGCGCGCTCGTATGGCCTGGATTTTTTTCCGGTCATTTTCGAGATGTGCGATTATGAGCAGATGAACCAGATTGCCGCGTATGGCGGCTTCCCGCAGCGCTATCCGCACTGGCGGTTCGGGGCTGAGTATGAAGGCATCCGCAAGCGGCATCATTATGGCCTGGGGCGGATCTATGAGATGGTGATCAATAATGATCCCTGCTACGCCTATTTGCAGGAATCGAATGCGCTGGTCGATCAGAAGCTGGTGATCGCGCACGTGTATGGCCACGCTGACTTTTTCAAGAACAATTACTGGTTCAGCAAGACTAACCGCAAAATGATGGACGAGATGGCCAATCATGCCACCCGCGTCCGAAAGCACATCGAAAAGCACGGGCAGGAAGCGGTGGAGCGCTGGCTGGATGTGTGCCTCTCGATCGAGCATTTGATCGATCCACACAGCATGTTCATGCAGCGCGGCCCGCATGATGCGCCGGTCGTGCAGCCGCGGCGTGAAGAGCCGGATGTCCAGCGATTTAAGGCCAAAGACTATCTCGATCGGTGGATCAATCCGCCGGATGTGATGGAGGCCGAGGCGAAAAAGCGAAAGACGGAGAAGGAAAAGAATCGTCGGGCCACGCCTTCGCGACCGACGCGCGATGTGTTGCTGTATCTGCTGGAACATGCGCACCTAGAAGATTGGCAGGCCGATTGTCTGTGGATCGTGCGCGAGGAGGCGTATTACTACGCGCCGCAGGGCATGACCAAAGTGATGAACGAAGGCTGGGCCTCATTCTGGCACAGCACGTTGATGACCAAGCATTTCGTCGAGGCCAAGGAAGTCGTGGATTATGCTGATCATCATAGCGGCACCGTCCACATGCCGCCCGGGAATTTCAATCCATACAAGATTGGCATCGAGCTATTCCGCGATATCGAAGATCGCTGGAACAAGGGCAAATTCGGCAAGGAATATGAAGAAGCCAGTAACCTCGGCGAAAGAGAAAAATGGGACAAGGGCCTCGGCCTCGGCCGGGAAAAGATCTTCGAAGTGCGCCGCGTCTATAACGACGTGAATTTCATCGATGAATTCATGACGCCGGAGTTCATCGAGAAGCACAAGTTTTATCAATACGGCCGCGATCCCCACACCGGCCAGCTTCGCATCGTCAGCCGCGACCCACAGCGCATCAAGCAGACGATGCTTTACCATCTGACGAATATGGGTCAGCCCTTCATCTATGTCGTTGATGGTAATTACGCCAACCGCGGCGAGCTTTACCTGGCTCACAAGCACAATGGGCTTGATATCGAGATCAAGACGGCCGTCGAAACGCTCAAAAATATTCACAGGGTCTGGCAGCGGCCGGTGCATCTGCAGGCGCGCATCGATGATGACATGATCCTCTTCAGCTTCGCCGGAGATCAGCCTAAGCAGCAGACGATTCATGATGATCTGCCCAAGCCGGCCCATCAGCTTTAGCGCGGGCTATTGGCGCTTTGCCATGAGCAGCGCGACGGGGAAGTGCGAGAAGAGATCGGCAGCCATGAGCTGGCCATTTGATGGCGTAATCGATTGGCCTGTGAATTGATTCACCCATTCCAATTGCCGATCCGTCGGCAGCAAAATTGACGTGTCCTGCCAGACTTTTTCCCCCAGCGGAAGATGCGCAATGTCTGGCGTCAGTTGCGAAAAGAACCTGGGCGCCGCGACGATCGCCAGCTCTCCCCCGCCACTCCGAGCAAAAGAAAAAATGTACTTATCCCCTTTTCCGCTCGCGGCGAGCGGGATGTATTGGCTTGCCGAAAAGAGGCCGGGATGTTTGGAGCGAAGCTGCAACGTTCGCCAGGTGATCAGCAGTTTGGCCGCGCCATCGTGCATGTTTTCAAGCAAAGATTGAGTGGCGGCAGGCCATTGTTCCAGTGGTTTCTCGAATTTGGTTCTAAGCTGAGCGAGCATTTCTTGGCGATGCCCATAATCGACCGGCCGGCGGTTGTCCGGATCAACTAGCGAGAAATCGAGGATTTCGGTGCCTTGATAAGTGTCGGGCACTCCGGGCGCGGCGAGTCGGATCAATGTCTGCGACAATGAATTCAGCAGGCCGAAATGTGCGATGTGCCGTTGAAAAGCCGAGAATTCGCTCAAGAAGGCGCTGCTCATGTCCTGCGCGAGGATGCGCGCGATGAAATCTCGCACCGCTGACTCAAACGGCTGATGCACATGCGTCCAGCTCGTGTGAACCTTCGCCTCGCGCAGGGCCTTTTCCATGTATTGCTGGATGCGGGGGATAAACTGCACATCTGGAGCCGTCGTGGATTGATCAACCGGCCAAACTGCGATCAACGCCTGATAGATGAAATATTCTTCATTTGAATCCGGCGCGAGACTATCGCCGATGCGCCGACGGTGTGGCTCATTAAGCCGGCTCCATCGCGCAACGGCACGCCGCCATTCTTCGGGAAGCTCTGAAAGCACATTGAGCCGCGCGCGAGCATCTTCGCTGCGCTTGGTGTCGTGGGTCGAAAGACACGAAAGCGCAAAAGGCCACAATTGCTGACGCGCTGAGAAGTATTCGTGCAGCTCCTCAGGTGCAACTCCAAAACGATCCGGCTCGCCGCCGACTTCATTGAGGGAAACCAGGCGATTGAAAATATAGAAGGTCGTGTCTTCGATGCCCTTGGCCGTTACAGGGGCCGTGAGCTGCTGAAATTTGACGGCAAACTGAACCGATGCACCACTCTCTGATGATTCGCGCTGCGGTGATAGCAGCGTTTTACGGATGAAATGAAGGAGATCGGGTTCAATTTGCGGATTGCGTTCAATGGCTCTCCGCAGGGCCAGGTCAATGTATCGAGCATCCATTTCGCTCGATCCCTGCTGACTGATGTAAGAGCGATAGACCGGAAAACAGGCGATGATCTCACGGAGGCCATCAGTTAAACCTGAGAGCGTAAAATCTCGCGTGTCGCGATTACTTTCGGCGATTTCATGGAGCCGTCCGGCGAGCATCCGCAGCTCGCTGGCAAACGAAGCGTCAAGTACTCGTCGCTTGTTGCGATAGACAAGATCCCCATATGACGTCGCGTCGCCGATCCATTCGTGATAGAGGCGCGAAAACAGTTGCTCATTGGCTCCATCGACAAATAGGCCATTGAGCATGTTGAGGAAGTCGTAGCCGCTGGTTCCATGAATGGCCCAGTCGCCCGGCAGCGGCTCCCCCGCCGCCAGGATCTTTTCGGCGACGACGTAGAGGGGCCAGGCCGAAAGATTAGCAGGGCTTTTCTCCTTTGCCTGATTGCGAAAGCTATCAAGGGCCCCCTGATCGAATTCTTCCCAATCGATATCAGCCAATTCGGCGCGTTCTGAACAAATCTTTTTCGCGATGTTCCGCAGATACGCGCGCTGCAATCGAAGAAAATATTGCAGCGGATCAAACAATCCGTCCGGATGGTCGATGCGGAGGCCGGCAATTTTTCCCTCTGCGAGCCAGCCGAGAATGCGCTCGTGGAACTGCTCGAACACCTCCGGCCGTTCCATGCGCAACGCGGCCAGATCGTTAATATCGAAAAATCGCCGGTAATTGATTTCGTTCGATGCGACGCGCCAGTAAGCGAGCCTGTAATGTTGTTCCTCGAGCAATTCGTGCAGGGCATCGAAGCTTGAAGGATCGCCCGGAGTTCCATTCAAGCTGGCGACTGCCTGCTCGCTCGAAATCTTCTCATACGACTGCGGCGCAACAGGAAAGCGACGATCGTAGTAGTAAATGAAGAATTTCCCCTCCTCATGTTTCAGTTGAAGCTGCCCTTGCTCGAGCACCTTGCCATAGGGCTGCCCGAGCACCGGCAGGAGAACCTTGTCGCGCAGCTCCGGCCGATCGGGTTGCCTCCAGGTGATATCAAACAAATCGCCGTAACGTGAAGCGGGACCATTCTCCAGCACATCGTTCCACCACGGATTGTCATTGGTCGCGACGCCCAGGTGATTGGGAACCGTGTCAAGAATCTGCCCCATCCCGTGCTGCTTGAGCGCCTCAACAAAACTGGCGTAATCCTGTTCGCTTCCGATTTCTGGATTCAGCTTTGTCGGATCGACCGCATCGTAGCCATGCAGGCTGCCGACGCGAGCCTTTGTATAGGGCGAGGCATAAACGTGAGTGATCCCAAGATTGTGCAGATAGGGAATGATGGCGATCGCGTCACGGAAGGTGAAGCCGGCATGAAACTGAAGCCGGTAAGTGGATTCGGGGAAATGCCGCTGCTCGGCAACCCGCTTGAGAACTTCTGCAATCAATTGATCGAGGGCTGCCATAGAAAAAGGATCCGTCCCGCCTATTTGTTATTATTTCTTAATGCGCTGTCGTTCGCGGGCGTGATCCGCGTCGCGTTCATCGATGCCGCATTGGGCTGGTTGGAGGAGCACTGCTGAATGGCCCGGGAGCCACCAGTTTTCTTCACTGTCGAGTGGAATTGTGCCGTGGCCGCCATACTTGGGATCTTCGCTGGACCACTGGACGCGCCAGGTGCATCCAAGGGGCGGTGCCAGCAGCGGCTCAGGCGCAATCTCAAGATGATAGTCGCCGTCAAAATTGAACATGGCCAGGCGATCGTCCCCATCTGGGCAGAAGAACCTTAAGCAGAAGCTGCGCGGGCCCAGTACCGCGCCATCCATCGTGCCAGGCCAGTGCCCGCGCAAAGCTGGCTCCGATTTTCGCAGGCGCAGTAGATCGCGATAAAGTTGATAAACCTCCGCGTGAAAAGGCTTCTTTATTTCCGACAAATCCAGCTTGCAACGCTCAAATGTTTTGATGTCGGATGGATCGGCGAATTTCTCTTCCATCCCGGGACTGGCCGCGCTGGGAAACTGTTTGAGAAAATCGGCGCGTCCTTTGCGAATCAGTCGATTCAGCTCGGGATTGTGATCGGCGAAAAAGAAGAATGGCGACGATGCGGCAAACTCCTGCCCCTGGAAGAGCATTGGCGTGCCTGGCATCAGCAGCAGCAGTGCCACCATGGCACGGTAATCCCCCGGACCCGACATCTTATGCGTGCGCAATCCAAGCGCGGAATTGGCGACCTGGTCATGATTTTCGATGAAGTTGATGAAAGCTGTGGGCGCGAGATCGAATGTTGGTGTCCCCCGCCGCTGCTTTTGCCATTTGTATCGTTGGCCCTGAAACAGATATCCGTACTTCGCCGCAGAAATGAATTCCTGCGGAGTGCCACGGTAATCGGTGTAATAGGCCTCTCGCCGGCCGGTCAGCGTTACCAGTGCGGTGTGGTGGAAATCGTCATTCCAGAGGGCGTCCATGCCATAGCCGCCCTTTTCGCGCGGCCGAACAATCGTCGTATGTTGCGGCTCATTTTCGTTGACGAGATAAATGCTGCGCTTTCCGGCCGAACGGCGCGCTGCGGCTGCCACCGCCGTCAAAATATGTTCGCGCGAGCTGTCGTAAATGTTCTGCGTGGCATCGAAGCGAAATCCGTCCAGGTGATATTCCTCGATCCAATGGCGCCCGTTGGAAATGAAAAACTCGCGCACCGGCGCTGAGTTTTGCCCGTCGTAGTTGATCGCTTCGCCCCAGTCGGTCTTGTAATGATCGGTGAAGTAATCGGGCGAGAATTCCTTGAGATAATTGCCGTCAGGGCCAAAGTGGTTGTAGACCACGTCGAGAATTACTCCGAGACCGATTGAGTGGGCGCGATCGATGAACCGGCGAAAGTCATCCGGCTGCCCGTAGAGATGCGTGGGGGCAAAGAAATTGACGCCGTCATATCCCCAGCCAAATTTGCCGGAAAAATCGGCAACGGGCATCACTTCCACGCAGGTAATGCCCAGGTCCTTCAATTCTTTCAGTTGCTCCTGCGCCGCGGCAAAGGTGCCCTGCGGCGTGAAGGTGCCGATGTGCATCTCATAGAGGACCTGCCCTTCGGCACTGATGCCCCGCCACTCATCATCGGTCCAATGGAACGTCGAAGGATCCACAATCTGTGAAGGCCCGTGCGGTCCTTCCGGTTGAAAGCGAGATGCCGGATCGGGTAGGAGCAGATCGCGCCCATCTAAGCGAAATCGGTATCGCATCCCCGGCCGGGCGTCCGCCGATTTACCGGAAAAATATCCGCCGGTCTCGCGCTCGAGTTTGAGTTGCGGAGCGGCGTCATTTTCAAAGACAGCCACCGCTTCATTCGCGCGCGGCGCCCAGAGCCGGAAGTGCACGCCCTGTCCGGGCAAAACTTCCGCGCCAATAGGCAATCGACGAAAATAGCTGCTCTCGGCCGTGCGGGCCGGTTGAGTCGTAGTCATGATAAAAAGCGCTACCGCAGGAGTGGCGGATCGTTCGGGATGGGTTGATTGGCACGTCGTGCTTCACGCCGCAGCATTTCAATTTGCGCTGCGGTCATCTCCCGACCGGCTTCGCTGGGCATCGTCGTTCGCAGCAGAGTCAGGCTCCTCCCAAACAGCGGATATTTATCCCCTCCCCGGCACATCCAAAGAGGCAGCTCCGCGTCGGCAGTATCGATCAGCACCTCCCACACGTGCTCGGGCTTGGTCGCGGGCAATGTGAATGGAATCTCCTCCCAGTGCGCATTAAGCAGTAAGAGCAGCGTATCGCCGACGATCGCTTCACCGCGCTCGTCCACTTCATTCATCACGTCCCCAGCGAAGCGCACACCCAGACATCGAACGTACGGCGCGTTCCATGCCTGGTCACTCATTTCGGTGCCGTCGGGACTGAACCAGGAAATATCCTTGATCTCTGAGCCGCGGATCGATCTACCCAGGAAGAACTTGCGTCGTTGCAGCACCGGCTGCTCGCGCCAGATCCGCGCGCACTTGCGGACGAATTCCAGAAAGCCTTTCTGTCGCTCGTCGAGTTCCCAGTTGACCCAGGTGAGTTCGTTGTCCTGGCAGTAGGTATTGTTGTTGCCTTGCTTGGAATGACTCAATTCGTCGCCGCCAAAGATCATTGGAACGCCTTCGGAGAACATGAGCGTCGCCAGCAGATTGCGCTTCTGCCGCTCGCGAAGGGCGATGATATTTTGGTCGTCAGTGTGCCCCTCGGCCCCGCAGTTCCAGCTATTGTTGTCGTCGGCGCCATCGCGATTGTTTTCGCCGTTGGCTTCGTTGTGCTTGTGGTCGTAGCTGACCAGGTCCTGCAGCGTGAAGCCGTCATGACAGGTGATGAAGTTAATGCTGGCGTAAGGCTTTCGGCCATCTTCCTGGTACAGGTCGCTGCTGCCGGCCAATCGTGTGGCAAACTCGCTGGCGAGGCCGCCATCACCTTTCCAGAACCTTCGCGTCGTGTCGCGATATTTGCCGTTCCATTCGGTCCACAGAACGGGGAAATTCCCGACCTGATACCCCCCCGGCCCGACATCCCAAGGCTCCGCAATCAGCTTGACCTGCGAGATAATCGGGTCCTGGTGGATAATGTCGAAGAATGCGCCCAGGCGATTGACCTCATGAAGCTCACGGGCGAGTGTGCTGGCCAGATCGAAGCGGAATCCATCGACATGCATTTCGGTGATCCAGTAGCGCAGGCTATCCATGATGAATTGGAGCACGCGCGGGTGGATCATGTTCAACGTGTTTCCGCAGCCGGTGAAATCGGTGTAATAGCGCTTGTCATCAGCCAGGCGGTAATAGGAGGCATTATCGACGCCTCGGAATGAGAGCGTTGGCCCCATCTGGTTGCCTTCGCAGGTGTGGTTGTAGACCACATCGAGAATCACTTCGATGCCTGCCGCGTGGAGCGCTCGCACCATCATCTTGAATTCCTGCACGCTCTTGCGCGGCGAATGCTTGGAAGCATAAGCCAGGTGCGGGGCGAAGAATCCGAGGGTGTTGTATCCCCAGTAATTGGTCTGCCCGCGCTCGACGAGATGTCGATCGTTCAGATGGAAATGGACCGGCATCAGCTCGACGGCCGTCACCCCCAGACTCTGTAAGTGATTGACAAAGGGCTCCGACGCGATGCTGGAATAGGTCCCACGCCGATCTTCGGGAATGTCCGGGTGCCGCATCGTGATGCCGCGCACGTGCGCCTCGTAGATCAGCGTTTTGTGCCAGGGTATGCGAGGCGGGCGATCGTCGCCCCAGGTGAAGGCGGTATCGAGCACGGCCCCAAGTGGGCAAACCGCCGCATTGTTGCGATCATCGAATGACAGATCGTCTTGACCGACCTTGTACCCAAAAAGGGAATCGTCCCATTTCACATCCCGGCCAATCGCCTTGGCGTAAGGATCGAGAACGACTTTGTTGGGATTAAAACGATGCCCAGCCTTTGGGTCATACGGCCCATGAACTCGATATCCATAAAGTTGCGCCGGCTCCACATCAGGCAGGTAACCATGCCAGACAAAATCAGTCTGCTCCGGCAGACGGATACGATGCGTTTCTGCCTGTGCATCGACCGAATCGAACAGGCATAATTCGACCTGCGTAGCGTGCTCGGAAAAGATGGCGAAGTTGACGCCGGCTCCGTCCCACGTAGCGCCAAGTGGATAAGGCCTTCCGGGCCAGACTCTCATAGTTTCTGCCTTTGCTTATGATGCCTGCCGGCTCCGCTCCGCCGCGGAAACTCCAGTGGCAACGGACTCAGGCAAAGCGAATGCCGTAGCGAATCAGTCGTTACACGGCAGCGGTTTTGCAACGGACAGGACGATTCATGGAGGAGAAAGCGGACAAATCGACGCCTTCAACTGCTTTTACGCGACGATCATCGGGCATTCTTCTTCACATCAGTTCACTGCCGTCGCGATATGGAATCGGCGACTTTGGCGCGGCGCAAGATTGGCTTAAGCGACTTCAAGAGGCCCGGCAATCCTGGTGGCAGATGTTGCCGCTTGGCCCACCTGGCGCGGGCGATTCACCCTATCAAAGTTTTTCCGCGTTTGCGGGGAATCCTGATTTGATCAGCCCCGATCTGCTCGTTGCCGATGGGCTTTTGAGCAAATCGGATTTTCAAGTCCCGCGACTCCCAGAGTCGCGCGTCGATTACCTCCGAGTTCGGCAGTTCAAACGGAAGGTTTTGGCAGCCGCTTACAAACGATTTTCAAAAGATCGCGAGACGCAATTTCAGGATGAGTTCACAACATTCGCGTCAGCCAATGCACATTGGTTGGACGATTACGCGCTGTTCTTGGCCGTCAAAGAAGCTCGGCCAACGGTCAGTTGGATGGATTGGCCGAAAGATATTGCCCGCCGGAAGAAATCCGCAATCGCATCGATACTAAATGAGCTGCGAGATCCAGTCGAAAGATTGAAGTTCGAGCAGTTCATTTTTTTCCGGCAGCTCAAAGCGTTGCGAGATCGCGCGAGAGAAGCTGGCGTGCGCCTGATTGGTGATCTGCCGATCTTCATCTCCGCCGAGTCGAGCGACGTTTGGGCGAACCCGCATCTCTTTCTGCTCGATCAAAATCGCCGGCCAAAGTTCGTCGCGGGCGTTCCGCCTGATTGCTTTTCCTGCACCGGCCAGCGATGGGGCAACCCTGTCTACAACTGGCGGGCAATGAAGGCCGATGGATTTCGATGGTGGATCGATCGTGCGCGCGCGGCTCTGGCACAGGCCGATCTGGTCCGGCTCGATCATTTCCGTGGCTTTGCCGCATATTGGCAGATTCCCGCCGAGAATCGCACGGCTGAATTCGGAAAGTGGGCGCGCTCGCCCGGTGCTGAGCTATTTGAACAGATGAAGCAAGCGCTTAAGGGCTTGCCTTTCATTGCGGAGGATCTGGGACTGATTACACCGGATGTGGAACGCCTGCGCGACCGATTCGGCCTGCCCGGCATGCGTGTTTTGCAGTTTGCCTTTGGCTTAAGTGACAATCCGCATTCGCCGCACAATTACGTTTCTAATTGCATCGCCTACACCGGCACGCACGATAATGATACGAGCGTCGGCTGGTGGAAATCGCTTGAGCGCGATAAGCGGCGCGAAATTGAACGTTATGCGCCAGGCGCGCCGCGCGACATTGCATGGACGCTCATGCGATTGGCCTGGGCATCCGTCGCGTCGATCGCAGTCGCGCCGATGCAGGACGTTCTGCGTCTTGGAAATAAAGCAAGAATGAATCTGCCTGGAACAGGCACCGGCAACTGGCGGTGGCGCATGGCGCCAGCTTCGCTCAATGGCCGCTGGACGGAAGCATTGGGAGAACTGACAGAAACCTATGGCCGCGCAGTTAATGGGTGACGTGGAATGAAGAAGAGCGATGGGCCGCCCCCCCAGCGGCTCCACGCTTTGTCTCACTCAACGCAGCCAATTTCGATTCAACCTCGAACAGCGTGCGCTGGAGGCTCCCTCGCAATTCGCCGGAGATCGGCTCCATCTTCAGAATATCTAAAAGCCTAGCCCGACGATGGTCCAATGCTTCAACCTGATCCCTCAATGTTGCGTAAGCCACGAACTCGCTCCTTCATCCCGCAAGGCGACAGCCGTTGATCGAGATACGTCGGTTGCGATGGTTCGGGTTCGCGCGATTTTGTTGAAAATTTTTAGCTTATTTTGGACGTCGGCTGCGTTCCACATTTTCATTCAATGAGCCTGTGCCGCTTTGCTTGATCGTGGAAGCGCTGCGCTCACCAGCAGGCTCGGCTGTTGAGAACGCCCCGCCTGTCTTTCCTTTGGCGAATTTGGGTGAAACGCGGTCATCGATCTGATCCTGCCCAGGCGCTGCCTGTCCCGTCCGCCCGGTCCTGCCTGCCGCCCGCTGCTTTTTGTCGTTCAAAGACGCATTCCGCTGTGAATTTGCTTGCTGTCCCATATTCATTTCTCCTCGTAAAGGCCGGGCAGCACTTGCTGCCCACAAAGAGTGGCTGGTTCCCGCAATCGTCACGCCGCGCGAGTACGGATGAATTTGGTAGGCCTGACGTGAGGGTGAAGGTATGCTGGTCTGAGCCATGCGCCGGTTCCACATCAACTTGAACCGTCTGGCAGTGCTTTCGGCCGCGCTTTGCGCGCTGGCGACCATATTGTGGGTCGTGTCATTCCATGTTGAGTGGCATCTGACGTTTTACACCGCTAGTTCGCGTTATGTCATAAGAATGAAGGATGGGAGCGTCGGCTGGTATGGTCCCGGGCAGGGTGGATCTCTGAACGCGGTCGATCAAGAGCTCGTTGCGAAAATGAGCAACGATGACTTCGTATGGGAGAAGCCCAACCAGGTCATCAATGGCTGGTTCATCAAGGGGAATGCAAAGCCGGGCAGCGCTACGGCGCAATTGTACGAGCACTGCGCTTCTTCAATCCGCGAGTACCCGGCCATGGCGCCGTACGCCCGCGCGTGGCTGGCTGCGCTGCGCGATCCGAATCGGTTCGTGCCGGCGCAAACGATGCTTCTGCTTCACACGGGCCAATGGCGGCAGGCCAACGCATGGGGCGGATTGCCAGCAGTCAGTTTTGCGCTCGATCAAAAGACGGGGAAGCCGGATCTGTCAGCACGACAGTCACTGATTGCGCAATGGCACGACCGGCTTGAAGCGCCTCTGTATCTGGTCTGGTTTGTCTGGCTTGTTCTGGCTCTGCTGATAGTGCCCTTCGCCTGGCTCGTGCGACCGCGCCGCGCTGGCGGAGCCGCCAGTTGGGGTCTGGCCGGGGCGGCGCTGGCGAGCCTCATTTTGATATACGTTCTCTCCGTCGGGTGGGCGCGAAGTTTTCAGATGGGAGATGCCTGGGTCGCGTGCCCGCGCGAGCTTTCGGTCACCCCACAAGCACAGCGCTATAGCATTTGGGCGTATGACGAGAAATCGGTCATCTCGCGGCGTGGGCGAGTTCAGTTTTTACAAGCGATCAGGTTCTCTTCGAGCAGACCTACACCCCATCCAATCGAGCATCGCATGGGCGTTGAAATCCAGCCATTTCCGCTAATCGGCCCAACGGTTAGTCGATCGATCGAAGCCAGGTGGAAGATTCCTGGAGTCATCTATATAGGTCATCCTTCGCAAACCGTGATGAGGCCGGGCTCCATGCTAAAGCTCGTGCCGACGACCATGATGATGAACGGCTCCAAGACGACTGTTCAGGTCCGCATAGCGGTGCCGGTCCCTGGACTTCCTCCGGTGGCGGAACCGGTCTATTCCGCACATTCGCTGGTGATCTCGTATTGGCTGCCGATTGTCGTGGCGTCGATCCTGCCGCTGTTGGCGATGTGGAAGCGCCTGCAAAGATGGAGAACCGACCTCCGCGGCTTATGTCCAATATGTGGATATGATCTGCGTGCGACGCCGGATCGATGCCCGGAATGTGGATTGGTGCCGGTGAAGGCGCAGGCCGATTCGAGATGCACTTCAGCACCCACATGATATGCGCCGCCTAAAATTGAATCGTGGCGGGAACGCTTCAACAGTTCGCTCAAGTCAATGACGCAGCGGCGGCCACGTCTTCGAAGCTTCAGAAGCAGGCGATTCTGGGTGACTATTTCGGGAAGCTGGACGAACGCGATTTGAGACTCGCTGTGCGCTTTGCCGAGGGGCGCGTCTTCGCGGCGACCGACGAGCGGGTGCTTTCGGTTGGCGGAGCGATGGTGTGGGACATTGCGCAGGCCATCACTGGATTACGTGCAGACGTGTTGGGCGAGATGGTTGTTCGCCAGGGCGAGATTGGCGAAGCGCTGTCGCAGGCTTGGCCGGGGGACGAGAGTGCGGTAGCGCCAGCCGATCGAGGTAACGATGATTTGCTCGCGACCGTTCAAACGTCAATCCCGTTGAATTCGACTGAGCCGCTGACTCTGCAAGAGCTCTCCGATGCTTTTGACCGTATCGCCGCTGCGCGTGGCGTTGAGCCGAAACGGGCGATCTTGTTTGATCTGTTCCTGCGATGTCGGACCGGACGGGAAGCCGCTTATCTCACGAAGATTATCTTCGGCGATCTCCGTACCGGCGTTCAGGAGGGTGTGCTCCAGGCGGCCATCGCAAAGGCATCCGGAAAAACGCTGGCACAAATCCGACAATGTCAGTTTCTGGTGGGCGATTTGGATGAGGTGGCGGTGCTCGCGAGAAACAATGCGCTGGAGGCGGCGCAGTTTCGGCTCTTTCATCCGATCCAGTTCATGCTCGCCACGCCGCAGGAATCCGCCGACATTGCGGCACAGACAATGTCGGGCCGGGAGTATTTCGCTGAAGACAAGCTCGATGGAATTCGTGCCCAGGTGCATCGATCGGGCAATCGCATCGCCATCTTCACGCGCACGATGGATCGAGCCGACGAGAGTTTTCCTGAAGTGGTCGAGGCGATGGAGAAAGTGCCGAGCGAATTTCTTCTGGACGGCGAAATTGTTCCGTTTCGTGATGGCAAAGTCCTGCCTTTCGCTCATCTTCAAAAGCGGCTCGGCCGAAAGAAGATCAGCGCGCAGATTCGGCGAGACAATCCGTTGGCCTTTATTGCATTCGATTTGCTCTATCGGGACGGAGAGCTTCTGGTCGATTGCCCGCTGCAAGATCGGCGTGCGCGCCTTGCGCAACTCGCTGAATTTGCGCCGAGCCTGTTGGCGGTGACCCAGACTCAAGTTTCGACAGCAGCAGAAATTTCAACCGCATTTGATTCTGCGCGCTCTCGCCGCAACGAAGGAATCGTGCTGAAGGATCCGCAGTCGCGATACATGCCGGGCCGGCGCGGGCAGGCGTGGCTCAAGCTCAAGACGCACCTGGCGACGATCGATTGCGTGGTGACGGCAGCGGAGTATGGAAATGGGAAAAGGCGAAATGTGTTGAGCGATTATACCTTTGCCGTCTGGACGAGGGATCCCGCCGACCCCTCTGCCCGTCTCGTCAATGTCGGCAAGGCCTACAACGGCGTGACCGATGCCGAAATTGCCCAATTAACCGAGCTCTTCCTTTCCATAGCGACGGCTTCAAATGGGAGGGTGTTCGCCGTGCAACCCAAGGTCGTGCTGGAAATTGCGTGCGATCAGATCCAGCGCAGCACCCGGCATGAAAGCGGATTTGCCTTCCGATTTCCCCGGATCAAGCGGATCCGGTGGGACAAACGGCCGGAGGATGCCGATCGGCTGGCGCGCGTGCGACAGCTTTATGAATCCACCCATAACTTCGGCTACTCCGCCGAGTTAACCAAAGCCGAGGTTCGCGAGCCGACGTTATTCGATTGAGAAATACCTCTTTCATTCACTCTGCTCATTGTCAAATTGGCCGGCAAAGTATGCGCGTGGCCTTTCGTCAGCGAGATCTTCGATTGGCACGAGAGTTGTTGTGAGGCATATCGAATTACTGCTGCCGAAGTGTGAGCGATCCGCGTGGAGACGCGGCGCCGGCAGACAGGGAAGGAAGGCCCCATCATGACTTTCTCATTGATCGCAATCGAAAACAACATTCAAAAAGTTGTCGGCACCGTTTGGGCATCCGATGAATCGTCCGCGCGGATTCTTCCGCAAGTGCTGGCCGAATCCCAAACGCGTGAGATTTCACTGAGACGGGAAGAAGACCGCGAGATTCCCCTGCGGATCGTTCAGCGCGAGCCGTTCTGCTGTTAAATGTAAACGCGGCGGGTGTAGACCCACCACTCAATGATCAAGAGTGGCAGCGCGCCAAAGGCGACAATCCACCACCACAATTCAAGGCGAGCCTTGGCTCCTCCCGCCGCTTCGACGGGTGCGTTGATGTCGCCAGGTGCATGATCGGCCGGCAACAGATTGCTTTCGTTCGCATCGAGTAGGTTTACCGCCATCTGTTCGTATTGCGGAATCGGCGGCGAGGTCGTGTAAAGCCCCACGCGATTCATCGCGGGCAGGGCAAAGTCTCCATTGACAGGAACTGGGATCTTCTGTGGCCCTTCCGGTCCAGTGAGTGTGACGGTCGCCGGATTCCCGGCTCGCTGAAGATTCACGCGCGGAATGGTCGGCGTAGCGCCGGGCGAGAAGGATTGCCGCACATCCATGTCGCTGCCGACGGCCAGGTATTGCATTGCGTTGTGCAGGAAGATTGGGAAGCTCACCTTCAGCGGCCAATTACTTTGTAAGCAATCGAAGGCGACGATCAGATTCGTGCCTCGGGCGGTACGATTCATCACCAGCAATGGCCCTTTAAGCCCATCGATGAGCACCTCCGCATCCTTTGGAACATCCAGCTTCGTCGCCTCGGCAATATAAAGCTTGCCGAGGTCGAGGTCTTTCAGGATCGGGTGATCGCGCTTCCAATCGAGGATGCCGACATCTTCGAGGAATGCGGTTTGGCCGGAAGGAGTCTTGGCGACCTTCACCTTCGCATCGTCCGGCAGCTCGCCATGCTTTCCGTTGAGGAAGTAGATGAAGTTGCCCGAGGGCGGCAGCACCTTCGGGTTGTATCGGTCGAAAATATACACGTCGTAGCGATTGCGCTTGTCGGTCGAGAGCGATTCATACACATCCGGATGCAGCACATCGGGATTCTTCAGGCCAAGCTGATTAATCGCCTTCTCGAGAAAGAAATTGCCTTCAGTGACCAGCAAGACCGACAAGGACCGCGGCGGCGGCACCACCACCTGTGCGATGTCGTCTGCAAAGAGTCCATCCCCATCGCGTTTCATTTGTTCGATCTTCAGCACGGCCGAACTGGTCACATCCAAATTGAACGTGACGCTGTTTAACTCGGCGCGCCCACCATTGTGTTCATATTTATCGCGCTCATCGCGATCCCAGCGATCGGGAAGAAGAAAGGTGCTCTGTGAACGATTCCCATTCACCTCGACCACTTCGTTATCCACACTGAGCTGCACCGGCACTTCGACCGGATCGGGGCCAAAATTGGCCAGCCGCGCAAAGACCTGAACTTCGGTGGGCCGCTCGTAATTTCGTTTGGCGCTCAGCGCGACGATGCCGACGTTGCCGGTCTTGTCGGAGCCCATTTTTTCAAAATGAAGTTTGCCGCGCAGGGTTACATCGTTGGCATCCGTGGCGCGCCCATCGGAATAAAGATAGACATCAGGCGGATCAATACCCGGCCGATACTGCTCCGGATCGAAGTTCATCTGCGCATCGGCAAGCTGATAGCCAAGTTTTATGCGCGTGACGCGGTCGGTCGGCTGGATGCGATCAATGGCTGTTTTCAGGGCAGCCTGGTCGTGCGTCAGCGGCTGAAGCGTTTCGGACGAATCATCGAACGCGATGACCATCGCCGTTCCGTTTTTCGGCATGGAATCGACCAAGTCGCGCGCTTCGCGCTTGGCCAGTTCGAGACGAGTTTCCTTGGAGCCTGCATCCCGCGCGTTCATTGAAGCCGAGCGGTCGATCAGGATGACATTCATCTTGCCCGGCGGCGGGCGATGGTTAGCCACCGGACGCGAAAAGGACAGCAGCAGGAGCATCAGCAGGATCAATTGCAGCAGCAAAAGAAGATTGCGCCGCAGGCGCTGGAATGGCGAATTGACCTGAAGATCCTGAATCGCCTTTTTCCAGAGGAAGGTGGAACTAACTGGCATCTCCCGGCGACGCAGCTTGAGGAAATAAAGAATCAGCAGCGCCGGAATGACCAGCGCCGCCGCCCCGGCGGCGTACCATTTATTCAGAAATACCGGAAACCAGGACATGCTTCTTCAAAGCCTTCCGAATGTCCGCCAAGGTCAACCCAGCAACCCGCGCTCGCGCAGATAATTCAACACCAATGTGCTGAATGGCACCGCCGTGCTGGTAAACAAATAAGTGCCGCCGCGGCGCGTGATGTAATCCTTCAGCGACAGGCAATAAGCGTTGAGATTTGCCTTGTATTGTTTGATCAACGGCTGCGTGATCGACACCTCCGCCATGTCGTCGTCTTCCATGTCGCGCAGCTTCAGGTCTCCTTGAAGATCGGGATCGATTTCCTGCGGGGAAAGCACCTGCACGCAGAACAAATCGTATTTGCCGCCTGCGACGTAACGAAGGCCGTTCTCGTAGCCGCCCTTGTCGAAGAAATCTGATAGAACGACGCAAACGCCCTTCTGGCGATGAGACAAGGCAAATTTCTTACATGCCTCGGCCAGGTGACTCGGGCCATTGGGGGTGAGCTTCTCGACAAAGTCGATCATCTGGGCGACGCGCCGGCGGCCGCGCATGGCGCCGGTCTCGCCCACGATCCCATCCGACATCGCAGCAATGGTCACGCGGTTGTAGTTCACTAGGCCGATATATCCCAAGGCCGCCGCCACCTGCTTCATGTAATAGGCTTTGTTGGGATTTCCATAATCGCAGCTTTTGCTGACATCGAGCAGCACGTACAACGAAAGATCTTCTTCCTCTAAAAACAGCTTGAGAAAGAGCCGATCAAGGCGGGCGTAGATGTTCCAGTCGATGAAGCGAAGATCGTCGCCGACGACGTAATTCCGGAAATCGGCAAATTCGACGCTTTGGCCACGGCGCTTGGATCGTCGCTCGCCTTTCATCTTCCCGGCCAGCAGCTTGCGCGACATGACATCGAGCTGATCGAGCTGCGCCATGAAACCGCTTTCCAGCAGGCTAGCGGGTTTGGAAGGAGTTGAGGTGGCTTGAACGGTCATGCAAATCAACTTCGGCTAAGAGTTTTCCCCGACCGTCGCATCGCGGCACGAAGTTCCCATTGCTCGAGGAGTCTTAAGAATCGCGTATCGGGGTGAGATTTCCCAATCGCTGCCAGTGTCTCGATTGCCTCATGAACACTCCGGCCCGTATGCCAGAGATAAGCCGCGGTCATTGCCGGCGCTCGAACCGAACCAGCCGAGCAATGGATCAACACCCTGCCCGCCTTTCGTCCCGCATCGACAAAGGCGCAGGCTCGCGCAACCTGTTTTCGAAATGGTGGATCGGGGCTGATGCTCGGTAATCGGAAGTAAGAAAACAGTCCCTCGAAGTAGCAATCCACTTCCGCCGCGCAATTCACCACGTGAGTGATTCCATGGCGACGCAACTCATCCAAATTGCTGGCGTCGCGAGCGTTCCCGACGAAAAGATTATCAAGGCATTGAATCATCAAACATGGCCCCCGCTCTTGCCCACTGGGGGAGGGTAGTTATCGCCGCACTATTGTACGCCAAAGCCGGCATTGGGTGCCAGCATTCCGCAGGATCGTTGTTCGAAATTGGCTCTAAGAAGGTGGACGTTGCCGTTTGGCGTGACTTGCAACCTCGGCCAGCTCATTTTTCGAATCTCGACACGAGCTCCAGGAACATCCGCATCCCCACCGCCAGCGTCGCATCGGTAAAGTCATAATGATCGCTGTGCAGGGGCGGATATTCATTGCGGTCGGCTGGCTCGACACCCACAAAAAAGAAGCAGCCGGGCACCTGCTCCAGGTAATAGGCGAAATCTTCGCCGCCCATGGATGGGCGTGGGACCATCAGAAAACGGTCCGAGCCAAAGACGCTTCGCGCCGTTGCTGCCACGTAATCGGCCATCGCTGGGTCGTTAACGGTTGGCGGATAGCCTTCGATCCAATTGAACTTCAGTTCGCAATTGTTGGCTTGTGCGATTCCACTGCACCGACGTTCGATACCGGCCTGAATCTTTTTGCGAGCTTCGCTGTTGAGCGTGCGCGCGGTCCCTTCGATGGTGGCCGTGTCGGGAATGACATTGACTGCCGTCCCTGCATGGAAGGAGCCGACGGTGACCACCGCGCTGTCAGTTGGATCGAACTCCCGGCTCACAAACTGCTGAAGATTCAACACCGCTTCCGAAGCGGTCACGATTGGATCGATGCCAAGATGAGGATAGGCCCCATGACAACCACGACCCGTAAAAGTGGCGGAAAAGACATCGGTTGCCGCCAACAGCACACCCGGCTTGGTCGCGACCATGCCGACTTTCAACCCCGGCCAGCCATGTAGACCGAAGATCGCGCGCACTTTCGGCCCGATCCGTCCATCGAGCGCGCCGGCGCGAATCAGCCGTTCCGCTCCCCCGCCGCCCTCTTCGGCGGGCTGCCAGAGGAGCTTCACGCAAACGGGGAGCTCGCTGGCAATCGAGTTCAATATGCCCGCCACGCCGGCGAGGGTCGCGGTATGGCCGTCGTGTCCACAGGCATGCATCCGCCCTTCGTGAGTGCTGGAATAAGGAAGCCCAGTCTTTTCGAGAATCGGCAGCGCATCGATATCGGCGCGTAAAGCGACGCAGGGTTTCTTTGTGTCTCCAATAATGGCGATGGTTGCCGTCGGCGCATCAGGAACACCGTCGATATGACCGATTCCCATTGCACTCAATTCCGCGCGCAACATTGCAGCCGACTGGAATTCCTCGTAACCCAGTTCCGGGATCTGATGCAGCCGGTGGCGAAAATCCGCGACGCGCGGCAAGGATTTTTCAATTGAAGCTTGCAAGGTCATGCAATGAGGCTACGCCCCCGCCTGCTGGGCATCAAGCTTGCCCGATGCACAGTTTAACGCTGTCAGGAATCGTAGGGGTCATTAGAATCTCGCCCGATGGTCTTCCATATCTTTGCCTATGTCTCGATTGCAATTGTCGTGTTTCTGCTGTTTTTGATTCTATTCGAGCCGAGCCTGCCCTATTCCGCGTCTCCGATCGATTGCGAGCTGTCCTCCAACCATTTCATCTGCCTGCTGAGCGCCGTCAGCGATGCGCAGCTTCATGAGCGAAGCTCAGTCGAGCCATTTGTAGGCGGGGAAGTCTTTTACGAGGCGGAGCTGGAGGCGATTCGCTCCGCGCAACAAAGCATTCATCTCGAAGCCTTCATTTTTCATCCCAGCCCAATCGGCGACCGATTTCTCGACGCGCTGTCGGAGCGGGCAAGGGCCGGCGTCGATGTTCGGCTCGTCATCGATTGGGTCGGCAGCCTTCCGACGCCCAATCGCTATTTCGACGGTTTGCGGAAGGCAGGCGGAAAGGTGTCCTGGTATCAGCCCTTGCGCTGGTACACCTTCAAGCGGTTCAACAACCGCACGCACCGTGAACTGCTGGTCGTCGATGGAAAAATTGGATTTATCGGAGGGGCCGGGATCGCATCGCACTGGCTCGGCGGAGACAAGGGCAAGCCGCCGTGGCGCGACATGATGTGCCGGGTCAGGGGAGAACTGGTCATCGGGCTGCAAAGCTGCTTTGCCGAGAATTGGCTGGAGACGACAGGCCAGATTCTGGATGTATCGCGCGAGTTTCCCGGTTGTGGTTGCGAAGAGCCGGACTCGGGTCAAAAAGTTCAAAGCGATGATTCGCAGCCGGCTCGAGGGATGGTTGTCATCAGCACACCATCGGCAGCGCGTTCATCTCGCGCGCGAGTGCTGTTTCAGGTCCTGATGGCATCGGCCCGCAAGACGGTTTATATCAATTCGCCCTATTTTTTGCCGGACCGCGCTGCCCGCCGGCAGATGATCAAGAGTGTGGGCGACGGCGTCAGGGTCGTCGTCATTGCGCCGAATAATTACAACAACCACTACATCGCCCGGACCGCAAGCCGGCGAGTCTATGGCCAACTCATAAGGGCTGGCGTCGAAATTCATGAATATCAGCCATCCATGATCCACAAGAAGGCCATGGTCGTGGACGGCGAGTGGAGCGTTATTGGCTCAACCAACTTCGATCACCGTTCCTTCGGTCTGAACGATGAAGTGAACTTGGCTGCTTACGACCCCACGCTGGCTCAATCATTGGAACGCGATTTTCAATATGAGCTGTCGCAGAGCCAGCGAATCACTTATGAAGCGTGGAAGCATCGTCCCCTGCATGAAAAGCTTTTCTCTTTCGTCGGTTTGTTGCTACAACGACAATCCTGATCAAAATGGCATCAGGAAATCCCTTAACATCACAAGTAATTGACAACGGTATAAAGGCGGCAGGAGTTTCATGCTCGACTCAATTGATCACGTCAACATTGTCGTCACAGATCTGGATCGCATGGCCGATTTCTACACTCGGCTGTTGGGCATGAAGATCACCAAGCGCGTGAGCATCAGTGGGCCGTGGATCGATCTGACCGTCGGACTGCGTAACGTGCGCGCGGATGTAATCTATATGGATCTCCCTTCAGGCCCGCGCATCGAACTGATTCGATATAATCGTCCGTCGCACGAACGGCCCGATGGTCTGGGCGAATCGAATGTGCCTGGCCTTCGACATCTGGCCTTTAAGGTCAGCAACATCGATTCGATCGTCGCATTGCTGAAACGGGAAGGCATCCATTTCTTCAGCGATGTGCAGCTTGTTCCCGATTCCCAGGTGACTTATTCGGGCGGTGTGCGAAAATACTTGGCATACTTCCAGGACCCGGAAGGAAATCTGCTGGAACTGTGCGAGTACAAATGAGCAGTTGAGGTCAAGGCCCCCAAAGAGGAATGAGAGCCATGGCTCGTTTCCACCTCGCCGGCATCAATCCATTTGGCCCCATTCTAGAGAAAGAAATGCGGGTGTCTGCGCGGCGCATGCGAACCTACCTGCTGCGCGTTGGATACCTCGGGTTTTTCCTGCTCCTGTTGTTCATGGTTTATTCCGCGACGATGGACGATCGCGGCGCGGGGACGGCAAGGTACAGCCAGCGCGCCGCCGATTTGGGGTTCGGGTTCTTCATTTGCTTCACCATGTTCAGCATCTGGTCGATGGGCATCATTGGCCCAGTGCTGACCAGCACCGCCATCGGCTCGGAACGTATGCAGAAAACCATGCACGTTTTGCTGATGACGCCTATCAACGCATGGCAGATTGTCGCCGGGAAGTTGTTCAGCCGATTACTGATCGCCTTGATGTTACTCGGACTGAGCCTGCCGGCGCTGGCGGTGGTGCGACTGCTCGGCGGAATCGAAATCGAGCAGATAGTGGCGGTGCTTTGTGTGGCGGCGGCACTGGCGCTGAGTTCCGCTGCGCTGGGACTGTTCTTTTCCACCATGATCAACCGCGCCTATGCGGTCATTCTGCTCTCCTATGCGGTTCAATTCATCATTTACATCATTCTGCCTGGTGTGATCACGTCGGTTGCCGTCGGAATGCGCGCGACCAGTTCGATTCGCATTGTGGGACTTATTACGGCATTCAATCCCTACTTTCTGGCGACGATTCTGGCCCAAGGAAACGGCAGAATGGGCAGCATGATGTTTGGGGGACAGATCTGGATCGAATGCGTGATCATCCAATGCAGCATGGCAGCCCTGCTTCTTTTGGCAAGTGCCCTGATTGTCCGGCGGAGATCGCGGAGCGAAGGCGAGGCGCCGGCGATGATGCCATCGGTGGCTCGGGTTTCTGCCGCGTCTCCCCCACCGCTGCCGGCGGTTGCCGCGCCAGTAATCCCCGCCGCGCCAGCATTAAGTGTGCCCGTCATCGCGCGCGAGAGCGGACGAGCGGTGAGCAATAATCCGATTCTCTGGCGGGAAGTCCGCCGGCCGCTGATTCCCAAGTTGTGGCAGCGCCTGCTGGCGATCGTCGTGACCGCGTTCGTGCTGTTACTTTGCTATGCCACCCTGGCCTACAACGACGCGCTCAGGCAAGCCGATGCCCAGATCTTTTTTGCCAATGTTTTTAACGCTGGCGCGTGGGTGATCGTGGCGGTGCTGTCGGCGACGGTCATCGCCCAGGAAAAGGAAGGGGATACCTGGACGCTGTTGATGGCCACGCCCGTGAGCGGATCGGCCATCGTATGGGGTAAGGTGCTGGGCACGATCCGCCGACTTCAATGGCCGGCGGCGATTGTTCTCGTTCACTTGCTGATCTTCTGGATCGCAGGCGTCATTTCCCTGTCGGTCGTTGGATTGATCCTCTGGATCATTGTGACATTTAATAGCCTGTGGCTCGCAACAGGGATTTACTTCTCGCTGCGAATGCGGAACACGACCTCGGCTGTCGTATACAACCTGCTCATGGCGCCGCTGCTGTATGGCTTGCCGTTCGGCATTCTCACGGTGATCTCGAATATGCACTATCCCCGGACTGGTTATGAGGAAAATGTCGGTTGGTATCTGCCCTATTACTATCTCAACAGCGGCGTGCATGGGTTGATTTACACTGGCCGCAACCTCTACTTTACCGATCCGTCGGGCCAAGGGACCACCATCAACGCCGTCTTGCGAACAGCGATGTCAGTTGGCGGTTTGTACGTGATGGTGTCTCTATTCATTCTGGTCCACATCAGCCGGCGCCTGAATCGACTCGTGGGGCGCGCGGAGCAGATTGAACCGGTGCGGCGACAGAAAACGCGACCCAATAACCCGGCAATAGCGTGAGCCTTGCATGCGTCTAGGCCTTAAACTCCTTTGACCATTTTCACTTCCACCTGCTCATTGCGCGAAAGATCGGCCAGTGTGCGCTTCCCCACGATAGCCTTGATGAGGACCCGGCTGTCGGTGAATTGCCGGTCATAAACGCGCGTATGGGATTCAATGAATGTCAGCAGCCGGCCGTTGGACACATCGGCTTCGAGCGTCACATCCAGTTGCTGCCCACGAACGGCGGCAATCACAGCCTCGGCGAGTTCTCCCATGCCCGTGCCATGGCGGGCGCTGATGGGGATGGCTCCCGGATGAAGCGTGCGCCACACCGGGTAGGCCTCCTGCCCTTCATCGGTATCGATCTTGTTGAGCAGAAGAATCTCCGGCTTTTCCGATGCGCCGATGTCTTTGAGCACTTCGTGAACGCTCTTGAACTGCTGCTCGGCATGCGGGTGGCCGACGTCCAACACGTGCAGCAGCAGGTCGGCATGCACCGCCTCTTCCAGCGTCGCTTTGAAACTGGCGACCAGATTGTGCGGCAGATCACGGACAAAGCCGACGGTATCAGACAGCATCACTTCGCTGCCGCGCTCGATGCGCCACGCGCGCGTCTTGGTGTCGAGCGTGGCAAAGAGCTTGTCATCGGCATAGGTGCCGGCCGAGGTTAGGGTGTTGAAAAGCGTGCTTTTGCCGGCATTCGTATAGCCCACGATGCAGACCGTGAAATGCTCGCGATTGCGATCTTCCACCAGCCGGCTCTTGCGCGCCTGGATCACCGAGATTTCAGATTTGAGATTTGAAATCCGTTTGCGGACTAGTCGGCGGTCGGTTTCGAGCTGTGTTTCACCGGGGCCGCGCGTTCCGATGCCGAGTCCGGATCCACTGCCGGCGATGCGCTCCAAGTGCCCCCACATGCGGGCGAGGCGTGGATACGTATATTGCATCTGGGCGAGCTCCACCTGGAGCTTGGCTTCGTGGGTCTGGGCGCGCGTGGCGAAGATATCGAGAATCAGTTCGGATCGATCAAGAATCTTGACGCCTTCGCCGCGCTCGGCGTCGATTTCTTTATTGATGAGCCGTTCGAGTCCACCGATCTGTCCGGGAGAAAGATCGTTATCAAAAATGACGACATCGGCATTGTTCTTCTTTGCGAGCGCGGCGATTTCCTTGGCCTTCCCGCTCCCGACGTACGTGCCGGCATCGGGCTTCTGGCGGCGCTGGAGAATCGTGCCGACCACCTTCGCCCCTGCGGTTTTCACCAGCGATTCCAGCTCTCCCAGCGGCTCGCGCGGGTCGGCGGTTGAATCAGGGAGAATCACCCCCACCAGCACCGCTCGCTCCTGCCGAACCGACAATTCCGTTCGCTTTAGATCAGACAAAGAATCTCCTGCACCTGCCGCGCATTTGCCTCAAAAACTTCGACCGGATCGCATTATAGCACGATGAATTCGTGCATTGCTCGCTCTACCCGCGAATGATCTGCGCCATGGCCTCGGCCAATTTTTCAGGCGTGCAGGAAAGAATATCCATGCCGACCTTTCGGCATTTGCCGGCGGTGGTCTTGTTGTATTCCGGCCGGGCTTCATAACCCAGCGCGCCCAGGCCGATCATGCGGATACCGGACGCCGACATATCGCGCACCTGGGAGACAAGGTCACTCTCGGATCTTCCTTCATAAAAATCGGTGATGAGCACGACGATCGTCCGCGAAGGCTGGCTGACCAGTTGCTGGGCATATTGCAGGGCGCGGGTGATGTCGGTGCCGCCGCCAAGCTGGATCGACAGCAGCACATCGACCGGCTGGCCGACCTTGTCGCTCAGGTCCGCAACATCCGTGTCGAACAGGAACAGGCTCGTTCGCACCGATGGAAGCTCGGCAAAGATCGACGCCATGACCGCTGAAAAAATCGCTGAATCGAGCATCGACCCGGATTGATCCACCGCGACGATGACGTGCCAGGGCCGGCTGCGCCGCTCAGCGGCATGGAAATAGAGCCGATCGACCAGCAGCTTCCCCGATTCGGCATCATAATTGTGGAGATTGCGACGCAGCGTGCGGTTGAGATCGAGATTGCGATAGACGCGGCGAGGCGAATGCTTGTCTCTGCGAATCGCACCAACAATCGCCGGCTCAATTTGCACCTTCAGCTTCTTTTTCAATTCCGCCACGACCTTGTCGATGATCTTGCGCGCCAGCGCCCGCGTCTTTTCATTCAGCAGATCGCGATGGGTGAGCAGAGTCTTGACCAGCTCCTGATTCGGCTCGATGCGCTCGAGAATCTCCGGCTTTTCCATCAGCTCGCGCAGGCCACGACGATTGACCAGCTCGCGCTCCATCACTTCCTTGGCCTGTCGCGGGAAAAGCTCGCTCACTTCATCCACCCAGCGCGGCACATTCATCGCATGGCCCGGCCCGTGACCGCCCGTTCGATCCCCGGGCTTTTGCTTCCCGCCAGGCGTTCCAAAGAGAAACCCGACCAGCGCCTCGATGCGCTGCATTTTCTCGTCATCTCCGAGACCGATGCCATGCTCCTCGGCTGCCTTGCCAAGGACCAGCCGCCAGCGGGTCAGCGTCTTTCTTTGGGCGTGCGTCAGATCAGCCACTTAGTTCTCCTACGCATCATTTCCAAGCCATTCCTTCATGATGGCCGCGACTTGGGCATCGAGGGAGGCCATCAACTGCGCGGCTTCCACGCTCGCGGTGAGCGTCCGCAGCGATTCATCTTCCTTCAGGCCATACAGTTTGGCGACGTGCGAAGCGACGTTGTCGCGCTGGCGATCGTGAAGCGTCTCGAAGGCTGCACGCAGGCGCGGGATCATGTTCAAAAATGTCTCGTCTTCGGCGACGGACAGAAGCTCATTGATTGCTTCGACAATGGAGCGCGCGCCAAGCAGAATTGCGGTTCGCGATACGCGCAGCATCCCATGCAGAAAATCACCCGCGACGACCTGCTGCTCGACACTGCCGCGGGCGTAGGCGCGAAGCTCGGCGGCCAACTGGTCCGGCTTCATTCGCCGCATTTCCGTCAAGACACCGAGAAATGCGCCGCGCAGGAAAGGCATCGTCGAAATCGATGCCGCGCGTGCGACATGTGTCGCAAAAAGGTCAGCATCTAAATCCTGACGGATGACGACCGGCTCGGCCAGCGCAAGCAAACCCGCAATCACTTCTTCCCATTGCTCGGGCGGGACCGATGCCGCATCCGGGACGGCAAAGCAGGCGCGATCGAAGCATCGCGAAATCAAATCGGCCAGACGCTGCGGACCGAGGTTGCGATAGACGGCGTATCGCTCCAGCAGCATCAGCGACACCAGTGCATCGGCCAGCGAATGAAACCGCGAATCCTGATCGATCGCATGCCCCGTCGCCTGCTCGGCCTGATCGACAAGCTGCGGCAAATCCATATCCACCGCCTGCACCAGCATCCGACAAGCCGGCCCGGCTTCGTAAGCTTTGCTGCCCAGGCTTTCGCGCAGCAGCGTCGTCGCGGCCGATTCGATCGTGTCGCCGTTCAGACTGCGCTCCATGAGCGATGCTTCAATCTGCGGGCTCCATCGCAGCTTCCAATGTTCCTTGAAGATCGACTGCCCAAATGGAGCCGCCTCTCGCTGCACATCTCCGATCTTGACGCCCAGGAAAATCAGGCGATGCAAAAAGGCAGAGCGAGCGGAATCTTCGGGCTTGCGCTTGTCCAGCTCGTAACTCTGGACGCGCTCATAAGCGGCAACGTCCTGGAGTTTGAGCCGATCGAGTTGCTCGTAAAAATCATTGATGATCGGCAGGCGGCCGATGCGATCGGTGACGTGGCCGAGGCGCGTGCCGATGTTGATCTCGTCGATGGCTTCCAGCAGATTGCCGGCATCGTTTTTGGGATTGCCTTTGCAGCAGCAAGTGATCAGGGCGTCGCGGATGTCGTCGAGGACGGGATCATTCTTGCCACGTAAGCGCGCCAAGAGCATCGCGTGTTGCGTGGCGGAAATAGCATCGGCCGACGAACAGCGGTCGCCGCGTTTGCGGGCTTCCTTGATGACATCGATGACATAATCGATGACCACCTGCTCTTGTCCGCGCCCGCCGCTGTGATGATTGTGGCAAAGCTCGTAGTAGCGCGGCGCGCGGTTGCCGGCGCCGTAGCCAGAAAGCTCGGAGATGCGGAAATAGGAATAGGGCGCGACGGTGACGCTGAGCGTTCCATCCGGGAGCGCGGGAGGAGGCTGGGGATCGTCGCGATCGAGAAAAATATGGAAGCCGCCGCAGACGACCATCGCGTCGCGCGGATCGACTTTCTTTTCAGCGAGCGTCTGGCGGATCGTCTGCCACATGAAGCGTTCGCGCGGCAGCGTTCCATCCGCTTCAAGCGATTGCGCCGGCGTCGTAGCGCGGACAGCGGCGCAAAAAAGCGCGATCTCCCGGCGAAATTGTTCGAATGTTTGCCCTTCGCGCGGCAGCTCAAAGAGCCGATCCCACGTCTCCTCCCAACTCCGGTAACCCGCCGCCTGCGACAGGAGCTGATAGAACCGGCTCATCGGCGCGATCTGATCGAGATGTCGCCAGATCGGCGGCTGCTCCTTCACCGCGCCGTCCCCCGCTTGCCCGATGGCATAGTGCGGCAGATCGATGAACATCGCCTCGGCGCCGATTCGCCTGGCAATCGTCATCGCGACGAATTCGGGCGAATAGCTCAGCATCGGATACCAGACGGAACTGCGCGGCGGAGTCAAATCCGGCTCGGCATCCGGAGGAAGCGCATGACGATAACTCGAATAAATCGCCACCGGCGGGCGCGTTTTCGCATCCACCAAAAACTCGATCATCGCCTGCGCTTCGTGCGGCCCTTCGATGAAGATTATCTTCGGCTTTCGCTGCCGGATGCACTCAGCCAGGTTGCGGGCCACGGCGGGCGAATGGTGCCGAACGGGAAACCAGTACAGTGGATCCGCGAGCACGCGATCCACCTGCGCAACCAAATCCTCCACGTTGATCGCGGACGCCTCGGCGGCTTCGCGGATTTGGCTGTCGGGTTGGACGGAAGGCTCGCTCATGAAAAAAGTTCAATCCACATCCAGCGCCTTGCGGGCCTCATCGTGAAAGGCCTGCCAGTGCTTGTCGGTCATCCCGCGCTTTTTGGCGATGATGGAGACATATTCCTTCAAAGCAGCAAGGTCCTGCGGATCTTCCTTGACGATCGAGCCGACCAGGTTCCGCGCGATCGAGGCGGCGGAGACTTTTCCATCGCCAAAGAATCGCGTGTGCAAGGCCGCATCGACTGCCGTTCCAATTGCTTCCGCGGTGGAAAGCGTGGTCGTTGGCGTTTTGACGCTGATGCCCTCGGCCGACCGTCCATCGCGCAGTTCGCGAAATGCGGTCGCCAGCAGATCGAGAATCGCCGGTTCGATTGAGATGGGGATGTCATATCGCGACAACAGATCGGCTGATCGCTGGCGGACGATTTCCACTTCGGTTTTGCGATCGGCAACGATGGGGATGTGAACGTAATTGAATCGGCGTTTAAGCGCGGCTGAAAGATCATTCACGCCCTGATCGCGCGAGTTGGCTGTCGCGATCACATTAAAACCTGGCTTTGCGAAAACTGCGTTCGCTTCGGGTAGCTCCGGAATCGCGATGTTCTTTTCCGAAAGGATCGACACGAGCGCATCCTGCACATCCGGCACGCAGCGGGTAATTTCCTCGAAGCGAAGCAGGCCCCCGCTGCGCATGGCCACCATCGTCGGCGAGGGAATCAGATTCCCGGTGTTGGGCCCCTCAGCAATCACGCGGGCGATGTTCCAGGAATACTTGATGTGCTCTTCGGTGGTGCCGGCGGTTCCCTGAATGACCAGCGTTGAATTCCCAGTGATCGCTGCTGCCAGGTGTTCGCTCAGCCAGCTTTTGCCGGTGCCGGGATCACCGACGAGCAGCAGCGCGCGATCGGAGGCGAGTGTGACGATCGCCCGCTCGACGATTGAAGTTTCACCAAAGAATTTGCGGGTAATCTCGATCTTCTGCTTCTTTCCGCCAATTGTCGCATCGAGGGGCTTGCCGCCGATGATGTAGGTCAGCACCGAGCGCGGCGAAAGCTTCCAGGATGAGGGCGGCTTGTCCGATTCATTTTGCCGAAGTGCTTCGAGCTGGTCGGCATAGACGATCTCCGCCGGGAGACGCAGGGCTTTGCCTTTGTCTGAATTTGCGGCGGGTGTATCGGTCGCTGCATCGGCTTTCTTTGCCATGGTGGATGCTCCGTTGTCAGATGCACGTCAAGTGAATTTCATCGCCTTGATCAGCGCCGCCTGGCTGATTTTGTCGGGCGAAAGGGTCAAATATTGCGGCCCATCTTTTTCCAATACCGACAGCGGCTGAAAAATCAGCCGGCAGGATTCGTAATGGGCCACGCCAAACAGCGGTGGCCGGGTGCGCTTCTGCGCCAGCTTGGTGAACAGATCGTGAAGTGGAGTGCCTGATGGTCCGCGATCGAGCCGCGCCTCAAGCTGAAGCGCCTTGGCAGTGATCGGAAGCAGGTCGTACCCCTCATGGCTCGATTCCAGCTTGCTCGCCTCCCACTCGTCCAAAAACACCTCTTCCTGAAACTCAATCTCCAACGCGAGCGGCGTCGGTTGATATTGCGCCAAGCGCTGCGAAGCCGCGGCAATGTCCCATTTCCAAAAAGATTTCCAATCGGAAAACGCATCCAGGTTTTTCACTTCGCTGGTATCCCCAAGAGTGATTCGCGTCGCGTTGTTCGGCTGCGGGCTCACCCGACAATTGCTGATCTGCACGATCTTCTTTTCCAGCAGCAACGACGGCTTGAACTTCTGCTTCTGAGGCAGATGCAGGAAAGCCTCGGCCGGCAGATCGAGATCAGCACGCATCGGAAAGACGCAGGACCAGACCAGCGATTCCCCTGCCACGATCGGCGTTGCGGATTCAATCGCGCGCATCCGAAAATCAAAACTGGCGAACGCCCCTGGCACCGATCGCTTGGTTACGCCAAGGACTACCGCGTTGACCGATCCGACCGCGGCGCTCTGCGGCGTCGCGAGAAGGCGCTCGATCGCCGGAGTATCTCCCGCGGCAAGCGCCTGGCGCATACTCGTCGCGAGCACCCACGCCCTTCCCAGGAAAAATGAAAACCGCTTGGCTGAGAACAGCGCCGATCCGGTGGTAAATCGCGAGATCTCTTCATTGGCGATCCGCAGCGTCGAGCCGAGGCGAAGCAGCTTTCGCCGCGAAGCTTCCTTGAAACTCACATCGAGCCGCTCGACTGTGGATTTGGAGGCGGCCGTCAATCCCGCCAGCAGCAGCTCCTCGACCGCCTTGCAAAGCTCGTCGAGCAGGTTGATGAGGTGTTTGGCCTCCGCTGCTTCCACGGCTCATTCCTCCTCGTCCGCGTCTTCGTCATCATCCGATGAAAGATCCTCCGCCTGCTCATCCGATGGCGCAAGTCCCATGGCAGCCAATGCAAATTCATATCGCCCGCCTGCGATGCGGAGCGTCAGCAGTCGTTCCAGCAGAAGCACCGCCGTCTGTGCCCGCAGAAGCGTTTTGGGTGAAGTGCGATCGTCGGCCTGAATTTTGCCATGCAGATCGGTCAGGATCGCAGCCACATGTCCCGCGCCGGCCTGTTCGAGATATTCGGCAATCGAGTTGAGTTGCAGCAGCTCATCGGGGCCAGACGCGCGCAGGCCGCGGACGGTCAGGGCATCCAGCAGCTTCCGCAGCCGCTCGATGGCCAGGCGCAGTTCCTCGAATTCCGGTACGACGGCTGTCATAAGGCGTAGTAATCTTCCGGCATGGTTTCGGTGGGCCGCCAATCCACTTCGCCGGCTTCGGCGCCTTTGTAGCGGATGAAAATCTCGCCCATCGTTTCCTTGTTCAGCTCCGCTTTGACGTCCAGCGATTTGGCGACCCATTCGTCGATGGTTTGCGGATCGAGCTTGCCTGCCTGCACGAGGCCGATGATGAGCACGAGCAGGTGTTTGCAGATCGATCCGCGCAGGCCGCCACAGATGTTCAGGTTCTGCGTGCAGCAGGCATACTTGCCGTCCGACTCAATCCGGCAGGCATACACCAGATCCGCATCGGTCTGGCTTTTCACCACACCATTCAGATGCGCATCGGTCACGTCATTAAAAAGCTGGAACCGCTCGGCCCGCAACATCTTCGTCGCCTTCTTGATCTTCTCGACGTCAACCCGCAGCTCCAGGGCCTTGAGGAACGTCGCCACGTCGGTGACCTTGCCGACTTCTTTCTCAATCTTCTTCGCCAGCTTTTTCTTCTCGGCGGCTTTGGCCTTCTTCGTCGCTTCATGCTCCTTGGATACGGCCTTGTTGACAGCGTCGCGCCACGCTCTAGTCGCGTCGTTCAATTCCTCCGCGGGCGGTAGTGGCTGAGCAAAGGCTTCGGAAATCGCACTCAGCACGATCTCGCGAAGCTCCCTGCCAGATTTGGGGGATTTGTTGCTGGAAACTTCGAGGGTTTCATAATGGACTTTCCAGCCGCGCAGGCGGGAGGCGAGTTTCATGAGGGTTTGTGTCAATTCGACCCCATACATCCGCAAAAATCCACAAGGAGCGGTAACACCCCGACCGTCCTTGACGATCACTGATTCCAATTCGCCACCGCGTTTTCGCTGGACCTTGAATTCAAAGTCGATTCGTTTCGCCTTTGCAATGAGCGACTCGAGTTCTGTGAGCGCGGGGCCAATGGGCTTTTCGACTGGTGCGACAGGCGCGCGGAAGGCGGTGTAGTTTTTTGCCTTTGAAAAATCCACGCGATCTGTCCTGGCTGAAGTGAAATTCACGCCACTCAAATCAGCACCATTGAATCGTGCGCCGCTTAAATTGGTGTCTTCAAAAGCTGCATCGCTGGCGTTCGCTTTTGAGAAGTCAGCGTCAACAAGGTGGCACATAAAAAACCGTGCCGAATGGAGATTGGCCTGGCGGAACGAAGCCGACGGCATGTAGGTTTGGAAAAACTCGGCAAATCGTAAATCTATCTTATCGAAGTTGGCACCCACAATTCTGGGAACGCGGAAAACCGACCGGGCGAGCACCGCCCCTTTGAAGATCGCGGAGCTCGCCTGATTGTACTGCGCGCCGGCAACGAACCTGCAGCCCTCCATGATTGCCCCAGTGAAATCGGCCCCATCAAAATGGCGGAATATCGAGCCGGAGACGTTGCTGTTGCAAAATTCGCTCCCAGACACCCTCCCGAACCGCGCAGCTTTAAGATTAGCTCTCTTGAAGTTGCAGTTCAGAGCCGCGCTGAACACCGTCCGTTTTGCGACGATGCCAGCAAAAGAGCATCGCTCGAATCTAATCGTGCGAAATTCGAACCCAGATAGATCGAGCCCGTCAAACGACTCGCCTCTAATTGTGAATGGCGGACCGAAGTTTCCTACTCGGCGGCGCTCGGGCCGAATCACTGCCTTGGTCAGAATGTCTCTCCCCTTCTTTCCCATTCGGATAATCTGAATGATATCTTGTTCTGTCGGGCAGGCGATCTTGTCGAGATCTGCAACGTCGAGGATTTGAATACTCGCGCCTTTCAAATTCAGCGCCTGAGCTTTTCTTTGTGCGGGCATGCCCGATGACATGTCCGCAACAACTAGATAGTCCACCGATTTATTCAGACTATCAACCAGCTTCCCCTGCTGCAGTTGAATCATCTCTTCGATGCTCGGCCGCTCGGACCGATCGAACCTACCCTGCAGCGTGACCTTTTTGCCCTTCAGCAAACTGAAGATCGCTGGCGAATTCGCCATCGATCCTTTCCCTGATTTTGTCGAGTTCGATCGCAAGGCGCAGTTCCTCGAATTCCGGTACGACGGCTGTCATAAAGCGTAGTAATCTTCCGGCATGGTTTCGGTCGGCCGCCAATCCACTTCGCCGGCTTCGGCGCCCTTGTAGCGGATGAAAATTTCGCCCATCGTTTCCTTGTTCAGTTCCGCTTTGACGTCCAGCGATTTGGCGACCCACTCATCGATCGTTTGCGGATCGAGCTTGCCTGCCTGCACGAGGCCAATGATGAGCACGAGCAGGTGTTTGCAGATCGACCCGCGCAGGCCGCCGCAGATGTTCAGGTTCTGCGTGCAGCAGGCGTACTTGCCGTCCGATTCGATCCGGCAGGCATACACCAGATCCGCATCGGTCTGGCTCTTCACCACGCCATTGAGATGCGCATCGGTCACGTCATTAAAAAGCTGGAATCGCTCCGCCCGCAACATCTTCGTCGCCTTCTTGATCTTCTCGACGTCAACACGAAGCTCCAGGGCCTTGAGGAACGTCGCCACGTCGGTGACCTTGCCGACTTCTTTCTCGATTTTCTTGGCCAGTTTCTTCTTCTCGGCGGCCCTGGCTTTTTCCTCTTTCTCCTTGGCCAGCTTCCTTGCCTCGCGCTGCTTGGATGTGGCCTTGTTGATGCCCTCTCGCCATTCTTTGGTCGCCCTGGCCAACTCCTCCGCCGGTGGCAATGGCTGCGCGAAGGCTTCAGAGATTGCATTGAGCACGATCTCGCGAAGCTCTTTGCCGGACTTTGGCGATTTGGTGCTGGAAACTTCGAGAGTTTCGAAATGGACTTTCCAGCTCCGCAAGCGGGAAGCGAGCTGCAGCATTGTCGCGGACGCGGGCAGGGGATTGCGCGACGGGTATATCGGCGGAAATCCACCAGGGGCGATGACCCCCCATCCGTATTTAAGGCCAGTGCTCGTGAGACCTGCCGACTCCAATTCACCACCTTGCTTACGCTGGACTTTGAATTCCAAATTGATGCGCTTTGCCTGTGTGATAATCGAATCGAACTCCGTGAGCGCGGGGCCAACGGTTCCGGAGACTGATGAGCTAGGGCTGTAGTTTTTTGCCTTCGAGAAATCTACGCGATCAATAACCGATGAACTGAGATCCGCTCCGGCAAGATCGGCACCATCGAATTGAGCGCCGGACAAATCGGTGGCCACAAAAACCCCATCGCGAACGTCAGTGCCTGAAAGGTCAGCGCCAGCGAGATGACAGCTGAGGAACCTCGCCGACACGAGCTTGGCATCGCGAAACGAGGCGGATTGCATATGACAATCGAGAAACTCAGCGGAATGCAAATCCGCGTGATCGAAATTAGCGCCGACATATGATGGGCCGCGGAAAGACGACTCAGCGAGCGCTGCTCCTTTGAAAATCACAGGCGACGGTGGTGACTTTGCCTGGGCGTTCTTCGGGAACATCGGTGCGTGCGAAAGGAAATTGCATTTCACTGCATTTGCTTCGGTGAAATCGGCTCCATCAAAGCTACCGAAGTTGCAGATGGACATGTGGCTGTTGCAAAACGTGCTTCCAGACACGTATCCAAATCTAGTCTCTTGAAATTTGGCCCCATTAAAGTTGCAGTTCAGGGCTTTGCCAAACCGCATGTTCTCCCCGACGATGCCTACAAAAGAGCATCGCTCGAAGTTAATAGGGGGAAATTCGAGGTGGGAGAGATCAAGTCCGTCAAACGTTGCGCCGGTGATCATCAGCGCGGCCCCTGCCGTTGCTGACCTGCGACGGTTATGCCTGACCATCGCATTCGCCAAGAGGTCGGCGCCACTCTTACCCATTCGAATGATTTGAACAATGTCCTGTTCTGAGGGGCAGGCGATCTTATCGAGGCCGGCAACATCGAGCACTTGAATACTCGCGCCTTTTGAGTTCAACGATTGTGCTTTTCGTTGCGCAGGCATACCAGAGGACATGTCCGCAACGACCAAATAGTCAACCGATTTATCGAGATCATCGACCAGCTTGCCCTGTTGCAGTTGGATCATCTCCTCAATGCTTGGCCGCTCGAATCGATCAAACTTCCCCTGCAACGTGATCTTTTTACCTTTCAACGAACTGAAAATCGCTGGCGAATTGGCCATGGCTCCCATCCCTGTTTATATCGATTCCCATTCTTCTCGCGCTGTTACGCCGGCGCCCATCCTTTGACGATATTTTCGGCCTTCATCTGCGCATAAAGCTGTTCGATCTGCTCGCGCGAGTTACTCACGCGAATGTCGCGCTCGAGAGGCGTGGCGCGATTGGGGCTGAAATCGGTGAAGTAGGCGACATACGCCGGAAAATTCCCGTCGGCTTCCTTATTGGTTTTCCACAGCAGCAGCTTGCGGACCATCTGATTGCCCTTGAGCGTTTTGACAAAGACCTCGCGCTGGAGAACTTCGCTCTTAGGCTGGGCAAGCTGGCGGGCGTCGCGGTCGATCATTGCCACTTCGACCACTTCATGCACCTGATGCAGCCGAAGGTCGGCATGGCGGATGGTCTTGTCTTCGCGCCGGCGCACGAAGCAGGGCGAGATCGGGCTGGCTAGCGGGAGCCGACGAATCGCGTGATATGAATTGCTTTTGCCTTCGTACCCCAGCACCATCCGGTCGATGCTGCCGCCGCGCGTGTTATGGCTGATCAGATCGAGACAGGAAACTTCGATGACCCATTCCGGCCGAACCATCTGATACGCCACGGCATCATTCACCTCGGCATAATCGCTCTGGGCGGCCATGTCTTTCAGATCGCTCAGCCACGTGCGCCGCTCATCTTCACTGAAGCCGCCGCCGACTCGGCCAAGAATGTGAAAGGTATTGTCGTTGCGCATCAGGCCAATCAGCACGTCATGAATCATGCCGGCCCGATCATCGACACCTTCGGTGAAGCCGAGCACCGCGACATCCAGCGAAACGCGCGGCTTAATCTTGAAATGGCCGCCGGTGTCGGAGCGGGCAACGACTCCTTCGGCCCCCTGCCCTTCCACCCAGCTCTCAAAATGCTTGAAGACTTCATCGGAGGTTTTCGAGCGGATCGTCTCGACCGCGTGAATGCGCTTGCCATCTTTGAAGATCGTTTCGATCTTCTTATAGACCTCGGCATAAGCGAGCGGCGCCGGCTTTTCGTCGATGTCGAGAATATCGAAAACGGCAAAATGAAGCTGATCCAGATCGGCCTGCGATTCAGGTTGGCGCGCCACGCGCGAAACATCATGCACGCGCGGCCGGCGATCATTTCGGCTGACATACAGCTCACCAGCCAAAAGCATCTGCTTGTGTTTTGTTTTGCCCAGCAGTTCGATCGCTTCCAGCATCAAAGGCAGGCCGACGCGCACAACGCCGCCGGGGTTGATGGAGCAGCATTGGCCGTCTTTGATGAGCAGTAGCGTATGCTCGCCGTCGATTTTTCGGCTCACGAAATAATCGCAGGCCGGCAGCTTGTCTTTCATCGACGCCTTATCGAGCGGCTGCATCCGCGCGCCCAGATTCCGCCGATATTCCTGCGCCCGCAGCGCGATGAAGGGATCGCTCATGCAAGCGGCTTTGCCGATGCCATAAGAGCCCAGCACAAACTGCAATCGCGATGAATCGACCAGGGCGCTTCCCATGTAGAGTTCCTCCCGCTTTCAATTTGCAACGAATGGGCCGGAAAATTCAATTTCACCGCAGAGGACGCGGAGGATCGCAGAGGAAAAAACGGAGCAGACTTGGTGAGTTCGACAATCTGCGCGTTCGATCAAGAGTAGAGATAGTAGCATAAACATTTCTCTTGAATTCCTCTGCGTACTTCTGTCTCCTCCGCGGTGAAAAAAATCTTCGTCAAGCGCTCTGCGGTGAAACATTCTGGTCAAGCGCTTGCCGGGGCGGCTTTCAGTTCCATGTTGGACAGGTGAAGAATCAGGCAATATTGATCGCCGCGCGTGCGCCCTTCGAGGAAGCCGCGGAATTGCTGGCCGCCGCGCGTCAGCACGAGCGGCAGATTTCCCTTCGGCCCCGCGCCCACCAGCATGAAGCTCTGCGATTCTTCCAGCTCTTTGGCCATGTTAAACAGGAAGTCGTATGTGAGCCCATTGACGTGCAGGATCTGTCTTTTGCTGGCAAAGACGAACTTGTTGTACACGTCCTTTTTCTTCATCAATTTGCCGGACCATTTGAGCGGCGTTTCGGTCGAAGCATTGGGCTGGGCGACTTTGCGCGGCCGGCGCTCGCGCTCAGAGCCGTCGGGATTGCGAAGGACTTCGAATTGCCGGACGCGATGAACGATTTTGCCATCGGGATCGATGAAGACCCGGCTTGTTTCCTTCTGGATCGAGCCGAAGTTTTCCAGGTCGATCTCGGCATCGCAGGCGATCAGCAGCTCCGCAATTTTCTCGCGCCCGCCGGCCTGGAGTTCGAGCGATGACAGATCGTGAGCCACGTGCGATTTCATGAGGCGGGCCGACTGGCATTGCCGCCCCTGCTCATCGACCCAGCGCACTTTGGTAGTCTTCAGGCAGCTTTGCGCGCCGACCACCGCGTCGCGTCCCTTGCTGTTGGCCAGATTGATCGTTGCCAAGGGTTACTCCCTCCTTTTCACGAGACATCATCACATCATGCCAAAGTCAAGAGATTCCTCTTCCTCGGCGGCTTCCTCTTCGTCGGGCGTCACGCCCGCCGTGTTCGCAAAAGCAACAAACTCCAGCTTCGCGGGTGAACCAATCGCAAGAAACGGAGTGCCGTCCGATGCGAGAAGCAGAAAAGCCGCGTCCGGCTCCAGGCCACCGCGGTAGGAATAGGGGAATTTGAAAATCGTGCCCTTTTTCAATTCATTCATCAGCGGCGACAGATCCGCGTCACTGCTGATCTGATAGACGGCACGAATGTTATGCTCGAGATATTCATCAATCGTCGCCGTCTGCGTCAGCGGGACCGGGGCGGCATACGACGACGGCACCGGCGTAATCTTCTGTCCATTTTGATCGGTGGCGATCAGCGCTTTTCTTTCCATCCATTGCCCATCGGGGGAAAGAGAGGCCAGCGCGCTTCCGCCAGTGGCCATGACGCACTTGCCGTCGTTGGCGAGCGTGGCCATCGCGCATTTGCGCCCCTGCTCGTCGAGCGTTTCGATTTCGACATAGCCGTACAGGTCCGATCGCTCGACCTTGGCCAGCGCGAGCGGCAAGTCAGCTCCGCTAAAATTCAGCACGAGAGGCTTTGCCATGGGATCGCATTGAACCGAAGGATCAGTGGATCGTCAATGGCAAGAAACGAAAAATTTTAGGGGGAAGTTCGGGAGACCATTCTCACGAGACGAGCGAAAGAATGAATCAACAACTCGATTTAAAAATCATGCGCGATTTCAAGGTCGAACATGCCAATCGTGATGACAGCGGCGGCATTGCTGAGCCTTGGGAGTGCGGCACAGACCACCACACTTTGGACATGTGTGGAAATACATCTCGCCTGCGTGGTCACGTTCAATGCGCGCCGCGATTTCCTCCAAGCATTGGTCGGGGCCGTTCCGTAGTCGTCGCTCCGCCTCTGGCGTGTAACGTTTCGGTTCGATCCTCGGATCGCGCCCCTTCATTGTGAGATGTGCGCAGATATGAGCGTCCTCCTCCTCAGGCGTCCGAAATTGCGAATAGAAGTCAAGGATGTAACGGGCTCGGTCTGTCACGGCTCACGATTCTACCAGATCAATCTGAAACCGTCAGATGTTTTGCGAGACCCGGCGAGTATCATACCTGCATGAACCTCGCCGCTTTGGCACAGGGCATTGGATCGACGGGGTTGTTCGCATCGCGGGTTTTTCTGCCGGCGTTGCTGACGGCTCTGATGCTGCGCTTCGGCCCGGATTTCCCCGTGCTGCATCACCTGGGGCTTCTCCACCATCTTCAGCATGGCAAGCCGACCTGGTTCACGAGTGATCCATCGATCATCGTGCTGGCGATTTTGTCGGCAGTCGAAATCGTCGCTCAGAAAAATGCCGAAGCCCGGCAGGTGCTTCATGAGATCGATGTCTGGGGAAAGACGATCGTCGCTACGTTGACTTCGTTCGGCGTCATCACATCAACCGATTCGAAATTTGTTCACGACACGCTGCAGCATGCCGGTTACCTGGACGCTCTGATCCCGCTGATCGTCGCGATCGGCACCTTCCGCATCAGCAAGACGCGCAACGCGGTGGCCCGAGCCTACTTCGATCACATCGATGGCACCCACCTGGCGAGCATGACAAGCTGGCTGGAAGAGCTTTGGGTCATCTTCGGCGCATTTCTGCTGGTGCTCTTTCCGGTGCTGATGCTGCTGCTGATCGCCGTCGCGACAGGCGTGATGTTCCTGCTGCGCAAGCGGATGGCGGTTGAGGAGGAGCATCGGAAAACGGCTTGCGTTTCGTGTGGGACGATGATCTATCCGTGTGCGATGGCCTGTCCTTCATGCAGGACGGCAGTCGCTGAACCGGCGGCAGTTGGATTCCTCGGCCAGTCGAAGCCCTGGCCAACGGAAGACCGGCACAATCAACCGTATCGACTAGCGGAAAAACGGCGATGCCCGGTGTGCGCTTCTCGCCTGGTTTTGCGCAAGCCATTTGAAGCATGCAGTGTCTGCGGACAGGCGGCGCTTGCGGAGCCGGATTTTGCGGATGCTTACATCGCATGCGTTGCGCGACGGCTGCCGATCGTCTTGATGATCTGCTTTCTGATGAGCCTCGTGCCGGTGTTTGGGCTGATCGTGGGGGCGATTTATTATCGAATGGAGCTGGTGCTGCCGTTCAGTCAGTACCTGCCGATGGGCAGGCGGTTTCTGCTGCGATGGATGATCCGGCTATTGTTCGTCGTGATGATTTTGCTGCAGGTGGTGCCACTGCTGGGGGGTTTGGTGGTGCCGCTGATGGCGTTGATTAATTTCAGTGCCTATCGCAAATCGTTCCGCGATTTCATGCTGGAGCCGCGGGCGACGGCACATGCCTCGGCGGGTCCTCCGCCGTTGCAGGCGATGTGATGCCGCATTTGGACTGCGATTACTTTTTCAATTTCAGATCGGAGCGGACGCCGACGTAACTTGGAAATCGAGGCACGCCCGCTTCTGAAAGCTCCTGGTAACGGAAGGTGATCGTTTCGCCGACCGGCGGCGGCGTGCTTCTTTCCTTGTCACTGAACCCCGTGCCAACGGCAAATTCCGTCCCATCAGGCAGGCGCACGAGCAGCGCGCCGAGTCTCCCCTTGTGCTTCCCGGCACCGGCCTGGTGACCAATTACGACTGCCTCCGCATCGCGAAAATTCTTGACTTTCAACAACGTCGAGGACCGGCCTGCCTCATATTTTGAGCCGGGCTCGCGAAGCATAAGCCCTTCGCCACCCAGCGCCTCGATCCGCGCCAGTTCCGCGCGAAGGCACGCGACATCCTTGCAAATCTGCTGGGGGTGCGCGACTGCATATTTTGCGATCTTGCGTGCGAGTAATTCTTCGACCGATTTGAAACGATCTTCAAATCCGCCCCGCGCGTTCGGTGTATCGAAAACCAGAAAGCGAACCTCTTTCCACAGATCATTCTTATCCTGTCGTCGCACGATGCTGACCGTGCGCTGGAATTTTTTGCGGTCGATCCAGAGTTCGCCATCGAGCGCCTGGTCCGGCAACCCTTCGATGAACCAATTGGGCGCGTGGAAAAGATTGCCCTGCCGCGACAGGAATTGTTTGCCATCCCAATAGGCACGGACGCCGTCCAGCTTTTCGCTCATCCACCAGCCCGACAGGTCGGCTGCATTGTCCCAGCTCATCACCGCCCTCGATTCGACCCATGGACAACCGGCCATCTGTCGGAGCCAGCCCCGGTCGACGCCAAAGACTTCTGGTGGCGAGGCGTTCAATATTCCCGGTTCAGCGAACGCTTCAACCATCTCGTGATGCGGCAAATCTGGCTGCCCTTTTGGTTGGTTGTGGCATGCCTTTTCATGTTTCCCCTGCTTCGGACGACATTGTGGTTCAGCAGACGAGCCCGCGCGAGCCATCGCATTCGAGCCGGCCGTTGCTCCGGCTGCGGCTACAACCTCGCCGGCAACACCAGCGGCACCTGTCCCGAATGCGGAATGCATATGCAAACAAATCCAAATCGAATCGCGGGCGCGTGAGATCCTGGGGCGGACCCGCGTGTCCCATGCGTGCATTTTCACCCGCTCAATCGCCAAGGCGGACTGAAGAGCCGTTCAGAAAGGAGCGGCTTTTTCATGTGCTGATGGATAAGATAGCTTTCAATGCAACGAAAGCCGATGAGCGTCGTGATCGCAATCGGAGCAGTGATGCTTCTCGGCATCCTGTTTTATGCCACCAAACAGCATTCGCTCACCGCACCAAAGCAACCGGCATCCGAGAATCACAGGACGGCTATTGCGGCAGAAAAACCGAAAAAGACTGCCGGCACCCGGCCGACCACTCGCCAATCCTGGATCGGAATTGCCTCAAGCCAAATGGCTGGACCCTTTTTGTACGGCGCTGGAGTGTTTGTCGATTTACCCGGCCCTCGCTGGCCCGACGAAGCGGAGGGACGACGTGTTGTTGTCACAGGGCGGGCAACCATTCGCCACGATTTGCCTGTGTTTATCGTTCCGAAAACAGCGCCAGCTCCCCTGATTCAAGGAATTCCGATGCCCGAGGGGACAGATTTGTACAAGGCAAGCGAGCGCACGGTCATTGAAGATGCCCAATGGCGTTTGGCCCCCGACCAACCTGATACGAAACCGAGTTAGTTAAGGCACGTCCGCGGCGCATTTCCATACCATCATCCACACGAAGGACGACGATATAATGAGCAGCGGCATGAAATCTTCTAAAAAGTCCAAATCCACCGGACGCCGCAAGACTTCATCGCACGCGAGCCGTGCGAAGGAACCTCGCCTTGATCGCACCTGCGTCCGCGTCGTCGATAGCTTTGAAGAGGCCGATCGGTTAGACCGGGAATATTGGGCCCGACAGACTGCAGACGCCCCACGCGCGGCTTCGCGAACTGGAACGATTGCGCCAACTCAACTACGGCTATGGCGGCAGCAAACCTACACCACGACTTCAAAGAGTTTTTAAAATTGTTGATCTCAAAGGGAGTTGAACCTCTGCGTCGAGGGGATCTGCAGGAGTCATTCGGTGTTTGGGTCTCGGGGTGATCCTTGGGGCTCAAAGATTCTTTTGCAGCTCAGCCCGGTCGATCTAAGCTCCTGCCACATCAGAAGAAGCAGCCAAAAAAACATTTCCATTTTCAGTTTGACATTGCCGTCGCCATCCATACAATGCCCTAACACATGGCCGGTGTGATAGGAAAGATTTTATGGGCTTGCGACCGATAATCGACGTAGAAGTGTGACCACCTTTGGAAGATCGACTGCGTTCCAAAGCAGAGCAGGTGGAGTCAACGGGCATGGAACAGAGACGAACTGTAGAAGCCGAGTTTAGCCGCGACGCGCTAGCGGAGCGCTTTGCGCCACGCTCCACGGCGCAACTTTCCACAGCGCGCACAAACCGCTTACTTCGTGCGCGGCTCTTATCCGATTGCAACAACCCGCGCGAAAATCGAAAAAGTGGTGCATTTTGGTGCATTTGGGGCGCTGTAATTTCGGTGGGAAAAGTGCTTTTTCGCATTTCCTTCGAGGGCCTTCGTAATGCACCTCACTCTGCACCGTGGAAAAGCGCAAAAAGTGGTGCATTTTGGTGCATTTTGATGCATGGCTTGGAGTGGTATTCCCCTCGTGGCGTGGGCGCTCCTAACAGATCTGGCGGTCGTAGAATCGTCAGCTAAGGAGCACGAGCGATGAGTCGAACCTCTTACCGACATTACACGCGGCAGTTCAAGGAACAGGCGA